>JAABUS010009274.1_pt1 | contig 10438 bp, 11 predicted proteins | sample 5560161 | NCBI WGS metagenome assembly JAABUS01 (sample SAMN10711885, study PRJNA513376) | rock metagenome | isolation source: Antarctica rocks | place: Antarctica: Victoria Land, Trio Nunatak nord | collected 2016-01-04
TAGTACACAAACTGGAACACAAAAAAAATGAAACCCAACAACAACGCCTATTACAGTCAGGTTAGCTGCAAAATGGGTTAATGCGCCTTAATAATCAATTAGAATCTGTTTCAACAAAACAACGTTGGCAACTTTTTTCCATCGGCAGCCTGATTGCTCTACATTGGTGCTTTTTTTATGGCAGTATAAAGTATTCAAATGTATCAATTGCCTTAACATGCCTTTCCTCTACCGGCTTATTTACCGCTCTTTTCGAACCTTTGATTACCCGTAAAAGAATTGTTGCAATTGAGATTCTGCTGGGGTTAGTAGCTATTGCAGGCATTTACCTCATTTTTCATTTTGATCCTCAATATAAAACCGGTATTATACTTGGCATTATCTCTGCCTTTTTAAGCTGTATATTTTCTGTTTTTAATAAGGCTCAGATATCGTATAATTCTTCAAGAACTGTAATGCTGTACGAGCTAACAGGCGGATTTTTGCTCCTTACCTTACTTATGCCGTTTTACCTGTATCTGCTGCCTGCAAAACATCTTGTACCCGGGAAAATGGATATAGTATGGTTCTTATTAATGAGTTGGGTTTGCACTATATTGGCTATGGATTTATCATTGCAGGCTTTGCAAAAAGTTTCTGCATTCACACAAAATTTAACCCTTAATTTAGAACCGGTATATCGTATAATACTGGCTTTTGTTGTGTATAAAGAAAACAAGTACTTAAGCCATTGGTTTTATCTTGGCTTCATGCTTATTTTACTGTCAGTCGTTTTTCAAATGGGACGGGTTATCAACAGCCGGAAGAAATTAGCAATTGTATAGGAGTCGCCCCCTGCAAAATTATTGATATAGTGTTTTTTATATGCTGCGCCATTGCTGATGTTTTTGGCCAATACTCACTTAGCAATAAACCAACTAACTTGATAAGAGGCGGACCTTATTTAAATGAAGCGAATAATAACAGTTAATTATTTAATAAGTAAAGCTTTTGAATTCCCAGGTTTGGGCAACAAACGCGTAACAATGTAAAATAGAAATGCTGTCATCCGGCGAAAAAAATGTTACTTTTTTGTCTCCGTTCAAGTCTGTTTCTGTCATCTATGAACTGTCATCCCTCAACCGTTATCCATCATCCGTCAACCAACTTCGGTAAAACCTTTTCTCCAAATACATTAATAAACTCTTCCTGGTTGCGGGCGACATTATGAAGAATTATCTTTTCAAACCCCAGTTCTGCATACTCCTTTAAACTGTCAATGTGCTGATGAATATTTGAAGAAACGAATATCTTTTCTTTAATGTCCTGAATGGTAACAAACTCTCCTAATGCGTCAAAGTGTTCTACTTTCCAGAGGTCTCCTTTAACTTTTCCGGGAAAAATATTTGTTCGCCACTGATGAAAAACATCTGCTGCTAATTTGTCTTCATCTGCACCATAACCAAGCTGAACCTGCAGGTAAACAGGCTTTCCCTCTCCACCGCCTTTTTTAAATGCATCAACTATTTGTTTAAGTTCATCTATCCGCTTATGTCCGGTTAATAATCCTTCTGCCCATCCACCCATCCATTCCGCAGTTTCGTTAGTAAGTGCTGCGCCTAGCAGTAAAGGCTGATGTTGAGGTAAAGTATACAGTTTTGCATCTTCTATTGTTACATGTCCGTAATGAGAAACTGTTTCACCATTAAGCAATCGCTTAATAATACGAAAGCATTCAAGCAATCTTTCATTACGAATGGATTTCGACGCCCATTTTTCACCTGTAATTTTTTCATTAAGCGCTTCGCCGCTGCCTAAAGCCATCCAAAAACGCTCTGGAAACATTTCAGCAAGGGTTGCCGCTGCCTGAGCTACAATTGCGGGATGCTGCCGTTGCCCCGGAGCTGTAACAACGCCGCAGGGAATCGCAGTTGCCTGCAGCGCTGCCCCTAGCCACGAATATACATAGCCGCTTTGTCCCTGTCTTTCGCTCCAGGGATGAAAATGGTCGGATGCATTTATTGATGTAAAGCCTGCATCTTCTGCCAGCTTTGAAAATTCTATTAATTTCCCTGGCGCAAATTGTTCGTGTGATGCCTGGTATCCAAAAGTTGTCATTTCTGGCATTTAATATTCTCTTCATACCAATTATTAAGCCTTGCATAGCCATTAACCCTTAATTTTAATTTAGGACTAAAACGTTATACTTCTGTGATAATTAAGCAGATAATTGCATTTAGTTTTATTTAATAATTGAAACAGAAGTTTATTAATATAATTGAAAGTATTAAAATGCATTGGCAGGTATACCTTATGGAAGCTGTTGGATTAGCCGGCTTTGTTATCGCAGCCGGCCTTTTAACAATATTACTCGAGCATCCTGATTTGCCTGTTATGAAAAGCGCTTTAGGAAAGTATGCCGTACTGCGGCGGATACCTTTAGGAATTATAATGGGTGGCTATATAACTGCCGTCATTTTATTGTTTGGTAAAAAATCCGGAGCTCACATTAATCCCTCGGTTACATGGACTTTTTTCAGGCTTGGTAAAATCAATTTTACAGATGCTTTATTTTTTACAATAGCTCAATTTGCAGGGGCGATTGGGGCAGCGCTCCTTTTAAAATATACAATAGGCAACCTTTTTGGGCATCCTCTAATAAATTATGGAAATACAGTTCCTAAACCACCCCATAACACAATGTCAGCTTTTATAGCTGAGTTCATTATCTCTTTTATTATGATGCTGACGGTACTTAGGACAGCGAGTTCTAAAAGGTTCGAAAAATACGTGGCGGTTATATCAGGGATATTAATTGCGTTGTATCTTATTATAGAGCTGCCATTTTCGGGCATGAGCCTTAATCCTGCACGCTCTTCAGGTGCTGCTCTTGCAGCTAAAGACTGGAAACATTTATGGATATATTTTGTTGCACCGACAATGGCGATGTTAATTGCAGGGGAAATATATCAACGTTGGAAAAAGAAGCAGTTACTTGCTATAAAAAATGCGGAAAAAATTCATGAGGTAATGTGTATGCACTCGGATTATAATGAAATTTCTAACTATCCTGTGGAGAAAAAGATACAAAGCAAGCTTTATCTTAAACATCAATAAAATTTTCTATTATGAAAAATGAAACAAATAACGATTCTTCAGCAAATTTAGCCCTGGGAGCACTTGCAGGAGTAATTGGAGGGTTCGCATTGGCGGGAGCAGCTCAAACGATATATAGTCTCACCAGTCCCAAAAAAATTGCACAGGAAACAGCAATAGAACCAAGAGACCCTTTTATTGTTCTTGCTGAAAAGTTTGAAAAACTAACAGGCAGACACCTGGATGAAAGCCAAAAGAAAATATTTGAACAGTGCGCTGCTACTGCTCTAAGCGCCACTGCAGGAGTCAGCTATGCTTTGCTGGCAAGTAAATGGAAATTAAACTGGTTAGCGGGAGGGCTTGTTTTTGGAGGGCTTTTCTGGGCTATAGAAGACGAAGGATTATCACCTGTTTTAGGCCTTGTAGGTGACAACACAAAATATCCATTGGAGGCTCACGTAAGAGGGCTTGCGGCACATGTAATTTTTGGGATAGTAACCGCGGCATTTATAAAAGCTGCCGGAACTGAAGATGATGAATAAATATTTGTAAAGTCATTTTATTTTTAAGGAATTTACTGTTCCTTTTTAAAGATTAGCTTTTATTTTTTCCTCGCGTTTCTCTCAAAATTTTTTAGAAAACCAATTACATATAAATCACAATAATTGCATGAAACATTATCCTGAATCTAAGGAATTTAAAGGACAAAAATTGCCATACCCCGCAAAACAGTCGGAGATGAAGCCATTGCCGGAAACAGAATTGCAGCATTACAAACCTGCAGGAAAACTTTCAGGCAAAATTGCCCTTATTACCGGTGCAGACTCTGGTATTGGAAGGGCCGTAGCAATAGGGTTTGCTATGGAAGGAGCCAAGGTTGCTATTCTTTACAATGTTAATGATGAGGATGCTAACGAAACTAAACGCTTGTGTGAGAAAAATAAAGGCAAATGCCTGTTAATAAAAGCAGACGTTCGTCATGCTAATGAATGCAAAAAGGCTGTAGAAAAAACAGTCGAAGAGTATGGTGAACTAAACATTCTTGTCAATAATGCAGCTTATCAATTGGCACAGAAAAAGTTTGAAGATATTACTGAAGAACAATTGCGGCGCACATTTGAAACAAATATTTTCGGATATTTTTTTATGGCACAGGCTGCCTTACCCTTTTTGCATAGAGGCGACTCAATCATTAATACCGGAAGCATTGTAGGCAAGACCGGCATTCCTATTTTAATTGATTATTCATCCAGTAAAGGAGCTATACATTCTTTTACAAAGTCCCTTGCTTTAAATTTGGGTGAAAAGGGCATTCGTGTCAATTGTGTTATTCCCGGCCCGGTGTGGACACCAAATATTCCCGGAACGATGCCCATTGAAGAAGTTGAAAACTTTGGCCATGAAGTGGCATTAATGCGACCCGGACAACCGGAAGAACTTGCCCCTCCCTATATTCTTCTTGCTTCCCAGGATGGAAGTTTTATGACGGGAAGTTTAATTGAAGTAACAGGTGGAAAATTATCAAGTGATTAATATGAGAAACGATACATACCCGCAAAATACAGTAAGCGCATTAATTGAGACAGATTTAGTTACGTTTGAAACACGTCAGGTGCTCAGGGAGCGTATTGAACGGGAAGAAACAGCAAAACCTTCTTTTTTCGATAATGAAACTTTTATTACCCTTCGTGCGGTTTGTAACCGTTTGATACCTGGAACCGATACTGGAAAAGCAGTGGATGTAGCTGGGTGTTTAGATAGCGTGCTTGCCGAAGGTAAAGGTAATGGCTGGCGATACGATCAAATGCCTCCCGATGATAAAGCTTATTTAAGCGGATTGCGTGGAATTGATGAAACAGCAGAAATAATGTTTGGAGAAGCTTTTAAACTCCTCGATGCAACGCACCAGGACCGGGTATTGATTTCTATACAAGATAACACTGCCGCTGGCAAAACCTGGGAGACCATACCTGCCCATCTTTTTTTTGAAGAATTGCTTGCATCAGTGGTGGAATTCTATTACAGTCATCCTTCTGCAAAAGAAGAAATTGGCGAAGTGGCAATGGCAGATGCAAAAGGATGGCAAAGAATCGGGTTAAACGAACTTGAAGCCCATGAGCCTAAAGTATTAAACACAAAGATGAATGTCAGATAGCAGATACCAAAACATGCACACAAATCTTTATGGCAGCACTGTTGAAATGAACATTTTTTCTGGCGAAGAAATAGTTGATGCAGTAGTTATCGGTACAGGTGCGGGAGGTGCGCCACTTTTATCCCGGCTTGCAAAAGCAGGGTTAAAAGTTGTAGCGCTGGAAGCAGGAGACTATTGGAATGCGACGAAAGATTTTGCTACTGATGAACAAAGCCAATCTAAACTTTTCTGGTCAGATGAGAGATTAAGTGCAGGAAATGATCCTGTTCATTTTGGTAATAATAATTCTGGCATTGGAGTAGGTGGCTCGACATTGCATTATACTGCTTATGTACCTCGTCCCCAACCCGACGATTTTCAATTGTATTCCGAATTCGGCGTTGGTGTCAACTGGCCAATCGGGTACACTGATTTAGAACCTTATTTTAACGAGTTAGAACAATTTCTTGGTGTTTCGGGCCCTTCAACATATCCATGGGGAGCAAGGCGAAGGACCTCTTATCCGCTTCCGCCGCTTCCATTAAATGGAGCAGCACAATTGATGAAACGAGCCTGCAATGCACTTAATATCCGTACCTCGCCTGCTGCAAATGCAGCATTGTCAAGGCCCTATTACCAGCAAGGAATCGGATGGCGTAATGCATGTACTAACCGGGGTTTTTGCCAGGCCGGATGTACAACAGGCGCAAAAGCAAGTATGGATGTAACTTATATTCCTCTTGCCATTCATTACGGTGCAGAGATTCGCAGTAAAAGTTTTGTTACGCAATTTGAAGTTGATAATTCCGGGCATATTTCCGGTGTGATTTATATTCGTGACGGCACTGAGCAAAGGCAAAAGTGTAAATATGTTTTTCTGTGTGCAGGAGCGATCGAAACCCCCCGCCTTCTTTTAATTAACAGGTTAGCTAATTCAAGCGGAGAAGTTGGTAAAAATTTTATGGCTCACACAGGCATGCAGGTTTGGGGTCAGTTTGATGAAGACGTGCGGCCGTATAAAGGTATTCCCGGCGGTTTAATTTCAGAAGATACACACCGCCCCAAAGATGCAGATTTTGCAGGCGGATATTTACTGCAGTCAATCGGAGTGATGCCTGTCACTTATGCATCGCAGGTTGCCCGTGGCCGGGGCTTATGGGGCGACAAACTTCTGCAATGTATTCGGGGTTATAATCACACAGCAGGAATTAATATATTGGGTGATTGTCTGCCTTATGCCGGTAATTACCTGGAACTTTCTGATGAGCTTGATGGTCGGAGTCTTCCTAAACCCCGGATACATTTTTCTAATGAAGAAAATGAGAAACGTTTAACTGCTCATTCAGAAAAAATCATGCGTGAAATCTGGAGTGTTGCCGGCGCCGAGGATATGTGGTCTTACAACAGAAGTGCGCATACTATCGGTACCTGCCGTATGGGAGATAATGCTCAGGAAGCAGTGGTGAACAGTGAAGGGCAAAGCTTTGATATACCAAATCTTTTCATTGCTGATAATTCAATTTTTCCAAGTGCACTTAGCGCTAATCCGGCTTTAACCATCATGGCGCTTTCACTTTGGATTGCTGATTGCTTTTTAGCAAAAAGAAATTTAAACGTTTTACAATAAGGGCTTAAAAAGATTTTGAACCACGAAGACACAAAGGCTCAAAGTTTCACTAAGACTTTGTGCTACTTAGTGTTCTTAGTGTCTTTGTGGTTCCCTTTTCAAAATAGTATACTTAATCTTATAAAATAAAAATTTATGGCAGGTAATAGTTTTCTTGAGATTGTAAAAAAAGAACTTGGCGACGATGATTACTCCGGAGACCAGCATGGAGGTGCTGCAGGACAATCAGGAAGCGGCTTGCCTGACGGCTCTCCGCAAAATTTTATGTTTGCTACCGGTATTGAATGTTCGTATCCAACAATTGATAATGGAGCAACCCGGCGAGACCAGTTGCTCGAATGCGGGCATTACGAGCATTGGAAAAAAGATTTGCAACTGGTGCGTGAAATGGGATTGAAGGTTTTGCGTTATGGCCTGCCTTACTATAAAACTCATCTCGGACCTGACAAGTACGACTGGAGCTTTGCTGATGAGGCAATGAATGAAATAAAGCGTCTTGAAATAACGCCTATTCTAGACCTGCTGCATTTTGGCTTGCCCGACTGGCTTGGCAATTTTCAAAACCCCGAATTCCCTGTTCATTTTGCTAAATATGCTAAAGCAGTTGCCAAACGTTATCCCTGGGTGCGGTATTATACGCCAGTAAATGAAATATATGTAACTGCTAAATTAAGTGCTAAGGATGGCATATGGAACGAGCAGTTGAAAAGTGACCGTGCATTTGTAACGGCAATGAAGAACATTGTGGCGGCAAGTATTTTAGCAACACATAGCATTGCAGAATGTCGCCCTGACGTAATAGTTATACAAAGTGAAACAGCAGAATTTACACATGAAGCAAAATCAGACCAATCAGCAGAAATCAGGCTGATGAATAAACAGCGGCTAATATCATTAGATCTGCTGTATGGATATCCTCCGGATGCAGATGTGTATATATATATGATGGATAACGGGCTGACGCGGGAAGAATATGACTGGTTTATGAAGGGTGAGCCGCCGGGATACCAGGTGATGGGAAATGATTATTACGGCAAAAATGAAAAAATTCTGAAACCGGATAACACGATTTGTATAGCGGAAGATGTAATGGGTTGGTACCAAATAACGCATCAATATTATGAACGTTATAAAAAACCTGTTATGCATACCGAAACCAATACTTTTGACTCCGAAGAAGCTCCTACCTGGTTGTGGAAGCAATGGATAAACATATTGAAGATGCGTGCGGATGGTGTGCCCGTTTTAGGTTTTACCTGGTATAGCCTTATAGACCAGATTGACTGGGATACCGCGCTGGCAAAAAAGAATAATACTGTTAATCCCTGCGGTTTGTATGACCTTAATAGAAAACCTCGCCCTGTAGCTGATGCATACCGGATGCTGCTGGAAGAGTATGGGCAAATAACTATATTTCCTCATGGAGAATTATTTGAAGTCACCGGGCGTGAAGCACGTTTAAAAGTAGAAGTATGAGTATAGCTTTTAAAAAAAGTAAGTTGGCTTTGAATTATATTGATAGTGGCACAGGAGATATTACACTGGTGTTTCTTCATTATTTTGGAGGCTCATCCCGTACTTGGTCTTATGTTACAGATGAACTGAACGGAGAGTTTAGATGTATAGCAATAGATATACATGGCTTTGGAGACTCTCCGTCATCAGTCAAAGGGTTATCAGTTAGTGATAATGCACAAAGTGTTGCTGATGTGATAACGCACCTTCAATTAAAAAAATATGTGGTGATTGGTCATTCTATGGGAGCCAAAATTGCACTTTCACTCGCATCCCATAAACCTTTTGGCCTTAAAAAACTTATGCTTTTTGCTCCTTCACCACCAACGCCCGAGCCTATGAGTGATGAAGAGAAGACACAATTAATTACTGCTTATAATAATCGCCCTGGATTGATAAAGATTATTAATCACATTACTTCAATACCACTTGCAAATTTTGATATCAATAACCTTGTTAATGATAATTTGCGTGCTTCTTCAACAGCCTGGAAGTCGTGGATTGAGCACGGCAGCCAGGAAGATATTTCTTTGAAAATGTCCGGCGTTAACATTCCCGTTTTAGTTATTAATGGTCAATACGATAAGAAGTTTTCCAGCGATTTTTTACGCAATGAATTTGAGAAATATTTTCGAAATGTACACTTTGAAGAAATCAGGGAAGCAGGACATTTGTTACCAATTGAAGCTCCTTTAGCTGTGGCCAAACTGATACGGGAATCAGTTAATAATAAAGAGATAGTTAGTAATAATACAATATCATAATACTGAGACTTGCAAAAAGAGTTTTGAAGTAATATTACCGTTTTAAGGTGTTTTCTAAGCTTTTTTGGCAGTTATGTTTTGCTTCTTTTTAAAGTAGGTAAATAAGCCAATTGCCGACACTAATGTCCAACTTGCTTCTAAAATAATGAATGGTAAATAATTTAAAAGTATTGAAGCGAGACAAGATGCTCCGGCTCCCATAAGATTCATAATCAAATAAGTAAAGTCACTATTTTTAACTTTGTTTATCAAATTTAGAAAATATGCAATCAAGAGAATTGCCACACCAATAAATCCTATCAAATCCGTTTTTGTCATATTGAGAAGATTTTTATTCTTTGGGTCTACCTAAGTACAAACTTCTGACAATTTTTTAATTGACATGGGAATCGCTTTATTAATAAAATGTAGGGTAAAATACAATAAAACCAGCAAAAAGACTTCTGAAGAATAATTACATCAGCTTACATTCAACTGTCGTTGTTAACTCTCTTATAAACCTGAATAATAATCATAACCCTGCTCTGCCCAGTAATCAGGCGGCCTTTCGTTACTAAAGGAAATGGTGCCGATACGCTTCAGATTTTTTATACCATACTTCACAGGTATTATAAGCCGGAGAGGAAGTCCATGCTCTACCGGCAATGGCTTTTCATTGACCTCATAAGCTAATATAGTCTGGGGATGCATAGCGCTTGGCATGTCTATGCCAACATAATACTCTTCATTAGGAGTTGCAAAACCAACATATTGAAGCTTTGCCTGGTCTTCTAACTTATAATGTTCAATAAAGTCGCTGAATTTTACGCCGCCCCAATGTTGTATCTGGTCCCATCCTTCTACACATTTAAAATCATATACAATTTCTGTTTTAGGCAGTGCCATTATATCTTTCAGTGTTACCTGCAAAGATTTCCCCCCACTTTTATTTACTGTCAGTACCCAATCTTCAGGAATAAAATCACTGTCATCAATTCCTATTTCACTGTTTACCCGCACCTTTGCAGCAGCCATAGATTTAGGATATGTTTTCACCAGGTGGTTATTGCTGAATGTCCTTCTAAAAAATAATTCTGTTTGATTAAGCGCTCTTCGCAAGGGTTTTCTTACCCCCGCAGTTACACCTGCTTCTTCTGGTACAGAATTATATAGCCATTTCCACCCTCCATATGCTGCTCCATATAACCCGATAAAAGCGGCAAAAGAAATAAAGTTGCGCCTTTTAATCTTTTTAGTGGAGACAATTTCCTCCGGAGCTTTTTTATTAACTGAGTTTTTCATTTTCATTTTCAACTTTTATAACCGGAATAGGTTTTTTATCAA
>JAABUS010009275.1_pt1 | contig 10438 bp, 8 predicted proteins | sample 5560161 | NCBI WGS metagenome assembly JAABUS01 (sample SAMN10711885, study PRJNA513376) | rock metagenome | isolation source: Antarctica rocks | place: Antarctica: Victoria Land, Trio Nunatak nord | collected 2016-01-04
GCTCCGCGAGAAGCAGAAGGCGCGCCGCTACTACGGGGTCCTCGAGAAGCAGTTCCGCCTCTACTACGACAAGGCGTCGCGCACGGAGGGCATTACGGGCGAGAACCTCCTGACGCTGCTCGAGCGCCGCTTCGACAACGTGCTGGTGCGCCTCGGCTTCGCCGCCTCCCGCCGCCAGGCCCGTCAGCTCATCCGCCACGGCCACTGGACGATCAACGGCCGTCGCGTCGACATCCCGAGCTACCAGGTGCGGGAGAACGACGTGATCGCGGTGAAGGCCGCGACGGCCGCCGAGCAGGTCATCCGCGACGCGACGGAGCTCACCGCCGCGATCCCGGCCTGGCTGCAGGCCGACCACGACGCGCTGACCGCGAAGGTCCTGCGCAGGCCCGAGCGCCGCGAGATCACGGCGCCCGTGCAAGAGCAGCTCATCGTCGAGCTGTACTCCAAGTAGGACTCAGAAGCACCCGTACGACCCCGCCATCGCACAGCCCGAGAACTGCGCGGCGGCGGGCCCCAGAACCCCCCGCTCCAGTCCTCCCTCCCGCGGGGCCACCACGAAGAACTGAGAACCCCACATGCTCGACTTCCAGGTTCCCCGGATCACCAGCGAATCCGTCGAGGACAACCGCGGCACGTTCACCATCGAGCCCCTCGATCGCGGGTTCGGCTACACGTTCGGCAACTCCCTGCGCCGCGTGCTGCTGTCGTCGCTGCAGGGCGCGGCCGTCACGAGCGTCCGCATCGAGGGCGTGGCCCACGAGTTCTCGACGATCAAGGGCGTCACCGAGGACGTCACCGACATCGTCTTGAACCTCAAGGACATCGTCTGCAAGATGCACTCCGACGCGACCGAGGTCGAGGCACCGCTCGTCGTCACGGGCCCGGGTGACATCACCGCCAAGGACATCGACCTGCCCGCCGGCGTCGAGATCCTCAACCCGGACGTGCACATCGCGACGCTCGAGAAGAAGACGAAGCTCGAGCTGTACCTGACGATCGGCCAGGGGCGCGGCTACCGACCGGCGGAGGACAACAAGTCCTCAGACCAGCCCATCGGCGTCATCCCGATCGACTCGATCTTCTCCCCGGTCCGTCGCGTCGCCTACGCGGTCGAGCAGGCGCGCGTCGGGCAGCGCACGGACTACGACAAGCTCACGCTGGACGTCGAGACCGACTCGTCGGTCGATCCGCAGGCCGCGCTGCGCGAGGCCGCCGAGATCCTGATCCAGCAGCTCGCGATCTTCACCGACCCCGACCGCGTGCAGGAGCTGCGCGCGAGTATGGGGGGCGGCTCGCTCGAGCCGGGCGCCGGCAGCGCACAGGCGGCGAACGGCGCCTCCGCCGCGGGCGGCCCGATGCACGACATCCTCATCGAGGAGCTCGAGCTCGGCGTCCGCTCCTACAACTGCCTCAAGCGGGCGGGCATCCAGACCGTCGGCGACCTCATCACGAAGTCGGAGGGCGAGCTCAACGCGATCCCGAACTTCGGCAAGAAGTCCATCGACGAGGTCATCGAGACCCTTCACAGCCGGGGCCTCGGGCTCCGCGAGGACTAATGCGCCATCAGAAGACCCGCAACAAGCTCTCTCGCTCCACCGCGCACCGCAAGGCGCTGCTCGCGAACCTCTGCAAGGAGGTCATCGAGCACGAGCGGATCAAGACGAGCCAGGCGAAGGCCAAGGCCGTCAAGCCCGAGCTCGAAGAGCTCATCACGCTGGCCAAGCGCGGCGACCTGCACGCGCGCCGCCAGGCGCTGAGCGCGCTCGGCCAGGACAAGTTCATCGTGCACAAGCTCTTCGAGGAGGTCGCTCCGCGCTACGCGGAGCGACCGGGCGGCTACACCCGCATCCTCAAGCTCGGCCCGCGCCGGTCGGACTCGACGGAGATGGTCTTCCTCGAGCTGGTCTGAGGTAGGCCAGCGCGTGGCCGTGCCGGGCCGCGGGGCGGGCGTCGCGGCATCTCACCTTCGTTCCGCGCCCGGCCCGGATCGCCCCGGCCTTCCATCGCCGTGGTCGGCCGGGCACGAAGCCACTCCGGCGAGACGCCACGACGCCCACCGTGAAGCGCTCCCGGCTCGCCCGCGTGGTCCTGGTCGGTCGAACGGGCTTACTTTCTCGACCGCGGCGCGCGCGGTCGCCGGGCGCGCGAGCCACGCTCCGTTCGTCGCTCAGCGCGAGACGGGTGGAGGATCACTCGCGCCTGCCGCGAGTCATGCGCCACTCGTTCGTCAGCGTGCGACCGATGGAGCGCCACTCGCGCGCGCTAGCCTGCCGCGGCCGTGGTGACGCGCCTGACGATCGAGTACGACGGGACGGGCTTCGCCGGTTGGGCGATCCAGGCCGGGCGGCGGACGGTGCAGGGGGAGCTTCAGGCGGCGCTCGCGACGCTCCTCCGCGAGCCGGTGGCGCTGACCGTCGCCGGCCGCACCGACGCCGGCGTTCACGCCTGGGGGCAGGTCGCGGCGTACCGCGGGCCGCCCGTGCGGCTCGCGTCGCTCAACGCGCTGATCGGCCCCGACGTCGCGGTGCTCACCTGCGCGGAGGCGCGTCCGCGGTTCGACCCGCGGGCGGACGCGCTCGCCCGCACGTACTGCTACTCCGTCCTGGCACGCTCGGCGCCGAGCGCGTTCACCCGCAGGACCGCCCTGCACTGGCCCTACCGCTGCGACCGCGACCTGCTGCACGCGTGCGCGACGGCGCTGCCGGGACGCCACGACTTCACCGCCTTCACGCCGACGGAGACCGAACACTGCTGGTTCACGCGGACCGTCACGGCCGCGGAGTGGCGCGAGCGCGGCGACGTGCTCGAGCTCTGGATCACGGCCGACGCGTTCCTGCGCCACATGAACCGGACGCTCGTCGGGACGATGCTCGAGATCGCCCAGGGGCGCCGGGCACCGGAGCAGTTCGTGGCGCTGCTGGAGGGTCGGCACCGTCGCGACGCGGGACACACCGCCAAGCCGCATGGGCTCGCGCTCGCCGCGGTGCGCTACTCCCCTGCGCCGTAGGGTCGGCGGCGTGCACGATCCCGAGGAGGTTCCGCCGCTCGCCACGCTCCTGCGCACCCGGGCACTGTGGGTGCTCATGCGGTACGTGCCCTACCCGCGGCTCGAGGCGCTCCACCGGTCCGGGCGGCTGGGTCTGGTCGAGCGCGTGCTGCTCGGCGGCGACCTCGTGGTCCTCGGCGGTCTGTCGCCGCGGCTCCGCCTCGCGGGCGCGCACTTCACGCCGTGGGGCGCCCAGGCCTTAACGGTGCTCGTGGGCTGCCACGAGCCCATGGTGCAGGAGGCGCTGCGGCGGACACTCGCACCCGGCATGACGTTCCTCGACGTCGGAGCGAACATCGGCGCCACGTCGCTGCTGGCCGCGACCCTCGTCGGGCCGGGGGGCCGCGTCGTGGCGATCGACGCGCAACCGGAGTGCGTGGCGGCGCTCGAGGCAAACGCGGCGCGCAACGGCTTCGCCCACATGACGGCGCTGCACGCGGCGGTCGGTCGCGAGACCGGGGAGGCCGAGATCGTCGTCGTCGCCGACGCGCTCTGGACGCGCCTGGCGTCGGTCGGTGAGCATCCTCGCGAGGTGCGGCGCGACGTGGTGCCCGCCACGACGCTCGACGCGCTCGTCGCCCGGGGCGAGGTGCCCGCGCCCGACGTCGTCAAGATCGACGTGGAAGGGGCCGAGCTCGACGTGTTCGCCGGGATGCAGCGCCTCCTGACCTCGACGCGGCCCGTCGTCATCTGCGAGATGCACGGCAGGAACGCGGCGTTCTGCGCCGCGATGGAGGCGGTCGGGTACCGCGTCGTCGACCTCGACGCCCCGGGCTCCGTGGCGACGGGCGGGCCGAACACCCACGCGTTCTGCGAGCCGCGCTGATCCGAGCGCGGACCGCGCGTGGATCGGCACACGCGTGTCACTTCCGGCACGCAGAGCACGACTAGGCTTCACGCGATGCGCGTGCTCCTGACGAACGACGACGGCATCCGGGCGGGCGGCCTCCAGGCGCTGCGACGCGCCCTGCTCGAGGTGCCCGACGTGGACCTCGTCACGATCGCCCCGGACGGCAACCGGTCCGCGATCGGTCGCGGCATCACGACGCGCGCGCCGCTCTCGGTGGAGCGCGTGGAGTTCGACGACGGCACCCACGGCTACCAGACCGACGGCACGCCCGTCGACTGCGTGCGCCTCATGGGCCTCGGGCTCGTCGAGGGCTGGACGGCGGACATCGTCGTGGCCGGCATCAACCACGGCGCGAACCTCGGCGACGACGTGACGTACTCCGGGACCGTCGCCGCCGCGATGGAGGGGCTCATGCTCGGCCTGCCCGCCGTCGCCGTCTCCCAGCAGTTCAAGCGCGGCGACACGACGTGGGCGACCGGGGACGAGGCCTTCGACTTCTCCCACTCCGCGCGCTTCACCGCGCGGTTGGTGGAGGGGATCGAGGACGTGCCCCTGCCTTCGGGAGTGCTCATCAACGTCAACGTGCCGGGCGGCGGGGAGCCCGAGGGCGTGGAGGTGTGCCGGCTGGGCAAGCGCATCTACCGCGACGAGCTCAAGCTCGACTCCGACGAGGGCGGCGTCCGGCGCTTCTGGATCTACGGCGCCGAGCCCTCCTTCGAGGACGAGCCCGGCACCGATCTTGCCGCGGTGCACCAGGGCCGCGTCGCCGTGACCCCGCTGCACATGGACTTCACCCACCACGACGGGATCGGTCCGCTCTCCGAGGCCGAGCTCCACGACCTGCTCGCGCCCGCGGTACGGGAGTTCGAGGGGGGATGAAGGCCGCGGCCGGACGGGCCGCGGAGCTGCGCGAGCAGCTCGCCCACCACGGTCATCGCTACTACGAGCTCGACGACCCGGAGATCGGCGACGACGAGTACGACGCGCTGCTCGACGAGCTCCGGGAGATCGAGGCGGCGCACGCCGAGCTGCGAGCGCCGGACTCCCCGACCCAGCGCGTCGGCGGCGAGCCGGTCGCAGACCTAGCGAAGGTCGAGCATCTGCGGCCGATGCTCTCGCTGGCCAACGCACGCTCGGAGGAGGAGCTGCGCGCCTGGGTCGCGCGCATGTGCAGCCACCTCGCGCGGGAGGGCATCGAGGAGCCGGCCTTCAGCTTCGTCTGCGAGCCGAAGATCGACGGGCTCGCGATCTCCCTGCTCTACGCCGACGGCGCACTCGAACGCGCCGCGACGCGCGGCAACGGCGTGGTCGGCGAGGACGTCACGCACAACGTCCGCACGATCGAGGCGATCCCGCGACGCCTCGAGGACGCGCCGTCGCTGCTCGAGGTGCGCGGCGAGGTCTACATGTCGCTCTCGGACTTCACGGCGCTCAACGAGCGGCGCGCCGCGGCCGGGCAGGGAACGTTCATGAACCCGCGCAACGCCGCCGCGGGCACCATCCGCCAGCTCGATCCGCGCGCCGCGGCCGAGCGGCCGCTCTCGTTCTACGCCTACGCCGTCGGGACCGTCGAGGGGCTCGCGTTCGACGCGCACCACGCCGCGCTCGCATGGCTGCGCGCGCGCGGGCTGCCCGTCAACGAGGACATCGCCGTGCTCGACGACGAGGACGAGGTCGTCGCGCGGTGCCTGGCCTGGCAGGACCGACGCGCCGGGCTGGACTTCGAGATCGACGGTGTCGTGGTCAAGGAGGATGCGCTGGAGCTCCAGCGTCGCCTCGGCGTCGTCGGGCGCGATCCGCGCTGGGCGATCGCCTGGAAGTTCCCGCCGACCACGAAGGTCACGCTGCTCGAGGACATCATGTGGAACGTCGGGAAGTTCGGCGACCTGCATCCGTTCGCGAACCTCGAGCCGGTCGCGGTCGGCGGTGTGATCGTCAAGGTCGCGACGCTGCACAACGAGGAGGACCTCGCGCGCAAGGACGTGCGGCCCGGCGACGAGGTCATCGTGCTGCGGGCCGGTGACGTCATCCCGCAGGTGCTCTCCCCAGCGCCGCACGCCGTCGAGCGGCCGGGCCGCGCCGCGCCCCCGCGGCCCCCCGCGCGCTGCCCGTCGTGCGACACGCCGACGGTCAAGGAGCCCGGCGCCGTCTTCACCCGCTGCCAGAACCGCGCGTGCCCCGCGCGCCAGTGGCAGCTGCTCAAGCACTACGTCTCGCGCGGGGCGATGGACATCGACGGGCTCGGGGAGAAGCAGGTGCACGCACTCCAGCACGCGGGGCTGCTGCACTCCGCCGCGGACTTCTACGCGCTGACCGCGGAGCAGCTCATGGAGCTCGAGCGCTTCGGGCCGGCGAGCGCCGAGCGCACGGTCGCGAAGATCGAACGGTCCAAGGAGCGGCCGTTCGCACGCGTGCTCTTCGCCGCGGGGCTCGAGGAGATCGGCGAGGTGACCGGGCGCAACCTCGCTCAGCGGTTCCGCTCGATCGACACGCTCCTGGTCGCGACGCCGGAGGAGATCGCCGAGACGCCCGGCGTCGGGCCGAAGATGGCCGAGAAGATCGCCGCGCAGCTTGCCGACGACCAGACGCGTGCGCTCTTCGCGGAGCTGCGCGCCGCGGGGGTGCAGCTCGAGCTGGAGGGACCGGCGCCCGGTGAGGGCGCGCTCGCCGACCTGACGCTCGTCCTCACGGGCACCCTCCCGGAGCTGACGCGGGAGGAGGCGACGGAGTGCATCCTGGCCGCGGGCGGCCGGGTGACCTCGTCGGTGTCCAAGCGGACCGACCTCCTGGTCGCGGGCGAGTCCGCCGGCGCCGCCAAGCTCGAGAAGGCGGAGCGCCTGGGGGTGCGCGTCGTCGACGAGGCGGCGCTGCTCGCGCTGCTGCGCGGCGAGGCCCCGCTCGACGGGGCGCTTGAGCGTGCTCAGCCCTCGTAGCGCGCGAGCGCGGCGACTATGCGGTCCTCGACGGACTTCGCGCCGGGGCCGACGCCGTTCTCCAGGAACGAGAAGACGACGTGGCGTCCGGTCGTGGTGGTGCAGTAGCCGGAGAGCGCGGAGACGCCGCGCAGCGTCCCGGTCTTGCCCGAGCAGCGGCCCGCGGCGGCGGTGCCGCGCATGCGCCGTCGCAGCGTGCCGTTGCGTCCCACCACGGACAACGAGTCGAGCCAGGCCGCCGACGCGACGCCCCGGCGCATGGCGCGCAGCAGCGTCACGACCTGGCGTGCGTTGGTGCGGTTGCCGCGCGAGAGGCCGGAGCCGTCGCTGATCGTCGGCCGCAGGCCGAGCTGAGCGAGCCTGCGGCGCGCGACGATCGCGCCGGCCGCGGTGGTGCCCGCGCCGCCTTCCTCGGCGCCCACGACCTTCAGCAGCAGCTCGGCGTAGAAGTTGTCCGACGGCCGGTTGGTGGCACGGACGAGATCGGAGATGGGCGGCGAGCGGTCTGATGCGAGCTCGTCGGCGTCGGCGGGCGCCCGGCCCGTGCGCGCCCGGCGCCCGAAGCGCACCCCGCGCGCCTTGAGCATCGCCTGGAGGCGGGCCGCCACGAGGTGTGCGGGACCGACGCGGTCGGTCGTGCCGTGGCCGACCACGAGGGCGCCGAGCTGCCCGCCGAGGTTGAAGTCGGGCTTGAAGGAGGAGTCGACCGAGCCGCGCCGCGCGTCGAGCAGCGACTCGTCGCCGACCACCCCGCCCGCGACCCTCGTCAGGCCCGACTGGCGCACGAGCTGGTCTGCGAGGCTGGCCAGGTCGGCGTTGGCCAGGCTGGGATCGCCCGCGCCGATGACGTAGAGGTTCTGCGTGGCGATCGCCTTGGGGTCGGAGAGCGCGACGGCGTCATCGGCGACGACGGTCTCGCGCCGCGCGTCGGCGCCGAGCGTCAGCAGCGCGGTGGCGGTGACGAAGAGCTTCTCGTTGGACGCAGGGACGAGCGCGAGATCCGGTCGGCGGGAGAACAGCACGGTGCCCGCGTCGAGGTCGACGACGTGCGCGCCGGAGGCGGCGCCGAGCTTCGCGGTCTCGCGCGCGAGCTTCGCGCCCACCGCGGCACGGTCGAGCGCGTGGGCGGGCGCGGCGGCCAGCAGCGCGATGCACGCGACGAGCAGCCCGAACGGCGTTCGGCGGAAGAGCATCCGCGGGCACGATACCTCCGCGACCGGCGACCGGCCGCGGTTGCGGTTCCTCCAGTGCCCCTGCGGCCCGACATCGCGCCAGGCGCGGCCTAGCCCGGCTTGTGGGCGCGCACCTGGTAGATCGACGTCGTGCCGTTCTCGAAGCTGTTGCGGGCGGCGCGCAGGTAGAGCCGCCAGACGCGCAGGCGGTCCTCGCCGGCGAGTCGCGCCGCCTCGGGCAGGCGCTCGTCCAGGCGGGTGTACCAGTGGCGCAGCGTCTCGGCGTAGTCGGCCGCGAAGCTCTCGACGTGCTCGGTGACCAGGTGCGCGCGCTCCAGGGAGGCGAGCACCCCCGACAGCTGCACGGGGTGCCCGTCGGGAAACACGTAGCGCTCGGAGAACGGCCCGGCGGGCGGGTCGTCGTGGCGCAGCCGCGCGATGCCGTGGTTGAGCAGCCGGCCGCCCGGTCTCAGGAACGCGGCCAGCCGGCGGGCGTAGACGTCCATCTGCTCGGCGCCGACGTGCTCGACCATCCCGACGCTCGAGACCGCGTCGAAGCCCTCGTCCGCGAGCTCGCGGTAGTCCGCGATGCGGATCTCGACGCGATCGTCCAGACCGGCCTCCTCCACGCGCTCGCGGGCGAGCGCCGCCTGCTCCACCGACAGCGTGATGCCGAGCACGCCGACGCCGTACTCGCGTGCGGCGTGGAGCGCGAGTGCGCCCCAGCCGCAGCCCACGTCGAGCAGCCGCTCGCCGGGCTGAAGGTCGAGCTTGGAGCACACGAGATCGAGCTTGGTCCGCTGGGCGTCCTCCAGCGTGGTCGCCCCGCGCGAGAAGATCGCACAGCTGTAGGTCATCGACGTGTCGAGGAACAGGCGGAAGAAGTCGTTGGAGACGTCGTAGTGGTGGCGCACCGCCCTGCGGTCGCGGACGAGGCTGTGGCGCAGTCCGCCCGGCGGCATCTCGGCCGCGGGGGGACGCGGCGGCGGGTAGGGACCGGCCGCGCGCAGTGCCGCGGTGGCCAGGCGCAGGCGCATCCGGGCCTCGGGCGCCGGCGGGCTCCAGGAGTTCAGCAGCGGCATGACGCCGTCGAGGTCGTCGACGTCCAGCAGGCCGGCGACGTAGGCGCGACCCAGACCGAGCTGCCCCGGGGCGAACAGGACCTGCGAGACCGCCGCGGGGGAGCGTGCGGTGAAGCGCGGGCCGCCCGGCTGCGTGGCCGGAACGACGCTGCCGTCCCAGAAGGCGAGCTCGAAAGGTCGCTCGGGAAGCGCCGTCGCCAGCTCCCGGCGAAACGCGGCCGTCGAGGTCAGGCGTCGCCGGACGCAGCCGACGGTGGTCGTATCGTGCTGGTCGGAGGCGGTGCCGCGCATGCGCGGGAACCTATGGGACAGGCTGAGCGGGCTCTATCCTCGGAGCGATGGGCAAGGTTGTCGAGTTCGATCCACCGCGCGGGCGCGGAGCCAAGCGCGCACCGGGGGCCCGCGCCGGCCGTGGCCGCCGTACTCCCCGGCGCTCGCGGACGGCGCTCGTGCTGGGCGGCGGCGGCTTCACCGGCGGCGTCTACGAGATCGGCGCGCTGCGGGCCCTCGATCTGCTCACGGTCAACAAGACCGTGAACGAGTTCGACATCTACGTCGGCACGAGCGCGGGGGCGTTCGTCGCGTCACTCGCGGCGAACGGCGTCACGCCCGAGGAGATGATGCGCGTCGTCAACGGGCAGCAGCCGACGCCGTTCCGCGACATCGACCTGGGCCAGATCCTGCGCCCGAACCTCCTCGAGCTCGTCACCAAGGGCGCGCTCCTGCCGCTGCGCGCAGGGCTCCTGGCGCGCGAGATGCTCAGCCACCTGGGCCAGGTGTCGATGATGGATCTCGCCGTCGGGCTGGCCGCGGGCCTGCCGAGCGGCATGTACTCCGGCAAGGGGATCGAGCGCTACATGCGCACGGTGCTCTCCGGCCCCGACCGCTCCGACGACTTCCGGATGCTCGCCAAGGAGCTCTACCTCACCGCGACCGACCTCGACACCTGCGAGCGGATCGTCTTCGGCAGCGAGGGCTGGGACGACGTGCCGATCTCGACCTCCGTGGCCGCCTCGACCGCGCTGCCGATGGTCTACTCGCCGATGAAGGTGCGCGACCGCGAGCTCGTCGACGGCGGGGTGGTCTCCACCACGAACCTCGACATCGCCGTGGAGGCCGGCGCGAAGCTCATCGTGGTCATCAATCCGCTGGTGCCCTACGTCAACCCGTTCGCCGACGAGCGGCAGACCCTCTTCGGCTCGCGCAGGCGTCACGTCAGCGACATGGGCTTCCCGCAGATCGGCTACCAGGCGTTCAAGCTCCTGGCCTACCAGCGCCTGCACGAGATGGCCAAGCAGTGGGAGGAGCGCTACCCCGGCGTCGACATCGTCCTCATCGAGCCCCAGCCCGAC
>JAABUS010009276.1_pt1 | contig 10435 bp, 8 predicted proteins | sample 5560161 | NCBI WGS metagenome assembly JAABUS01 (sample SAMN10711885, study PRJNA513376) | rock metagenome | isolation source: Antarctica rocks | place: Antarctica: Victoria Land, Trio Nunatak nord | collected 2016-01-04
TCGCCTACGACGCCGCCAACGAGATCGGCCTGGGGATCGCCATCGCCCGCCCCTCATCCTCCGCCGCCCCGGCGAAAGATGCCCCGGGCTGAATTCCCCTCTTCTCTTACCCTCTCCCCCCGGGAGAGGGTGCCCGGAGGGCGGGTGAGGGTCCTCGCCTTCGACGAGGAAAACGCCCTGACGGTTCGTCGTGACCCGAATGGGGCGATCGGATAGAATCCCGGCATGGCCTCCCGTCCTTTCGGAGAACCCCGATGAGCGTGACGACGACACCTCCGCCTCGCACGGATCCGGCACCTCCCGCCGATGACGACGTGCTCTATGAAGTGGTCGACGGCCAGATCGTGGTCGACGGCCGAATCATGGTCGACGGTCAAATCGTGGAGGTGCCGTCGATGGGTGTTTACGCAGGCTGGATCGCCTCGATACTCAACCAAACCCTGGGAACTTTCGTCCGGACGCAGGGGCTGGGGAGACTGGTGGTCGAGGTGCTCTTTCGGGTCGCTCCCGCCCCGAAGATCCGCCGCCGGCCCGACCTCGCCTTCGTCTCGTACGAGCGCTGGCCCCGCGGCAAGCGGGTGCCGGAGGACGCGGCGTGGGACGTCGTCCCCGAGCTCGCGATCGAAGTGGTCAGCCCGACCAACCTGGCCGAGGACCTGCTGGTCAAGGTCGACGAATATTTCCAAGCGGGGATCAGTCAGGTCTGGGTCGTGTATCCCGCCGCCGCCCAGGTGCACGTCCATGAGTCGACGACGTACATCCGCGTGCTGAGACGCGGCGACGAGCTCGACGGCGGGCCCCTGCTCCCCGGCTTCAGGCTCTCCCTGGCGGAGCTGTTCGAAGACGAGGCCGAGCCCGCCTGACGCGCGGGCATGGGGTTCGCCGCATCGAGCTTGCCTTGACATCCCCGGCATGCGACGGCACGCTGGGAACGGCCCGAGGCCGATGGGCCGGGCGTGGCCGGACTTCCGAAGGGATTGCGCATGCCGACGACCGCCGATGCCGAGCCGCTCCCCGATGAGGTCGCGGCCGTCACCGCGCTGGCGGAGGAGGCCCGCCGGCTTCGCCTCGAGATCGGCAAGGTGATCATCGGCCAGCACGACGTGGTCGAGCAGCTCCTGACGGGCCTCTTCGCCGGCGGGCACGTCCTGCTCGTGGGCGTCCCGGGGCTGGCCAAGACGCTGCTCGTCAGCACGGCCGCCCACATCCTCGGCCTCTCGTTCCGGCGCATCCAGTTCACGCCCGACATGATGCCCTCGGACATCACCGGGACCGACATCCTCCAGGACGACCCCGAGACCGGCAGGCGCCGCTTCGCCTTCATCGCCGGCCCGATCTTCGCCAATATCATCCTCGCCGACGAGATCAACCGGACCCCCCCCAAGACCCAGGCCGCGCTCCTGGAGGCGATGCAAGAGCGGCACGTCACCGCAGGGGGGACGAGCTACCCGCTCCCGCGCCCCTTCTTCGTCCTGGCCACGCAGAACCCGATCGAGCAGGAAGGGACCTATCCCCTGCCCGAGGCGCAGCTCGACCGCTTCATGCTCAACGTCCGCGTCCCCTACCCCACCGCCTCCGAGGAGCTGGAAATCCTCCGCCGGACGACCGGCGACGACGCGCCCGAGCCGGAGACCCGGCTCTCGGCCGAGGCGATCGTGGCCCTGCAGCACCTGGTCCGCCGTGTGCCGGTGGCCGAGCACGTCTTCCTCTACGCGCGCGACCTGGTGCGCGCCAGTCGCCCGAACGAGGTCGAGGCGTCGGCGACCGTCCGACGGTGCGTCTCGTGGGGCGCCGGGCCGCGCGCCGGCCAGTCTCTGATCCTGGCGGCCAAGGCCCGCGCCCTGCTCGAAGGCCGGTTCCACGCCGGGATCGCCGACGTCCGCCTGGTCGCCTACCCCGTCCTCCGCCACCGGATCGTCACCACCTTCCACGCCGAGGCCGAAGGGGTCGACCCCGACAAGATCATCGCCCATCTGCTCGAGGCCACCCCCGCCCCCCCCGAACGCGCCGCGGCCCGGCTCGCCAAGGGCTGATGGGCGATCCGAGAAGGTCGACCCCGGGCAGATCGACGAGATCGCCGCATCGCACCCGATTTGTCCCGGTCCCTCCGTCCCACGGCGCATTGCGACGGGGGCCCCACTTTGGGCCTTTCGAGCAGGGCGAGGAGGCGGAGCCCGGGGAAGTCCCAGACCTCGACCGATCGGGACGGCGCGAGGAAGTCCTCGGGGATCCAGGTCGCGGGCCTGACATCCGACTTGCGGACGACGACGTATAGCGGAGGCGCCAGCGACCCGTCGCTCGCCCGTGCGGCGGCCCGGTCCTTGTCGAGAACGATCACCTCGGTCGCCGGACCGAGATAATACCGCGGCGCCTCGGCCGCCACCGCCGCGAACGGCCCATCGTCCGAGAGGATCACGACCTTGCCCCCGGGTCCGTCCCGTGCGATCGCGGCCGACGCCGCGCGCCAGTCGGCCTTGATCTCCGGATCGAAGACGAGCGATTGCATCAGGAGTGCCGAAAGCACGGCCCCGGCCCCGGCGAGGCCGAGGCGCGGGATGGGCGGCAGCTTCACGAGCCCTCGGGCCACCAGCAGGAGGTAGGCCGGGGCGACGAACTGGGTGTAGCGGTCGGGGCCGAAGACGGGGTGCCGGACCTGGGAATACAGGTAGAGCACGACGGGGGGCACCGCGAACCAGATCCACAGCAGGGCGGCCTCGCGGGGATGGTCGAGCCGGATGGGCCGCACGCGGGTCGCCCCGAGGGGACGGGGCATCCCGCCGGGATCGCCCCGCGGCCATCCCCGGAGGATCAGCCCCCAGGCGATCAGGGCGAGGCAGACGAGCAGCACACGGCTGTTACCACCGATGAAGCCGATCGGCATCCCGATCAGGAACCGGATCGGGTACCGGTCCAACGGGTAGGTGGGCGAGTTCGTCAGGTAATGGAGGATCCAGGGCGCGATCGCCAGCACGACGACCGCCTGACCCGCCAGCCAGCACGGCCAGGACAGGCGGCTGGCCGGGCGGTCGACGAGGTAGGCCAGTCCGAGGGCTCCGACCATGAGCAGTCCCAGCGGGTGCAGATACACCATCGCGGCCAGCGTGGCCGCGTAGGCGGCCTGCTTGCCGAGCGGGGCCGAGCGGCGCATGCTCAGCAGCAACCCCCAGGCGAGGCAGCAGACGGCCGTCAGGCACGCGTACATCCGGACCTCACGCGACCAGCGGACCAGCACGGGGCAGAGCGCGCAGAGCCAGGCCCCCCATAGGGCCGTCCGGATGCCGTAGGCCTGGCGGCCAATCCAGAACACGAGCAAGATGGTGAGGACGCCGGAGGCGGCGCTGAGGGATCGCCCGGCCACCTCCGAGGTGCCGAACAGGGCTAGCCACCCTCGCAGCAGGAGCGGATGCAGCGGGGCCCGCGTGGCATCGATGCGGTGCAGCAGGTCCAGCAGGGCGGCCGAGCTCTCCTGGCGGGCCAGCTGCATCGTGACCACCTCGTCGTACCACAGGCTCAGCCGGCCGAGGTGGACGGTCCGTAGGGCCGCGCCCACGGCCAGGATCGCGACGAGGGCCAAGCCTGGCCGGTCCGAGGGCGGTCCGGCCCGATCCACCTGGAGAGCCTCCGCGCCAGGGTCCGGCGCCTCATTCCTGGACATGGCGGGCCTCCTTCCGCCGGGTCAGGGCGGGCCGGCCTCCGCGGGGCGCAAGAGGAAGAAGTGGAACCGATCGTCACCGCTCCGGAGCGGTGGCCGTCCCAGGATCGATCGGAGCCGCCCTTCCAGCCCCGCGGCCCCGTCACTGTAGCCGAACCGATCGATGTACAGTCCCCGGAATCCCGCCGCCGTCAGCGTGCGGACCAGCACCTCGGCGGGCTCGGAGGCGACCTGCTGCTGCCAGCGGGCGACCTCCCGGCCTCGAATCGACCCGTAGCTCCAGTGCAGGCGGCGCGAGTGGAGATAACCCCGAAGGTGCCCGTAGGCTTTCATCCGGTGGGGCTTCTCGAAGGTCTCGGGCATGGCGAGGTAGGGGAGCTGGAAGACCATCGACCCCGGTGGCAGGGCCGCTTCGATCTGCCGGATGAACGCGCGGTCGTGGAGGAAAGCGGCCGCCAGGGCGTCGTGGTCCGGCCGTGCCGTCAGGGGGACCTGCGTGACCATGCCGCTGACGACGAGCAAGGCGGTGAAGACCGCACGCGCCGCGCGGCGGGGCCCGGCGCGCGACATCCTCTCCAGGAGGGCCTCCAGCAGGAGGAGCAGCGCCAGGATCGAATAGAAGGCGATGACGACGCTGATCCGGTTGTACGCCCGGATCTGCGCGCTGACCATGCCGGCGAAGAGGAGCCCAAAGCCCGCCTTGGTCCCGAGCAGCACGGCCGCGATGTTCAGCCGGCTCAGGGAGCCCAGCGGCTCGAGCCGGCCCGCCAGCGGCCGGTTCGTCAGCAGTGCCAGGAGGAGGGCGAGGAAGCCAAGGGCGCCGGGGATGCCCAGGTAGGAGTAGCGGTTCTCGTTGGCGGGGCGCCCGGTGTAGCCCGGATGGATCAGGGTGTAGATCCGGTGGCCCGGACCCGGCTTCAGGAGGTTGGCGATCCGCAGGCCGTAGATGTCGGCCTCGATGTGGCTGAAGCCCGTCGGGGCCGGGTTGAACCCGGACCGCCAGCCGTGCAGGAGGTTGGGCGCGACCGAGGCGAAGACCAGGCCGCAGATCATCACCAGCAGTGCGATCGCGTCGAGCACCCCGGCCCGCGACCGGAACCGCAGCCCGGCCATCAGCCCGGCCACGACGACCAGGAACGCCCCGAAGAAGGCGTAATAAACGTCCGAGCCTCCCAGCAGCACCCCGGCGGACAGGGCGATCACGGCCTCGGCCCCGAAGCGCAACCGCAGGCCGCCGCGCCCGTCACTGGCGAAGAACAGCGGCCGGCCCTCGGCGATCCAGAGGGCCGCCAGGGCGACCAGCGGGACGGCGTGATACCCTGAGAGGAACAGGTGGAACTGGCCCCGGTAGAAGTGGTATGGCAGGAAGCTGAAGGCCATCGCCCCGCCCACTGCGAGCGGATCCGAGACCCCGCAGCGCCGGAAGGCGAACAGGGCCGTCCAGGTCGTCAGCACGAACGTCGCGAGGTAGAACAGGTTGACGACCCGGAAGGGGTCCGGGACGACGAGGCCCAGGGCCTTGATCAGCAGCAGGTTCAGATCGTTGGTCATCGGGAAGTCGTGAAGCTGCATCGCGCCCGGCGCGCCTAACGCGGGGTTGTCGTGGACCCAGCCCTGCTCGAGCAAGGTCTTGACGACCATGTAGTTGAAGAAGGCGTCGCCCCTCGCCGTGTACTCCAGCGGGACATCCAGGTCGGCCCGCCACAGCTGGAAGTGCCCCGCCAGGGCCGTCGCGCAGAGCACGCCGCCGAGGGCATAGATCGACAACGTCCGCGGGATTGACCGGGCTGACATGGGTGAGGGCTCCTTCGCCCGCCGTGACCGGTGCCCGCGTCAGGCCGCGCCGGTCGGCTTCCGCAGGACCGCGAGGATCGACGTCCCCCAGGGGAACGGGACAAGGTGGCCCAGGGGCGTCTCGCACCAGAAGCACGCGCCGAGGGCGGCGTTGAGGACCGGGTGCGGCACCCGGTGCATCGCCTCGACCAGCCCGTCGAGCCGCTCGCCGGGGATCGCCCCCGGCCCGGGGTCGGTGACGAGACGGCTGGCCAGGAGCAGCGGGCTGAGGAAGAACAGGAAATAACGGGCCTCGACCAGCTCGAAGCCGCACTCCACGGCGAGCCGACGGAAGTCGGCCTTGCGATACCGTCGGCGGTGCCCGGAGATCACGTCATTCCAGCTCCAGAACGCCCGGAGCGCCGGTGCGGTGACGAACACCAGGCCGCCGGGCGTCAGCGCCGCGCGGATCTGTCCCAGGGCCCGGGCGTCCTCGTCGATGTGCTCGATCACATCGAGCAGGAAGATCAGGTCCCAGCGCCCCGCCCATTTCAGGTCGAGCAGATCCGCATGGTAGAGCCGCACCTCGGGCGGGAGGAACTCCGCGGCCCGCTCGAGGGCCTGGGGGGACGAGTCGGCCAGCGCGACTTCCGCCGTCTCGATACCGGAGTGCTCTCGCCAGTAGGCCAGCCAGCCGCCGCAGCCACCCCCCAGGTCGAGCAGCCTCGGCGCGGCCCCCGGGCCCATCCGTCCCAGGCGGCGTCGCACGGCATGCAGCAGGAACCGATGCCGGCCGCGGTACCAGAAGTGGCGGTCCTGCATCGCACGCAGTTGCTCGAGCCCTCGGCTCGCGAAGGCATCCTCGCGGTGGACGACCGGCTCGGGCGGGAGATGCACGCGGCCGTGGATCGCGTAGGGGTCGCTCATGGGGCGAGAGACTCCGGTTCGCCGGAGGTCGATGACGTCACACGACGCAGCCATCGGAGGATCGTATAGACGGTGTCAATGCGCAGTGTATCAGCGTAGGGGACACCATAGCAACTGCTTTCCGGAGCCCAGTTGGAGGGCGCGCCAGGGCCGAAGAGGAGGCCCGCCGCGAGGCCGAAGGCAAGGCGACTCCGGCCAGGCAGGTGACGGCGCGAGATTCCTCCAGCGGCGAGAAAGCTACTCCGTGTGGGAAGCGGTGTTGAACAGAGGGACTCCCAGGACCGGGACGAGCCTCGGGGTGAACAGCCTGCTGAGGACTATGGCCGAAATGGCCGCGCAACGCTCACCGGACAAACCCTTTGCATGAATCCCATGATCCATCGGGTATCTAGCCCGGTCGCGGGTCGTTGCAGCACATGGAGGCCAGAGGAACTCTGGATCGCGATGAGCCATAAAAAATCCAGCACGCCGCACGAGGCCCCTGCCCCGACCACGCCTCCTCACCCCGAACACGATCCTCAGCCCGCGGCGAGGGAACCCGACCCGATTATCCTTTCCATTCGGGGGTCCCAGGCATGGCGGGAGTGGCTGAGGCATTTCGCCGCACATCGGCGGGTCACCACCACGGCCCTGATCGATCAGGTGCTGGCCGAGACCGCGCAGCGAGAGGGATTCGCCGCCCCCCCCCCGCGCCACTCCCGAGCCTCTGCGAACCACAACGGCCACCCCCGGGATCCGTAATGGCCCTGCGATCTCCGTCCGCTCGTCACATCGTCGCACGGCAATAAAGCCGGGCAAGCGTCGCTTGCTCGCCACGCCGGGGGCGTCTACGATGTCGATCCACGAGACGAGGACGGGACGAGGGCCGTGACGATGGAAGATCGACTCGTCGACGGCCGCACGCTCGACCCCTCGGCGCCGGCTCGCTTCGGCCGGCTCGAGCTGGTGGCGAGGCTGGTCGTCGAGGGCGTGATGGCGGGGATGCACAGGAGCCCATTCAAGGGCATCTCGGTCGAGTTCGCCGAGCACCGCCAGTACGGGCCGGGGGACGAGATCCGCCACATCGACTGGCGGGCGTTCGGCAAGAGCGACCGCTACTACGTCAAGGAATATGAAGAAGAGACCAATCTGAAGGCATATCTCGTCGTCGATTCGTCGGGGAGCATGGCTTACTCGGGGAGGTCGGGCGCGAAGCTCGAGCACGCGCGGCGGCTGGCGGCGGCGCTGGCCCATCTGATGATCGGCCAGCGCGACGCCGTCGGGCTGGTCACCGCCGGAGGCGGGGCCCGGGGACTGGTCCCACCCCGGTCGTCCCCCGGCCATCTCTCGGTGCTCTGCAAGGTGCTGGAGGAGACCGAGGCCGGCGGCGAGGCCCCCGTCAGCGGCCTCCTGCACGCGCTCGCCGAGCGGGCGGGCCGACGCGGGCTGGTCGTCGTGCTCTCCGACGGATTCGAGCCGCTGGACGCGCTCACGGCCGCGCTCCGGCACTTGCGGCACCGCCGCCACGAGGTGCTCTTCCTGCACGTGCTGGCCCCCGAGGAGGAAGAGTTCTCCTTCATGCGCCCGACGCGGTTCCGCGACCTCGAGGCGCGCGACCGGAGCCTCCGCGTCGACCCCGCGACGTCCCGCGCGGGCTACCTCGAGCGGTTCCGGGCCTTCTGCCGGGCCTTGCGCGAGGGCCTGGGCGCCATGGAGGCCGACTACCACAAGGCCTCGACCGCCGAGGCGCCCGAGCGGACGCTGCTGGACTACCTCGCGTCGCGATCGCGGGGCGAGGCGCGGCGGGGAGAGGGCGGATGACCTGGGGGGTCCAATACGCCGCGATGCTCGCCGGGCTGCTCGGCATGCTCATCCCCTTGATCGTTCATCTCTGGAGTCGCCGATATGAAGAGATGACCGACTGGGGGGCGATGATGTTCCTCGAGCTCGGCGAGCGGGAGCGGCGGCGGCCACGCCTCGCCGGCTGGCTCGTGATGCTCACCCGGATGGCCCTGCTGGCGCTGGTCGCACTGGCACTGGCCCGACCGTTCTGGACGCCCTCGGCGGACTCCGCCACCGGTGCCGTCGCGGGCCGGGGAGGAGGGGGCCGGCGTGACGTGGTGCTGGTGCTCGACGGCTCGGCCAGCATGCGACGCGAGGTCGGCGGGACGACGCCCCATGCCCTGGCCCTCCGGTGGGCACGCGGGTTCGTCGCGCGATTGCGGCCGGGCGACGCGGTGGCCGTCGTGGTCGCGGGCGAGCGGGCACGGGCCCCGGTCGACCCGCCGAGCGTGGACCGAGGGCCGATCGAAGCCACGCTGAAGGGCGTCGCGGCCTCTCGGGGGTCGAGCGACCTGCCTTCGGCCCTGGTGGAGGCGTTCCGCATCCTGGAGCGGGCCCCGGGGCCGGCCCGCGACGTGGTCGTGCTGGGCGACGGCCAGCGGTTCGCCTGGCGGGCGGGCGAGCCGATGCGGTGGGGGCTCGTCCGCGACCTCCACCGACGCACCCCGGGCCCTCCGCATCTCTGGGCCTTGGCCTTCGGCGCCGGCACGCCGCCCGACACGCCCAACGGCTCGCTCGGCCCGATCACGACGTCGCGCGCCCTGGTCACGCCGGGGATGCCGGTCACGGTGACGGCCACTCTCGCCAACGCGGGCCCGGGGCCCCTGACCCGCGCCGTCGAGCTGCTCGTCGACGGCCGTGCCGAGCCGGGCTCGGGGCGGGTGGTCGGGCCGGTCCCGGTCGGGGGAGAGGCATCCCTGGCGTTCCGCGTCGTGCCCGCGGCCCTCGGTGAGCACTTGCTGAGCGTCCGGCTCGTCGGCGCCGACGCCATGCCCGGCGACGACGAGGCCTCGGCCCCAGTCGTGGTGACGGCCGCCCTGCCGGTGCTCCTGGTCGACGGCGAGCCGGGCGTGGAGCCCTTGAGTGGCGCGACCGACTTCCTCCGCGCCGCCCTGGCCCCGACCGGGCTCGACGTGGCCCCCATCCGCGCGTCGGTCGTCACGGCCGAGGCGCTGGGCGCCGGGGCGCTCAGAGGCCGGCGCGTGGTGGTGCTGGCGGACGTCGGGCGGCTCCGGGGCGACCAGGCCGCCGCGCTCGACCGTTTCGTGGAGGAGGGCGGCGGCCTCGTGCTGGCCCCCGGCGACCGGGCCGACCCCGAGGCCTGGAACGCTCAAGCCTGGATGCCCGCCCGGCTGGGCGCGGTCCGGGGCGACTCCGGCCGTCGCGAGGCGGTCGCCCACCCCGCCCCCCGGACGTTCCGCGGCCCCGTCCTGTCCCGCTTCGCGGGAGGCGACGCCCCGCCGCTGGCCGAGGCCGACCTCTTCGCATATCGAGTCCTGGCCCCCTTGCCGGGGTCGTCGGTGACGGCCCGGCTCGACACGGGCGACCCCTGGGCCGTCGAAGGTCGCCACGGTCGAGGGCGCGTGCTCGTACTGGCCGCGCCCCTGGGGGCCGGGGCGGGCACGCTGCCGGTCAACCCCGAGTTCGTGCCGCTGGTCCACGAATGGGCCTTCCACCTCGCCTCGGGACGCTCCGAGCCCCGCGCCGTCCGACCGGGCGAGCCGCTGGCCTTCGACCTCGACCCGATCCCCGCCGCCGAGGTCGCCACCTTGCCGCTCCGGGTCCCGGGCGGGGCCGTCGTACTTGCCCCCGTCGTCCGCTCGCCGGGTCCGGCCCGGGCGGTCTACCGCGACACGAGCGAGCCGGGCGTCTATCGCCTGTCGCTCCCCGGGACGCCCGGCGGCCTCGCCTATGCCTCGGTCGTCGTCGACCCCCGCGAGTACGACCTGACGCCACTCGCCGCGGGCGAGGCGGCGGGGCTCGCCCGCGGGTGGCCGTTGACGTTCGAGCCCGATCCCGATCGCCTCGCGGGACGCCTCGTCTCCCCGTCGCACGGCCAGAACGAGGTCTGGCGCGGCCTCGTGCTCGCGGCCCTCGCCGGACTCTGCCTCGAGCTCTGGCTGACCCGGCGACTGGTCCGGGGCCAGGCCGGCCCGGCACGAGGGGGCAAGCCCTGAGAGGGTGTACGAGAAGGGGAGGCCGAGGCGGAAACGGGGACTGGCTCGAAGCGAAGCGCGTGCCTGTCCCCGTTTCCGCCGGGAA
>JAABUS010009279.1_pt1 | contig 10433 bp, 19 predicted proteins | sample 5560161 | NCBI WGS metagenome assembly JAABUS01 (sample SAMN10711885, study PRJNA513376) | rock metagenome | isolation source: Antarctica rocks | place: Antarctica: Victoria Land, Trio Nunatak nord | collected 2016-01-04
CAAAGAGCTAACAACCCTCAGAAAGCAAAGCTGACTAGTACCTCAGAAGGTAATGACAGGCCCTGTCACCCCCCTAGGCACTGTCAATGCCTCTGCTTGTCCTGGCAGCGTTGCAAAGATTGCTGCCGCAGCAACTACCTTCATATTGTGTGCAATGACACAGGCATGCTGCTGCTGACGCTGGTGCGGGAGTTTCTGGCATGGACAAACATGACCTATGCTCTCAAGGTATGTGGCTCCAAGTCAAGCATTGAGAGGCTCTACATGGCCTTATCACTGTTTTGTGCAGGTGTACGAGGCTGAGGCTAACATGGGAACGGAGGCTGCCGTAAGAGATCAGTTGTGCCAGCAGCTGGTAAGCTGATGATCATAGCCATTCAATGACTCGGCTCATTAGCATGCGCTCATGACATACAGGTTGAGTAAGGCCTTGTTGGTGCAAGCTGTGCGCATTGATGCATTGCTACAAAATGCAGCTACATTGTTCACCTCTAGGTCTAGTCCTGAAGCAACTGTCATGCGCAAGCAGGGACTGCAGCATACCACAGAGGAGCCTCTGCTGCTGTCCCTACTGCACAGATACATGGCTCATGGCGACCCAGTATTGTCACCCAGAATAGCTGCAAAGGCAAAGAGCAGCATAGCTGCAAAGCCTGGAGGTGAGATGCTGCAAAAAGTGGTTCTGCGCTTGCCCAGATAGGATCTGCTTCCCTTGTGAAAACGGAGCAATGCTGTAGATGCCCTGCCTTCCTGCCAGATTGCACAAATGCAAAACCTTAGCGAGCAAGGAACAACAGCTGGCACTCATGATGCAGGACACACAGTGAATATCTCAGCTCCGGCTGTGCAAGCACCTCTCCGCCAGGCTGCTGATGTGATCAAGGCTGCTCACTACCCCACACCGGCTTCTGTTCCCGCAGCGGCAGCTGCTGCTGCTGCCATGCACTCTGGTGCACAGCAGCAGAGAAGCAGCCAGTTGCAAAACATAGCAGGGGCGCAGCTTGGCTCCACCAGCCCACACAGCATCTCCCCTGTCGCATCACGCACCCCTTCCCCCCTAGGTGAAGCTGCCTTGATCTACACGCTGGATGCACACGCATTGTGCACATATGTTTCCATGGCAAACAACCGACTTGCTTTGCTACTTCTGCATCAGCCCTTGTACTGCTGCACCAGGATCTTCTTTGTTCCTGCCAAAGACTTTGATACTGCAAAGGGTGCTGATCATTATGCACTGGGACAGAGTGAGAATTTTGCAATGCAAAGCATGCAGAGCCATCCTTTGAAAGTTGTGGCTTCCACAAGGTCTGATGCTGCGCTGACTTGTAAGCAGGTCCTGCTGCTCCTGGCGAGACACCTCAAGTCAGCCCCAGACAGCTTGTGCTAGCTGCTGCTGCTGCTCACACAACACCAGCTGACCCAGGTGCTGCTAGTACCAGAGGCTCAGGTGCTCATGATGCTGTCTCAACCAGCCACATAGAGGTGCCAATGATTCGCCAGATAGCGCCTGAGAGCAGTCTTCCCTCCCTGCAGCCCTCCACATCTGGCACTTCCATTATCAGGTCTTTTCTGCTTGCTCGTTTGCCGCTGCATCGCTTGTCTAGTCAGATTTGCATGCATGCTAGCTTTTGACTATTTGACCAGAAGATGTGTACAAAGCGTTGATTTGGTAACACAGCTCTGATGCTAGGTTGTCCCGGTAATTTGCTGAGTAGCTCTGAGATTGTATAGTAAATGAGCTCACCTTACCTGCATCCATCACTGCTGGTAGTAGTATGGCAATCAGCGTAGCAAGCCATGTGTCAGAAGCTGCCCACCCAGGAACAGCCATTATATGTTTGTGTTTTTGAGTTGCAACAAGTCTGCACTCTGGCATCAGCTCTGTGACCACATGATTCACAAGTATGGTGTACAATGTAAAGGTCATTCCTACAGCAACAAATCCGTGTGTCGGCAGTCAACATCGGCTTGCCTTGTATGCAGTGAGGACATTGAGTTTGAGATTGAGGACAGTCGAGGATCCGGCAGCAGTCTGCTGGCCAGCACCGCACTGGTGGGTGCTTCATCCTTGTTGCTGCGTCTTGCACCGTCTTGCTCAATGCAGCCTAGACCACAGCTTGGTTGGCTCACATGTTGGTTTGATGTTGTTTTGCTGTCTTGTAAGTGCCACACAGATGCTGTGCCACACAGATGCTGTGCCACACAGATGTCCAAAGCAATGTCACCCATTGACGTGTTGCCGGTTTTGCATGATTGGCCAGTGACAGCTGGTATCATGCAAGTCAAATATTTGGCTGAGTCTGAAGCTGATGCATTGTACAGACTGCAGCAGCAGTGAGGGCTCACATAGACCAGCACACCGGTCCAAGTGCAGCCAGCAGTGGTCGTGATACAGAGCAGCAACTGCAGTCTGCAGGCTTGCAATCCCCAGGATCATCTGTGTCACCCAGCAACCTTGTCTTGTCCTTATCTGTGCCAACTGAGGCCAACAGGAAGACCTTCACAGGTGCTCATCCTACTGTGCTTACCTGTACCTCGGAATGATATCCGTATACATGTTCTCTTTCATGCTGTCTTTGCTGCAAAGTCTGCTTGCTGCCAGTGGCTGAGTGTCATGGAGCACGCAGGCATGATCATGCCCAGCCAATGTGCTGGTCGCAAGCGTGATTGGTACATATTGCAGAACAGAAGGCTGAGACCACGCCAGTCAAGGTAGCCATTCCCACGGAGGTCAACAGGAAGGCCTTTCCAGAATCCCCGGGAGGACTCATCAGTCCTGGTGATAACTCCACCGTCTATGAGCCTGACAGGTAACAGACATTCTCAGGCTGCCTAAAGACACAGTATACTGTATGCAGGTCATTGCGCCCTTGAAGGCGCTTCAAGGGCCATTGCAGCCCTATGGGTTGAATGGACTGCAAGGACTGCGCTCAGTCCTGTCTGACAATCAATCTTTTCCGACTGTGAGCTGTGTACGGTCATGAGCATTTACTCACAGTAACACTTATGTGCTGTTACCCTTGCCTAAACCATTATTGGACTGTCATACCTCACACTAGCAACCCCAGCTCTTTGAGCCCTGTGTACATCGAGGGCATGCATGCTGCTGAGCTTGGACAGAAATTTTGGTGCAGCCTCAGTGCAAGTGCCAAGAGCAGCCCTAGCCGGCATGGCGCAGGAGATGAGTCCAGCCACCCCTCTCCTGCAACCAGCCCTGCCCCTAACTTGAGCCCGGGCGGTGCCCCAGCCTCTGCATCCAGTGGGCCTTCCAGCCTGGCTACATCTGCCCTCACCCCAAACAGGTCTGCTGTGCATGGGTGGCTCACCTGTACATGACGCACGGAGAATGCATTCACACAAGTGTAGCTGTCTGCGTTTACAGAAGTGCTTATGCCAGACATGTCTACAGCTTTGTGTCAGACAAATCTACAACTTTGTGCAATACATCGATGCCAAACAGGCTGCATGCAAGCAATTTGCCGTAACTGTCAATACTTTTCCAGCTTTGTATAGTTTCTATACGAGTTGAAACCTCTGAAAACAGTTTCAATGTTGCGACATCAGTCTATATACGTATGTGACATCTGATCTCACTGCTGCTGTCATCACCAGGCGCTGATACATGTGATTTGTCATAGGCTGGCTACACGGTTGCCACCCCTGGCCCCTTTGCAAGCATCACCCTCGCGCAGGTCTGCTGAACAAATTAGGAAGGAGCTGCGAGAACAGGTGCACTCATGACCATGTAGTATCCTGTTGGACTGTAGAAAGCAGTACATTGCTGCTGCTGTTGCTATGGATCATTTGATGTTATAGCACGCTCATGTTGTGACACAGAGCTGGAGCAAGTCAATGTAATGCAGACCATGAAGACCTTCAAGGTGGACTCTGGCACAGATTTGGAAACTTGCATTACTTGCTTGACCACGAACATACACAATGTATTGAGCAATGATGGCAAGGCATTGACAACTCATGCTTGAAGCACAGTCCAATATCATGATGTCTCTGCAGGACAACTGGTTTGATGAGACTGATGAGTCCGCAGATGAAAGTGTCGGAAGCCCTGTGCCTACGGCGCAGACCTGGAAGGTACACCAAGGACTGGGGGCTGGAGATGCACATTCACAGGGCATTATCAATGCAGCTTTTGTAGATGATGACTCTCTCCCAGATCATGGCATGCCACAGTACACTTTTGATTCCAGTCTACCCGATGAGTTTTGATGTTTGCGCACAAGAGAGATCTGAGCAAGAGACAAGTCCAACACAATATTTTGCTGCGCATGTAGCCATAATTTTGCAAACTGCTATACAAAGTAGCTACAGATGCATATGCCTTGCTGCATGTTTTAATGGACACTGCATGTTGGCAGTCAGGATCACGGTACAGCAATTTATCCTGCTGGAAGCTGAAGCCTGCAAATTTTAACGGCGTTCAGGTCTTGCACTCCCGTTGAAATGCATTACCCACGCCTGAAAACACCTAAATGATTTGCACCGTAACAGCGTAACGCTGCTGTAACGCAGAACCGCCGCATTGGTAAATAATTCTGTCGCATACCACAACTTAGAGCAAGTCATCTCACTTTCGACTGCAGTTACAGTATCTTCCCAGCATGGCAGGCAGACAGGATCACAGCGTTGGTGGCGGTGGGATGGACCCTGAGGTTGCCTTGAAGGATCAAGTTGACCTCACGCACGCAGGCGACAAGGAAGCAGAGAAGTTCAAGCCACGCGAGGATAATTACGACGCAACCTCAAAGCACGCCAAAGGCAGCTCAGGAGAGAAGGTACGGTAATGAAATCAAAGTGCATGCATGCTACTATCAGTATGCAGCTGTCAAGCTTACATGCACTTTCTTGCTTATGTTTGCAAAACAGCTCAGCTTTCATGCATATCTGTAGGCAGCCACCGGAGCTGCTCAAGCTCAGCGCGAGGCTGGATCAACTGGAACACACGACAGCATCGCTGCTGCAGCAGCTGCAGGAGTCAAGGCAGCAACTGAAGGAAAGTAAATTAGCAGCCAATCTGTATATCTTCTGGTGAGAGCGAGCTGAATGGCGTCTTTCTACACTGCAAAGGCGCGTTGGGCTTTTCTCATCTTTGGACATGGTTGAAGGCACCGCAGGATGATGTGAGAACGAAGCAATGTGAGCTGGCAGGCACTGCCATTTAGCCTCATGGGCTGGCTTTCAAGAGCTGACTTTGCATATGCAAGTCAAAGACCTGCCTATGGAGACTCTGTCGGCAGTGATATTGCTTGCTTTGTGTGAAGTCTTGTACAACAACATGTTCAGTCATTTACATACATGGCTGCACAGCTTGCTATACATTTGCAGAGGTGGCTCCAGTGTTTGCTGCTTGCAATGTAAGAATCTGGAAACACCACACCCAAGCTGCACGGCGCGGGCTGCACTAGGGCCGGTAAAAAGTACATGAAGATGCATGCTCCATTTCGGCATGCCTGTGCAGTAAGATGGTTATGGCTGGCTGTTTGTTATACGCAAAACCATGGATGTCCAGAAGTTTACTCAGGGCCGCTTGGAATCACAGATGAAGAAACCCGCAATTGATCACGTCACGATGTCAAAGCATAGCTTGGCAAGCGTTGCACCAACTGCAATATTGCTCAGCCACCAAACAGGTATGTGTACATGCTGCAGCACAGACATCTGCATCGTTTTTTGAATTTACTCCAACGGAAGGCTCGCTGCTTCCATTGCTTGACATGTGTCAGCAAGGGCTTGGGGCGCTCAAAGACGTATGCGCTCAAAGACGTATGCTATGGCGATACTCACATTGAGGTGTGAGCGCCCCAAGCCCTTGCTGAAACCTAAACCTATAGATGGCCGCCCCAACCCACTAGCGACTCGAAATTACAAGCTCAGAAGCTACATCCCTCAGTTTGCACAGGCCTGGACAACCAGGTGCTGACTCGGGGATTGTGAAAGGTGCGGCAAAGTAACCAGTGGGTCTGCCAGTTGCATTTGAGCAGGAGCGACGAACTTATACTACTCTGTGTTTCGCAGATGGCTGCAATTAAACCAGCTGCTGGCAAGCCCGGGCTTGAGGAGGAAGGGAGCCAGATCCACAGGATCAGGATTACCTTGACTTCAAGGAATGTTAAGAACCTAGAGAAAGGTACGCCGCCTTGAGTAGAACGGCATGCTTGATCTCATCTGCATATGCTCCAGGTTCAGGAGGTGCTGTTTCGCGGGCTCCGTCCAGCTGACAAGCTTGTTACAAGGTTTGTGGTTCTGCAGTGTGCGCTGACCTTATCAGTGGAGCAAAGGACAAGCATTTGAAGGTGAAGGGCCCTGTGAGGCTGCCCACCAAGGTTCTTCACATTACCACCAGGAAATCACCTGCTGGTGAGGGTACCAACACATGGGACCGGTTTGAGATGAGAATCCACAAGCGGTTGCTAGACCTGCACTCTCCTGCTGATGTGGTCAAGCAGATCACTTCCATCAGGTGTGTATCTGCCTCGTTTCATGCTGAATGTGTCTGTCCAATTTCCTAGTCTTGCTGTATCGGTGCAATTGAGTTGTATGAAGCCGCACAAAACATCACACCAGTGCATGCTGTTTTCTGGTCCAAGTCCGTCCTGGACAGCGAGCACATATTCACACTGTTTTTGTGCTGTGCAGTATTGAGCCTGGTGTGGAGGTAGAGGTCACCATTGCTGACATCTAAATATTTCAATGTTTGTAACAACAATTACATCCAATCAGACACTTCATTGGGCTAGATGCTGCACTGCTTGCATCGGTTTTGCAACTTGTCCTGTGCTGCGATTGCATCGTCCAAGCCGTTTCTTGCAGCTACATAATCTTGGATTTGACCTGAACATAGTTGGCAGGCGTGTGTGTGTGTGCGTGCGTGCGTACGCGTGTGTGCGCCTCAAAAGTTGCAGCACAAACTTGCTCAATCCCACGCTGCCTTTGCAGTCACAAGATTGCCGTCATGCATGATGGCAGCGCAACCTTCTTGCGTTGGAAGTGTGCCAGAATGCCTTTGTTAGGCAGTGCTGAGATGAGTCATTTGCTTGACTCTCCAGGTTCCAGGCAATTTACAGTGCATCCACAGGACATGTTGTCAGGAACCTGGTTGTGTTTCATGCTCACTTCCCACGGGGGGGCATGATTGCTTCAGTGGACAAAATGTGAATCATGCCTTTACTGGATTGCAAGTACAGATGTGGAGAAAAGACTGAAGCGCTGTTGACAACAACTGCGCACCAGTCAGTCGTCATGCACAGAAGCATCACACCACATGAACATAGCCTTGTCAACACGCAGTATAAAGGTTGAAGGCTCGCTTGTGAGTGCATGTCGACCTCAGGAATGAGCACTTTGAATCAGAGGCGAGGGTTCCCACTACTGTCTAATATGCTAGACAAGCTCATGCTCAGCAGCGAGACTTGGGAGTGCAGTGGTGGTGGAAGAACAGAGGTGAGCACTGCAGCTGTGTACATGTCTGCTTGCACGCCTACTGACATCAGAAATTGCTTGCATCGCTGTCTGTGTCTGCATGCTGGACTGACCCATCTGATAGATCAATACCAACATCATCATCCTGAAACAGATCACCATTGTCTGTTATGCCTTTGCTAATATGTGTAGACTCACTGCCGGTGTCATCAATGATGCTGTGTTCTGAACTGTCATCCGAAGAAAGGAGTCCGGTCAAAGTCCCTGTGACCATACCACCTGCACATTTTGTACTGATGTCAGCCCAGAAGATGCAGTCAGTTGCATAGCCTCAGCAGAACAGCTTCTTGTCTGCTGCAAGGCAAACACACCAGATCCTTGTCTTCAGGGCATGAAATCAGCTCTATTGCAAACAGCTGCCCCTTGCTGGCGGTATCTGAACTTAAGCTCACTAATGCAGCTGCAGCGATTGCAAACCCAGCAGAATACCTTTGTCTGTGGTCTGCATACTGCCTCTCTGCTTGATTGACACAAAATCTGCTGCTGCCTGGCGTGGCTGCTGGACATTGTCTTCAGAGCCAGAGGTGTCAAGGTCAGCTGAGTCATCCTCCAGCTGGGCTTCATCAACCTCTACCTCACCTCTCAAGACGCGCAACTCATCATCACGCAGCCTCTTCTGCATGTGCTTCATGGTCCTACACCAAAGCTATGCATTTAGGCAATGAGCACAAAGCTGAGCTGTCTATATGTGAAATGCAGCTTGTCAAGGACATGTTGCATGTAGCAAGGACAGACAATAACAGATACAAACGCCTATGCAAAATGATTGACGTCAAAAGTTTGCTTGTGACCAAAATAGGGCAGGAAGAATGAAGCGTAGGACAGGACAACTTGCCTATCAGCAATCTCCATTTTATTCCGCTGCAGAAGGCGATGACCTTCCAACTGCCCTTCTAAATATTCCAAGTTCCTGCCATAATGATTGCATAAGTCAGACTGCAGGCTGATCAGCAGCATGCATGGCTTCCAACACATGCATACATCAGCCCTGAAAGATGACGCTTCTGACTCTGCTTCAGGCAGCAAACAGCATAACGTATGGCAGAATGACACAACGCACACATCTTTCCAGCTCTCAGCAAAAGGGCTTCTTTCACCATGACACACATAGAGGTCATCATCACCTGAAGCGCTCCAAGTATGTTGCAAAGAGCTGTTGCAGCTCTGCTTGAAGCACTTCATACTCATCCATGTAGGCAGGCCGGACGACTGCCAAGCTGCTGAGCCTCTTGTCAGCCCTTTCCAGCTCAGCGCGTCTCTTCTCAAGTTTACCATCAAGACTCCTGACCGAGGCAAGCTTTCAAGCTTGTGCATCATGCATGACTTATGCCACTACAGACATGTAGCATCTTTGATCCATACCAAATTCACTTGCATGCATGTCCATACATCAAGATCACTGGAAGACACAGATGAGGCAACAAGCACCAGTACATGTATGTGAAGGTGCTGCCTCTCTGCAGATGTCCAAACAAGCCAGAACTGAGTGTCAAAGCTGTTATCTCTGCCTATTACCGGGTGTGCTCTTCCAAGTTGATCAAAGACGTCTCCACCAACGAGATGTTTTCCTGAACAGATGCTGTTGCCTCTTGAATGCTGTGCTCAACTGCCTCACTGTCCATGTTGCGTGCAACAGCCCTGCAGGTACCGCAACCTGCTTCATCAGCAACAACAGCAAGTTGCAATGTGCACAGACAAGTAGCTGATCTAAGTCATGGCGGTGAAAGGAGACACGTGACCCTGGCAGAGCAGAAGCTCAACTTGAGGGCCATATGCAGATGTACAGCACATGCAACATGGCCTACAGGCTAGAGACTAGTGTGTGCAGGATCAGAGGTGTACCTGTTTCTGGCACCTCTCAGAACCGGTTCTTGCTGGAGCAAATCATACAATGCAATTCCAGCTTGTGTAATCTCAGTTCCAAGTGCCCGAGCAGATTTGGCGTCAGATAGCTGGACTGCTCCATTTACACCAGGCATGTCATCCTGCCAAAAGTACCTTGCAGATGACGATCTCTTGGCATTGACATTCTTGGTTGCAAACAACGCACAATACCTCATCATAATTAGCTGTGGTGCAGGTTGCCTTGTACAGCAGCGCAGCCATATTGAGCAGGTCCTTGACTGCTACAGCATCCGCAGCATACAAACGTTTGATGTTCAGCTTGATCCTTGCTTTGGTGAGCATGCTCTGTGCGATAGATTGCAGGAACAAGATCCTATCTGCCTCAGTTGTGATGTCATCTGAAACTGAGGTTCCTGGATCATACCTATAACAGGCATCATAGTAACATGCAGCTGACGTCAGTTAGCAAAGCACAATGTTAGAGAGGCGAAGTACCTCTGGAACAACCAATACAGGCAATCCGCTACCAGCTCAAAGTTGGGGAGCCTGAAGCTGTCTAAACTGATCAGTCTTGGGTAACCCAAGGCCTTCATCAACTCAACAAAACCTACACAATCATTGCGATGCTGATTATGTAGACAGCGCAATGCAGACGTTGTTTCGCACAAAGATTGCAGCGTAAATGTGTACTTCGAAGCTCCCTAAACGACATGTTGATCCAAGTACAGCTCGCTAGGCGGGCTCACAAGAGCTTTTGATGCGCCACAAGGCTCACAGTGATTGCAAAGCGGCCTTTTTCCGAACAAGCCGTGACGATTGAGAAGGGCAGCAATCTAACCTGGTGCTACTGGGTGAGATGTATGCTGCACTAGCAGAAATATGTCGAAGCCCTAAAGTACTCTGGTAAACCCTACCGCCAGGCTAAATGCTGTTCGGCAGGTTCTTGTAATGTAGCAAGTAGGCATTGTACTTAACTCCTGCAATCGGTCATAAGGACTGACTTGTGTTGTGTACATCGACTGCAAAGAATCACGGACATGACAGAAACTGATGTCAGCAGCAGTCCTGCACCATCAGTCAAGACCCCTTCA
>JAABUS010009281.1_pt1 | contig 10431 bp, 10 predicted proteins | sample 5560161 | NCBI WGS metagenome assembly JAABUS01 (sample SAMN10711885, study PRJNA513376) | rock metagenome | isolation source: Antarctica rocks | place: Antarctica: Victoria Land, Trio Nunatak nord | collected 2016-01-04
GGCGGAGGATGGCTACGCCTGGTGGGTCGAGCGGATGCGGATGTCTCTTACCCTCTTCGACGCCGTGCGCGTGGACCATTTCAGGGGCTTCGAGGCGTACTGGGAAGTTCCGGCGGATGAGGATACAGCCGCGAACGGGCACTGGGTGGACGGGCCGAAGGATGATCTCTTCGTGGCGCTGCGCGACGCGCTGGGAGAACTGCCCATCATCGCTGAGGATCTCGGCGACATCACGCCGGAGGTCGAGGCTCTGCGCGACAGGCTCGGGTTGCCAGGGATGAAGATCCTGCATTTCGCCTGGGGCTCGGGCCCGGACAACCCTTACCTGCCCCACAACTACGGCCACGACAACTGGGTCGGCTACACAGGCACCCACGACAACGACACCACGGCAGGCTGGCTTGCCTCCGCCTCCATTCAGGAGATGGCTTCGCTCAGGCGCCACGTCGGCCGGGAGTTCGTCATCGTCGAAGACGTAATTCGCCTGGCCTACTCATCGGTGGCGGCCAGGGCCATCGTCCCGATGCAGGACGTGCTCGGCCTCGGCTCGGGGGCCAGGCTCAACACCCCAGGCATCGCTGAAGGCAACTGGACCTGGCGCATGCATGAAGCTGCGATCACACCGGATCTGGCGTCACGGCTCAGGGAAATGTCGGAGGCTTTTGGGAGATAGCTAGATGCTTCAGATCAGGCCGACGCGATTCACGGGCCAGTAGCGCAGAACTGCCTCCCCGATCAGGTTATCCTCGGGGACAGGGCCGAAGTAGCGCGAGTCGTAGGAGAGCGCCCGGTTATCTCCCATCACGAAGATATGATCCCCTGGCACCGTCTCAGGGCCGAACGAGCGGCGGTCCTTGGGGCGACGCTTGAGGTACGGCTCGGCCCGGCGTTTGCCGTTCACGTAGAGTATGCCGTGCCGGATCTCCACGGTATCCCCCTCGACGGCGATGACGCGCTTTATGAGGTCATCCTCGCCGCCTTCGACGCTCTCGAATAGCGCGATGTCGCCGCGCTGGGGCTCGCCGAAATCGTAGGCGAGTTTGTTGATGAGAACCCTGTCTTTCTGCAAAGTTCCGTGGCCGACTTTGAGGGTTGGGATCATGCTTCCCGACCCCACGTAGCGCGAATCCGCGACCACGGGCTTCACGAAGCCGAACACGAGCACGAAGGCTACGAGGAGGGTGAGCAGGAGATCCAGCATCCCCCGCCAGGGCCCGCCGCGGCGACCACTTCCGCGGCCATCATCGGGCGGTTCGCCGCCGGTGTTCAGAGCACCCCGAGGTGTCCCAGCGGCCAGAAGCGCACGAAGGCCTGGCCCTCGATGTTCTTCTCCGGCACGGGGCCGAAGAAACGGGAGTCGCGGGAGTTCGCCCTGTTATCTCCCATCACGAAGATGCGATCCTTGGGCACCTCGACAGGTGCGGCGAAGCTACGATCCGGGAGCGCATCGTTCACGTATGGTTCCTTCTGGCGCTCGCCGTTCACGAACAAGACACCGTTGCGAACCGCGATCTTGTCGCCGGGCAAGCCGACCACGCGCTTGATGAGGTCTGGTGGCTGGGTCGAGGCATCCTCGCCGGTGATGAGGCGGTTGATGCCAGCGAACGGCCCAGGCTCTCCGCCCCCGATATCCTCGACGCTCCTGAAGACCACGACATCGCCGTGGTGGGGATCCGTGAAGCGGTAGATGAACTTGTTGGCAAGCACCCTGTCGCCGACTTCGAGGGTCGGGACCATGCTCTCTGATGGGATATAGAACGCCTCGACCACGAACGGCCTCACGAAGCCGAATACCAGGGCGAAGGAGACGACCAGGATGATAAGAAACTCGAGAGCACCGCCGCCTTTCCTGGCGGGTTGCTTGGCTTGCCGCTGTTCATGGCGGGGTCCCTGGCTGGAGGTCTCGAAGAACTGTTCGTAGGGGGACTTCTCGGACATAGGCGCTAAGAATACCGCACGCCGGGCAGATATGTGCAAAGTTCCGGCATCATCGTGGAAGGCCTCACAAAACTTGGCGCGGCTCGGCGTGGATGACGATCTGCCCGAGGTCTGGGAAACTGGCGTGCAGCCCGCGTTCTATGCGCTCCGTGCGGGCGTGGACCTCGCCGATGTTCGTCTTGCCGGGAAAGTCGCAGTGCAGGATGGCGTCGAGCCCGAGTTCCGAACGGTAAAGGCGAACCTCGTGGCACCTCGCCCCAGCGTCCGCCCCAGAGACTGAGGCTTTGATCTCCTCCTCTAGCTCGCCGTGGCCCGTGTCCGGCTCGCGCCACTCCCCCTCGTCCGGCTCGGCCACCTCGATGTGGGTATTCACCCGGACGAGATACGGTTGTTCCTTCCTCAAGGCGCCCCCCAGGTCGCGGGCTAGATCGTGCGCCTCGCCGAGCGTCAGGCCGGCGTCCACCTCGAAATGCAGCGACGCCTCGAAGCTATCCCCGAAACGCCGTACCCTCTCGTGGTGGGTACGGAAGCCAAGCTGGAGGGCCGCAGCGCGAATAGCCTCGGCCATAGTCTCCATCTCGGTCAGCACGGGCTCAACGTGGACCACGCTCTCGGTGCTGGCGTCAACGTCCCTGACGGCCCGCTCCACGCGCTCTGAGATCTCATGCCCCTCAGCAGCGCTGGCGGTGCGGGGAACCGAGATCACGATGTCCGCGAACTTCCTGTCCCCAGACTCCCGCAGCCTCACCCGTGGCATCCCAACGACCCCAGGCACAGACTCCGCGCTGTGTGAGATCCTCTCCTGAAGCCCCACAGGCGCCCGATCGAGCAGCACGTTGACCGAGCGAGCTGCGAGCCCGCCACTCTTGTAGAAGATGAAGAACCCCACCAGGAGCGCCGCCACGGCATCGGCCCGTTGCAGGAAAGGAGCGTCCCCGAGACGCTGGCTGATCGCGACCAACGCAAGCCCGGCTATCACGACGGAAGAGGAGATCATATCCGCCCTGAAGTTGAGCGCGTCGGCCTCGAGCGCCCTGCTGTCGTAGCGTCGGGCGGCGCGGGCCAGCATCCGTGAACGCCACAGGTCGATCAGGATGCTCGCCCCCATGACGGCGAAAGCCCACACCGTTGGCTCAACTTCGACGCTGACGAAGAAGATCCTGTGTATCGCCTCGTAGGAGATCCAGGCCGCAGTTCCGATCAGCAGTATCCCCTGCACGACAGCCGAAAGGTTCTCGACCCGCGCATGCCCATAAGGGTGATCCTCATCCGCCGGACGCCCGGCCACCCGCACGGAGAAGAACGTCACCACGGAAGCCACGGTATCCAGCGCCGAATGCGCCGCCTCCGCGAGCAAACCGAGGCTGCCAGTAAGTAGCCCGACTACCAGCTTCGCCGAGGTAAGCAGAACCGCCGCGCACAGGGAGATGATCGCGACACGACCCTTCTCGCGCTGCCCGGGGGTTTTGTCCGCTTTTCCGAACATGCCGGAAATCTACCACGCAACGATACAGGCGAACGTGAGTATTTCGAGCACCGGTCGTTTCTCGCTACGGTAGGTTCAATACCCGCAGCGGATGTCCGCGCTTGCCTGGCGGCGACGGCGGGCAGAATACCAGGGACATTGCATCCCCATGACGGGGCGCACGACGAAAGGACTTGCTTGCCAGCGCCGGATACGTGGAGAAACGTACTGCTCGTGATGCTGTCGCTTGCCGCCGGGTGCGTGGACGCCGCCGGTTTTCTTGGGTTCGATGAGGTGTTCGTCGCGAACATGACTGGAAATACCGTGCTGCTCGGGATAGCCATTGGGCAGGCTGACAGCGAGGCGGTTCTGCACGCGGGGACAGCCCTTGCCGGGTTCATCTGTGGCGTGGCGGTTGGCGCGCTCGCTGTCGGTCGCAAACAGGAGAGCGTCGTCTGGCCGGGGCGCGTCACGGCGGCCCTCGCCATAGAGCTTGCCGCCCTGGCCGCCTTCGCGGGCGTGTGGCTCGCCAACGGTTCCATACTTTCGGGCGGTGTGGTTTTTCTGCTGATCTCACTGTCAGCCCTGGCTATGGGCATCCAGAGCAGCGCCGTCCGGCGGCTGGGCGTGCCCGACGTGGCTACCACGTACATCACAGGCACCCTTACCAACCTCACGGAGATGGCGATAGACTGGCTGCGCACGATCCGCAAGACCCCTGTCGAGAACCAGGATCAACCCGAACCAGAGCCACCTTCGGCGCGCGGCCTGCTGCTTCCCGCGGACGTGTGGCTCGCCTACGGGGCGGGCGCCGTCGTCGGGGGGTCAGCAAAGTTCCTTTGGTGGCCGATGGCGATTCTGTTCCCTGCTGGCATCGTCGGCGTGGTCGTCTGCGTGGCGACGATCCGTTACCGGCGGTCAGGCTAGGCGGGCGAGGAACTGCCCATATCGTCAGCCGTCCGGCGCCCCGAAGACTTCGCCTGTGTGCTGCCCGAGGGTGGGCGGAGGCTCCGGGTCTCGCTTTCCAGAACGTCCGTAGCGAACAGGGCTCCCCGGCAACCGTATCTCCCCAAGCGTCGGATGCCCCACCGTGTCCACGAGGCCGAGGTGCTCTATTTGCGGGGATTCGTACACCTCATCAAGCGTCTTCACCCGGCCCGCTGGCACGCCCGCTTCACCCAGACGCTCCATCCACTCGTCCACAGACGCGGATTTGAAAGCTGAGGTGATCTCCGCTTCCAGTTCGTCCACGTTAGCCCGGCGTTTGCCGTTGTCCGAAAAGCGTTCGTCGTCCGGGTCCATGCTCACCAGCGGGGCGAAGCGTCGCCAGAGTCCCTCAGATCCCACGGCTATGTTGATCTCACCGTCCGCGCATTTGTAAGCTCCATACGGCGCGATGGTCGGATGACGGTTGCCTTCGGGCTCGGGAACCTCTCCGGCGATCAGCCACCTGGTGCCCTGGAAAGCCTGGATGCCGACGATGCTGCCGAGCAACGAGGATGTGACCTTCTGGCCCCTGCCGCTCTTTTCCCGCTCGGCGAGCGCGGCGGCGACACCGAAAGCGCCGAACATGCCGGAGAGCATGTCCGCTATGGGGACGCCAACTTTGGTTGGCGGGCCGCCAACGGGGCCGGTGAAGCTCATCAGGCCGCCCTCGCCCTGTGCGATCTGGTCGAAACCGGGACGATGCCCGTCCGGGCCGCCCTCCCCGAAACCCGAGATCGAGAGGTACACGAGACGCGGGTTCATCTCTTCGAGCTCATCCCGTCCGAGGCCCATACGCTCCATCACGCCCGGCCTGAAGTTCTCCACGAGCACGTCTGCCCGCCGGATGAGTCGCTTCAGCTTTTCCAGGTCGTCCTCGTCCTTGAAGTCGAGGACAACGGATTTCTTGCTTCGGTTCACGGAGAGGAAGTAAGTGGATTCCTCTGCGCCTGGTTCACCGACGAAAGGCGGTCCCCAGCCGCGAGTGTCATCCCCCTTGCCAGGACGCTCGACTTTGATCACATCCGCCCCGGCGTCAGCGAGCATCAGGGTGGCGTATGGCCCGGCGAGGGCGCGGGTGAGGTCAACTACCGTCGTTCCGGCTAGTGGGCCGCCGCTCACCGGCTCACGTCTTCCAGGGTCAGGGGCTCGGCTTCACGGTGAACGCCTGACTTCTTCAAGTAGCTGTTGTATGCGTGCTCGATCATCTCGCGATCCGAGTCGCGCACCTCACGGATCACCTTACCAGGCAAACCAGCCACCAGCGAGCTCTCGGGTACTTCCGTACCCGGCGTCACCACCGCCCCGGCGGCGACCACGGAACCGGAGCCGATGTGAGATCCGTTTAGCAAGATCGCACCCATCCCGATTAGCACGTCGTGCTCGACTGTCGCCCCATGCACGATGACCCTGTGCCCTATCGTAACCCGGTCGCCGAGCACCGCAGGGAAGCCGGGATCGGCGTGCAACAGGGAGAGATCCTGGATGTTCGTATCTTCACCGACGACTATCTCCTCGTCGTCGCCGCGAAGTACGCTCCCGTACCACACGCTGGAGCGTGCCCCGATCCTGACCCTCCCAACCACTACTGTCTCTGGCGCGATGAAAGCATCGGCGGCAATATCGGGCCTGTTTCCGTCGAGCGCGCCGAAGAACGGATTCTGCAAATCGGACTCTCCTTATGTCGCCTTGAACGAACTCTTGATCTTCTCAGCAACCCCTTCCAACTCCTCGCGGGAAGCCATCTTCTCCTCGTCCGCCCGGAAAGCGGACCCCAGCCCGTCACCCTCGAAGCGCGGCAGGAGATGCATATGGGAGTGAAAAACGTCTTGCCCGGCCGCCGCGCTATCCGCTAGGAAAACGCTGACGCCGTCGCACCCGATGCCACCGTACAGCGCGGCGGCGACGTTCTGGCCTGTCTGAAAGAGATGGCCCCCGATCTCCGGGTCCAGTTTGGCGAGGCTGGGAGCGTGGTTTTTTGGGACTACGAGGGTGTGGCCCGGACGGATCGGGGCCACGTCAAGGAACGCGACGCAGGTATCATCTTCGTAGACCTTGCTCGAAGGTAGCTCGCCAGCGATGATCTTACAGAAGATGCAGCCCTCTTCGCGGGCCACTAATGACCCTGCCATTCCGGGCGTCGCTTCTCGGTGAAGGCCGCGACGCCTTCGTGGAAGTCGTGGCTGCCGTACGTCTCCCGCACGAGGTCGTCAGCTTCGGGCATCCCGGCGAGCGTCAGGCGGCGCAGGGCCTCTTTGGTGGCGCGCATGGTGATCGGGGCGTGGGAGGCGAGCGAGGCGCACAGCTCGTCCACCCGCTCATCTATGTTCTCGCGCGGCACTACCTCGGTGGCAAACCCGGCGGACAACGCATCCTCGGCGGATAATGTGGTGGCCGTGAAGATCAGGGCTTTCGTGCGCGCCGGGCCGAGGAGCGTCATCATCCTTGCGTAGTTTTTTATGGAGAGACAGTTCCCGAGGGTGCGGGCTATGGGCATCCCGAACCTGGCTTCGGGAGTGCAGATTCTCAGGTCACTCACTGAGGCAATAGACAGACCTCCGCCGATGGCGTAGCCGTCTATCACGGCGACGACGGGTTTGCGGACCTGCTCCAATCGCCCGATGACGCGCTCCATGCGTTCCTCGTAGACGATGCCGTCCTCGCCTGACTCGAACTCGCGGAACTGCTTGATGTCCGTGCCAGCCACGAAGGCTCTGTCTCCGGCCCCGCGCAGGACGAGAACCCGGATCCCATCGTCCGCGTCCACCGTCTCGCATACTTCGTGGAGGGCTTCGTACATCTCCCAGGTCATCGCGTTGCGCGCCTCGGGGCGGTTGAAGGTGACGCGGGCTGTGGCGCCCCGGCGTTCGAAAAGGAGTTGTTCGGTCTCGATCATATGACTTTCCTCTCCCGGAGGTCGGCTATCTCCTCCCCAGAATATCCGAGACCGGAGAGCGTCTCCTCCGTGTGCTCGCCGAGCAGGGGTGCGGGACGACGGATGCTCCCCGGCGTCTCACTCAGCTTCACAGGGATGCCGAGTCCCTTCACCCTGCCTTCGATTGGGTGATCCATCTCCACCATCATCCCGCGCGCGATGGTGTGCGGGTCCTCGAATACCTGCTGATAGTTGTGGATCGGCGCCGCAGGGAACCCGGCGTCGAGCAGGATGTCCACCCACTCGTCAGTCGTTTTTTCGGCGAGGGTCTTCTCCAACTCTTCGGCCAGCTCGGCGCGGTTCTCCATCCTGAGATCGTTGGTATCGAAGCGTGGGTCTTCGATCAACCCTTCCCGCCCGATGGCTTCGCACAAACGGGCCCACAACCGCTGGGTGTTTGCCCCGACGTTTATGTATCCGTCACTGGTTTTCAGAGCTTGATAGGGGGCGGTAAGGCGGTGGGCTGAGCCGAAAGGCTTCGGGATACGTCCCGAGGCCCAGAGTTCGGCCGTCTCCCAGATCGAGAGCGCCAGCGCGCCCTCGAAGAGCGAGGTGTCTATGTGTTGGCCCCGGCCAGTTTCCTCGCGGGCTATGTACGCGGAGAGGACGCCGATGGCGCAGAACATGCCGGCTGAGAGATCACCGATCGGGACGCCGCATTTGGCGGGCGGTCCACCCGGCTCTCCGGTCACGCTCATCACGCCGGACATACCCTGGGCTATGAGGTCGTAGCCTGCGCGCATCGCGTAGGGGCCGGTCTGGCCGAAACCCGAGACGCTGGCGTAGATGATGCGGGGGTTGATCTCCTTTAGCGTCTCGTAGTCCACGCCGAGCTTCTTCGTGACGCCGGGCCTGTAGTTCTCGACCAGAACGTCGGCATCACAGGCCAGTTTGTAGAAGATCTCGCGCCCCGCCTCTTCCTTGAGGTTGAGCGTAATGCTCTTCTTGTTGCGGTTGATGGCGACGAAGGCTGCCGTGTCCTCGCCGTGCTCCATCTTGAAGCCCATGGATCGCCTCGCGCTCTCGCCCGTCTCGCGCGGCTCCACCTTGGTCACGTCCGCGCCCATGTCAGCCAGTATCTGGCAGCAGAACGGACCCGCCATAACCTGCGTAAGATCCAGCACCTTCATCTTCTCGAGCGCCAGCAAAGGCCAAACCCTCCATTCACTACGGCTCCCTGTACTGAAAGCCCACCCTGGTATTACCCGTGCAGCCTACGGTACCCGCCAGGGTGTGACAAGCAGATCCGGCGTTATGCCGCAATGTATAATCCGGCGCGTTGCAGCAGACGGGGATGGTCAGGGGCGCCGCTTCGGAGGTCTGTTCCGCCATACTGGCGGGCTGGTGAGAGATCACGGCTTCGCTGGTTTCGACGTGGGGAGGATATTCGATTATGTTGAAGATCTGGGGCAGGGCGAACTCAATCAACGTTCAGAAGGTTCTGTGGTGCTGCGACGAGCTCGGCGTCGAGTACGAGCGCATAGACGTTGGAGGCCCGTTCGGGGGGACCGGCGACCCCGAGTACCTCGCCATGAACCCGAACGCCCTCGTCCCGACCATCTCAGACGACGGTTTCGTTCTGTGGGAATCCAACGCCATAGTCCGCTACCTGTCAGCGAAACACGGCGGCACGCTCTACCCGGAGAACCCGCAACAACGGGCCGACGCCGACCGCTGGATGGACTGGCAACTCGGTACTCTCTGGGTCGCCCTGCGCCCCGTGTTTTTGGGTTTGATCCGGACTCCCCCCGAAGAACGCGATGAAGCAGCCATCGAAACAGCCAGGAAACGGACGGCCGCCACGTGGGATATCCTCGAAAATCATCTGGAAGGCCGCGATTATGCGCTTGGGGATGCTTTCACGATGGCTGACATCCCGCTCGGCGTCTCCATCTACCGCTGGCTGCAACTACCAGTCGAGCGCCCGCCGATACCGAACCTTGAGGCATACCACGAGAGGCTGGCGGAGCGCCAGGTTTTCCGCGACAAGGTGATGCTCCCGCTGAACTGAGCACGCTATTCCGCGAGCGGCGGGCGGCTCTCCCCGAAGCCGGTAGCCCGTTCGAAGGCGCGGGCTAGCTGGAGTACGCCGAGGTCGTCCCTGTAGCGGCCCACGATCTGCACCCCGACGGGCAAGCCTTCTGGGGTGAAGCCGCATGGAACCGAGATCGCGGGCAGCCCCGTAACCGTGACGTAGTAACAGGACTTCATCCACTCGATGTAGTTGCCCATCTCGACACCGTTTATCTCCGTGACGTACGGCTGCTCGATGTCGAAGGGTGGAACCTGGGACACGGGTAGGATCAGGAACTCGTATGCTTCCATGAACTTCCGAACGCGATGAAATAGCTCAGTACGCTTCTTCTCAGCCAGCCCGAGTTGCGGCCCTGTCAGCTTCCGCCCCTCCTCAATGTTCCAGACTACGGTGTCCTTCATCTCGTCGCGGTGATCTTGGAGAAGGTGTCCGTAGCTGAGCTCGTAGTACCAGGCCCGCCATGTCATGAAGATCTCATCAGCCCCCGAAAAGTCAGGCTCCCCTGCCTCGACTATGCAACCCAGATCCTCGAAGACAGGACGCACGGCCTCCAGCTCAGACGTTACGCGTGGATCTACCGGCACACCACCGAGATCCTGGCTCCACGCTATACGGACGCCCAAGAAGTTTCGTTCCGGCGGGTCGGCGAATGTCTCACCCGGTTCGGGGAGGGAGGCTGGCGAGCGGGGATCCGAGCCTGCCATCGCTGAGAGCATGAGTGCGACATCGTCCACAGTGCGGGCCATCGGCCCCTCGACGGCGAGCGGGAACCAGGCCGCGATGACGGGCCACGAGGGAACCCTTCCTACGGACGGTCGCATCCCGACCACGTTGCAGAAGGAGGCAGGGTTGCGGAGGGAACCGCCCACGTCGCTCCCATCGGCGATGGGGAGCATCCCACAGGCAAGGGAGACGGCGGCCCCGCCGCTTGAGCCGCCGCAGGTCTTCGTGGTGTCGTACGGGTTTTTTGTCTCACCGAATACTTCGTTGAAGGTCTGGGAGCCAGCGCCGAACTCAGGGGTGTTCGTCTTGCCGACCATGATGGCGCCAGCTTCGCGCAGCCGCTCCACTATG
>JAABUS010009284.1_pt1 | contig 10428 bp, 8 predicted proteins | sample 5560161 | NCBI WGS metagenome assembly JAABUS01 (sample SAMN10711885, study PRJNA513376) | rock metagenome | isolation source: Antarctica rocks | place: Antarctica: Victoria Land, Trio Nunatak nord | collected 2016-01-04
ATCCGGCCATCGGCTGCAAAGCCATCACCACCAGCAGGAAGACGATGGTCAGCGAGGCCAGCAGGATGTTCAGGGCGATCTCGTTCGGCGTCTTCTGCCGCTGCGAACCCTCCACCAGGGCGATCATGCGATCGACGAAGGACTGCCCCGGCTGCGTGGTGATCTTGACGACGATGCGGTCGCTGAGCACCCTGGTACCACCGGTCACCGAGGACCGGTCGCCGCCGGACTCGCGGACCACCGGAGCGGATTCGCCGGTGATCGCCGACTCGTCGACGCTGGCCACCCCCTCGACGATGTCGCCGTCGCCGGGGATGACGTCGCCGGCATCGCACACCACCAGGTCACCGATGGTGAGATCCGCTGCCGGAACCGCACTCTCGACACCCGCGATGTCGATCCGGCGCGCCGTCAGAGTGTCCCGGCCGGCGCGCAGCGACGCGGCCTGGTCCCGGCCGCGGCCTTCGGCCACCGCGTCGGCGAGGTTTGCGAAGAGCACCGTCAACCACAACCAGATCGTCGCCAGCACCGCGAACAGGCTCCGCTCGGTGAAGCACAGCACGGTGCACAGCACCGCTCCGACCAGCACCACGAACATCACCGGGTTCTTGACCATCTTCCGTGGGTCCAGTGACCAAAGTGCCGTGGGCAGCGCCTGGATCAACGCGGCCGGCCGGAACACCGCGGACGAGGTGATCCGGTGATGGGCCGACGAATTCGCCGGCGTCGTGGACTCGGGTGACGGTTGCTCGCCAGTGACCCGATCAACGCTGGGTGCGGTCATGACAATCCTTCGGCAATCGGCCCGAGCGCCAGCGCGGGCAGGTAGGTCAGTGCGGTCACCAACACGACGACGCCGAGCAGCATGCCGGCGAACAGTGGTCGGTGGGTGGGCAGGGTGCCGGCATCGGTGGGCTTGACCCCTTGCCGGGCAACCGATCCGGCCAATGCCAATACCAGTGCGATCCCGGCGAACCGGCCGAAGAACATCAGCCCGGCAAGCAGGAAGTTCCAGAACGGGGTATTCGCAGCGAGTCCGGCGAAGGCCGAGCCGTTGTTGTTCGAGGCAGATCCGGTGGCGTACAGGATCTCCGACAGCCCATGCGGGCCGGGATTGGCCAGGGTGTCCTGCACGCTCGGCGTCAGCAACGCGATCCCGGTCCCCAGCAGCACCAGCGCCGGTGTCACCAGGATGTAGGCCGCAGCGTATTTCATCTGCAGCGAGCCGATCTGCTTGCCGAGGAACGTCGGCGTTCGCCCGACCATCAGGCCGGCCACGAACACCGTGATCACCGCCAGGATCAACATCCCGTACATGCCGGAACCCGTTCCACCGGGGGCGATCTCGCCGAGCAACATGTTCATCAGCAGGACGCCGCCGCCGAGGCCGGTGTACGAAGAATGCATGGAATCGACGGCGCCGGTGCTGGTCAGAGTGGTGGAGATCGCGAACAGCGACGACCCGGGAATGCCGAACCTGACCTCCCGGCCTTCCAAGGCAGCGCCGGCGGCCCGCATCGCGATGCCGGCGTGCCCGTTCTCGCTGATCAGCGTCGCGATCAGGGACAGGCCCCACAACACTGCCATCACCGCGAGTACCGCGTTACCCTGCTTCAGGCTGCCCACCATCCGACCGAAGGTGCGTGGCAGCGCGGAGGGGATCAACAGCAGCAGGAATACCTCGAACAGATTGGTGAAGGCGTTGGGGTTCTCGAAGGGGTGCGCGGAGTTCGCGTTGAAGAAACCGCCACCGTTGGTGCCGAGTTCCTTGATCACTTCCTGGGAAGCGACCAGGCCACCCGGCAGAGCCTGACTCCCACCGGACAGCGTCGTCACCGTCATCGGGTCCGAGAGGTTCTGGATAACCCCGGCGGCGATCAGCACGATCGCACCGAGAAGGCTGACCGGCAGCAGCACCCGGACGACGATCCGGGTGATGTCGACCCAGAAGTTGGCGAGCCGGTCCGTGTGCCGTCGAACGAAACCGCGGATCAGCGCTGCCATCACCGCGATCCCGACGGCCGCGGACAGGAAGTTCTGCACCGTCAGTCCCGCAGTCTGAGAAAGCAGTCCGAGCGTCTGTTCACCGGAGTAGGACTGCCAGTTCGTGTTGGTGACGAACGAGACGGCCGTGTTCAAGCCCTGGTCTGCCGTCATCGGCCCGTGTCCCTGGGCGAACGGAAGGATCCGCTGGATCGACAGGATCAGCCACAGCACGCCGATGGAGACCACAGAGAATCCCATCACCGCCAAGAGATAGGTGCTCCATCGTTGGTCGGCGCGGGCATCGATTCGCAGCAGTCGATACAAACCGCGCTCCACCTTCAGGTCGCGGTCGCTGGTGAGCACCCGCGCCAGGTAGTCGCCCAGCGGGCGGTGCAGCAGCGCCAACAGGATCAGCAGCACCGCGATCTGGGCGGCAGCTGCCAGCCAGGGGCTCATCCGAGCCACTCCGGAAAGACGAGCGCGGCCACCAGGTAACCGAGCAGCAGGATCCCGAGGATCCCCGCAACGACAATCATTTTCCCTCACCCTGCGCCGACCCGACCCCATCGCGGGATGCGGGGGTGATCGGCAGGCGAAACGCTAGGACTCGGTCCGTGCGAAATCCGTTATGCTGACGCGTTCTTGACGTCCGGGACGTCGATCTTGATGCGATCTTGACGCTCGCGCGGCGGTGCGGTCGACCGATGGTGGGCCGGTCGGCTCATCACCGTCTGGCCGACGACTCCGGCGACGCCGAGTTCGAATCGGTCTGCACGCCGAAAGGTGGCGCTCAACGCGGCATTGTCGGTCCCGATCGCCGGCTGGCATGTCACCATGGCCCGCAATCTCCACTCGGCACCCCTGTCAGCGCCGACCGTCGTCGGATGTCGGCCCGCCCCCGCACCCGGTGGAACAATGACGCCGTGTCCACGCCCCAGCAGCCCCGACCAGCGGTCGGCGGGCGCCGGCTGATCTCCCGCTATCGGCTGGAGTCGGTGATCGGGCGGGGCGCCATGGGCACCGTGTGGGTGGCCTACGACGAGGTCGTGCATCGCCGGGTGGCGATCAAGGAGATCAACCTGCCGACCGGGATGCCGGCCGGCGAGGTGAGCATGGTGACCGATCGGACCCTGCGGGAAGCGCGCGCGATCGGCGCCCTCTCCCACCCGCACGTGATCACCCTGTACGACATCCTCACCGTCGACGGGCGGCCGTTCATCGTCATGGAACTGCTGCACGCCCGGTCGCTGGCGCAGGTGTTGGAGCAGGACGGGCCGCTGCGCGACGGATCGGCCGCTGCCGTCGGTCTTGCGGTCGCCGGTGGCCTGCTGGCGGCGCATCAGGCCGGCATCACTCATCGCGACGTCAAGCCCGGCAACGTGCTGGTCGGCACCGATGGCCGGGTCAAACTCACCGACTTCGGCATCGCCCGCAGCGCTGACGAGCCCACGTTGACCGTCACCGGTCTGCTGCTGGGTTCCCCCGCCTACATCTCCCCGGAGGTGGCCTCCGGCCGGCCGGCATCACCGGCCGCCGACGCCTGGGGGCTCGGAGCGCTGCTTTTCGCCGCTGTCGAGGGCAGGCCGCCGTTCGATCGGGGTGACGCCATCGCGACGCTGACCGCCGTGGTGTCCGCACCCGTTCCGCCGCACCCGCATTCCGGGCGAATCGGGCCGGTGATCGACGGACTGCTGACCAAGGACCCGGCGGCCAGAATGACCGTCGCCCGCGCCCATCGCCTGCTCAGCGAGTGCGCGGACGACGCCCGTGACGCCGGGGGCCTGGCAGGTCGAGCTTCTGAGGATGGGTGGACCGGAGCGACGGCAGGGCAGCCGTCACCGCCCACCCAGCGCACATCGCACTCGGCCTCCCGACTTCCGCCGCTACTCGGCAATCCGAATTCCGGCCTCCGCCACCCGACCATGAGCGGCGCCCGCGCCGCCGAGGCGGCGCCGCGTCCTGCTGTGCCGCCGCCGCCCTGGGCGGGCAGCGGCGCGGAAGCACTGCAGCCGTTGCCCACAGTCTCCGGCCCGGCCGGTCGGCCCGGCTGGCTGCTGCCGGTGGCGGTGTTGCTGGCCGTCGCCGTTGCTGTCGGCGCCTACTTCGCCGTGCAGCTGCTCGCCGACTGGGGCGGCCGCACCGCGGGTTGACCGCCCGGCCGGGGCGCCGACGATGCCATCGCACACCACGAGTGCACGCCCTAGGGTGAGCACCATGTCCGATGACAGGGTCGACGCCGGCACCGCAGCCCGGGCCACCGCAGACGGAGCCGCTGCTGTCCTGGCCCGGGCTACCGGCGTGCTGCACCACGACGTGGCGCTGGTCCTCGGGTCGGGCTGGGTGCCTGCCGCGGAGACTCTCGGCAGGCCGACGGCCGAAGTCTCGATGACCGATCTTCCGGGTTTCTCCGCCCCGGTGGTGGCCGGCCATGCCGGCCGAGTGCGCTCGGTACCGGTCGGAGACAAACGGGTGCTGGTTCTGCTGGGCCGCACCCACTTGTACGAGGGCAAGGGTGTCGCGCCGGTGGTGCATGGGGTGCGGACGGCGGTCGCCGCCGGCGCCAGGACGGTCATCCTCACCAACGCGGCTGGCGGACTGCGGGAGGGCTACTCGGTCGGTCAGCCGGTGGTGATCTCCGACCACCTGAATCTGACGGCCACCTCACCGATTGTCGGCCCTACCTTCGTGGACCTGACCTACCTCTACTCCCCCCGGTTGCGAGAGCTGGCCCGAGGTATCGACCCGACGCTGGAAGAGGGCGTGTACGCCCAGCTTCCGGGCCCGCACTACGAAACGCCGGCCGAGATCCACATGTTGCGCGGACTTGGCGCCGATCTGGTCGGCATGTCAACGGTGCTGGAGGCCATTGCCGTGCGGGCCGCCGGCGCCGAGGTGTTCGGGCTGTCCTTGGTGACGAATCTGGCCGCCGGGATGACGGGCCAGCCGCTGGATCACATAGACGTGCTGGCGGCCGGCAAGGGCGCGGCCGGCCGGATGGGTGAGCTGCTGGCCGAGCTGATCGAGAAGGTCTGATTCGGTGACCGACGTCGGCGCCGCGGCCCCCGACCGGCTGACGGTGGCGCTGCGCGATGCGACGATGCGCTGGATCGCCGACGATCCGTCGCCCGCCGACCGGGCCGAACTGCAGCAGGTACTGGCGGATGCCATGGGCGGTAACGCTTCCGCGCTCGCCGATCTCGCCGACCGGATGCGCGCTCCGCTGGCGTTCGGCACGGCCGGCCTGCGTGGGTCGCTCCGGGCCGGGCCGGCCGGGATGAATCTGGCCGTCGTCCGCCGTGCTGCCGCCGGGATCGCCGCGCATCTGCTGGCCAACGGCGGCCCCCGGCGCATCGTCGTGGTGGGTCATGATGCCCGGCACCGGTCCCGTGAGTTCGCCGAGGACGCCGCGAAAGTGTTGACGGCAGCGGGATTTCGGGTGTTGTTGGCCCCGGAGGCGTTGCCGACCCCGATCACCGCCTTCGCCGTGCGGCAGCTGAACGCCGCCGCGGGTCTACAGGTGACGGCATCGCACAATCCCCCGCAGGACAACGGGTTGAAGGTGTACCTGCAGGGTGGGGCGCAGATCATCGCCCCCACCGATGCGGCTATCGAGGCGGCCATCGCCGCCGTTCCGGCTGCTGTGAGCGTCGATACTTCCGGCACGCCGGAAGCCTGGCCCACCGACGGCCCCCTTGCTGTGGTCGAGCCCTACCTGACCAGGGTGGCATCGCTGGCGAGCGGCAGTGCGAAAGACCTGCGGATCGTCGCCACCGCCATGCACGGCGTGGGCGCTGCGACCTTGGCGGAAGCATTGCGGCGCGCGGGATTCGCCGACCTGCGAATGGTCACCGCGCAGCAGCAACCCGACCCGGACTTTCCGACGGTCAACTTCCCGAACCCCGAGGAGCCGGGCGCCACCGACGCGCTTCTGGAACTGGCCGCGGAGACGGACGCCCACCTGGCGATCGCCAACGATCCGGACGCCGACCGTTGCGCGGTCGGCGCGAAGGCCGCGGACGGCACCTGGCGGATGCTACGCGGCGACGAGACCGGAGCGCTGCTGGGTGATCACCTGCTGGCCGGCCTGGATCGAGCGTTACACCCGAACCCGTTGGTGGCCACCACCATCGTCTCGTCGGCGCTGCTGGAGTCCATCGCCGCCGCCCGCGGCGCCCGCTTCGACCTGACCCTTACCGGGTTCAAATGGATCGTCAGGGCCGGCAACGGTCAGGGAACCGGCTTGGTGTACGGCTACGAGGAGGCACTCGGGATCTGCGTCGACCCGGATCACGTGCGGGACAAGGACGGCATCTCCGCCGCCGTCGTCGCCGCGGACCTGGCCGCACGCCTGAAAGCCGATGGGCGCACACTGTTCGATGCTCTGGACGAGCTGGCCTGCAGGCACGGGCTGTACCTGACCGATCAGCTGTCGGTGCGTGTCGGCGATCTCACCGAGATATCGAAGACCATGCAGCGCCTGCGGTCTGAACTGCCGGACAGTTTGCTGGGCGCGCCGGTCACCAGTAGCGAGGACCTGCTGCCGCGCACCGATGCGGTGATCCTGCGTACCGCGTCGGCCAGGGTGGTGGTGCGGCCGTCCGGGACCGAGCCCAAGGTGAAGTGCTATCTCGAGGTCGTCAGGCCGGTCGACGCCCAGGCCACCGACCTTGCGGAAGCCCGGGCAGCCGCTGCCGATTCGCTGGCGCAATTGCGGGCGGAAATCGCCGACGTGCTGGGAGTCCGCGGCTGATCCCTCCGTCGACACACGCCCGAACAGGGCTCGAGTTGACCGGATCGGCGAAGTACACCGCACCGGCGCAGCGCACCGGCATGCTCCACTTCCGCGTCATCTGGTCGGCTGCACCGGGATGGAATCGCCGGGTCGCTGCGTCTTCGGTGACATCGTCAGGCCCGTGGACGGCGGCTGGGGCCGGACGACGGTGACGGTGGTGGCGCCGGTCGGCTGGTCGGCGTCACTGCTGCCGGGTCCGGCGCTGTTGGGGTCGGTGCCGCTTCCCGTGGTGCTGCTTGCCGTGGTGCTGCTTGCCGTGGTGCTGCCCGTTGCCGTGGTGCTGCCCGGGCCCGCGCTGCTGTCGGTCCGATCCGCCGAGCCGAGCCGGGCGAAGGTGACGGTGACGCCATGCCCGCTCAGCACCAGGTCGGTGCCGCCCAGCTTCCAGCGGACGCCCTTGGTCAGCCAATCCAGATACCAGCTCTCCTGGTTCATGATGGCGTTGCCGCCCCGCGCGCCACCGCAGGCCATCTCGGTGGTGATCAGCTGCCGGACGGCGAGCGTCGACCCGGCGAAGACCGGCTCGCCGGCGGCGCTGTTGCAGCCGGCGTTGAGGAACACCCTTCCCGCCGAGAACTCGATGATGAGCGGCTTGCCGGGAACCAACGCCCGGCCGGTAGCCGTGACGGAACCGAAGCGGAGTCCGTCCAGCCCGGCCGGGATGCGGATCCCACCGGATGAGGAGCTGCCAGCACCCGATCCGGCCGAAGGGGTGGGCGACGGCGACTTGTTGATGGGAGGGGTGGTTCTGGAGCCTTCGACGCCCGCGCGGGTGTCGGCGCTGGCAGGATCGGCCGTGCTCGACCTACCCGCGGTGCCGGAGGACGCGGCGCTCGGCGTGCCGGCAGAGTTCGAGGTCCTGGCCGTGGCTGGGTCGCCGGCCGCGTTCGAGGTATCGGCCGCAGCCGAGTCGCCGACCGCGCCCATGCCGGCTGAGCTGCTGGAGCCCGCCGGGTCGGGGCCGGTCCCAGGGGCGCCCGGCCGGACGTCGGCGGCGCAGGCAGAGGCGACGAGCACCACGACGGCGAGGGCGCCCCCGGCTGCGGCGCGGACGGAGTTTCGGTTGTTCATGGTTCCCTTCCACCGGCAACTGGCTCGTCCAGTGGGACGGTCGCCGGGTACTCCTGGGTTGCACGGGCACGGCGACCTGGCACCAACGGCTGTCCGGACGCCCGCAGCTCAGACGGCTCCGAACTGACGATCACCCGCACCGGCAGATCGGATTCCGCCAGCCGGAGCAGGCCCTCCGGAGCCGCCAGCGCGCACACCGCGGTGACTTCGGTGGCGCCCCGGTCCACCAGCAGTCTGATGGTGTGCACCATGGAGCCGCCGGTGGCCAGCATCGGGTCGAGCACGAACACCGGCCGGCCGGCCAGCGACGCCGGCAGCGATTCCATGTACGGCGTCGGCTCGTGGGTCTGTTCGTCGCGGGCCATCCCGACGAATCCCATCTGCGATTCCGGGATCAGGGCATGCGCGGTGTCGGCCATCCCCAGCCCGGCCCGCAGCACCGGCACCAGCAGCGGCGGGTTGGCCAGTCTGGTGGCATCGGTGCGGGCCACCGGGGTGTGGATCGGCACCAGCTCGGTGGCCAGATCGCGGGTCGCCTCGATGATCAACATCAGGGTCAGCTCACGTAGCGCGCCGCGGAAGGTGGCGTTGTCGGTGCGGGCATCGCGCATGATCGACAATCGCGACGCCGCCAATGGGTGGTCGACAACGGTGACGTCCAACCCGGCGGGAATCTCGAAGGGTGCTGGCATGCGTCATCCTTACCCGACTTCTCACCCGACGCGCGAGCCCGGAGGTCATACCTCCGTCAGGACGTTCGCTGCGCCGTACTGACCACCACGATCAGCCCGCCGACGACCAGGCAGGTACCCAGCACGGTCCAGATGCTCGCCCGTTCGTGCAGCACCAGCACACTGGCACCGAGGATCACCAGATAGCCGAGGGCGTTGAACGGGTAGGCAACGCTGAGCGGCACCGTCGAGAGGGTGATCAACCAGAACACCGCCGACACTGCGAAAACCACCAGGCCGCCGATCACCCAGGGCGAGGTCACGGCGGCCCGCAGCAGCGACCGGCCGGTCTCCTTGGACGACTCGGTTGCGGCCGTCATGCCGTGCTTCAGCAACAGTTGGCCGGTGGCCGCCAGTGCGACGGCGACCAGCAGCACCGCCAGCCGCGTCAGCGTCATCCGCCGGCCCCGCCGCCGAGCAGATCCGCCCTGACGGTCTCGGCAGCATGTGGGGTCAGGCACATCACCATCTGGTAGCCGAACAACGTTGGCCGAGCGCGCACCAGCGCCGCATCGATCCGGCGGACCGCGGACAGCCGCGACCCACCGACCACCGCACCCAGCGGCAACCCGGTCCATCGCTCGTCCAGGACATCGAACCCGGCGTCCCGCACCTGCCGGCGCAGCACCCTTCGGGTGAAGAACCGCAGGTGGGTGTTGTCAAGGATGCCGCGCCGGTCGTATCCGAACAGGCCGAAGAAGACACGAAACCGGGGATACCAGTGCGCGAAGTTGGGCACCGACAGCAGTAGCCTCCCGTTGGGTCGGAGGGCGTCGCGGATGCCGGCCAGTGTCCTGCCAGGACGGGCAAGATGCTCGATCACATCGCCGGCGATCGCGATGTCGAAGTCCTTCCCGGCTTCGCCCGGCAGCCCGGCTTCCAGGTCGCCCAGATAGAACTCGTCGGTGCGGTCGCGCACGCCGGGGATCTCCAGGTTGTCCACGCCGACGACGTAGTGCCCGGCGTTTCGGAGTTGCTCGGCGAGCAGCCCGCCCGAACAACCCAAATCCAGGATGCGGGACGGCGGGGAGCCGGCGAGCATCTCCAGCATGATGGTGTGTGATGAACCGTCGCCCTCCTTGAAGGCGTACTCCTGCGGAGCCGGCACCCACTCGGACACTCCGAAACCGCTGCGCGCCAACCTGTATTCCAGCACATCGGTTACCACGTCCTTGGCGTACCTGACGCCGTTCACATAGCAGATCTCGTCGCCGTAATAAGTCGGGATGGAGATCTCGGTGATGTGCCCGCCGGCATGCAGGACCTGGGCGATGATCTGGGTGTCGAAGTCGAACCCGTCACTGTTGGCGTCGAACGGGATCTGCCCGAGCATCGAGGTGCGGTAGGCGCGGTATCCGGAATGGAACTCGGTGAGATCTGAACCGAGGACGCGGTTCTCGAACTTAGTCAGAATGCGGTTGCCGACGCGCTTGTAGGCCGGCATTCCACCCTGTTTGGCGGCGCCTGGGATCATCATCCTGGATCCGAAAACTGCCGCACAGTCGGTGCTTTCGAACGGGGCGACCATCTCGGGCAGGCATTCCGGGGCGTACTGGCCGTCGCCGTGCAGCAGGACCACCACGTCCAGCCCGTGCTCGATGGCCATCCGGTAGGCGGCCTTCTGGTTGCCGCCGTACCCCAGGTTCTTGGTGTGCCGCAGCACCTCTGTCGGCGGCGTGTCCGGACGGGCCGCCCATTCCCCGGCGAGCACGAAGGTGTCATCGTCGCTGGCGTCGTCACAGATGATGATCTCGGTGATGCGGCCGCGGAAGTCCTCCGGGATACGGTCCAGGGTCTTCACCAAGGAGGTGGCCGCGTTGTAGGCCACGACAGCGATCCCGATGCGCA
>JAABUS010009285.1_pt1 | contig 10428 bp, 9 predicted proteins | sample 5560161 | NCBI WGS metagenome assembly JAABUS01 (sample SAMN10711885, study PRJNA513376) | rock metagenome | isolation source: Antarctica rocks | place: Antarctica: Victoria Land, Trio Nunatak nord | collected 2016-01-04
CCGGGGCCAACGACATCGACTCGGCCGGCACCCTGAGCGCCACGATCGGCCTGGCCGTTCCCATCGCGATGGCGGGACTGGGCGGGCTGTGGGCCGAGCGGGCCGGGGTCGTCAACATCGGCCTCGAAGGCATGCTGATCCTCGGGACGTTCGGCGCCGGCTGGGCCGGCTACCAGTGGGGAGCCTGGGCCGGGGTGATCACCGGCGTCCTGCTCGGCGCCGTGGGCGGGCTCATCCACGCCATTGCCACCGTGACCTTCGGCGTCGACCACATCGTCTCCGGGGTGGCCATCAACATCCTCGGCTTGGGGGCCACCCAGTACCTCGCTGCAGTCGCCTTCGAGGGCGTACCCGGCGGTGGATCGACGCAGTCGCCGTCCGTACCCGACCTGCCGGCCGTGACCGTGCCCGGAGTGGCTGACGGGCTGGGCACGATCGCCGACAAGCAGTGGTTCTTCGTCAGCGACATCGCGGCGTTCCTGCGGGCGCTGACCAACAACGTCTCGGTACTCACGATCATTGCCGTGCTGCTGATCGTCGGCACCTATCTCATCTTGTGGCGCACCGCCTTTGGGCTGCGACTGCGGTCCTGCGGGGAGAACCCGGCGGCTGCCGAGACGCTCGGGGTCAACGTCTACAAGTACAAGTACATCGCGGTGCTGGTGTCCGGCGGCATGGCCGGGCTCGGCGGTGCCTTCCTGGCGATCGTGGCCTCGAGTTCCTACCGGGACGGCCAGACCGGTGGGCGCGGCTTCATCGGCCTGGCCGCGATGATCTTCGGCAACTGGCGACCGGGGGGCCTGGCGGCCGGCGCGGGCCTGTTCGGCTACACCGACGCGCTTCGCCTGCGCAGCGGCGGTACGTCGGTGCACGCCCTGCTGCTCGTGCTGGTGTTTCTCATGGTGGTCATCGCTGCCTGGCAGATCTATCGCAACCAGCCGGTCATCCGGCCGATCATCACCGGGGGCTTCGCGGCGCTGATCCTGATCTGGTTCCTGCTCACCGATGTCGTGCCCGCAGACTTCACCGGCATGACGCCGTACGTCGCGACGCTGCTCGTTCTGGCCCTTGCCTCGCAACGACTACGAATGCCCGCCGCCGACGGGCTGGTCTACCGACGAGGCGAGGCCGGGTGAGGCGACAGGGAGTGAGGATCGCAGCGAGCTCTGCGTGCGAGGACCGGAGCGACCGCGGACGCGAGCATGGGCGCTGCGAGCCAGGACCGGAGCGACCGCGGACGCGGGCATGGGCGCTGCGAGCCAGGACCGGAGCGACTGCGGAGCCGAACGGTGAGCACTAACGTCGCCGTGCCTGAGATCGATTGGGAAGCATTGACCGCTGCTGCGGTGCAGGCGATGGGTCATGCGTACGCGCCGTACTCCAACTTTCCGGTCGGTGCCGCCGCACTGGTCGACGACGGGCGGATCGTGTCGGGCTGCAACGTGGAGAATGCGTCGTACGGCCTGGGTCTGTGCGCGGAATGCGGCCTGGTGAGCGCTCTGCACGCCAGTGGCGGCGGCCGGTTGGTCGGGTTGGCCTGTGTCGGCGGCGACGGGCAGCCGCTGATGCCATGCGGCCGATGCCGTCAGCTGCTGTGGGAGCAGGGCGGTGCCGAGTTGCTGGTGCAGACCGGGCGGGGGATCGTGCCGATGACCGAGATACTGCCCGACGCGTTCGGCCCCGACGACCTGCTCGCCGCCGCCGCACGCAACGACCCCCCTTCCTGACGGTTATGCGCATAACCGTCGAATTGCCGGCCGGAATCCGACGGTTATGCGCATAACCGTGGAGAAATGGGTCGGCTGATGGACGCGATTGACGTCATCCGGGCCAAGCGGGACGGTCAGACTCTGACTGACGAGCAGGTGGACTGGGTCATCGACGCCTATACCCATGGTGCGGTGGGGGACGAGCAGATGGCTGCGCTGCTGATGGCCATCGTGTTCCGCGGAATGGCAACCTCCGAGCTGGCCCGGTGGACCGCGGCGATGATCGATTCCGGCGAGCGGATGCAGCTGGGCGATCTCGGCCGGCCGACGGCGGACAAGCACTCGACCGGCGGAGTGGGAGACAAGATCACCCTGCCGCTGGCCCCGCTCGTGGCCGCGTGCGGCGTCGCCGTACCGCAGCTGTCCGGCCGGGGCCTCGGGCACACCGGGGGCACTCTGGACAAGCTCGAGTCGATTCCTGGCTGGCGTGCCGACGTGGGCCGCGACGACTATCTGGCGCAGCTGCGCAGCGTCGGCGCCGTGGTCTGCGCGGCGGGGGACACCCTGGCTCCGGCCGACAAGAAGCTGTACGCGCTGCGCGACGTCACCGGGACCGTCGAGTCGATCCCGCTGATCGCCAGCTCGATCATGAGCAAGAAGATCGCCGAAGGCGCCGGGGCCCTGGTGCTGGACGTCAAGGTCGGGTCCGGGGCTTTCATGAAGACCGTCGCGGACGCCACCGAGCTGGCCCGGACGATGGTGGGCATCGGCACCGAGTCCGGGGTACACACCGTCGCTCTGGTCACCGCCATGGACCGGCCGCTGGGTCGCTCGGCCGGAAACGCCGTAGAGGTAGTGGAGGCGGTCGAGGTGCTCGCCGGCGGTGGTCCGGCCGACGTCGTCGAACTGACCGTACGACTGGCGCAGGAAATGCTGGCCGGGGCCGGCCTCGACGACGTGGATCCAGCAGCGGTACTGGCCGGCGGCAAGGCGATGGACACCTGGAACGCGATGATCAGCGCGCAGGGCGGTGATCCGGACGCAACCCTGCCGGTGGCCCGAGAGCACCACGTCGTACCGGCGCCGGCAACGGGCCGCTTGACCCGGCTCGACGCGTACGGAGTCGGCGTCGCGGCCTGGCGGCTGGGCGCCGGCCGGGCGCGCAAGCAGGATCGGGTCTCGGCCACGGCGGGGGTCACCTGGCTCGCCGGCGTCGGGGATCACGTCAGCGAAGGTCAGCCGCTGCTGGAGTTGCACACCGACGACGCCGAGCGAATTCCGAGGGCGCTCGAGGCGCTCGAGGGCGCCATCGGGGTCGACAGCGACGACGAGCTGCTGCCCCTCATCGTGGACCGCATCGCCTGACTGTCCCGGACCCGTCCTGGTGTCGTAGGTATGCAGACGACCCACGCGGCGAGTCCCCTGCGGGCCTGCGACATCACGTCGGGCGCTTCCTGATGTCGTAGGTATGCAGACGACCCACGCGGCGAGTCCCCTGCGGGCCTGCGACATCACGTCCGGACTTGTCCCGATCACGACTGGGCGTCCACCGAAGGACGTACCCACAAGCAGCCACCCGGACGTAGATGCCACCAGCTCGGTACGGGAGGCTGACTGCATGACAACGGATTCCGCGGGCGTCATCCATCAACTGACGCCGGCTGCCTCACCTCGGGGCGACATCGCGATCAGCGTTCGTGGCCTGCGCAAGAGCTACCGCGACCACGAGGCCGTTGCCGGAGTCGATCTTGACATCGCCCGCGGTGAGATCTTCGCCCTGCTCGGCCCGAACGGTGCCGGCAAGACCACGACGGTCGAGATCCTGGAGGGCTACCGCCGCCGCGATGCCGGAGAGGTCAGGGTCCTCGGCGTCGACCCGGCGAAGGCCGATGCGCGGTGGAAGTCCCAGATCGGCATCGTCCTGCAGAACAAGGGCGGCGACAGCGAACTGACCGTCGCCGAGACCGTCCGCGTGCAGGCCTCCTATTTCGCTGACCCGCGACCCGTCGAGGAGGTGGTCGGCCTGGTCGGTCTGACCGAGAAGCTCACAGCGCGGGCCCGCTCGTTGTCAGGCGGTCAGCAGCGCCGCTTGGACGTGGCGCTGGGCATCGTCGGCCGGCCGCGGCTGCTCTTCCTGGACGAGCCCACCACCGGCTTCGATCCCGAAGCGCGGCGCCAGTTCTGGGAGCTGATCCGGCAACTCCGCGAGCTTGGTACGACGATGCTGCTGACCACCCACTACCTCGACGAGGCAGAGGCACTGGCTGACCGAGTCGGTGTGATCGCCGAGGGCCGGATCCTCGAGATCTCGGTGCCGGCCGAACTCGGGAACCGGCATCTCGCCCCGGCTCGCGTGCGGTGGCTCGAGGACGGGCAGCGCCGCGAGGAGGTCAGTGCAACGCCGACCGCCGTCGTTCTGGCATTGGGTCAGCGACTCGGCGGGGAGATCCCAGAACTGTCCGTGCAACGACCCAGCCTCGAGGACATCTACCTGCAGATGATCGGAGAATCAGCGTGAGCGCCATGACACCCGCGCCGTCGACCAGCGCCGGGCCCGACGAGTCGCCGACCCTTCCCCCGGTTGCTCAGGTGTACGCCGCGCGCTCCCGCGTCGAGATCCTCGAGTTCTTCCGGCAGAAGGAAGCGCTCGTCTTCACGCTGATCTTCCCGTCCATGCTGTTGCTCATCTTCGGTGCGGTCCTGAACTACGACATCGCGCCAGGCCTGACCTTCGTCCAGTATTTCCTGGCCGGGATGGTGGCCTCCGGCGTGCTCGCCTCAGGTTTCCAGAACCTTGCGATCACCATCTCCATCGAACGCAGTGAGGGACGTCTCAAGCGCATGTCCGGTACGCCGATGCCCAAGTCCGCGTACTTCGTCGGCAAGGTCGCTCAGGTTCTGGTGGTCGGTGTCGCCACGATTGCGCTGCTCCTCTTGGTCGGGGTGATCGTGTACGGCGTCGACCTGCCCTCCACTACCGACCGGTGGCTGACTTTCAGCTGGGTCATGCTGCTGGGGTTGGCGTCCTGCTCGTTGCTGGGCATCGCCTTCTCGAGTGCGATCAAGAACGGCAAGTCCGCACCGGCGATCGTCACGCCGATTGCTCTTGTGCTGCAGTTCATGTCGGGGGTCTTCTTCGTCTTCACCGACCTTCCCAGCTGGATGCAGAGCATCGCGGCGATCTTCCCGCTCAAGTGGCTGACCCAAGGGATGCGGGCGGCTTTCCTGCCCGACTCCTTCGCCGCGCAGGAGGCGGCCGGATCCTTCGAACTGGGCAGGGTCGCCCTGGTGCTCGCTGCCTGGACCATAGCCGGGCTGGTGCTGTGTGTTCTGAGCTTCCGCTGGCGTGACCGCGCGGACGGCTGACCCGAAGTGAGTACGGTCCCGCAGGGTTTGGCCGGCCGACACTTCTGGGAACGCACGGTGCTCGGCTGGCACCTGGTCTTCTCGGCGATGATCGTCGTGGTCGCTGTCTCGGCCGTGACCGATGCGAGGATGACCGCAGGTCGACAGTGGTTGCTGCTGGGCCTGACGTTGACGTGGGTCCTCTGGTACGCAGCAATCGGCGCGCCCAATCTGATGGAGCGCGGATCTGCTTGGCGGGCACGTTCGTACGTGATCGGCGCGATCTGTCTTGCGCTCGGAGTGGCGTGGCTCGCACCCGAGATCAGCTGGACCTCGTTCATCCTGATCCCACAGATCTTCGCCACCCTCAGCCGGATCTCCGAGGCCATCATTGCCGTGGCGATCCTCTTGATCGGGTACGGCGCAGTCCTGATCAGCCAGGGAGAGGTGGCTGGTCCACAGCGCTGGGCCCTGGTATTCGGCCTGCTCACCTCGTTCGTGTTCGCGGTGACCATCGGGATCTGGATCAGCGGCATCGTCGTACAGAGCAGGCAGCGTGCTGGGCTGATCGAGGATCTCGAGAGCGCGCGCGCCGAACTTGCCGCGCTCAGCCACGACAACGGAGTCGCGGCCGAGCGCGAGCGGCTGTCCCGGGAGATCCATGACACCCTCGCGCAGGGGTTCACCAGCATCGTGATGCTGCTGGAGGCAGCGGAGGCAATCATGGATCGCGACCCGAACAAGGCCCGAGAACACCTGGGACATGCTCGCACCGCGGCCCGCGAGAACCTTGCCGAGTCCAGATCCCTGATCGCGGCACTGTCCCCGCCGACTCTCCGCGAAGAGGGCCTTGTCGGGGCTCTGGCTCGCCTGACCGAGCTTCTGGATGCCGAAATGACTGGTGTGGCAGCGTGTTTGACGGTCGAAGGTAGGGAACGTCCACTGAGCCCAGCAACAGAGGTCGTGCTGTTGCGGGCCGCGCAGGAGGCCTTGACCAACGTTCGCAAGCACTCCGCGGCCGGTGCGGTTGCGGTGACCCTGGACTTCGGCGCGCAGGGCACCACGCTGACCGTCTGTGATGACGGATTGGGCTTCGAGGCGGACGAGGCAGGGGGCGGTTTCGGACTGCACGGGATGCGCAGCCGGGTCGCAGACATCGACGGTTCGCTGTCGGTCAGCAGCGTGCCGGGCGCCGGGACCACCGTACGGGTGTCGGTTCCATGAGCTCTGTGGCCGGCGAAGCAGGGCAGCCCGCACGGGTACGGGTGGTCCTCGTGGACGACCACCCGGTCGTACGGGCCGGGATCCTCGGCATGCTCGCGGCCGAGTCCGACATCGAGGTCGTGGGGGAGGCCGGCACCGGGCGCGAGGCGCTGCAGGTGGTCGCCGCCGCCGGACCTGACGTGGTCCTGATGGACCTTCGGATGCCCGACTTGGACGGCGTCGAGGCGACCCGAGCGCTGCGCGCCACGGAGCACCCACCTAGGGTCGTGATCTTGACCACCTACGACACCGACGCTGACATCCTTCGCGCCGTCGAGGCCGGAGCCACCGGCTACCTGCTCAAGGACGCACCGCGACAGGAGCTGGCCGAGGCGGTCCGCGCTGCTGCCCGAGGCGAAACAGTGCTCTCCCCGCCGGTGGCGGCGAAACTGGTCTCCCGGATGCGCGGGGCCGACGCACCGGCGCTCACCTCGCGGGAGATCGACGTCCTTGATCTGGTGGCTCGCGGTCTGACCAACGGGCAGATCGGCCGTGCCCTGCTGATCGCCGAAGCCACCGTGAAGACCCATCTGCTCCGCGCATTCGCGAAACTCGGCGTGGACGACCGGACGGCGGCGGTCACCACGGCGATCTCGATGGGAATCATCGCCGCACCGCGGGTCTGAAGTCGGCAGCTCACGAACTGGTCAGGAACGCCCGTACGGCCGCGTTGAACTGCTGCGGAGCCTCCGCGTTGATGCCGTGCCCGGCCTCCGGGAGCACGACCAGACGCGATCCGCAGATCTGACGGTGCAGGTCTTCCGCGACGTTGCGCGGTGATCGCTCATCCCGCTCCCCGTACAGCAGCAACGTCGGGACGGTGATCTGTGGCAGGACGTCGCGCAGATCTGCGTCGAAGAACGCCTCCGTCACGGGCCGGAAACCGTCGGGACGCAGGTCGCGAAGGATTTCCATCGCCTCCTCGAGAACGCCCGGAGGCACGTCGTCGCGGTACACGGTCGCCAGGAAGTCCGGTCCCCATTCGTCCACCGGCCGGTTGAGGATGGCGGTGACCCACTCCATTCGGCGGAGGACTTCGCTCGGTGGTAGCGAGCCCGCCCAGCCCGCATACGCCCCGGCGAGGATCAGGCTCCGAGGGATCTGTGGATGAAGACGGTAGAACACCAAGGCGTACATCGAGCCGAATGACAGGCCGCCCACATGCGGATGGTCCACCCCGAGGGCGGCCAGAAAACCAGCCAAGGAGTTTGCGTAGTCCGGCAGAGCGAACCCCTCCGGCGGATCGGCCGAACCACCACAGCCCGGGCAGTCCACTGCGATGACGTCGAAGTCGTCGGAGAGGCCATCCAGCTGGTGCCGCCATTCCCGGCTGTCGCTGAAGCCGCGATGGAGCAAGAGCAGCGGGTCACCACGGCCTTGACGTCGATAGCCAATCCGCAGGCCATCGACATCCACGCTGTCTGGCACGGCCTGCATCGGCAGATCATGCGACGTGCATCATTGCGCTGACAAGTGCTGCAATCGGGCTCACGGACGGCTGTCGGTGGTGACTGTGCCCTGGGCGATAGCGTGAGTGGCATGGCGCACACACTCGACGAGGAGTCGATCCGGCGGGCTCCCAAGGTGTTGCTTCATGATCATCTGGACGGCGGGGTGCGCCCGCAGACGGTGGCCGAACTCGCCGCCGAGGTGAAGTACGCCGATCTCCCGGCCATGGACCCCGCAGAGCTGGCGAGCTGGTTTCGTACTGCCGCGGATTCCGGCTCGCTGGAGCGATACCTGGAGACCTTCGTGCACACGGTCGGGGTCATGCAAACCGCCCCGGCGCTGTCCCGGGTCGCGGCGGAGTGCGCGATGGATCTTGCCCGCGACGGGGTGGTCTACGCAGAGGTCCGCTTCGCCCCGGAATTGCACGTGGACCAGGGACTCGAGCTCACCGAGGTCGTCGATGCGGTCCTTGCCGGTTTCGCGGACGGGGCTGCCCAGGCCGCCGGGGGCGGTTCCGCGGGACCGCCGATCCGGATCGGGGTGCTGCTGACTGCCATGCGGCACGCGGCCCGGTCTCGGGAGATCGCCGAGTTGGCCATTGCCTACCGCGACCAGGGTGTCGTCGGGTTCGACATCGCCGGTGCCGAGGCTGGCTTTCCACCGACCCGTCACCTAGATGCCTTCGAGTACATGCGTCGCGAGAACGGTCACTTCACGATCCACGCCGGCGAGGCATTCGGGCTCCCGTCGATCTGGGAGGCACTTCAGTGGTGCGGGGCCGATCGGCTCGGTCACGGCGTACGGATCGTCGATGACATCGACGTCGACGGCTCGGGTTCGGCAACCCTGGGCCGGCTGGCCGTTTACGTCCGTGACGTACGGATACCGCTCGAGATGTGCCCGTCGTCCAATGTGCAGACCGGCGCGGCGCCGAGCATCGCCGAGCATCCGATCGGGCTGTTGCGCCGGCTCGGATTCCGGGTGACTGTCAACACCGACAACCGGCTGATGAGCGACTGCACCATGACCTCGGAGATGCTCGCTCTGGTCAAGGCGTTCGGGTACGGCTGGTCGGACCTGCGTTGGCTCACCGTCAACGCGATGAAGTCAGCGTTTCTGCCGTTCGACGAGCGGCTGACGCTGATCAACGACATCATCAAGCCGGCCTATGCGACGCTGAGCGAGGAGCCGAGCCGCGTCGAGCTGAGCTGATCTGCACGAATTGGTCCGCGGTCAGTGCAATGGCCTAGCCCGCAGCGGCCAGCATTCTGCGATCACGTCGAAGTCCGCGTCGTGTGGGCTAATGCGACGTCGTTGCGGGTGGCGACGGCTTGCGATCAGGCCGTCGACCAAGCTTTCGGGAGTACGGCCGGTCCGGCGAACCGCACGGAAGATCGCGGCTGTTTGATGGCAATCGAGATGCGGCTCTACGGAGAGCAGGACCAGTCCGATACAAGTCGATCGATTGCCTCTGCGCGGCTATCGGTGTCGGCACCAGCCAGCAGCTCCGTTGCGATGGGCTCGGTGATGGCCAGCTCGGTCCCGGTGTCGATCAGATCCAGCATCCCGGTCGCAGTCCGGTTTGACTGTCGGCGAAGGTGGGCGATCCAGGCCGAGGAACGATCAGGATCACCTCAGACCCGCTCGACCGGTGCCGAACCCTTCTCGCCGCGCAAGTCGTCCAGGTCCGCGCCGAATCCGACGCCTCGGATATCGAGAAGGAATTGCTTGGTCACGGGTGCGCCGAGCAGCCGGCGCAGCGCGAGGTCGACGGCATGACGACTCAGTCTCGCCAGCGGACGGCGGCGCTCACCTTCTCCACGACCTCGTCCCAGGCAGCGGCCATCGCGGCGGTGTCGGCCGGGGCCAGCGACTTACCGACCCCTCGCTGGCTCTCGACCAGGGCTCGGCCGAGCGGAGTCTCCGGGCGAATGAGGCCATCCACGCTGTCCAGATCGGCGTACTCGGCGATGTCCAGGACGCCGTCGAAGGCGTGCTCTAATCGGGAGTAGTCGAAGACGTCGGTGCTGTCTCCGCGACCGAAGAGTTCGGAGATCTCGGCCAGGTCGTATCGGTCATCCTCGGCCGGGAGAGCGGCCACGTCGCTGTCGACCACATCGGCCCACGTGGCGATGTCCCGCAGATCGTGCGGGCTCTTGCCGCGGACGAAGCTGCCGAGCCCGTCGGATGAGCGGAAGAGGTACACCGTCCCCTTGTTGCCGAGGAAGCGGGGTGTGTCATCGACGTAGCACCGCAGAGTCAGCCCGCTGCCCTCGGGCAGGGTGAGCTCGACCGGCAGGATCCCGACCGATTCCCAGAACTCGGTGGCCTCGTCGACCTCGTCGGCGTCGGCCTCCCACGCCGTGCTCGGCAGTTGGATGATGGCCGTACCGGTGACCGGTTCTTCGACGAGGATCTCATCGTCGGTCTCGTCATCGTCGGTCTCCAGCGCGCGCCGGTCGGCGTCCTCGACCTCGCGGCCGAGCCTGGCACTGGCACCCGTTCGCTTGGCCCGCTCCGCCGACACCTTGCCGGCTTGCTCGGACTCTCTGGCGGCCAGCTCGCGCTCTTCTGCCTCGAGGACGGCCACGTCCACCTTCGGCCACCGGATCCGTTTACCGAGCCGGGTGAGCACGGTCTCCCAGTGCTCGTCGACGGCCTT
>JAABUS010009286.1_pt1 | contig 10426 bp, 15 predicted proteins | sample 5560161 | NCBI WGS metagenome assembly JAABUS01 (sample SAMN10711885, study PRJNA513376) | rock metagenome | isolation source: Antarctica rocks | place: Antarctica: Victoria Land, Trio Nunatak nord | collected 2016-01-04
CTTCGGTGGAGGGTGGGGGTGCAGGGTGCAATAATCTGTTTAAAGATAAATGTGTACGTGTAGTTTTCAGGTGAGTGGTGAGTGCCGAGTGGTGAGTGCCGAGTGGTCAGTGCTGAGCGTTAGAGTACGCGACAGTCTGCCATATGGCATGCGTGTATGTGAGATCTGGTCTCCAGTGGAAATGCAGAGATCAAGGAGCAGCTGTGATGGCATCTAGGGCGTTGGCCGTTTGTCGGTAGATGTCATATGGATGTGTGCCATACAGCTCTGTGAACCTTCTGCAGAGCTTCTGGCGCCTGGACATCATGTGTGTTACATCATGTCCTTTGGTGTGCATGTAGCTGATGATGCCAGCCATCCGGAAGGTGAAATCGTTGCGATCCATGATGATTCTGCGCAGCCTGTGGTACTGACTGGTGATGATGCCATACTTGGCCGCTGAGCTGATGTTGGAGCTGGCATGGGGGTATTTGATGATGAATAGCCTGGACAGTGGAAGATGTTCCCTCTTGTCATACAGGACTGTGGTGAGTCGGCTGACGCTGCCCGCTTCGCGCTGTATGCTGACATCCATGTAGTTGATCGAGTCACCTGAATCAACAGAAGTGACCAACAGAGTCCTGGGGTACATGCCAGTGATCCTAGCATGCTGAAAGTGCTGATTCACATACAGCAGATGGTGCAGGTATGGGTTACTAATGCTGGCCAGGTCATCAATCCTATGCTTAACAATAGATTGTACTGGTACGTGAACAGGTGACCAATCAGCTTCATCTTTGTACACTCAACACCAGATTGACTGTACACTCAAAACCACTGACAAAGTCCGTACGCCCACACAGATAGGCTATGCTGCAACTATATATAAAAAAATGGCTGCTTGTCTGGAACTTGCATATGTACAGCCAGCACTGACTGGGCGCAACCGAGTGGTGCTCTACACATTGACACCTCCTTGAGCCTCTACAGCCTTTCTCTCAAAGTACCCTGTGATTTGGTCACTGACTGCCCACACAATAGCTTGGCCTGGGGGGATGCGCATCAGCCTGGGAAGCAGTCCTTTCCATAGAGCTCTCAGACCTTCTTCCCTGGGAATTGTTGTTAGAGCATGCCATAGACCTCGATACTTGGCTGGACCTTCTGACCTCTCTTGCGCCATCAATCTGGTCTGCACCATTCGGCAGTCTGCTGAGCGCAACGACACGGCTTGTGCATGACACGTCTACAGCTCCAGTCAAACTCACTGGATGACAGGTCAGCGTCGCAGCAGTGTGAGATTCCATGCAGATGCTGCCCAGCAACCTACTCTGCAATGTATAAGTGATGGGCGTGTCTGATGCATCAAGAAGGGTCGGCCATGTGTGCCGTTTGTGCACCACTGTGCATGAAGCTTCCTTTTCCTGACTCATTGCAACAGCAGCGAACTATGGAGCAAAGGCAGGAATTTCATACCTTGATGACATCAAAGGGGCCGGTGCAAACCGGTCCTAAACAGGCCGCTGAGAAGCCAGAGCCCATTGACTGGAGCAAGGTGAGCTGCATGCCGTCACCCTCATGTTTGCCCCACAACAATCTGCAGAGAACATACTGTCGTTGACCAATCAACAACAGCAGTGCGTTGGGGCAAGCTGGATCTCATGGGTATGTTCAAAGATGCGCTGATCTGCAGAGCCTGGTCAGATGCCAGCATCATAGACATTCAAATCAGGTGAATGCACAGGACATTGGTGGGCAGGTTTGAATGGGCGTATTAACACTGGCGATAGGATATGCTTGTCAGAGAGCTAGCAAGCTCAACTGATGATATGCCAAAGGGTGCACTGCTTGCTTAGTTGGCTATATTGCCCGCCAAATCCATGAAGGTTGTCAGCATTGAAGATGAAAGATGCAGCTGTTGTGAATGCTAACACCTTACCACTATGCAGGACACGTGACTGGAACAGCATGAAACAGCCATTGCAAACCCTTCAGCACCGCTGCACTATGCGGCATACTGAACACACTAGACTCCTGACTGTAGACCTCATTGCTGCCAGCCAGTGCATTTGACAAATACAGCTTTCAGTAGTGAAGCGATTCGACAGGGATGCAGGATGTTCTCAAGTGCTTGCAGGACTCACCCATCAAAGTTGTTCTTTGCCCAGAAGAGGCACATCTGATTGGTTCCATTGCGCATGATGGTTGGGGTGGCCCCTGCCCATAGCCCCAGGACCCCCTCCTCCCTGGCCACTGTCATTGCACAGTGAATAGGTCCCTGCATCAGTAGTGACTCATTCACTGGGGATTCATGGACACAGATAGCAGTGGTGTGCAACGCCTGGAATTGCAGGTAGAACAAAAGGTGGAAGCTGCGTCTAGCTTCTTCTGTTGTACATTGTATCGAGCAACTATGCATCCTGCTCAAGAAGTAGAACATGTTCCCAATGTAGAGACGCGGTTTCTCTGTCCCCGGGCGTATTGAGTTTAGATTTCTAATACAGTGCCGCATTGTCAAACTCCAACTCCGGCTTTGCTCCGATAGTCTGTCCGGGCATTCAGTTCAAAATTGTCTTGCCCAATGCAGCGATGCTTACGAAACAATCCCGAACACTAATAATCCTGCCAAAACGGACTTTGAGGGCTTGTCATTCTCCCAAATGTGTCATGAATGGACTCTGAACAACATACAGCACTACTTAACTGCCAGCAGCAGACAAGATCTTGCACCCACTGTCAGCTTCACAGGCATTTGGGTGGAGGAGTGTTTAAAGTTGTTTGCGTACCCTGTACCGCAGTAATTCCTTGCTGGTGCCCTTTTGCTGCTGCAGCTTGATCTTCACCACTTCAAAGGGTGTGACTACAACCAAGGCTTCTGTGATGCCGGCTGCAAAGCCAGCAGAGGCACGTCTGAAATTGGAAAGGTCCCCAATCTGCATGCATTAGGAACCCTTTTTATTGATTAAAAATGCCTGGGAATTTGCCGCCTTTGTTTTTCAAATACACATTTCACGGTGTGAGAGGCTTTGTGACATGGCCCTCAGCAACACCATCTCTCTTTCTGAGCTTGCCAATGCAGACCGTAAGGCCTAGTAACAAATGTGTGACATGTCTTGTGGCGTGTAACCACACAAGCTGAGGTCATTATCTGGCAAGCAGACAACGTCTGCAACGAACAGGTGGTCTCGGTGCAGACAAAAACCAAATTCGTCTGGAAAGCCATGCATCAGCTGAAATGCTGCACAATGCTGAGGCAAAGACTTCCACACACTGAGACATGTAGCTTCCAATCAAGTGTCATGCTGCCACTTCATGATGAGAGCAGATGCTGGCAAACCTCGTCTCTAAGCAAGCTCTGGTACATAGCATTGGTCCCCATGCGCAATGCATACTTCAAAGTCAAGTGCACTGCAAACGGAGTGAGCCCCTTCCACAGAGCCCTGACGCCCTCTTCCTTGATGATAGTCTCTCCACAATGCCAGATGCCTGCAAGCCAGGCATCACAGGTGCAGGTGTTGAGGATACACCGGTACACCGCTCGTACTCAGCAGCATCTACAAGCAACAGTACCACACCTTTGTACTTGCCAACATGGTCAAGCTGCAGTCTTGTCTTGATAACATCAATGGGTTGCAAACAGCACGCCTCAGCAGCCCCTCCGATGGAGCCTGCACGCCGCATATAGTGTCGAATGGCGCAACGACACACCTGACTACCTGATGCTCGGAGCCATGTGTAATTTGGTCATCACCTACCAGCAAGACTTTTGACGGCAGGATGCGCTGGTTTCAGTGGCTTATGGTCACTGTCACCGGCCATCCTGCCTTCACAATCTAATAACCGTGTGCAAGGAGGCTGCCGGGCTGTAGCGACCTGAAGCTCTTTCTAAAGGGTTTTCCGCTCGGCTGACAGAGTCTTCAAGGGCGAAAAGGAAGAGGCGGGTTAATTAGCAAGGATTCTGCAGAAGTTCGTTTGCGCGCAGCGGCGTGATCTGGCCGTTGCCGATCCTAGCGAAAGCTCTGAACGCAATCCTCGCAGGTAGTAGTCTCCTGCAACGGTGATATTCGAAGCGCAAGTGCCTGAAACCGGCTTTGCGGATCCTAATCTGGTTTGACCGGTGATCAGCTGCCTGAGCGTAACTGCTGCACGTACGGCAAGAAGCATAGCACTCATCTTCTTCTTCCCATAGCACGCAGAGTCGCATCAAAGCTTAACTCGTCAATCACCGTGGACCTCATCACACGCTCTAGACATGCCGTCCAGTGTGAACGTGCATGCTGTTGCCACCAGTAGAAATGCGTACTGTTGCAGGTAGTGCATGCCCAATCTCAACAGCTGATTAATCATCACCAGCGAATTACATCATGCCTCCTAGGAGGCCTCATGAGTGTCACATCATGCCAAAGCAAGTGCGCCAACTCAAAGTGGTCTGTTCAACACAGTCTGTTCATCGATTACATTGGATGCAGAGCTGCTGCTGTAGCTAGCTACAGCACATTAATAATATGTGTCACACATGAGACGTACTATGGTAGATCCAGTCACAAAACCAATGAAATACACTTTTTTTTGACATACATGGAGTCTGACACATCCCAAACCAGGAACATAAAGTCTAAACATACATCTACAAGCTGTCTGTTTGCAGAACATAGTGTAAAAGGGGGGACAGCACAGACAGAGCACTACATGTGAGGTACAGAAGCAGAATGAGCCAGTAAAGGGGCCAATGTATCTGCACCAAAATTGCCAACACAAAGCAAGCTTTGCATTTGGGCACAGTCTCGTACATTCACTCGTGCATTCCTGATATGATCAACCTGCCATGTTGCAATTTTCAGCCTGACAAGTACTATATCAGCTATTCTATTGATCTCTACTCTGCCTCCAATGGAACGGTGGGTTTGTACCCAGCCACCTTGATACCACCACGGTTGCCAATCTCAACACTGCCACCATAGATCTCCAGGTATGCATCTGGCAACGGTCGCTCCACAGGAGGTGCTATCCACAACCGCAACAGATGCCGGCGCTCATTGAAGTCCTGCAAACACCCGATACTCTTCAGCATGAATTACATGATATCAGCACGTTTGTTCACACACTTAGTTTGAGCCATAATTTGCTCAGGCAGTACCAAGGAAAGGAACTGATGCAGCAACTTGCAGTGATAAGGCTGTGTTGTTCGAACAGTGTGATGGAAACAGGCTCCTCAAGACAGCTGGAGAATTCAGCAGAGACAGAAGCTTACAGGAAAGTCCTCAAACTTGGCCCTTGTATGCAGCTGAGTGTGGTTGTTCAGGAGCTGCACATCACCAGGCTGCAGCATGTAGTCCATACGCAGGGCATCGCTGCTAGCAATCTCATTGAAGAGAGCCATGGCTTCATAATGCTGCTGTGTCAGGCGTGGCACATCAGCATGTCGCTGTGACAGGTGGTAGTAGTTGTCTGAGTAGTTGATGCTCAAACCACCCTGCACCAATCAGTAACTTACGTCAGCGTCGGCAACAAGCACCAAGCTTGTCAGAAAACCCAAAGACAGCTTTCATGCTGTAGGTAGGCAGTGCACCCTCAGGCATATGGCTACAGCCCTGGCAGGCTAGCATGACAAAGGTGTACAGGCACAGCATAGCTTCATCAGAGAGGCTGCAATGGCAGGCTAGCATGACAAAGGTGTGCAGGCATAGCACAGCTTCAGCCGAAAGGCTGCACTGACCTTGAAGTAGTTGAAGATGGGTATCTGGAAGTAGGGCTGCTTGCCCTCAGGCACTTCGCCCTTCCTGTCCATGTACCAAGGGGCAGCCATGACAGGAGCCAAATCAGGCCGCCTCCTCAGGATCTCATTGTGCACTGCCATGGACGAGCTCCAGCTGCTCAAGCCTCCTGACTGAGCATTCTTCAAGCACAGAAGGGCTGCAGGGCAAAGATGAAATGTTGACAAAAGGCGCTGAGTGCACAGAAGGGCTGTGGGGGAAAGATTCAGTGTTTAACGAGTTGAAATGTTGTGTTAGCAACCTTGTTCTAAGTGCACCCCACTAGCCAACACCTTGTATATACAAGTGCTGACCATTGACTTTTCGTGCCTGCTGTTGCATGTGAGATAATGCTGTTATGTTGTGCAGTGTGACCAGTCATGACAGCAACTGCATGCCAGCAAGCTTGCAGCAAAAGGTCTTCTGGTGGCAAAACTGCAAGGTTCAAAGCATATACAGCTTCCAGAAGCAAAAGCTTACCAACAATGTCTGAAGAGTCGTTGTGGTAAGGCTGAGCTTCATGAGTGGCATATAGGCGGGTGTTGGGGTTAGCTGGGTCATGGTTCAGATCCTGCAAAGCATGTCAAGATATTAGCCTGTGGCAGTAACACTTAGAACGCTGCCTTATGCAAACATCCATGCAAGTAGCAGGTTCAATGACTGTGTCAAGCCGTGACAGCTGCAATAGAGCAAAGCTACACACAGCATGCAAAAGTGGTTCATCTTAAAAACCAAGCATGCTTCCGGCATGAGACCACTGCAAAAGTACATGCATGACCCAAATGTACCTTGATGTGTCCAATCAAGTGGCCCTTCTTGTTCTGAGAAACAGCCTTGCCCCAATAAAGACCAAAGCCCCAGTAGGCAGCAATGGTCTCAGCTCTGCTGTATCGATCAACCGGGACTCCTCTGCATACGCATGAAACTTGAGTCAAAACAACAATGTTAATGCAAGCCTTTGCTCTTGCTCTGGGTGTGCACTTGCTAGTCATCTCATTGATGCTGTGACTGGTTGCACGGCAAACAAGAGCAAAAGTGACGCATTAGGCCATCTGCTTACCTGATGAGCTGAAAGCCCCTGCCTGTGCGCACTTCTTCTCTGAAGCCTACTAGCTTAGGCCCCAGCTTTGGGAGCACAAAGTCCTGCTTTGTCACATTCTGGATATCCTTTTTTGACCTCGTGACAGCAGCCAAAGCTGCATCAAGCTCGGCCACATCCTCAGAGGAGAGGTCATAGATGTGCTCAGTGTTGTGCTTGTACTGGTCAGCATACCAAACTGATGGTCCTGTGACTGGGGTGAAAGGGTGCACAGTGGCGTTACTGCAGCAGACAAGTGTCTAGAGTTAGTAGAGCATCCCAAATTGTATGGCGTATATGTTCAACAGCAGGCAATTTCTAAACCTCTTGTGCAGTAACAGCAGCAGCAGTGCAAGAAGCCAGGATCTGACCTAACAGTCGGAGATGACGCTGAGCGAGCATATGCTGGTCGATTCAGTGCCGGCACAGCAGACTGCTGTGAAGTGTTGGTTTGCGAATGTGCAGTTGCTGCAGGCGACATTACGAGTCCTGGAAAATCCCTGCACCCAGACACAGCCGTGAGAACAGCGCGTTCAGCCTGACAATCTGCTTGCGACGCCGACTCGCTTAGCAAGATACTGGGCGAAGACACAAGGCAAAATTCAGCAGTGTCCCTCTAACCTTCAGGCGGTGCTGAGCAGTGATTGGCAAGTACGATCCGTCGAACTGTGCGCGGACTGGAAGCAGCAAGTAAGGCTGCGTAGCGGGAAGAGCAATGTAACGAAGCCTTGAAAGACGACACGCGTGCAGTTGATAAACGGCGAGATGTATAGGGTCACCCAATGCGTTAGCAGATATTCTCGAACGTGGCGCCGCGGAAGCTATTTAATGTGTTCATCACAGGGGCTGCGTGCACGTGCCGTCGTACTCATAAAGTACTGTGACAAGCAAAAAGCAGATGCAAATCTCGTGCCAAAACGTGCTCCAGGGGTCCACGTGCATAGAATCGCAGGCTCAATACTGGACCAGCGGATTACCTTAGGGCTGCACTCTCGCCTTTGGGGCGATAAATGATGGCGCCCCTCAGACTGCTGAACATGGACTAGCATGCGAGTCAGACTGTGCGCAAGTGTACTGTGCAAGTAAGCATTGATTGTGCAAGCAGATACTCATCTGCTGCAACTGAGTGCGACACGTTCATGGCAAGTACCGCTCTGGTCACCGGCGCCACCGGTTACCTCGGCTCTGAGCTTGTCAAGCAGCTATTGCAAAAGGGTTTCATAGTACACGCCACTGTTCGATCCCCAGATAACACCAAAGCAGTGCAGCATCTGACAAACCTGGCAGACGCGCTTCCTGGCACCTTGAAGCTGTTCAAAGCTGATCTGCTGCACCCGAAAGCTTTCGATGAGTCAATCAAGGGGTGTCAATACGTGTTCCACACAGCGTGAGCGCGGCGGTCAGCCTACTGCTGAGGTGCTAGAATATGCTGTAAACTTCACAACCCGTGTTACTCACGGACTGAATGCAGGTCCCCCTTTGTCATAGAGGTTGAGGATCCGCAGAGAGACTTGATCGACCCAGCAGTCAAGGGCACAAGCAACGTGCTGAGCTCGGTAGCGAAGCACAAAATATCTGTTAAGAGGACAATTGTGACATCATCTGTGGCAGGTAGGGCCTGCATTGGGCAAGCTTGTACATGCAGCTTACAAAGTCTACAGTTTCTGCTCTCCCCTGGCAATTTCATGCTGACTTGCAATGAAATGTATTGCAGCTGTGTTGGGCAATGAGAGTGCAGTACCACCTAAGAATGGGTCCTTGTACACGGAGGACGATTGGAATGAGACTTCTAGTATCAAGAACAATGAAGCTTACTGGATGAGCAAGGCATGCACCTGGCCTGATCCATTGTATGCTTTGCTATCGCCTTCAGCAACAGATTCTGCAGAGAGCATCAGGGCTGTGTCAAGAATGGGCTGTGCGTAATGTTACAGGCATCAGCTGAGAGGGAGGCATGGAAGATAGCCAAGGAGCATGATTTGGACCTGGTCACCATTCTGCCCAATTTCATCCTAGGTCCTGCCTTGTCGCGTTATGACAGCAAAGGGCTGAGCGTTGGCTTCATGAAGGTAAGCATCATTGCAAGGCAAAAAGACCAAACTTGTCAGTATACATTGCAGTCAGCGACATGTGAGACATCAGCATTGCTTGCTGTTGCACATTTCAGCACTGCAGAGATGCAGCAATCAGTGCACTCTAGATACATGGCGCCTGGACAATGACAGAGGTTTGGCTGCATGCATGACAACTATGTAATAACCCACAGTGTCATGAGACAATGCACGCGCTGATCTGTACCATCATGTCAAATTTGTGCTGCTCAGATCAGCCACCTGTGTAGTAAGCATTCGTACGTAGAGCTCAGCTTTACTCAGTGCCTGCAGCAGCATGACAAACAAAGACTTGCTGTGCAGTAGGCATGTCTGGAAAGTGACACAATAGCTGGGACACCAGTCATTGTTGATGTCAGAGATGTGGCAAAGGCACACATTCTGGCAGCAACGCTCCCTGAAGCCAAGGGACGGTATATCATCAGCAACAGAAAACCTATCACCCCCAGGCTTGTGTCAGACATCCTACAGGTCAGCTTTTTCATTGCATGCCATGCAAATTGCCAACAATGACTGCGCCCAAGTCAGGTCATCCTGTTCAGATGCTGGCCGGACTGTTCTAAAGGTGTCTTTTGTAACTTCTGGCCACAAGTGCATGCTGTCAGCTGCATAGACTGTTGCACAGGCACTGAGGGTCATGTGGGCTCATTGGTTTGGTTGTTCATTCACTCAGTTGTCTTTCATTCAACTCCTTCAGCATAACTCTTTTCCTGGGGTATGTACAGTCGTGAGTTGCTGCCTACAAATATCTGGCAATCAACTGTTTCAAAGACACAGTGCATTGGAGTTTGCTGGAGCTGCAGTCCCAGCTGAAGGATTGTGTGACACACGTCACCAAGCACACATTGTAACTGCAATGTTTGCTTTTGCTGTCATAGTTTTGCTGCCGTGCTCTCATCAACTTGTCATGTACACATGGTTCTGAATTGGCTTTTCTCAATTGGAAGAGCATATTTGTGCAGGCACGTTTTCCTCATCTCCAGATTCCCACTGGCAAGCAAGAAGATGCGCCTGAAAAGATTGACAACTCAAAGGTGAAGCTGTAGTCATACTGTGGAGTTCCCTTTGCATGCTGCCTGTGCAACGCATGTTGCTGTTCTTTCACATGCACTTCTGTGACATCAACCCTTTGGATCTCGTGTGTGTTTGCTTTGTTACTAGAGCTGCAGCCCTCTGACTTTGAGAGCAGCAGTTGGGCAGGCCACGGCATGCAGTGCCCTGTAGACTCATTGACTATTGTGACTTGCTTCATGCTCTAACTTTTGCTGCCGACAATGGACTGATATTGACTCATTGAACAACACAATCACCAGTCATGAGTCTGTGCAGGCTACAAAGGAGCTAGGGCTGCAGCTCACCACAGTGAATGAGACATTGGTGGACATGGCTGTGACGCTCATGCAGCTTGGCATTGCAGTCCCCAGAACCAAACCTACAGAGTGAGGAAAATGGGTGTTGATCATCTGCAGCAGAAGGCTGTCGATCAATGATGCTGGGAGCAATCCTGG
>JAABUS010009287.1_pt1 | contig 10425 bp, 9 predicted proteins | sample 5560161 | NCBI WGS metagenome assembly JAABUS01 (sample SAMN10711885, study PRJNA513376) | rock metagenome | isolation source: Antarctica rocks | place: Antarctica: Victoria Land, Trio Nunatak nord | collected 2016-01-04
GCGTGGAAGCCGCGCGACGCCACCGTGGTGGGCGTGCGCGCGCGGACGGAGGGCGGCGCGGTGATGAGCCACATGGTCAAGGCCACCCGCGGCGACGTCGCGCGCGTGCTGCTGGAGGCGCCGGTTGCGCGCGCGACGCCCGACGAGGTCGCCCACCTCGTCGCGGCGAGCGGCCGCAGGGTGGAGCTCGCCCGTTCGGCCGGCGGCTGGTCGCTCGCCGTGATCGAGCCCGTTGCGGGTTGACCTCGCTGCTCGCCCCTACTCGGTGGCGGCGAGCTCGCCCTCGAGCTCCGGGTCCGCGTCGTCGATCTCCGCGAACAGGGACGGGTCGCGGGGCGAGCCCTTGATCACGTCGTCGGCGCGCCCCCGGTGGCCGTCGGGCAGCAGCTTGCCGCTCGTGGTGCCGAAGTAGATCGCCTCCGGGTGGTGGGCGACGATCGCGAGCGTGGACTGCTCCGGCTCGACGGCGTAGCCGCCGGAGAGGCGCAGGCCGATCCGGTTCGTGGCGTCGAGCAGGCGGTAGACCTTCTCGTGCTCGGACTGGTCCGGCACCGCCGGGTAGCCCCACGAGTAGCGGCGGCCCTGGGTCTCCGGGATGCCGAGGTCCTGGCGGATGCGCCAGTGCAGCCACTCCGCCATGCCCTCCGCGGTCTGCACGCCCATGCCGTGGGTGAAGAGCTGCTCGGCGAACTCACCCTCGGCCTCCAGGCGCGCCATCAGCTCGGTCACCTCGTCGCCGGCGGTCACCGCCTGCAGCACGACGACGTCGAGCTCGCCGCTCTGATTCGGGCGGTAGAAGTCGGCCAGGCAGATGCGGTCGCCGGTCGGCTGGCGCGGGGCGACGAGCCGCTCGAGCACCGTCTCGCGGTCGGCGGGGTCGAGTACGACGATCTCGTTGCCGTCGGAGTAGCACGGGAAGTAGCCGACGACCGCGCGCGGGCGCAGGTAGTCCTGCTCGGCCCACATGCGCTCCAGGCGCGGGCGGAAGTCGTCGGCGATCAGCCGCCGCCATGCCTCGCCCTTCACGCCCCGGCCACCCCAGTGCAGCTTGAACAGCACGTGGGTGTCGAGGTGCGGATAGACCTCGTCGAGGTCGACCGGGATCTCGCGCACGCCCCAGAACGGCGGCTCGGGCACCGGGTTGTCGGTGGCGACCGGCGAGCGGACGGAGTCGTCGGTGAAGTCGTAGGCGACCTCGGTCTCGCCCTCCTCGCGCAGCTTGCGGGCGTCCTCGCGCACCGTCTCGACCAGGCGCTCACGCGCCTCGCCGTCGACGAGCTGGTCCATCACCGACAGGCCCTCGAACGCGTCCTTGCAGTAGAAGACGCCCGGCGTGTAGATCGCGTCGGACTCCTTGCCCTCGGGATAGTTGGCGCGCAGGCCGAACTTGCGGTTGATCGCCGCGCCGCCGACCAGCAGCGGGAACTCCATCCCGTGCGAGTGCAGCTCGGAGACGCACAGCGGCATCTGCTTGGAGGTGGAGACGAGCAGGGCGCTGAGCCCGATCGCGGTCGCGTCGTGCTCGCGCGCGGCGTCGAGGACCGTCCCGATCGGAACCTGCTTGCCCAGGTCGACCACCGTGTAGCCGTTGTTGGTGAGGATCGTGTTGACGAGCGACTTGCCGATGTCGTGCACGTCGCCGAACACGGTGGCGAGCACGACGGTGCCCTTCGTGTAGCCCTCGAGCTTGTCGAGGTACTGCTCGAGCTGGGCGACGGCGCGCTTCATGACCTCCGCGCTCTGGAGCACGAACGGGAGGATCAGCTCGCCGGCGCCGAACTTGTCGCCGACCTCCTTCATGGCGGGCAGCAGCACGTCGTTGAGCGTGGGCACGGCGCCGAGCTTCTCGACCGCGGCGTCGATCTGCGCCTCCACGCCGTCGCGCTTGCGCCGCAGGATGTGCCAGTGCAGCGCCTCCTCGGGCTCCATCCCCGCGGTGGGATCGGCCGCCTCGGCCTCCTCGCCCGACGAGGTCTTGGCCTCGTAGTGGGCGATGAAGCGCTCCAGCGCGTCCTCGCGCCGGTTGAGCACGAGGTCGTCGGCGAGCGCGCGCTCCTCCTCGTCGATCTCGGCGTACGGCGTGATGTGGTTCGGGTTGACCATCGCGAGGTCCAGGCCGGCCTCGACGCAGTGGTGCAGGAAGACGGAGTTCAGGACCGAGCGCGCGTTCATCCCGATGCCGAACGAGACGTTGGAGACGCCCAGCGAAGTGAGCACGCCGGGCAGCTCGGACTTGATCAGGCGGATGCCCTCGATCGTCTCGACCGCCGACGGCCGCCACTCCTCGTCGCCCGTCGTGAGCGTGAAGGTGAGCGCGTCGAAGATCAGCAGCTGCGGGTCCATCCCGTGTTCACTGCAGACCAGGTCGTGGATGCGCTTGGCGATCTCGAGCTTGCGCTCGCGCGTCTTGCCCATCCCGACCTCGTCGATCGTCAGCGCGATCAGCGCCGCGCCGTGGGCCATCGCGATCGGCGTCACGCGGTCGAGCTTGTCGCGGCCGGCCTCGAGGTTGACCGAGTTGACGATCGCGCGGCCGGGGGTCTGCTGGAGCGCGAGCTCGATCACCTCGGGCTCGGTCGAGTCGACCTGGATCGGGGCGGGCTGCGTGAGCGAGACCTTCTTGGCCACGAGCCGCATCTGCTCGTCCTCGTCCTGGCGCTCGGTCAGCGCGACGCACAGGTCGAGCACGTGGGCGCCGCCCTCGACCTGGTCCTCGGCGACCTGCACGAGGCCGTCGTAGTCGTCGGCGAGGAGCATCTCCTTGGCCTTGCGGGAGCCCTGAGAGTTGACGCGCTCCCCGATCAGCGTCGGCGCCGGGTCCTGGGCGAGCGGCGTCGCGGTCATCATCGAGGAGACGTGCGGCTGGCGGGGCGCGGGGCGGGGGGCGACCGTGTGGCCGCCGACGCGCTCCACGATCGCGGCGATGTGCTCGGTCGTGGTGCCGCAGCAGCCGCCGACGATCGTCACGCCGTAGCGCTCGACGAACTCGCCGAGCGTGCTCGACAGCGTCTCGGGATCCTCGGGGAAGATCGTCTCGCCGTTCGGCCCCTGATGCGGGATGCCGGCGTTCGGGATGCACTGGACCGGCACCGGGGAGAACTCCCCCAGGAAGCGGATCGCGTCGCGCATGTCCTCCGGGCCGGTCGAGCAGTTCAGGCCGATGACGTCGACCGCGAGCGCCTCGAGCGTCGCCAGCACGGCCGAGATGTCGGTGCCGAGCAGCATCTTGCCGCCGTTGGGGAGCAGCGAGACCGACGTCTGGATCGGCACCGAGCGGCCGGCCTCCTTGAACGCCTGACGCGCGCCGAACACGGCCGCCTTGACCTCGAGGATGTCCTGCGCGGTCTCGATGATCAGCAGGTCGGCGCCGCCGTCGACGAGACCGCGCGCCTGCTCCTCGAACACGGTGACGAGCTCGCGGAACGTGATCTTCCCCAGCGCCGGGTCGTCGGACGCCGGCAGGTGGCCGGTGGGGCCGATCGAGCCGGCGACGAAGCGCTGCTCGCCGATCGCGGCGCGGGCGATCTCGGCCGCCTTGCGGTTGATCTCGTAGGTGTGGTCCTCCAGGCCCCATTCCCCGAGCTTGATCCGCGAGGCCTGGAACGTGTCGGTCTCCACGACCTCGGCGCCGGCCTGGACCATCGACTCGTGCAGGTCTCCGATGACGTCGGGGCGGTTGAGGACGAGCGCCTCGTGGGCGCGCCCGGGGAGCTTGTAGTCGTCCTCGAGCGAGAGGTCGAACTGCTCGAGCGTCGCGCCCATGCTCCCGTCGAAGACGACGATCCGCTCACGGGTGGCAGCCAGGTAATCGCGCATCGCGACCCAAAGATAGCGAACCTTGACAAGGTTGTGGCAAGGTTGGGGGCACGCGCGCTTCCCAGGGCTGGCCGGGCCGTGTGTCACGGTAAGGGGGAGCGTGCAGCGCGCCGAGCTTCACTTCCACCTGCTCCCGGACGTCGACGACGGGCCGGCCGACCTCGACGAGGCGGTCGAGCTCGCGCGGCTCGCCGTGGCCGACGGCACGTCGGTCGTGACGGTCACGCCGCACGTGCGCGACCTGCTCCGCACCGGGGTCCTCGGCGAGCTGCCCGGACGCGTGCGCGAGGTCGCGGACGCGTTGCGGCGCGCGAGCGTGCCGCTCGAGGTCCGGCCCGGCGCCGAGCTCGCCCACGACGACGTGGCGCTGCTCGGCGACCGCGAGCTCGAGGCGATCGCCCAGGGCCCGTCCGGCCGGCGTTGGGTTCTGCTGGAGGCGCCGCTGTTCGGGGGCGACCTCGACGGCTTCCTGGCCGCGACCGCGGAGGTCCGCGCCCGCGGCTTCGGCACGCTGATCGGACACCCGGAGCGCTGCGACGTGCTCATGCGGGCCGACGGCGCGGTGGCCGCCGAGCGCGCCGCGGGCGCGTGCCTGCAGGTCAACGGCTCCTCGCTGATCGGCCGGCACGGGGCCGACGCGCTCGCGTGGGGCGTGCGCCTGCTGCGCACCGGCCAGGCGGACGCGGTCGCCTCCGACGCCCACCGCGTCACGCGCCCGCCGGTGCTCTCCGCCGCGCTGGCCGCGCTGGCCGAGCACGGCATGCCGCGCGCCGTGGCCGAGCCGCTGGTCAGCGCCGCGCCGCACGCGCTGCTGGCGCACGGCATCGGGCCCGCGAGCGGCGCGCGTGCCGCCTGACGCCGCCCCGGATCGGGTAGCCGTTGGTGCGATGCCGGACGAGGTGACGATCACGCCCTACCGCGACGGCCCGCTGCTGGTCCGCGGCCCGTTCCGCATGCTCGACCAGAACGGAGACCCGATCGAGACCGGGCGCGAGACCGTCGCCCTCTGCCGCTGCGGCAAGTCGCGCCTGCGGCCGTTCTGCGACGGCACGCACAAGCTCGTGCGCTTCCGGGCGCCGAGCGGCGCCGAAGCGGGCCGCGAAGCCTGAAGGGGGACTGTCCCGCTTCAGGTTGCCGTGACCGCGGCGTCCAGCGGGTGGCGCAGCGAGGAGCGGCCGGCCTCCCAGGCGGTCAGCAGCGCGCGTGCCCAGCGCCCTTCGACCGTCACGAGCGCGCGGGCGCCCCAGAGGATGTCGGCGACCAGCTCGGGCTCCTGGCGCGCGAGGCCGCCCGCGAGGTCGACCGCGGCCACGGCCTCGTGCACCGCGTCGGCCTCCACGTGCTCGTCGAAGAAGCCGGTGACGGCCGGGTCGTCGAGCCCCAGGCGGCGCAGTCCCGCGGCGTAGCGCCGGTTGGGGATCGAGGATGTCATCTCGAACAGCGCGAGGTGCCCGACGATCGCGCCGCGCAGCCGCCGGTGCAGCCCGCACAGCGACATGAGATTGACCGTCGCGAGCGTCGCGGCGGGCAGGTGGTCGACGTAGGCGCCGTAACGGGGGTCCAGCCCGACCGCCGCCATCGTGTCGCCGTACAGCCGCGCGTGCATGCGCTCGGCCCGGCCGCCGCCGTACTCGTCGGCCTGGATCTCCACCAGCGCCGCCTTCGGGGGACCGCTCAGGCGGGGGATGGCCCACGAGTGCGGGTCGGCCTCCTTGAGCTGGTAGGCCGAGCGGTGCGCCAGGAACTCCAGCACCTGCTCGCGCGTCGCCTCCCGCTCGACGTACCGCGACAGCGACGGGCCGTCGTCGGTCGCCTCGATCGCCCGCAGCGCCACGTCCATCTCCTCGGGGTCGGGCGCGGGTCCGACCGGGCCGACCGCCTCGCGCATGGCCGCCTCGAAGCGCTCCTCCAGCGCCTGCCGCAGCGCCAGCAGCGACGGCGACCACTCCCAGCGCTCGTCGACGCCGGGCAGCCCGCGGTAGTGCAGCTCGTAGCAGAGGTAGAGCGCGAGCTGGAGGTCCTCGTCGCCGGGCTCGTCGGGCGGCGGGATCGGCGGCAGCTCGTGCGGGGCCGCCCGCAGGGCGCGGAGCAGCGCCTCGGTCGTGTGGCCGCGCGGCGCGGGGAGCTCGAGCATCGAAGCGCTTCTACCCTGCGGGAGCAGTCGCGTAGTCGACCGCGGGGACGTAGGCGTCGGCGAGCCACGCGGTCACCGCGCGGACACCGCCCTCGGCGGCCACGGCGCGCTGGCGCGCGGCTCCGTTGTGCGCCGCGAGCCGCGGCACGTCGGCCAGCTCCGCCGCGCACCCGAGCCGGGCCGCGACGGGCTCGAGGTTCCACAGCAGGCGCTCGAGCAACTCGCGCGCCGGCGTGCGCTCGCCCGTGCGCAGGTCGGCCAGCCCCGCGTCCATGCCCCAGCGCGCCGCCGACCAGCGGTTCTCCTCCAGCCGCCACGTGTCGGCGCTCGCGACCGGCTCCCCCGCGTCGTGGAGCTCGGCCAGCCAGCCGACCAGCGCGTGCACGAGCGCGACGACCGCCGCGGCGTCCTCGACGGTCGCCTGCGCATCCGGGACGCGGACCTCGAGCGTCCCGAACGCGGCGTGCGGGCGCAGCTCCCACCACCACTGCCGCCAGTCGGGCACCGAGCCCGACGCGGCGCCCCACGCGAGCGCCGCGGCGAACGCCTCCCACGAGCCGATCGCGGGTGGCATCCCCTGGCGCGGGAGCTGCTCGGCGATCTTGGGCCGGATCGACGCCATGCCGGTGTCGCGGCCGCCGTGGAACGGCGCGTCGGCGGCCAGCGCGCCGATCAGCGGCAGCCACGGGCGCAGCCCGTTGTAGACGCCGAGCGAGCGGTCGGCCCCGCCGACGGCGACGTGCACCTGGAGCGCGCAGACGAGCTGGCCGCGGGCGATCTCGCCGTACTCGGCCTCCGTCGGCGCGTAGCGCTCGCCGGCGTTGAGCCGGCCGACCGGCGCGGCGAACGGATGCACGCCGGCCGCGGCGAGCCGCCCGATCGGCGCCGCGGCCGCGGCCAGGTCCTGCCGGCCGCGCGCCAGCGCGGCGATCGCGTCGGGCACGTTGTGGGCCGGCGGGAGCGTCAACTCGAGCTGCGCGGCGGGCATCTCGAGCTTGAAGCGCTCGTCCGCGGCCGCCTCGACCACCTCCGCCGCGCGCGGGAGCAGGTCCAGCGTCTCGGGGTCGAGCAGCATCAGCTCCTCCTCGATCCCGAGCGTCAGCGGCTCGGGCGCGTCGAACGTGGTGCGGAGTTCGGCGGCGGTGGGCGTCGGCTCGGAGATCATCGGGTAGCGGGCTGGGGTGCGCATCGCCAGATTGCCAGGAGTCTTCCGTCCGCGTAGCGATACGTGGCTCCTGGCGGCCGTGATGCGGCGCCAGCCGCAACTGCCGGGCGGCACCGTGCTCGACGTGTGTACCGGTTCCGGGGCGATCGCGATCTCCGCGGCGCTCGCAGGGGCCAGATCCGTGACCGCCGTCGACGTATCGGCCCGTGCCCTGCTCAGCGCGAGGCTCAACGCCCGCCTCAACGGCGTGCGGGTCGAGGCCCTGCGCGGGAGCCTGCTCGACGCCGTCCCCGGCCGCCGGTTCGACGTGATCGTCTCCAATCCGCCCTACCTGCCCGCCGAGGGGGACGCGATCCCCACGCGCGGGCGCGCGCGGCACACCGAGGCCGGTCGCACCGGCCGCGCGCTGCTCGACGCGCTGATCGACGCCGCGCCGGCGCACCTCGCGCCCGGCGGCGTCCTGCTCGTCACGCACTCGAGCGTCAACGGCGAGGCCGCGACGCTGGAGCGGCTGCGCGCGGCCGGCCTGGAGCCCGCGGTCGTCGAGCGCCGCACCGGTCCGCTCGGCCCCCTGCTCGCCGCCCGGGCGCCGCAGCTGGAGTCGAACCGCCTGCTCCCCCCGGGCGAGCGCAGCGAGGACCTGCTCGTCGTCGCCGGCGCGCGCTGAGCGCTACCCGCGGGGCCCGCGGCTCGCGCCCTGGCGGTGCGGCACGCTGCGGCCGCTCGGCCGCTCCACCCGCAGCGCGCCCTCGGTCCGCTTGTGCTCGAGCGACTCCCGGAGCTTGTCGGGCAGCGCCGGGCGGGGCTGCGGCTTCTTGTCGCGCTTGGCCATGCGCCCATCCTGACACGAGACGACGAGGGCCCCGCCGGAGCGGGGCCCCTCGCCTCTCTCGCCCTGATGCGAGAAGCGCTACTTGATGAATGGCCAACGGGGACCCTGCTCGGCCAGTCTAAGCCATAGTTACCCTGCAAATCGGCGGGTTTGTCAATCTCTATGATAGTTCCCGAACTGGGGGAGCTAGGCGCTCCTGCTGCCAGGACTGCTGCCATTTCGGTGCCCGAGAACATCGCCTCTACGCGCGCCGTTCGCGCCGCGTTGTCCTGCGCCTCCTCGATCTCGTGCGCGTAGGTCGTCATCGTGATCTGCGGCGTCTTGTGCCCGAGCCGCTTGGACAGCGTGATTAAGTCGCCGCCGCCCTTGATCCAGAGGGACGCATGGCTATGCCTCAACGAGTGAAACGAGGTGCGGGGGAGACCGGCTCTGTCGAGCGCCGGGTAGAGCCCGCGCCCAAGCACGTTGCCGTGCCCATGCGGCCCGGCGGCCGTTAGAAGCATGAAGCGTGAGATAGCCTCGGTTGACGGCGCGGATCGCCGATCGAAGGTCGAGTCCCGCGATGGCTTCAGGCCAGCCGATGTAGGGGGAGGGGTCGTCGTCGCACACGTCAGCCGCCTCCGGGTCGGCGTTGTGCTCTGGTCGTGTGATCGCTGCGCTGGCCTTGCTGATCGGATAGCCGGTGGCGGGACGCTTGCCTGGCTCGTGCTCAAGTCCGAGGTCGAATCGCTGCGCGGCGTCGCTGCTCGCTCCCACCGATCCGCGCCTCCCTTGTCATCGGATCGCGCGAGGCGATGATGGCCACAATTGATCTCAGCTCCGAGGACATCGAAGCCATCGCTAAACGCACGGTCGAGCTGCTGTTAGTCGAGGTCGAGCACGCCGATTCGACGCCTGCCGGATGGATGGACAGCCGTATGGCGGCAGAGTACGCAGCAACCACGATGCAGAGCATCCACAAGGCGACCGCTGAGCGCAGCATCCGCTTCGCGCAGAACGGCGAGCGCGGAAGGGTCTACTTCAAGGCCGAATGGTTGGACGACTGGCGCGAGGGTCGCGAGCCCGATTGGGGTACGAGTTGAATACCTGCGCGTCATAGATCGGGTCCTAGCCGAGCTTGACGGGGAGTTTCGGACCACAGCGGCCATCGGGGAGCGGTGCGGACTGTCCGCAGCGCGGGGGCGGGTGCGCCGTCTCGCATACGGAGATCGCCGATGGCGCGCGGTCTGAGCGGCTAAAGGTGTGGCTCGACATCGCCGAGGACTTGCGTCACGGTCGCACCCATCCGATCGAGCGAGTCGATCACGTTCCATCGACCCTCCAAAAGTATCTCGCCGGTGAAATCGGGCTTGAACTCGATGCGTGGGTTGGGTCCCGTTACGACGACGTAGGACCGAAACATGGGTCTGCCTTCCTCAGGTCCTGGCCCGAGGATCGCGGGGACCGTGAGTACCTCCATAGGTCCTCGCTCCATACGTGGGCGGAGCGCGTCGCGCTCGCGGTCGGGTTCGGGGACCGGGGCACAATCCACGTACTTGCCTCGGGAGTCGCCCGTCGATGCAGACCCAATACGGCGCACGAGCAGCGGCAGAGTCCGGTGTTTGTCGATGTTCGACAGGCGGTTGAGGGTCCCGAGGGAATGGAACCCCGACCAATTCCAAGCCTTGGGTGGCTGGTGAGGGGCGACGATGGATACGACGTTTCGCCCGACCCGGCTGACGTGCGAAGCGGTATCCCAGTTCTTCCCTGGTGTCCGGATGGGAAATTGGATGCTTCTCGCCTGGCATTCGTCCGGTTCGCGTCCGAGCTTCTTGCTAGCGCATTGCCACCACGCGTGATCGAGTGCCCCGCGCAGGTTGTGGATCGCATCCCCGACGATGAGCGGCCAGTGGCTCATCTTGCCGACGCGACAAACGATCGAGTGGGAATCCGCCTCGTACTGACAGACGATGGGGATGTGGTGGGCGTGCGGGTTCTCCGGGAGGACAACTTCGGCTCGGAGATCGTGGATGTGCGCTATCGCGCGGTCGCGCTTCGCCCATGAACTCTCCAGCGAGTACGTCATGCGTCACGCTCGACGATGGCATTGCTGACAAGCACGACGCGGAGCCTACGCAGAAGACGCCAAGGGCCTTAGCAGACCGTCGATCGAGCATCGGACTACATCCGACTGTGCCGAGGATGGACTGAGCGGACCGGGCGAGTTCGAAGCGTTCGAGCCCGTTCGCTCAGAGCCCGTACAGGGCGATGAAGCGACGATCGAAGCCGGGGCTTGCCTAAGGTCATCTGGCGGACTGAGTACCGCGCTCCGGCTTCCACCGCCCGCCTCGTGTCCCGGCTCGCTGGTCCGGTTGCACTGCCCTAACGACGCGCGGCTATGTCGTGTTGCTTTCGATCGACTGCACGGATCGAACTGTAGAGCGTCGCGACGGAAGCACAAGCCCCAAACCCGCATTCCAGAGCCAAACTTGACAAGCT
>JAABUS010009290.1_pt1 | contig 10420 bp, 13 predicted proteins | sample 5560161 | NCBI WGS metagenome assembly JAABUS01 (sample SAMN10711885, study PRJNA513376) | rock metagenome | isolation source: Antarctica rocks | place: Antarctica: Victoria Land, Trio Nunatak nord | collected 2016-01-04
TGCATGCTTGACAACAGCTCTACTGATGGTAGTCATGTGAGTCCCCTCTGCTGTGTTGCTCTGCAGCTTTGATGGCAACAATGGCGTGTCATCCTCCAGCGAGGCTGTGGGCCAGAACAGTGCTTCAGCCTTCAGCTCCTCTGAGTCCACCCCAAGCGGTTCCACTGGCACCACTGAGACCTCATCTGATGGCAAGTAACGTGCACCATCAAAAAGCACAGTTTCTGTGTATAGGATGTGCAATTGACTTGCAGCACAGAAAGGCACAATGTCTATGTATAGGGTGTGCAAGTATCTTCCATCGCAGACAAGCGCAGTTTCTATGTACAGGGTGTCCACACTCTATGCTCAGATCACTGCATCACTTTCCTTGACATGGGTTGCAAGCCGACAAGCCAGCAGATCTGCTGATCATCAGCAGAACACAAACTAAGATCAACATGTGTGTGAGGTGAAGGCAGAAGCATGTGGAAAATATCATCTGATTTTCCACAGGCTTAAGGCCTTGCGCAAAAAATGCTTGTCCTGGCAAGTTTGTGTGATGTGAGCTGAGAGGTGTACAAACAACATCTGCAGTTTGTACAGAGGCTTCATATCACACAAACACGCTGAGACCAGAATGTCTTATCACCATCAGCAGATTGATGTTCTGACGTATCAGCTTGAATTTCATCCCCAACAGCAGCCTGATTGCTGTGCAGCACGAGCTGAGTCCACTTGTGCTGCTTGCAAGGCTGTCCGTGTGTCTGTCAGCTTGTCCATGCATCTGTCACAGCAGCCATTCAGTCTGCAACATGGAAACATGGCTGCATACCTACCTGTCTGATTGTGCTGCCCCTTGGGTGCAATTTCGTGTCTCATGATAGCGCATGTTGCCTCACAGAACTAGGGTTTAGGCACATCTAGTAGGTGCTTGGCCAGAACGATTAGTTGGAAAGCCTGTAAACTATCATTATTATTATTGTACGGTGCAGGTCAAGGATTTGGGCTCCAGGCATCTAACCCTGCTGGTGGATCTGCCCAGAGCGTCTCTGGAACTGGCGGCATAACATCTACTGGTCAGTTTGTCATTCAGACCTGCAGCACCACACCAGCAGTGCTGCTGGCTGGCGCATCTGCCAGTCCCACTACTGGTGCAGCGGCTGCTACTCCTGGTGCGCAAGCTGCTGCTACAGCTGGCTAAGGGCAGATGACGGTGCTGCTGCAAGCGTGTTGCAAATGCGCATGCACAGAAGTTACGAAATGATGATTCAGAACAGCAAACATGGACTTGCAGGGGCTGCTGTATCAGTATGCTAGATTTTGATGTGGCAGTGCTGGTCGGCACGTGCATGTTGCGCATATGCACATACGTCTGTTTTGGCAAACTTGGATTGATTTTTGGTTTTGCTCATTGTGTGCTTGTTTGGAATTTACTCAAGGTCCGAGTTCGAACTCTTTGCAATGATGTCAAGAACCCACTATATATTGCTTTTGCTAAGCTTTGTCATTGCATGGAAAGTATGATGCCTTGCATGCAGTCCTATTGTGTGCATGTAGGACTGAATGAAGCCTGCTCACATGTAGACTAGCTGTAAGTAAAGCAGAGGTTGGGTTTCCTGCTGCTCACAATCGTAAACTGAGCCAGTCTTCCTCTTCTTTCGCTACTGCTCGTAGTCAACTGTCACAAGGAATATTCTGCGTGCTGCTTGTTACCGGTACACTGACGCAGTCAGAGCCTGAAAGTGACAGGCCAGGCCTTACATCTCATCGACACGGGCAGCTGCCGCTGGCTGTGGCACTTGTGGTCTTCAGCACTCAGTGATCTTGGTGTGAACGAGTGGCGCCGCAGTGGTTGCTGCACAACACGAGCGTAATCTGCTTCGAGAGGCAGCGTGAATGCGCTGAACTCTATTGATCACGCCTAGATCGTCTACCCAGCATGGTTCAGTTTCAAAACAGCCTTGAGAACGCCAGGCTGCCCGAGTGGGCGCCACAGTATGTCAACTACAGCCTGCTAAAGCTGAAGCTGAAGGATATCATAGCAGTAAAGGACAACGCTGAGTTGGATCAGGTCTGCCAAGCTCGCAAGTTCATTTTCCAAGGTACGACACAGAGATGCCAAACTGAACCAGTATGCCACAGGTGGCGCCTGCGCGTTGTGCTTTCTCATTCCTGAGATGTCATCAAGCAGTCACTCTCTGCATGCACTCCTCGCTTTGATATCAGCGTCTGCTCAACCACGTGCACAATGCAGGAACATTGGACTCAGAAATTGAGAAAGTGCTTTCCTTCTATGCCGATGTTTCCACCACCATCAAGCATGACCTACAAGACAGCGAGCAATCCTTTGACCACTTCCAGGACGCTGTCATGGATTCACAGGAGCTAGACACAATCCACAAGCTGCACAGGATCGAATCAAAAATTGAGGAGCTGCAGGCTGTAGCTAAGCGCATCACAGATCTGCTGCAGTATGTCAGCCTCAACATGCAAGCCATCCGAAAGATTTTGAAGAAGTTTGCCAAACACGTTGAACCCACCAAACCCTCTCCTGGATTCCTTGCATTGGAAATCCAGCATCCACACGAGCCTGGTTGGAAAATGATGCAGGTACGGGACCTTTTAACCAAAAACCTTGTTTATCCATGAGACAACATGAATGCAGCCTCAAAAGGCAACATTCTGCTTTCATACATAGTGGTGGTACCACGACTGGCAATTCTGTGTCATGAAGAGATTTCTGTTGCAGCTTTATCATCCTTGCATGAGGCTTGGTTAGTCACGCAGACCATTTGCACAGTGATATGATGCAAGACATACATACACAGCAAGAGATGCACACTTGTAGCTTCTCGTCAACCTTGCCTCCCTTTCAAGTCAGCACTCAACATCACCAAATCTGTTCATTCTCAGGTGTTTCATGCAATGCAGGGCACGTTCCTTCCTGCTAACGTTTCTGAACAGCTAGACGACATGACATCCCACACGACGCTAGTTGCAGCAGCCACCAAAGTGAAGCATCACTATGACAAGTTGCGCACCTGGAGATCCAGCCTTCTGAAGGAGAGCTCCCAGGACCTGGCGGGCGCTGTGGCTGCCGATGATATCGGCACCGAAATTGAAAATGTGCTGAAGAGGTGATATTCTTGTGGCAAAGAAGAGATCTTGACAATCGCAATTGCAATGGCTCATGCATGGGCTGAGGCTGTCACATTTGCTGCCATGACATAATGCCGCTGACTCAGCAGTCTGGCATGATTTGTATGCCATGACTATGCCTGTTGCGCCATTATCTGGTGTATAGCATGCTTATGATGGCACTCAGTGCTGCATGAGTGTATCATGACACAGATACTTTCACATACTGTCTACAGCACACAACACCGCATGGTGCATGTCAAGTCACAGCTTGAGCCTTGTGCTCCACAAGTGACAGCAGGCCATGGTGATCACCAGCACAATCAATGGCGCTGAGAGATCTTAACTTCAAAAGAAGGGATCCTATGTGCCTTAATTGTATGGAGTTTGATGCTGTAGTATGGATGATATGCACCGCATGGCGCAGCGTAATGCCATGCTGGTTCATGGGCTCGATTGGAGTGAGCGCCGAGCTGGAATCTTTGAGCCTGCACCAATAGACGAGCTAGCTGTTGCAACTACTCTAGGGCTGGTCCTCAACTGCCTCAGCTCAGGGCTGTACATGGTCAGCTCTCTGCAACATATCTCATGCCAGACACTGCTATTGCTGCCTGATGTTAAAAGGCATGCGTGTTTCTTGAAGGACATTGCTGATTCTCTTGCTTGCTTGGTCATCTCCTGCCCTTTAGTTTGCTACTTGCTTGCTTACTGCTGCTTGCTTGCTTGCTTGCTTGCTTGCTTGCTTGCTTGCTTGCTTGCTTAACAGGCCCATGCACTGACACATGTCTCATTCACATGCATATGCTTTGCTGAACACCTGGCCTTGCTCTGTTGTCCCAGCCATACTCAAGCACACCTTCTGCTGCAGGCCAACTACCAGCTTGTGCTGCCCAACATCCGAGACTACCTGACAGACATCGGCGCTGCTGTGTCCATGGCTGGTGTGGTCATTGGATGCTGTGACATTGCTTCCATCCCGGGAACCATTGGTGGGCTCCCCCTTGCACCCCCCTGCACCCCTCTGCATTACTCATCAGCCTCTGTGCATCTTTCAAGCTTCACATTATACAGATTCACTCATGATGTGCTTTCTCGTCTACGGCTTTGATTGTTTCACGCTGCATTTGAGGCATGCTGGATGCAAATGCTGTCTCTGCTGTTGTAGCAAGCTGCCAAAGTCTCACTATGAGGTAGGTCATGTCATAATTCAAGTATCATCTGCAAATCACGTCCAGCTCACAGTAGCTGCGTGCAGTAATGCTGTTGGATGAAACAGCTACTTCAAGTCATTTGCTGTGCTGCTCCAGCTGATGTCTTGTCCTGGCTGAGGTCTAAACTCCAAATCCCAATTATCTTGACCTGGCTATGCAGGGTACAGTGTATGGACCAACTCCAGCTTCAAAGCACCTCTCATCAGCAGTGCTGTCGCCTGTATCTTGGGAAACACTCTGTACTGCATTGGGTATGACACTAAGTGGCTTACCATCCTCATGGCTGCCAGGCTGGTTACTGGACTGGGTAAAGCCTGCTGCTGTTTCTCACCCACCCGCGTTACATCATCCATGCACAGCACTAGGTTGCCTGGCTTCTATGAACTTCTGTGTATAACTCTTTGTGTGCTCCTCGTTTTGGCTGCAATGATAGGGTGTCTCTGCTTGCATTTGATGTAGTTCGTCTGTGCATATGTATGTGCACATGCTTGTTTGTGTTGTGTGCCTGTGTCCTTTGGCGTCATCAGAGTCTGCCGAAAGCAAATGAAGTTGAGATGGACACACAGCTTTACAGTTGCAGCAGCAAACTGTGCTTTCTGCTGCAGGCTCTGCACGCACAGTGAACAGACGGTATATTGCAGACTTTGTGCGCAAAGCAGCGCGTACCAAAGCCAGTGCAGGTAACATGCTACGACCAGTTCTGACAGACGGACAGACGATCTCTGTCTGTTCTCAATTGATATTGGCTTGCGCTTGTGGTCTACTTCATTCTTGGTGGATTGTTGTTTATTGCATGATACACTGTGCCTTTCAACAATGCTGAAACTCCAGAGCAACAGCGAAGTCATCATGCATTGAAAGACAGCGCATGCTGCTGTGTCACTGCCTTGTTTGCTGCATTGACTTAGCATCTGGGCAGTCACACACTGTCTTCAGATGCATCCACCCATATGCAGATGATGATGCACAGCCACAACAGCTTCTGCTTTCATGTTTCACCCAATTCCACTTTCCCAAGCATTGCCTGTCCTCGTAAACCCTGAAGACACAAAAAGTAATCTGATTGGTTGAGTATTGCAGCCCACAACTGGCTAAAACTGACATTGTTGGATGTTGCTTGCAGCCTTTGTAACTTGCAGTGCTGCTGGAATGGCCCTGGGGCCTTTGCTGGCAGTGCCCATGGCCAGGGTCCCAACAGTGCAGCTGGGCTTCATCACCTTCAATTCCATCACAGCTGGAGCTTACGTAATGAGCCTCATTTGGCTTGTCTTTCTGGCTGTCACGATCTTCTGCTTTGAAGAACCACCCATCAGGTAATACATCAGGCCCTGTCATGCAGCTTTTTTATGGCTGTGGAAAACCCCATCAGATATGTAAGACTAAGGATAGAAAAAAAATCACTGTCAGCGACAAGTCTGATTGCTCAGCATGAGGCTGCCTTGCTGTGCATCTCCTCATGCAACTGCTCTTCTTCTTGACTTTATTGTCTGTGTCTGAATGTCTTTCACGTTTGGTGCATTGCCAAGTACTGCCATTGATTGGTCAGTAACAGGCTGCCATTTGGCCACATGATGGCTTGTCTGACTATGCATGCCCAGCTGTGCAGTGAGCTTCGTATGTAAGGGTCTGCGATGTGCATAGAGACCATGAGTGTGTGTGTTACAGGGCTGATGCCATTGACCACAGCAAGGACAGCATCCCAGAGTCAACCCTTCAGCAACCCCTCCTATCAGACCCCCAATCTCCAGGGGGTTTAGAGAGCGGCCAAACAACTGAGAACGGTAATGGCTACACCTCTCCCGCCAAGATCAAGACAACGGCTGCACCCAAGATCCCCTCACTGCGAAGCACACTTCAACCCATGATCGCCACGTTCTGCATCCTCTTCTTGCTGAAGCTAGTACAGCAGGCATACCTAGATAGCTTGCCGCTGTTCTCAGGCAAGCTGTACGGCTGGTCATCATCACAAGCTGGTCTCATGCTTGCTGTCTTTGGCCTCACTGTGATCCCAGTCAACACTGCTGTTGGTCAGATCTCTGACCACGTAAGTGACCGTGGCTTGAACGCAGTAACACTGTTCATTACAGCAGTAGGCTGTGGGTTGCTGATGTGTGGAGGAAGGCCGGTATGGATGTACTTCTTGGGAGGTACCCTGGTGTTCATGTGTACTGTGATCTTGGAGGGGTCAGCTATGAGCCTGATGAGTAAGATCATGCATCCTAGTTTGGCAAGGGGTACTTGGAATGCTGGTCTCATGTCCACAGAAGCTGGCACTCTGGGCAGATTGACAGGCAACTTGTGCCTGTCTCTGGTCAGTAGGATCACTGGGGTAGAGTCTGACTCGGAGGTGTACCGTTTTGGGTTCACGCTGTTTGGGCTGATGGGCTTCTTGACTGTGAGCAACTTGGGTTACATGCTGGCTATCTGGAAACGGCTAGCGTCATAGTACAAAGCTCTGATTGAGAGTGAGCTGTTAACATTGTTTTACTGTATGCAATAATGAGTTGATGTTTTGCTGGCAAATTTCAGGCGCGGTTTGTGTTTGATAAGTAGACAGGTGCATTTCCTTTGAGCAGCAAGTCTTTTTCTGCGCGTTGTTTAGAAGTTTGGATGTGTAGGCTAGATACGATCTCTGCAGGCCAGCTTCGTACATACTTCTGCAGTACTGCAAAATAGTACACAATGTCACTGTTTTTATCCTTTGTGAGTAGCATCTTGAAGCAGATGTTTGTCTGTGCAAAGCCAATTGGCAGCACTACTGAGATTCATGTGTTGACCATGTTCAGTAATGTGCCTCTTTCGGGTACTGATCTTTGATGAGTCTGTGACTACATTTAGCATAAGCGCATCTTCGCATGTATCCATGTTGTGGATCTCTCCGGAGTGACTTGACAGACACAGCAGCTGCACCATGTCAGTGGATAAATCCTGCCTCTTACCCAACGCGGACACCATAGCTGATGTGGCTGGCACTTGTGCACAGCTGGCAGCTGGCAGGTCTCAAGCTTGTGCGTAGACTTATGGGGCGAAAGGTCTGCCTGATCCTCTGAATTGGCCCAGGCTGCCTGCTGTGCCCACGTTTAGTCTGACTCAGCTCACTACAAGAATTGTCAGCAAATCTTGGAAGAATCCTCGAGAAGCCGCCACCTCCGCATGTGCATTGAGCTTGAGCTGTATACTCTGTCACGTTTGCATACACGTGTTGCAGTCTTCTACCAGCTATCTTGCATGAGCATACATGCAGCTGACTGCAGCTACCACCTCAGCTGACGCTTGCAACTTTACCACTCGCAGCGAGACACATTGAAGCCTGTTCGCGAGCTTGGGGTGTGCGATTTTTAGCGCAGTATGAGGACAGTCGCCTGCCGCCTTTCAGCCCTGACAGCGTGCGTTGCTGTTCTTGCAGCTGCCCCAGCGGCTGCGCAAATCACATTTGCAGACACCAGCGCTGTGCCGGCTGCTGCGCCTTCCGCAGCTCTGCCGATCGCTGTTGTTGGCGTACAACCTTTCTCGACGATCCAAGTCTGTGCGCCCGTCAACGTTTTGGTGGTGCCGAGCAACGGCACAAACTACACCGTCACCGGCCAGGCCGATTCAAGCGTCCTACAGTCTCTGTTGCCGGTGGTTGCAAATGGCACACTGCAGCTGCAGAGCGCCGGCAACTTCAGCACCAACAACATCGTCTCAGTGCAGGCAAGAAAGCCTGACCACAAGCTGTGAAAGACTAGCCACCTGCAGAAATTTCTTCAACTCAGCAGACAGCCTGTAGCTCTGAAAGCTACGGCCAGGCTGTCACACAATTTTCGTGCTGGTGCAGGTAGCACTGCCTGCAGACAACTTCACTGGCCTGATATTGAGCTCTCCTGCCACTTCAGTCACCGTAGAGAGCGGCTTTACAGCCCAAACTTTTGGCATTTCGTCCCCTTTCTCATCTGGCAGCGTCTATGTGTTATATATTGATGCTGGCAACCTGTCCATTGCCAACTCAGGGTAAGCTTTAGTTCCTCTTGACTTGAGTCCAGCTGCTATTCCTCACATGTGCCAGGTACCATGACTAAGCCACATATGCTTAGCCTCACAGTTCCCAAAAGTGGGACGTCTCAGTACAAAGCATTGCTGGGAAAGTGACAGTCTGCTCTTGACACACTGCTTGACCTAAAGCGCATGGTTGCTACAACATTGGTCGTTGCAATGGCCACTGAGTGTGGCTTGAAATGTGCTGACTGTGAAGGTCACTACTGGTTTGATGCAAGTGACTGTTCTGGCATGCAGGACTGGCAGTGTGCTGGTGAATGGCACAATTGGGAATGCCATCGTTGACTCATCTGGCACTGGGAATGTATACGTGTTGGGAGCAAACACCAGTGTTGGAGTAAATCTGGCAGGAGTGTCCAGCGTGTACCTCAGAAACGCCAATGGTTTGTCTTCCAGCCTTGCATCTGATCATGCCTCTCATGCCCTATGTCCTGATCTCCTGACTAAAAAGCAGAAGTTGATACCTCATGCATGCACAGTGCCAGTCTGCTAATGTATAAAGCTACTTGTCTTTTGGACCGTTTCAAAAGACAACATACCATGCTCAGCCCTCTCGGTACTGTTGCAGAATGACCAGCATCGTTTTGACCTATCTTTGTGCCTGTCTGTCCGCATGTGTGTCAGTGCACAGGTGTCTAGTCATTTGACTGCCTGCCCGCCCATACATGCTGTGCCAGTCAGAAGTGCATGACTGCATTGTTTCCCAATCTGAATTACGGTATGTGGAATAGTGCAGTGCATGTAGAACAGCTGTCAAAATGGTTTCAAAACGTCAAATCGCAGCACTTCTGACAAGGTATATGTGGGTGATGCAGCCAATGTAGCTATCACTGGCACCACCAGCGGCGTGAACAATGTGTATTACCAGGCTGGAGTCTGCACCATACCGGTAAGCCTCCTTTGTCAAACAGCAGTGCTTTCATAACAGTGTCTTGCCGTGCACTCAGCTGCACAGAGCTTTGTATGCATCTGTGCGCATGTGTGCATATGTACGCATGTGTGTTGTGCAATCATCTCTTGCCCTGTCCAGGAGTCCTCCTTCTACCAAGCTAACTTCCAGCATCTGCAATACTGCAATCACATCGCAAGAGTGGTTGTTGCCAAGTGCTAATCAAATACAAATCAAGCTGCTCAGCAGAGGCAACAGTGCCCCTTATGCAAGCCTTTCCTGCTGGAACACCGAGTGTGGATTGAGCATCAGCATGTGACCATCTGTTGAAAGACTGACTGACTGACTGTGAGTCTGTGTCATTGCCTGTACAGAGCCCATTTGGGTTTGGCGGCCCGTGCGCACAGCAGACAGCAGTAGCCATCCCAACCATCAATCCACAGTGGTCGTGTGGCCTGGTGGTTAATGGCAACTTCACCTGCACTCAAAGTGAGATTTTTTTCACTTCAGAATCACAGCTGCCCTGTCACTAGTGAGCAGCTGCCCGTGCATCAATGTCTCACTACTTGCATGTGGCCAGTTCTATCTGCTGTGTGTAGTGAATGGTAAAGTCAGCATAAGAAATGGGAGGCAGGCACATCAAAACCTGTGTATTTGGTGTGTACACAAGGACTGGGAATGGTCATACTCACGGAATGGCCCTGAGTGTTGCCCTGGGATACTCAGGGCAATAGCCCTGAATGAGATGTACACAGGGCTGTTTGCTTTGGAATACTGTGCCTTTTGCTGCTCTTACTGCACATCCTTGTTCAACACAAGTGCCCTCACTCACTCTCTCAGCCTACATCCGTGTTTGACAAGAGTTTCCCTAATCTCACTCTCAGCCTTGCCCCTTTGACACCTGGCGCAGGGTACCAATCATGTTTCTGCCAGACAAGCCTTGTGACCATGACATCTTCTGTAGAGCCTGCAACGTCTGTGCACATGTCACAATGTTCTTGCACACTCTGATCACAAGCTCCAGACCCATCTACCCCTGAAACCTCTCTCCTGCAAACGCTCCCAGATTCCTGCATTCCTGCATTCTTGCTTCAAGTGACAACACAGCATTGTGCTTCAAGCAAATGCTGCATACTCTTCTTCATGATGTCCTGCCTGTTTTCAG
>JAABUS010009291.1_pt1 | contig 10419 bp, 8 predicted proteins | sample 5560161 | NCBI WGS metagenome assembly JAABUS01 (sample SAMN10711885, study PRJNA513376) | rock metagenome | isolation source: Antarctica rocks | place: Antarctica: Victoria Land, Trio Nunatak nord | collected 2016-01-04
CTTAAAACTTCCGCCGCGTCGTCGTTGTCCTGCCCTCGCGGGTCTGCGCGATTGATGAAAGTGTAGGCTTGAAGGGTAGGATTTGCGGCCTGCATTTCGCCGACCAAGCCGGAGACTTTTTCGAGCGTCCATACGTCGAATGAGCGGGGCACGAAGGGAACTAGCAGAAAATTGGCGACAGTGAGTGCTGCGCGCTGGCTTGTGGTATCGCGCCCGCCCGTGTCAATGATGATGTCCTCGTACTTGTTCGCAAGGCGCAAAGTCTCTGTCCGAACGGCTGCGCCGGTGAGCTTGATGCTTGTGTACCCTGCTCCGTCGGGGCGACGCTCGTTTCGTATGCTCGTGAAATCAGTTGAGGTTTCCTGATCGTCCGCATCAATAAGCAGAACGTCGTGACCTTCGGCGCTTCGCATGACTGCTAGATTGGTCGCCACAGTTGTTTTGCCGGAGCCGCCTTTAATACCGCCTACAACGATTATCATAGTGAATCCTCACGATATGAATATGAAATCAATTAAATATCATCTTAGAATCACTTCGCGCAAGTGTTTTTGTAGGAGCTTTCCCGCGCTATGGTGAAACTTTCTACACAGAGCCTAAATTTACAGATGAGCTTATGACCGTCACATTGAAGCTAAAGCCGGAAGTTGAAGCGTGTGCTCTTGAGCAAGCCGCCAAGCGTGGCCTATCCGTCGAGGGCTTCTTGGAGTCTCTCATAATGATAGTTCGGAGGGCAGGGAAGCAAAGCCGTTTTATCAGAGCGCGAGGGCGGAAGAAGGGGAAACTGTGCTGGACGAGTTCGCTGATAGTCCCGCATTCAATAAAGCTGCGTCGTTTGTGGATGACAGTCGCGCGGAGTTCTACCGCGAAAGGGAAGTCAGATAAGGGCTATCTATTATACGAACGCGCTGCTCGCATAATGCAAAGGATCACTCTATAAGACCAAGTGCTCGGCGAGTGCTGGTTTCGCTCTGAAGGCAGGCGAAGAACTTTGTATCGCTTCACAAAATATAATTGAATTTTGGAGTAATACTATTTCAGTTTTCAAATTGACAGATGATTATGTTGCAGTATTGTTCTTACTGCATTTGATTTTTGAACTTTTGCTGTATTATTATTACAGTAGGTAGATCACTAAAACACAATATGACTCAATTGTTGCAAAACATTACTAACTTACGCGCTGGGTATTCTTTTCGTGGTCGGATTGAATCCGCGTCGGATGGCGCGTATCAGGTAGTGCAAATAAAAGATGTTGCTGGAGGCGTGTTCGTTCCGACTGAACCCTTATTAAGAACAAACTTGCCCGATGTAAATCCCTCTCATCTTCTGCACAAAGGAGAGGTGTTGTTTGTCGCTCGCGCTGCCCGTCGGACGGCTGCCGTCGTTGAGCATGAATTACCGAACACAATTTTCGGATCGCAATTTTTCGTGTGCGAGGTGAAAGATGGCGTTGACCCCGCATATCTGGCTTGGTACATCAACCAGAAGCCCGCGCAGCGTTATCTTGAAGAGAACGCCACCGGAACAAACGTGCGGATCGTCACCAAAGAAGCGTTAGGGCGGCTGCCCGTAACTGTTCCGCCGTTGGCGACGCAGCGAAAGATTGCCGAAGTTTATTTTCTAAGTTTGCGCGAGAAGCATTTACTGGACGAGCTTCAAACGAAGCGCAGTCAACTAATAGAGCTAGCGTTGTTGCAAAGCATTCATTCATACGAAGAAGAGAAGGGCGAAGAATAATGACCATATCGCAGATCGAGCAGGATGACATTAACAAAGTCGCGTGGCGCGCGTGCGATACGTTTCGCGGCGTGGTTGATCCGGCTGAATACAAAAATTACATCCTCGTCATGCTGTTCTTGAAATACTTGAGCGATGTTTGGAAAGACAAACTCGAACAGAGCCGTCAAGAGTTCGGCGACGATCAAGAGCGTATCAAGCGGAGGATGAGCCGCGAGCGTTTCATGCTGCCGGAAAATTGCGACTTCGATTATTTGTTTGCACATCGCAACGACGCGAACATCGGCGAGCTAATCAACATCGCTTTGGAGAATATTGAGGAGGCGAACAAGGCGAAACTTGAAGGCGTGTTTCGCAACATTGACTTTAACTCCGACGCGAACTTGGGCGAAACCAAAGACCGCAACCGCCGCTTGAAGAATCTGCTTGAAGACTTCGCCAATCCGGTGCTTGACCTGCGCCCGTCGCGCATCGGAGATCAAGACATCATCGGCAACACTTACGAGTATTTGATTTCGCGTTTCGCCAGCGACTCAGGGAAGAAGGGCGGGGAATTCTACACGCCGCATCAAGTATCTGTGCTGCTGGCGAAGTTATTGAATCCGAAAAGCGGCAATCGCATTTGTGATCCGACGTGCGGCTCCGGCTCGCTTTTGATTTGCGTGGCTGATGAGGTTGGCGACCGGAACTTTGCTTTGTACGGGCAGGAATCGAACGGCAGCACGTGGGCTTTGTGCAGGATGAATATGTTTCTGCACGGCAAAGACAGCGCGCGGATTGAATGGGGCGATACGCTGAACAATCCAAAGTTGATTGAAGGCGATTCGCTGATGAAGTTCGATGTTGTGGTAGCCAATCCGCCTTTCTCTTTGGATAAGTGGGGCGCGGAAGACGCGGCGTCGGACAAGCACAAACGCTTTCACAGAGGCGTGCCGCCAAAGAGCAAAGCCGATTACGCTTTCATCTCCCACATGGTTGAAACGACGGTCGAGGGAAGCGGCAAGGTCGGCGTGATTGCGCCGCATGGCGTTCTGTTTCGCGGCGCGGCGGAAGGGAAGATTCGCAAAGAGTTGATTGAAAAGAATCTGCTCGAAGCTGTTATCGGCTTGCCCGCGAACCTCTTTTTCGGCACGGGCATTCCGGCGGTGATTCTGCTTTTCAATCGCGGCAAGCAAACGAGCGATGTGCTTTTCATAGATGCTAGCCGCGAGCATGAACAAGGGAAGAATCAAAACAAATTTCGAGATCGAGACATTGCAAAGGTTGTTGAGACTTACAACAACTTTCAGACAGTCGAGAAACACGCTTACCGCGCCACATTCGAGGAGATTAAGGAGAACGAATTTAACTTGAACATCCCTCGCTATGTGGACACTTTTGAAGATGAAAAAGAAGTGAACATTCAAGCGTTAGAAGAAGAAATTGAGGACTTAGAAACACAACTTGTTAGCATTCGTTCGGAGATGAAAAAACATTTGCTGGAGTTAGTCGTCAATGAATAAATTGCCAGCTGGGTGGTGGGAATACAAGTTTGGCGACCTTACTATATTGTCGCAATACGGACTTTCGTGTGCGTCCTCTTCTGATGGCGAAACACCGATGCTGCGAATGAACAATATACTTGATGGGAAACTAATCACTTCAAATTTAGTTTATGTTTCTTTATCTCCGAAAGCACTAAAAGTTTTTCGTCTTAACAAAGGTGATTTGCTTTTCAACAGAACAAATAGTTACGACCTTATTGGTAAGACAGCGTTGTTTGACCGTGAAGACGACTTTGTATGCGCTTCTTATTTAATTCGCTTCACACTTGACCAAAGCAAAGTTATTCCGTCTTTCGTCAATTATTTCTTCAACACGGAGAAGTCTCGGACTTACCTACGCAAGCTAGCAACACAAGGGGTTAGCCAATCAAACATAAATCCCACTACGCTCAAACGCAGATTCGTTTTGATTATTCCGCCGCTTTCTGAGCAAAAACAAATAGTTACAATACTAAGTAGTTGGGATACTGCGATTGAACAAACCGCGAAACTCATCGCCGCGAAAGTCCAATTAAAAAAAGGCTTGATGCAACAACTGCTCACAGGTAAGAAACGCTTTCATAAATTCGTTAGAGATGAAGGCAAATTCAAAACAAAGTTCGGTGAGTTTCCTAGCGATTGGGTCTATCTTCGTATCAAAGATATAGCCCGCGAAGTTTTGGCTAAGAACAAGAAAGGGAAGCCCCTAACAGTTCTTTCCTGCACAAAATATAAAGGGCTTGTTGATTCGCTTTCTTATTTTGGTAAGCAGATTTTCAGTGTGGATACTTCGACTTACAAGATCGTTAAACGTGGTCAGTTTGCTTATGCCACTAACCATATTGAAGAAGGCTCAATCGGCTATCAAGACTTATACGACGAAGCACTTATTAGTCCGATGTACACAGTGTTTGAAACTGATGTGCAAGTCAACCATTCGTTCTTCTACAAGCTCTTAAAAACTGAAACCTATCGTCACATCTTTGAAGTCAATACCAGTGGCTCAATTGATAGGCGTGGCGCTTTACGTTGGAAAGATTTCGCTAACATCAAAGTAGCTTTGCCATCGCTAGAAGAACAGCAACGCATCGCTGCCGTACTTGAAGTTTGCGAGAAAGAGATTGAACTGCTTGTAAAACAACGCAACGCACTCAAAGAGCAGAAGCGCGGGCTAATGCAACAACTCTTGACCGGAAAGATTCGGGTGCAAACAGAAGTAGAAGTGTGATGGAGGTTTTACACAGATATGCAATTTACCCAGTACGATCTCGGTTACAGAAAGACAGGCGAAATTGTTGAGGTTATTTTATCGGGTAACTCGGCGAATGTTCGTCTAATGGATAGCTCAAATTTTCAAAGCTATAAGTCCGGCAGACAACATAGATTTTACGGCGGGCGAGCAACGAAATCTCCTGTCCACCTGCAAATTCCGCACTCAGGAACATGGTATGTAACGGTTGACATGACGGGTCTCGGCGGCTCTGTCCGCTCCTCCGCTCGTGTTCTTCCAAGTGCGCTGCCGCCTATTCAAGAAGCTCCTCTTTCGTCTATTCCATCGCTCGTGCGGAGAAATGATGATTTCCCAGTATATGAAGACGAAGGCGAGCGCGAGTTTGATGTGTTCATTTCTCACGCCAGCGAAGACAAAGACGATGTTGTTAGACCGCTTGCGCACGCTCTACAGGATGCCGGATTAAAGGTCTGGTACGACGAATTTGAATTGAGAATCGGCGACAGCCTGCGAAGGAAGATTGATAAGGGATTGGCAAACAGCAGGTTTGGAGTAGTGGTTCTGTCGAAAGACTTTCTACAAAAAGGATGGACGAATTACGAGTTAGACGGCTTGGTTACTCGCGCAAATTCTGGAGAGCAAGTTCTATTACCGGTTTGGCACAACATTTCAAAAAAGGAAGTGATTTCTTACAGCCCTTCGCTTGCCGATAAAGTCGCGCGTAGCACAGTCACGCATACTGTCGAAGAGATTGCGAAAGAGATCGCTGAAGTTATTAAGCAATGATAAATAGTGATGGCTAACTTACCTTCATTTTTGGAAGACCACATTTCGCAGATTCCGGCTTTGCAGCTTTTGCAAAACATGGGCTACGACTATCTGCGCCCGCAAGAAGTCTTCTTAGAGCGTAAGGGCAAGCTCTCAAACCTGTTCCTCGAAGACGTTTTGGAGAAGCAGTTGCGGCGGCTCAATCGCATTCGTTTCAAAGGCAACGAGTACGAATTCTCCGGCGCAAACATTCAAGCGGCGATCCAAGCTTTGAAGGATGTTCCGTTTGATGGCTTGGTTCGCACAAGTGAGAAGATTTATGACCTTCTCAGTCTCGGTAAAAGTTTTGAGCAAACCATCGCGGGCGATACGAAGAGCTTCACGATTCAATACATTGATTGGCAGACCCCTGCAAACAACGTCTTCCACGTTGCCGAAGAATTCGAGGTGGAGCGTCCCGGTAGCCATCAAACCTGTCGCCCGGACATCGTGCTTTTCGTTAACGGCATTCCCTTCGTCGTTATCGAGTGCAAACGCCCGGACATCAAAGACCCTTTACAGCAAGCTATCTCGCAGCAAATCCGAAATCAGAGCAACGATCACATTCCGCGCCTCTTCACGTTCGCCCAGATGCTTCTTTCCCTGACTAAGAATGAAGCGTCTTTCGCCACTACCGGCACGTCCGCAAAGTTCTGGTCAATCTGGCGCGAAGAAACAAACGTGACGGCGGCGGTCGAAAAGCTCACCAATAAGCCACTCCCCAAAGACCAAAAGAACAGACTCTTCGCCGACCGCTTCGGCTACGTGCGCCGTTACTTCGATGATTTGGAAATAGAAGGGCGGCTGGTGACTGAGCAAGATAAAGCTTTGTATTGCCTCTGTCGCCCCGAACGGCTCTTAGAGTTGGCGTACAAGTTCATTGTGTATGACGCCGGCGAAAAGAAGATCGCCCGCTATCAACAATACTTCGCCGTCAAGAACACTCTCGACCGCATCAAGCAACTCGAGGAGAATGGGCAGCGCAGAGGCGGCGTGATCTGGCATACGCAAGGCTCCGGCAAGTCTTTAACGATGGTCATGCTGGCAAAGTGTATTGCGCTTGAGCCGGATATTCTCAACCCGAAAGTGATGCTGGTCACTGACCGCATAGACTTGGACGATCAGCTTTACAACACCTTTCATCACTGCGGCAAAGAACCTGTCAAAGCGCGCACAGGTAGGCATTTGATGTCTCTGTTGAGCGGCAACAAAGAAGCGATCATTACAACGACGATCTTCAAGTTTGAAACCGCCGTCAAAGCGAGAGATTACACCGACGAGTCAAACAATATATTCATGCTCGTTGATGAAAGCCATCGCACACAGTACGGCGAAGCTCATACTAAGATGCACAAGGTGCTACCCAATGCCTGCTACATCGGCTTTACGGGCACGCCTTTGATGAAGAAAGAGAAGAACACTGCTCGACAGTTCGGCGGATATATAGACCCTACATATACGATCCGCCGCGCCGTCGAAGATAAAGCCGTTGTCCCGCTGCTCTACGAAGGGCGGCACGTCGTTCAAGATGTCAATCAAGAGGCGATAGATAGATGGTTTGAGATTGTGACGAAGCCCCTCACACCGGCGCAGCGTGCCGACCTTAAACGCAAGTTCTCGACCGCCGACCAGTTGAACAAAGCAGACCGCAAGATTTATTTGACGGCGTTCGACATCAGCGAACATTTTCGGCAGAACTGGAAGGGAACTGGCTTCAAAGGACAGTTGACGGCTGACTCGAAAGCCTCGGCGTTGAAGTTCAAACAATACTTGGATGAGTTCGGACAAATTACGTCCGAAGTTCTCATCTCCGCGCCGGACACACGCGAGGGTAACGAAGAAGTTGACAAGGTAGGCACTGACGAAGTGCAGGCTTTCTGGGCGCGCATGATGGATAAGTATGGCAACGAGGAAGCCTATAACACGAAAATCATAAATGCCTTCAAACACAATGACGACCCCGAAATTATTATCGTTGTGGACAAGTTATTGACAGGCTTCGATGCGCCGCGCAACACCGTCTTCTATCTGGCACGTAGCATGAAAGAACATCGCTTGTTACAAGCGATTGCCCGTGTGAACCGTCTCTGTGAAGGCAAGGATTTCGGTTTTATCATTGATTATTATGGGGTGCTATCCGACCTAAACGACGCGCTCTCGCTCTACGGCACGCTGCCGGGCTTCGACAAGGAAGACCTTGAAGGCGCACTAACGGACATCTCACAGGAAATCGAGAAGCTACCGCAAAAGCATTCTGAACTGTGGGACATCTTCAAGACCGTCAAAAACAAGAGGGATGAAGAGGCTTACGAACAAGAATTGGCTCAAGATGATGTCCGGCAAAAGTTTTATACAAAGCTCTCAGCTTATAGCCGCACTCTCGCTACCGCTCTTTCAAGCGTGAAGTTCAACCTTGAAACGCCCGAAGAAAAGATTTCTGGCTATAAGAAAGACCTTGCTTTCTTTCAGAAGCTTCGCGTCAGTGTGAAGAAACGTTATGCCGACGAGATTGATTACAAGGAATATGAGGCGAAGGTACAGAAGCTAATTAATACGCACGTTACGTCTGAGAAAATTCTCCAAATAACACCGCCCGTCAACATCTTCGAGCAGGAGGAGTTTCAAGCTGAAGTTGATAAGCTGCGAACCGCCGCGTCCAAAGCCGACACGATAGCGCATCGCACGAAAAAGACCATCACCGAGAAGATGGAAGAAGACCCGTACTTTTACCGTCGCTTCTCTAAAATTCTAGAAGAGGCGATTGCAGCTTACCAAGACAAGCGCATCACTGATGCCGAATATCTGAAGCAAGTTACCGAAGTAATGAACGCGGTCGTTAATCGAACCAGCGATGATTTGCCACAGAGCTTAAAGAACCACGATGCGGCAAAGGCATTCTACGGAGTAGTCAACGATATTTTCAGCCGCTTGAATCACTCCGACCATGAATCGAAAGAAGTTGCGGCGCGGGCTGCTTTGCAGATAGACGAAATCATCCGCAAGAACAAAGTCGTTGACTGGATCACTAACCTCGACGTGCAAAATGCCATGCGGAATGAGATTGACGATTACCTGTATGAACTGCGCGAAGAATCCGGCTTTGATCTAAGTCTTGATGATATGGATTTGATTGTTGAAAACTCTATTGACATTGCTAAGGCAAGGTATGCCGCATGAGCGAAGCCGCATTGCATTTGGTTCACTTTGGAGCTGCCGCCATTAGCTTTAGCCTCAATCACACGAGACGTATGAGTCTAGGTATCAGCGTTCTGCCTGACCTATCTGTTGTCGTTACTGCTCCGCTAGACAGCGACATTGAACTAATTAAACGGAAAGTAAAAAAGCGGGCGGTATGGATACTCAAACAACAAGACTCTTTCAAAGAGTATCTGCCGACACAGCCGCCGCGCCGATACGTGAGCGGCGAAACTCATCTTTATCTTGGCAAACAGTATCGTCTCAAAGTTTTCGAGGCTGAATTGGAATCTGTCAAACTTCGCGGCGGTTATATTCACATCGGAGTTAAAGACAAAAGTGATAGGAATCGAGTGGCTGGTTTGTTTGACGGATGGCTGTTGTCACACGCTCGCTCACAATTCGAGCGGCGGATCGCCGTATGTTGGGAGCGGTTGCGAAAGCAGGAAATTGCCCTGCCGGAACTCCGGCTGCGGCGGATGCAAAAGCGTTGGGGGACTTGCACACGAAAAGGCGTGATTTACCTGAACCCAAACCTAGTCAAAGCCCCTTCTTCTTGCATTGACTATGTGATTATTCACGAACTTTGCCATCTAAAACACGCGCATCATGGCAAGCTGTTTTATGATTTGCTCGGGCGCGTGCTACCAAACTGGGAACAACGAAAAGCACGACTAGAAAAAATACAAAGTTCATAGGCGCATCAACTTCAAAAATATATTCATTCGCCTTAGTTTCAAGCTAACAAGCCATTACCTCTTGTTATAAAATAGCAGTTATGATTGACGACATTTTATGCGGTAATTGCGGTACAGTCCTATACGAGAGCCGCAGCATTTCTCCTGAGGAGCGGGAGCCCTGCCCGAAATGCGGCTCTAAAACACGAAAGTATTCTGTGACTGTAGCAGCTCTTGCAAGTGTTGAGATTTCCGGCAGGACGACTTTTTCAGCTATGGCGACCGTCATTCACTCTGCCAATCTTCTTCTACAAACAGTTGTTATTCCTGGCGAAAAAACATATGAGGGTCAACTTATTCAAGCTGTCACTATTCCATGGGGTGAAATAATTAAGCTCCTACAAAACGATCCCGCTATTGCTTACCAAATCCCGCCCCGAAAGTGGGAAGAGATAATAGCCGGGGCTTACAAGAAAGCAGGATTCGATGAGGTTATATTAACGCCGCGAAGTGGTGATTATGGACGTGACATCATTGCTGTAAAGAAAGGGCTCGGAGAAATCCGAATAATTGATCAAGTCAAAGCATACAACCCAAAACATCTTGTAACCGCAGAAGAGGTACGGGCATTAATGGGCGTCCTACAGGGAGACGGAGCCTCGAAAGGCTTTCTCACAACTACATCTGACTTTGCACCTAAACTAAAAGATGATCCTTTAATTGTCCCATTCATACCCGCTCGTCTTGAACTTATTAATGGGAAGGTGCTTTTGAAGAGACTCGAAGAGCTTAGCAGGGCGTAGAACAGGCTTACGACTAGGACACTTCAGATGACGATCCAAGAATTAATCAAAATAATATTTTGATTCGGATGAGGTATGGTAATGGCAAGTTGTTATACCTCTAAGCGAGAGCGAAAAAAAGCGGCTCTTCCGCGATTTTGGTGCAAGGCTAAAATGACGCTATAAAGAGCGGGCATGGATGTGTCAACATTGCTCGCTGATCCTGATGCCGTTTATCTTGAGTACTTTGTTTCCCAGCCGAAGTCAATAACTTTGGTCATTCATGCCATTCAACAACGGCCTTGCTGTCCGAAGTGCAATTCACCTTCAACAAGTTTGCATAGCCACTATCAAAGAACTGTCGCTGACTTGCCTTGGCATGGTGTTGCCATCAAACTTGAATTGCATACGCGCAAGCTTCGCTGCCGCAATGAACTTTGCAAACAGAAAGTCTTTTGCGAACG
>JAABUS010009293.1_pt1 | contig 10418 bp, 16 predicted proteins | sample 5560161 | NCBI WGS metagenome assembly JAABUS01 (sample SAMN10711885, study PRJNA513376) | rock metagenome | isolation source: Antarctica rocks | place: Antarctica: Victoria Land, Trio Nunatak nord | collected 2016-01-04
CTGCGCATGGCCATCAACACTGGAGTCCCTGCTGAGATCATTGTAAGCACCGCTACGTCTGTGCAGCTGTTGCTTTGCTGAGGCACCATGCTGAGGCACCATGCTGAGGCTCACAATAGCAAGGGCTTGCAAATGGCACTTGTGAGTGGTGTTGCTGATTGCAATTGTGTGTGCGTGTGTGTCCAATGCCGGTGATCTGCAAGCCCTGCTGCAGCAATGAGTGTCACAGCAGGTCCATGTCATGACATCCTGGTGGGCAGTCTACCCACAAGTCAAGGCTGAAATGTCCAACACTTGTGTCTGCCAAGTATGAGCACACAGTTTGAAGCAGCATCCAAAATACTAGGCCACACCTGAAAGGCTGATTCTGGGTTTTGGCTTGGGTTCAGGTGCACAGCAATCACAAGCATGTGGAGTATCGGGGTGAAATCGTGGAGCTCACAAACTCTCTGCTACAGCTGCCGGCAGGAGGACAGGTACTGCTGAGTGACACCACCTTTCAACGCATTGGGGGCCGCCTGCACGAGGTCAAACTGCCAGCTTTCCACTTCCAGAAAGCCGCTGAAGGACCCAGGAACAGCATCGAAGGGCAACCCAGAAAGGATCTAGGTGGGCAAATCGAGCTGAAGTTTGAAGTGCAGTCAAAGCGTAATCTAGATGGGCAAACCAAAGGGACAGAACGGCAAGGCTCTGAGCCAGGCAGCAATCCCTCCAGCCGGCGAAGCAGCATAGACTCTATGTCTCGGCTTGCGGTGCGCTTCTATACCAGGACTTCGCATGTCAATGGCATTGGTGCTTGCACAAACGTGAGCTTTGTTGGGGTTATGATTGCATCTGACTTTCTGCTATACACACAAAGACCAGAGGTCTCTCTTCAAACGGGGACATGAAAGTCAAGTCTTGCACAGCATGCATAGCATACACAGCGCAAGCTTGCTGCCAAGACTGATGCACAGGCTTGGAAACTCAGCAGGTCAACTTAACGAACTGCAATGCATAACCCCCATCACAATGCATACATGCTTTTTATATGTATGATCATCTTGTGAGTGTCATGCAATGTGACTGTGTTGGCCAATTTGTCCAAGTTAGTGTCTTGCGCATGTCACAGGTTGTGAGTGCAACAGCCAAGTCAGCAGACAGGCCAGTGAACCCCCTCCTGTCCCCCATGGCCCGGGGGGCGCCCCCCACAATGGAGGAGAAGCTGAGGATGGAAAGGGTGGCTAGGGGTAGGAGGTTTAGCCTGGACCCTGATCCCCCCAGACCGCCTCCAATGCAGCGCTTCAGCCTGACGCCCCAGCCCAACACTGACCTCATCAGCGGTATAGTAACTGCCCAACATAGTAATTGCTCAACTGCCTGCTCTGTATGATACAGCCATGTGGTACTGCATCCAGATGTTCACCTTTGGTGATAAACAGACTCACATGTGTACTTCTCAAAGCCTGGCTGTTTGCTCCTTTTTTATGCAGATCCCCCATGTCCATTGGAAACCCGTGCCAGTGCCGCATGCTCCTGCTTTGCTCATGCTGCCAGCTGTCCTTCTTCTGATACACAAATTGTGTCGCCGTGCTTCTCTCTTGCCACATCCAGCTACCAAATGCCGAAAAAGTGTCAGAAGCTGAGCACAACACAACCTAGCTGGCATGATTCTAGCTTGACAAATCACCAAATCATCAATGATTTTGGCTGCATGCAACGTGATCGGCAAAGTGAATGGCATGCGTGTGATAGGCATACAGCTGAAAATCCAGAGTTGAAGTCAATCGTAAAGTTATATTCTAAGACAGGAGCTTTTCTGTAGCTATGCCACATGAGGACATGGAGGAGGATCCCTTGAGCACCAGTCAAGCTTCTCCAGCAGCTGCCACAGCAGCTGACGCAGCAGCTTCCACAGCACTTGCTTCCATGTTGCGCACTTCCTGTACCATCATAGACATGGGCAGCTACCTGCTATCGGAGCTTTGCAGCAGGCCCTACACGGCTGATGATGCTGCGCTGCCTTGCATTGCTGGGGAGCATGTGAGGCAGATCCTGCCTGAAGCCCTGGTAGAGAGGGCTGCCCTGTTTCCCCCCTTTGACCCCGCCCGTCAGGTACCCCTGCAGGCTGTTGCCTGTCTGTTCGTATGCAGTTCTGCTTTTGCTGCTTGTCTGCCCCTCATGCCTCGCCTGTCTGCTCACGTTACCAGGTGCAAGCTTACAGCTGCAGGTCAAATGCGTGCAGAGGATTTGCAGAGTGGCTGGCTGTCTTATATCAGTGTTTTTGTTCAATCACGATCAAGCCTTTGCATGCGTCCTTGCATAATCACTGCAGACACACTTCACATGGACACACATGCGAGGACGGTTTGCATCAAGACATGAGACCGACGCATGTCTGCGTCACAACATTTTATGACTTTGAATTGTCCCCACAAAGTGGAAGTGCCTGATACTAGTCCCTAGAGGCATTTGGGGAAGCCTGGATTTGCACCATGAAACAGGCCTTTCTCTAAACCCAATGACGTTTCTGGATCCCCAAGACAACACCAGACCTAGCTAACACTACACCAGTAAATCCACCCGCAATGGATACATCCTACAGCAAGAAACTGTAACTGTCAGCAGGTTGCTCCCTCCTTCTTTGATGCGCCGGGAGCACAGGACACAAGCTCGGCTACTGCTGGGATGGGCTCTGCAGGGCTATTGCTGCCTGCCCCTCCTTCCATGGTGTCCCTTGCCAGCGTGCAGCGCCTCTCTGACGAGCTCCCCAACATCACCTTCGCTTTTGCATCGGAGGTCGGCTATAAGGTGAAATCTTCACTCGTGCGTTTCTCTCACCCTTCCATGCACTTGCCCGAGACAGCTCCCATGGCTTATGGGACAGGATCACGTGGACCCTGCATCAGTCACCGTGATGAGTATATGTGTGACATGGCGGTGATCAACATGAGTCATGCTGCTGACACCCCATCCATCATGCAGCAGCCACATCGCTGTATTGTTGATGCTGCTACTCATGACAATACTTTGTTGACTGCCAAAGCAGGACCTTGTACAGGCAGCTGCTCAGGACTGCTACATAGCTGACCTTTTGGGAAGACACGTGTTGCCTGAACACATGCATGAATGGATACATGGATGAGTGAATCTGTAAAAAACATCAAAACATGGATTGGTCTCGAATGCACGGATGGTCTGAATGGATGGTCTGAACCACTGAAAGGACTGAATGACTGACACATGCATCCAGGAAGTGTCGAGGATTGACAAACAGCAGGCCCTAATAGCTCTGGGCAGGTTCAAGTCGTGTGTGCGCACCAGCCTGCTTCTGTGTGGAGGGTATGAGTGCCAAGAAAAGGAGGGCACTTTCATGATAGCTTTTCCAGAGCCCAAAGCTGCTGTGGAATGGGCCCTTACCCTCCAGCTGGCGTTGCTCAGGTGAGCTACATCTGCAGCAAAATTGCAGAGGCAATAGCTGCATTGACTGTATGACTCCAATGGGCTGGCATCAATCAGTAGAGCTCGTCTCTGGGTGTCACATTCATTTCATGCATGCATTGTACACATGGCTTGCCCTAATGCCAGGCATGTTCAGTCCGGCGCCAGAACCATTTGTCTCACCCATTTGCATGACTGTCTGTCTGTCTCAGTGTGCCTTGATTTGCCTGGCTGCCCGGTTGTGTGACTGTCAGGTGTTGCAAGTGTTGACCAAGGCTGCCTGCCTGCCTGCCTGACTAGTCATGCCTCTGACAAGCAGACGACGTGTCAACCGTCATGCCTCTGACAAGCAGACAACATTACAACCAGCAGAGAGGGTGAACAGAGAGAGTGCACTGGGTTGTTCTGATACTGAAACAGAGCAAACTGAAATCCTTGAGCTCAATGTGAACATGGGCGCTGCAGGCTGCCATGGGGGGAGGGCTTGCTGGGACTTGCCCCCACACAGGAAGAGCGCAGTCCTGTGACAGGGCAGTTGCTGTTCAGAGGGCTGTCAGCCAAAGTGGGCATCTTCCATGGCCCCATAGTCAAGCTGTGCCCCCACAGCACAACAGGTATGCTCCACACTTCTCCCCTGCCTATCATCATCTCTGCATGTGTGTGTGAGCGTGCGTGTGCAGATGTGCATGTGCGCAAGCATGTGTGTGTGTGTGTGTGTGTGTGTGTGTGTGTGTGTGTATGCGTGTGTGTGCATGTGTGCGTGCCTGTGTGCGTGCCTGTGTGTGCATGTTTGCAACACATCAGAGCATGACATGATCAGCATGCTCATGCAGTAACTCACACCTGTGTAGGACAACAAGGCTGGGACAGGTGTTCACGGACACTATGCCCAACAACGTTCTCATACTCTCAAATATACATTCATGTGGTGTTTGCTCATATATGTATACTCTCATGTTACGTGCAGGGCGTGCTGATTACTTTGGTACTCCAGTCAACAGAGCTGCTCGTTTCTGGTCAGGATGCAATGCCGGTCAGGTGACCACTGAATCATGTCACAATTGTCTCAAGCCATCAGCAGCTGTGATGGCATTGCTGTTGCTTGATTCACTGCACACAGAGGGCTTTGGGAGTACTGCTTACACACCCTGTTGCAGCAACATCCCTAACACACCTAAGCATGAATCAATGCACAATACGGCACTGGCTTTCCGCTTAAGTATGCACGATGTCACCCTGTCTGTGCATGAAGCTAGTCTCGGTGTTGGGTCCCCACAACCTTCGTGCTGCCCAAAAATGGCCTTTGCCAGTTTTGCAGATACTGCCAGCACCTTCTTGCTTCTGATTGCTTGTCTAAGCAACTCAGGTACTTTGTGCTCTCAAACCTTGTGAATTCAACATGACCCTGCTGTGCCATATTTGTTGTTGCAGATTCTGGTGGAGAAAGCCCTGATTGAGACAGTTGGCCTAGAGTGGGCAGGGGCTGAAGGCCCTGCAGGGTCCAGCCCTGCCTCTGCAGCTGCAGCCAACCAAATTGCCGTCAGGAACTTTGCATTACTGACGCAGCGCATGGAAAGTGACTTGGCAGCTTCCCGAAGCACCTACTCCTTCTCATCCACATTACAGACAGGTACGGCTATGGCTGAAGTGTATATGAATACCAAACCCCTACACTGTTCTTTGAGATGTATGTGGCGGCATCGCACAATCAATGCTACAGATCACCTGCCCATGGCCATGTTATGCACCTGCATGATATGCGGTGTCTTTGATGCATCTTGCATTACAAGGCACTACAGCAAACGTCTGGCTCATGACAGTTTGTTGCAAAGGAACGCCACAGTGCAGCATTACAGCAACAACAGCAATAGCAATACAAGGCTGTGTCATGCATCACTCCCTCCATTGCTAAAGCCTTCTGATGCTGACTTTATCTTTTGAATGGTAAATATAAATCATTGTTTAGTTGCAACAAAAAAAACAATCACAGGTTTTCTCAACAGTAGGAAATGAACTTCTCTTCATTCAAGCATGCATAGTGGCAACATGCAGGCAGATCAGGCAAGGATGGAAGCTCTCTCAAGAGAACAACGTCAGCGGTTCCCAAGGTCAGCTTTGGCAACCCTAGAGCGTCTATGGACATGCAGTTACCTGCAGTCTACATCTCGGATGAGAAGGGTTGCCTTAGTCCTGTGGGTCCTGGCCGGAATCCTAGGCGCAGTGTGGACACCCCTTCCCACTTCAAACCCATGTTCAGTCCCACCCCCAGGGAGGCTGAGGAAGGAAGTGTCAGGGGCGGCGATGTGCAGTTGGCCAGCCGAAATCCTAGCAGCTCGTTAGGGAAAGAGGAAGCTGCAAAGGTGACTAAGCAGAGGGTTGCTCAGGCCCTGGGGGAGAAGAAGACACCACGGAGGCCATCTGGGTCTAGTGACTTGCTGACGATCGCTGTGCCATCCAAGAGTCTGGATTTCGCAGGCATGAAAAAGTCAATGCTGTACCTCAACCGTGCCTTTGGAGATACTGGTGGGCGTGGTCAGGAGAAGACTGTATCCAGATTAGGTAAGACTTGATGCAGCAGCACCAGGCCTTTTTCTACTGCATGGCATTCAAGCTGTCCCAAGCATGCTGACGCCCGTCAGCATCGCAGCAGACCTGGAGGTGTGGGCAAGTCCTTACTAAGCTGCTTTGGCTTAGTCATCCTCATGAGGACTGTCTGGTCACAACCGGCATTGCATTGCAGAGCAGATCGCCGTTGAATTGCATGCAGAGGCTAGATTACATGCGGGCTTTTGATACTGTCAGCTGTTGCTTATGCCAGGTCACAGTGTATAAGATGGAGGCGTTTTGTCATGAGCAGCCATGCAGGCAGACTGACAGCGAATGCATTTTGCCTTGCAGAGACAGCTGGCAAAGAGGCATCTTCAGCACCATCAGATGTCCAAGAACCTCATTTAGGAGTATCTGGCACCCTTCCCAGTCTTCCTGTCAAGGTAGAGGTGTATCACATGGGGCAGTACAGCTATAAGGGCATCAGTGAGCCCACTGATGTTTGCCAGATTCTGCCAGCTAGCCTATCAGAGCGCAGGACACGACACCACGAAGCTCCTCCTGTCATCACAAACGGCAAGGTGACGTGTGTAAAGAAGGATGACAGCTTCCATTTCACTGCTCAGGTGCCGCTTCCCAGCGTTTTCCATTTGCCACTGGCAGCTGAGCCACCCTTGTACATCAACATTGTACGGTCAGAATTTCAGAGCTTCAGCGCAGTGTCACATTCTGGCAACCCCAGGGTCACTCGAGCTTAGTCTGTAAGTTGTGTTGCGATAGCTATAGCATGAATGCAGTTATGACGTTTCAAAGAACTGATCAGCATGTATTTAATTAGCGTTGCCATGTTCGTCTGTGCCGCCGCTTGCTTGCTGTTGCATAGGAAATTTCCTTTCTGCACCAGCTAGCAATAAGGGCAATGCCAGGCAGGCATCAACATGTTGCCTGCCATAGGATACATTGTTGACCATTGCATTGTTATTAACAAGTGTGGAGCATCACTGATGTTGAGATAAATATGTTTTTGTTTGTCTTTGAGCAAACAAGAACTATCGCGCCTGATTGAAAGCTGCAAGGGCTACAGCTGTCTTCTGAACATCACTTAACTTGTGACCCTTTTGTGAGCCGTGCTAGGTGTTTTTGACACTGCAGTGCATTGCTGGGAAGACTAGCTATCTGAGCAGTAGTTTCTGCAATGAGGTCTGCCATGGAGCGTGTTGCAAGGTCTCAACTGTGTAAAAAGTCTGACTGCGACCCCCAGTACCATTACAGTGTAATGATTACACTGCATAAGGCTAACCCTTTGCATAGTCTGACATCATGTGGCATAACATTATGCACATCAAATGTGCATTACTTGGTGTACAGCACCGATGCTGCACTGCAATTGCAATTGGTAACTGAATGAGGTTACACAGGTTTGCAGGACAGCCACAACCTGTGTACAGACTGGGCAACCACCATCAGGGTTCGGCACCTGCACACGCATAGCTGAACTCTCAGCCTCACTCTCAGCTACAAATCAATCATTGAATGGTCACAGAGGTTGTGCGAAGCATGAATTTGCGGCCTGCACGTGCATACATGCAGTCAGTTGCTTTCAACAAAGTAGACGGACACGTAATGGATAGGCTTCGGCTCCAGCAGTCAGTGCTCACCTGGAAGTGTGATGGCGCGATTGTTATCAGGACCTCCTATACTTTATTCAGGAGTCTGACAATGCCAGCCTGCCATGGCATCAAACTAAGACCTTGTCACATGTCACTTGCCAGGGCTTTGAAGCAGATGCCTCTCAGAGATGCTAAAAACCACAGCATACATGGGGAGAAAAGTTAAGAGGCAGGACTGAACACAACAGTAAATGGGCACAAGCAGCAACAAGTGTTGTGTTGTCACCAAAACAGCAGTATGACTAGTGGCACAATTGCAAGTGCAGCCAGATGATTGAGAGCATCCAGACATCCAAAATGGCTGGTGGGAATAAGTTGTTGACAGCAGAATGTAAATGTTGCCTGGGGTTGAGCGCAGCAATCAAGCTCTTCTGCCGCCCAACAGAACATCTCGGAAGTTCTGACGCTCTGATGAGTGTTCTGCTTTGATCTGCACCCGCATGCAAAGTGGTCGCAACACAGGTGTTTTGCAACTTTGAAGTGTGTTTGCGAGGCATTGTGTGTGAGCATAGGCTGGGGAATCACGCCTGAGTGTGCAGTGCAGTGTGTGTAGTGCAACAACTGTGGTACAATTAGTTAAAGCTGCAAAACAGGTGATTGCGCATTTAAGCATACAGTAATGACCTCAAAAACGGGCTCAAACGTGACTTAAAACAATTTGCATGCGTTATGAGCAAGCCATGTAGCACACAGGGCCTAAGCTTGGTAAGTTGAGGCATAAATATGCAGCATAAATCATGGAAGGCATACCTGATCCTTGAAGGACTTGCTGCCTGGAGCGTGCTCTTTTGGAGGACCCAACCCTTCCAGTACGTAAATGGTCTCCAGCTGCACCACATAGTTGATCACTGTGATCCAACATGCTCAGAAGCACACACATGTACACCACATGCTCACACTCACATGCAGACGTATTACAAACTGCACATTTGGCCACTCAGCAGGTAAAGTTGCCATCACTCTTCCCTCTTGTGATTGTTTTTACACGGCGATCAGCTGATCTTCATGCACGTGAAGTACATATAGTCTAGCCACATGTACTCTAGCAGATTGCCTGCCTGCATCATGCCATCTACATCAATGCCGACAATCCAGGTTCAGTAGAAAATGATGCAGAGCAGCAGGAGGAGACCTGCTGTGAGCCCCCGATCCTGAAACCTGCTTGAGTTGATGGCTCCTGGTCAGCCCATCGCACAGATCGGGTGCCCCCACCCCCTAGGGAACCCCCCTGCATGCAAACACCATGCAAATTTCATAGACAGCCATAGCATGGGCGCTACAAGTCTCTGCAGTAGTTGTGTTCTCTGATGCACCTGAGGTGTGGTGGAGGAATGCAGGAGAGCAGACATGAGAAGTGTGTGACGCATGTTGCGTCATGCTGCTGCACAAGCATGCAAGATGGTTTGGACAGTACCAGCGCTGGCAGCCTGGCTGTGCTGTTTGAGGGTACACGGACACCGGTAGATACGGACATACAGGTCATTCACATGTGTGAGTGATGTATGTCTGACACAGCAAAGGCACTCATATGTATGCGGCTTGGTCAGTATGGTTGGCCAATGGTAAACATGATTTGCCAATGGTCATGAATTCCAACCCTGGCAGGTGCATTGGCATTACCTTTTTGAGCACCCCACGAGTGGGTTTTGCATTGTCATGCATACCCCTGCGACCTTGTTTCTTACCAAAGAACCCATCTAGACCCGCTGTCAAGCCGTCGAAATCTTCGGTGTCTGCAGCTGCACCCTGTGCTTTGGCCCTCTTGCTGGGCCCCTGCCCTTGCGCAAATGCCCTCTTGCTGCCTGCTGACTTGACTGGCTGCTCTTCTGCTTCAGTGGCCCACCTGAAATGCACAAGCAACAAGGATTGGCCTGCCTGTAACATGCTTGCCGACATGCATGAATGCTTGCAAGATATAGGATGTTTGTGCAGGAGGTCAACAGAAATTTCAATGCATGAGAATGCAGAAGATTGCATGAGTTAGCTTTGTACCAAGATAGTTTGTATTTTCTAAGCAAAGCTCTTCATTGGTGACATTCACAAGAAAGCTGGTCAGCCACAAATGGCCAGTAGGAGGCTATGTGCAGGCCTGTGCAACACTGGGTGTATTGCCCACTTGCAGAGGGAGTCCAGAGGAAGTCGCAGCATGATCAGGCAGATAATGAGCAGTTAAGTGACAAAGCATTTGGGGTCACCAGCATTGTGATGTCAAGAACAGATGGCTGACATCACTCATTAAGTATCGTGCTTGGCTTTCATGTTGACACTTGAATGTTGCAATGAAAGGTCACACCTGCTGCTGACTGTTTTGACAGCTGGCTCCTGTGCCTGATCCTCTTCATCCTCGCTGGCTGCAGACACACTCTCATCCTCCATCTCCACCTCAGCAATTCCGTCCTGAAGCCAGACCTGAGTTACAAATGATGGTAACAAAACGCGTGATAACAAAAACATGGGAGACTCCTGACATGTGGAACAGCCCTGATCTGTGCCAACAAGCAACGACAGATGTACTGACAAAGTCCTGTGAAAGACTCTCTGAATCATGACAAATCGCGACATGAGCCCCACTCAAGACTCACCGCAGCATGAATTTGCTGTGGACTCATGCTGAGCTGTGTAAGAGCAGGTGGAATGGAGCGCATGTGATAGAAAGTGATGGCTATGTCCTTGTGGTACAATAGCTTGACTGAGAATGCGTGCATGATTGAGGCCAAGGGAGTGACTGACCTGCTTGCTCTTCTTCTTGTTGAGCCCCAACAGTGGCCCCAGGTCCAGCAG
>JAABUS010009294.1_pt1 | contig 10418 bp, 7 predicted proteins | sample 5560161 | NCBI WGS metagenome assembly JAABUS01 (sample SAMN10711885, study PRJNA513376) | rock metagenome | isolation source: Antarctica rocks | place: Antarctica: Victoria Land, Trio Nunatak nord | collected 2016-01-04
CCGGCGACCATCGCGCGGATCGCCTCCCCCTTGCGGAAGGTGCCGTCCACGACGCGGATGTAAGCGATCACGCCGCGGTACTGGTCGAACTCGGAGTCGAAGATCAGGGCGCGCGCCGGGGCGTCGGGGTCGCCGGCCGGCGGTGGCACGCGCTGGACGAGCTCCTCGAGGATGTCGAGCACGCCCTCCCCCGTCTTGGCGCTGATGCGGCGGACGTCGGCGGCCGGGTCGCCGAGCAGGTCCGAGACCTCCTCGGCCACCCGCTCGGGCTCGGCGCCGGGCAGGTCGACCTTGTTCAGGCACGGGATCAGCTCGAGCCCGGAGTCCACCGCCAGATAGGTGTTGGCGAGCGTCTGGGCCTCGACGCCCTGCGACGCGTCGACCACCAGCAGCGCGCCCTCGCACGCGGCCAGGGAGCGCGAGACCTCGTAGGTGAAGTCGACGTGCCCCGGCGTGTCGATGAGGTGCAGCTGGTAGGTCTCGCCGTCGCGCGCCTGGTACTGGACGCGCACGGCCTGGGCCTTGATCGTGATGCCCCGCTCGCGCTCGAGGTCCATCGAGTCCAGCAGCTGGGCGCGCATGGAACGCGGGTCGACTGTCTTTGTCATCTCCAAAATGCGGTCGGCCAGCGTCGACTTGCCATGGTCGATGTGGGCGATGATGCAGAAGTTGCGGATGCGATCCTGGGCGGCCATGGGGCGACCGCTCACGTTAGGACCGCCGGGTGACCATCCGCGCGAGCTGCTCGGCCTCCGGCACCCGCGCGAGCAGGACGAGCCCGGCGTAGACACCGAAGCCCGCCGTGAGGCCGGTCCCGACCGAGATGATCTGGGCGATCAGCGAGCGGCCGAGGGCCTGGTCGAGCAGCCACCAGCCCGTGTAGGCGGCGAGACCGAAGGCGACCGCGGCGGCGATCATCGTCGCGAGCGCGCTCAGCGTGCGCAGCACCTCGAACCCGTGCAGCTGGGGCCGCAGGGCGTAGATCTGGCCGGCGGTCATGGCCGCGGTCGAGACCGCGGTGCCGAGCACGATGCCCGCGATCCCCAGCGGCTCGTACAGCGCGACGGACACCACGACGTTGATCACGAGCGATCCCGCTGCGAGCTTCGTCGGCGTCCACGGTCGCTGCAGGCTGAAGAAGGTGCGCGTGAGGAGCAGGTTCGCTCCGCTGAACGGCAGGGAGAACGAGAAGACCAGCAGCGCCTCGGCGGTGGCGGCCGTCGCGGCCGGCCCGAAGTCCCCGCGCTCGAACACCAGCCGCGTGACGGGCTCGGCGAGTGCCACGGTCGCCGCCGCGCACGGCACCAGCACGAGCAGGATCAGGCGCATCCCGTCCCCGCTCCAGCGCCGCAGCCCGGGCAGGTCCCGCCGCGCCGCGAGACGCGAGAGCGTCGGGAACAGCACGGTCGCGACGGCGACCGAGAACATGCCCTGCGGGAGCATGTAGATCCGGAAGGCGGCGTCGATCGCTCGCGGCGCGCCGACGTCTACCAGCGTGCCGAGCACGGAGTTGATCAGGAGGTTGACGTTGATCAGGCCGAGGCTGATCGTGACCGGCAGCATCAACTGCAGGACGCGCTTGACGCGCGGGTCGCGCCAGCGGAAGGAAAGCGTCAGCGGGAAGCCGACACGGCGCAGGACCGGCACCACCATCGCGAGCTGCACCGCCGTGCCGGCGACGATCCCGATCGCGTAGGCGTAGATCTCCTCCGGGCCGTCGAAGAGGCCGCGCAGGCCGACGAGGCCGGCGATGATCACGACGTTCCAGACCAGCGGCGCGATCGCCGGGACGGAGAAGTGGTCGTACGCGTTGAGGATCCCCACGACGAGCCCGTTGAGGCCGAGCAGCACGACGATCGGGAACATCACCTGCGCCAGGCCGGCGGTCAGCGCGTCGTCGCCGGCCGAGAACGAATCGCCGGTGAACAGCGGCATCACCACCGGAGCGATCACCAGGAACAGCACGGTCACCGCGCCGAGCACGACCAGGATCAGCCCGAAGAGCGCACCCGCCAGCCCGAAGGCCTCCTTCTTGCGCCCCTCCTCCAGCAAACGCGTGAACTCGGGGACGAAGGCGCTCGAGAGCGCGGCGTCGGCGACGAGCGCCCGGATCAGGTTCGGGACCTGGAACGCGATCGTGAACGCCGAGGCCGCCGCCGAGGTCCCGTAGTAGCCCGCTGCGACGATCTCGCGGAACAGCCCGGCGACGCGGCTGAGGCCGGTGGCGACGGAGAAGATGGCCGTGTTGCGAAACACCCGCTGGGGACGGCGGGGCTCAGGCTCAGGCTCCACGGCCGCGCTATAGTACGGGCAGCTGCGGCGGTTGTCCGCGGCGCTTCTTTCGTCATGGCGAACATCCACTCTCAGAAGAAGCGCATCCTGCGCGCCGAGCGCGAGCGACTCGAGAACCGTCGCTACACGTCGGCGATCAAGACCTACTTCCGCCGGCTCGAGGCTGCGGTCGAGGCGGGCGAGGCCGAGACCGCCGACGCCGAGCACCTCAAGCTGATCCGCACCATCGACAGGGCCGTCAAGACGGGCGCGCTGCACCGCAACACCGGCGCTCGCAAGAAGTCCCGCGCGGCTCGCGTGCGCGCCGCGCAACCCGCTTAGGGCTCACGCAGAAATAGCTGCGAGGATCGGGCGCCTGGATCGTGGATGCTGGGCGCCACCCGCGATGCGAGGAATACCGGTGGTATTTCGATCATCGCGGGTGGCGCCCAGCGCCGCGAGACAGGTGCCAAATCCCGCAGCTATTTCTGCGTGAGGCCTTAGCCTGGCGTCTCGCCTACAACCCCGGCGGGTGGCGGATCTCGTAGCCGCTCAGGTCGCGCAGCTCGTTCTGCCAGCGCGACCCGGAGGTCCTCGCGCCGGAGGTGTCGAAGCGGATGCCGGCGACCTCCATCCACATGTGGCCGCCATTGGCGTAGATGGTGATCCACTTGCCTCTGCCCGGCTTTCCGTAGGCCGCGTAATCGCCAGAGGTGTGCGGCCCGTCGACGAGGCCGGCATAGTAGAGCGCGTAGGAGACCGAGCCCGAGCAGTCGTAGCCGTTGTCCTGGAAGCGGCCGTGGCCACCGCCCCACTTGTACGGCGAGCGGGCGATGATGTTACCCGCGCGGATCACGTTCAGCACCGCCTCGGGAGCATCCAGCGGCGGCAGCGCCACGCCGTTGGGCAGCGCGGTGGCGGTGCGGGCGCCGAGGTCGCCCACGCCCGACGAGCCCTTGCCCCTCCGGGAGACGCTCGCCGGGCCGGTCACCTTCGGCAGCGTCGTGTCGTCGGCGGATGCCGTGCCGGCGTCCGCGGGCAATGCGTCGCCCGCGTTGGCCGAGCTCCGGCCGGCCTCGGGTTGCACGAGCTTGGGGCGAGCCTTGGGCAGCGGAGCCATCGTGCCGGCCTCGGGAGGCTCGGCGGCGACGCGCTCGGAGGAGGCAGGCGCACCGGGGGCGGCCTCCGCGCCGGAGAACACGCCGGTCGCTACGAAGATGCCGACGGAGACGGCTAGCGCGGCGAGCGCCCCGAGAAGCAGGCGGGACGGCGGGAGCGGGCGGGGCCGGGCGGACATGGTCTCGGGACGTGCGTCGGCCGGCGGCAGGTCGGGCTTGAGCGTCATGGCGCGCCGATCGCGGCGACCACGCGCACGGCGGCGGTGTCCTCGGCGAGAGCTGCCCCGGCGCCGCCGCGGGACTCCACCTCGAGGTCAGCGAGCAGCTCCAGGCCGCGCCGGTAGACCTCGGCGTCGCGCCCGCGCACGTCGGAGATCAGGCGGTCGGCGGCGAAGGGCGGCATCCGCAGGCCGCCCTTGATTCGCGCCGGGCTCTCTCCCGCCTCCAGCCGCGTGGCGATCTCGTGCGCGTCGCGCAGTCGGCGGACGATCGCGAACATCAGCCCGGTCACGCGCTCTCCCTGTCCGCGCAGCTCGATCAGCGCGCGCATCGCCCCCGGACGGTCGCCGGCGACGATCAGGTCGGCCAGGGTCCAGGTCTTGCGCTCCGAGGACCCCGCGCACAGCTCGTCGATCTGCTCTGCGGTCGGCTGCGCGCCCGGCCCGAGCGCGAGCGCGACCTTCTCGAGCTCGCGCACGAGGCGCTGCTGACGGTCGCCCACGCGGGCGATCAGCGCGCGGGCGGCCGTTGCCTCGAGTTGCACGCCGAGCTCGCTCGCCCGGGCCGCGACCCAGCGCGGCAGCTCGCGTCCCTTGACGGTCATCTCCGCCGCCACGACGCCGCCGGCGGCCTCCACGGCCTTGGTCAGCGCGGCGGGCGTCTTGGTGCGTCCCTCCTCGCGCGCGAAGAACGTCACCGTCAGCGTCTCGGGGTCCACCTCACGCAGTGCCCTGGCGACCGGTTCGACGTCCGCCTCCTTCCAGCGCTCGACGCCGTCAGCGATCACGAACCGCCGCCCGAGCGCGAAGGTCATGGCGCACAGGGCACCGGCGATCGCGGCCGGCGTGCACATGTCGCCTTCGAAGACCTCGACCCCGGCCGACCCGCTCTGGGCCTCCGCCAGCGCCTTGAGCCGCGAGCGCCGCTCGGCGATCCGCCCATGATCGTCGCCGTGAATCAGATACGCCGACTTGAACGAGGCCACCGGCAGTAGAGATTAGCGATGCGCGAGACGCTCGACCCGCAGGTCTCCGCCCTTCGCGTACAGGCGGACGGTGCCGTCCCGGTCCGTGCGGAAGACCCGGGGCACGACGCGCAGGGCGGCGAGCGTCGCGGGCGCCGGATGCCCGTAGGTGTTGTGGCGGCCTACCTCGATGCCGGCGACAAGCGGCTGGACGCGCTCGAGCTGGGCCGGCAGACCGGGATCCACGCTGCCGTGGTGGGCGACCTTGAGGACCTCGGCACGCGGCAGGGCGAGCGCCGCGGTGACGTCGGTCTCGGCGTCCGCGGTCAGCAGCAGGTCGAAGCCGCCGCTGCGCAGGTGGGTGACCATGGCGCGCTGGTTGGGATCGCCGGAGGGAGGTAGGCGCTGGATCTCGTTCGACGGCGACAGCACCTCGATGCGCATCGCACCCAGGCGCAGCTCATCGCCCGCCGCCGCCGTCACCACCCGGGCTCCGACCTCTGCGGCAAGGTGGGGCAGCACGCGCTGAACCGGGGTCGGCCAGCCGGCGCCGCCGTCGACGACGAGCCGCGGGCGGAGGTGCTCGAGGACCGGCACCGTCGCTCCCTCGTGGTCGAGCTGGGCGTGGGTGATGACCAGGGCGTCGAGGCGATCGACGCCCACCTCGCGCACCCGCTCGACCACCCGACCCTGAGGCGGACCGGTGTCGAAGAGGATCGAGCGGCCGTCACGCTGGACCAGCGTCGCATCGCCCTGGCCGACGTCCAGGAAGGAGACCACCGTCTCGCCTGGCCCCGGCGCGGACGGCCCGTCGCGAGCCGCCACGGCGCTCAGCAGCGCGGCAGCCGTGACGGCGGCGCCGAGCGCCACCCGGGGCCCGCGCGGGGCGCGCCGTAGCGCGAACCAGACCGCCAGGAGCGCGGCGTAGCCGAGCAGGGCGCCGACCAGTCCCGGGAGCCGCACATCGACGACAGCGTGCGGAAGGCCCGCAGCGCCGGCGGCGACCCGGTCCACGAAGGCGACGAGAGGGGCGTTGACCGCGTTCAAGGGCACGGCGAGCGCAGGGCTGGCCTGCGCGACAGCGGCCGCGAGCATGCCGAGCCACATGATCGGCGCCACCACGGGAGCGACGATCAGGTTGGCTGGCAGCGAGACGAGCGACAGGCGCTCGAAGTGCACGGCGAGCAGGGGAGCGGTGGCCACGGTCGCCGCGAGCGTCATCGCCGCGGCGTCGGCGACCGGCCCGGGGACGCGGCGGCGGGCGAGGTGCTCGCGCAGCGGAACCGCGATGGCCAGGAGTCCGACCACGGCGGCGAAGGACAGCTGCCAGCCGGCGTCTCCCGCGGCGTACGGGTTGAGCGCGAGCGTCACCGCAGCGGCGAGGCCGAGGGCATACACGCGCGAGGCCGGGCGCCCGGCCAGCGCGGCGACGAGTCCGGCCGCTCCCATCACCCCCGCGCGCTGGATGGACGGGCCGGCGCCCGTGAGCGGTACATAGAGTGCGACCAGCACGAGCGCGGCCGCGAGCCGGGTGCGCAGCGGCACGCCGAACAGCCCCGCGGCCCAGATCGCAAGCGTGGCCAGCAGCAGCACGTTGGTGCCGCTGACGGCGAGCAGGTGCGCGAGCCCCGACGCCTGGAAGGCCTCGCGGGCCGGAGCGCCGATTTCGTCGTCGCGACCGAGGACCATGCCCGCCAGCAGCGCGGACTGCGCCCGCGGCAGTCCAGCGGCCAGCCCGGCCTCGGCGCGCCGCCGGACGGCGTCGAGTGCCCCGGACAGCCCGCCCCGGCGCTGTCCCGTCGCGCGCAGCTCCGAGACCTCGACGCCAGCGATCGCGCCGCGCCGGCGCTGGATGCGGTCGAAGCGCTTGAGCTCGACCAGGCGCCCGGACACGGCGAGGACGTCGCCCGGCCCGACCCCGTCGGGGATGGAGGCGCGGTTGGGCGCTCGCAGCAGCAGCGCCTCGCCGCCCGCCAGGCGCGAACGGCCCACCACCTCGCCCGATCCCCGCTCGTGCAGCGGCTCCAGCAGCGTCAGGCGCAGGTTCACCGACGCGCCGAGCTCCGCCGGCAGGCGCCCGGTGTCGATCGACTGCCGGCGCGCGTCGGCGAGCACGGCGCCGCCGAGCACCGCGACCACCGCCGCGGCGGCGAGGCCGGACCGCCCGGCCACCAGCAGAGCGGCCAGCGCGACCGGCGCCGCGAGCGGCGGCGCCCAGCCGCCGCACAGCAGGCCCGCGACCAGCGCGAAGAGCACGAGGTGGCGCGGGTGGCCGCGGGCGACGGCCAGCGCGTCCCGAGCGCTCAAGCGGTGACTTCCTCCCGCAGCGTGGCCATCGTCGCCACTCCGATCCCCGGGACCTGGTCGAGCTCCTCGACGTTCGAGAACCCACCGTGCTCCTCGCGGTACTTGAGGATGCTCTCTGCCGTCGCCGGGCCCACCCCGGTGAGCGTGTCGAGCTGCTCGAGCGTCGCGGTGTTGAGGTTGACCGGCCCCGCCGGCGCCGTCGGCCCGGCTCCCGCCGTCGTCGGGCCGCCGGGCGCCGGCGCCGGCGTGCGTGCGGGCACCACCACCTGCCGGCCGTCCTCGAGCTCTTGCGCGAGGTTGACCTGGGTCAGCTCGGCTCTGGGCCCCGCACCGCCGGCCCGCCGCACCGCGTCGTCGACCCGGGCGCCCGCGCGCAGCCGGTAGACCCCCGGGCGGCGCACAGCGCCCGCCACGTGGACGATGAGGCGGCCGCCACCACCCCCACTGCCATCGCTGCGGCCGAGCGCGATTGGCTCCGACGCGCTCGCCTGGGCGGCCCGCTCCTCACCGCGCGAGCGCGCGACCTGCCGCACCCCGAACACGACGACCGCCACGACGAGCACGCCGTAGACGACGAGGTGGCTGCGCGGCACGCCGAACACGGGCGCCGGACGCTACGGAGGATCCCGTGCCGGATCGACGCGTGTTCGTGCCGCCGGCGCGCCGGAACTGCGACAACTCAGCGCACGACGAAGTTCACGAGCTTGTCGGGCACGACGATCACCTTGATGACGTCCCTGCCGGTGATATGAGCCTGCACGTTGGGTTGCTCGCGCGCCGTCGCCTCGAGCTCCTCGCGGCTCGCGCCCGACGGCGCCTCGAAGCGCTCGCGCAGCTTGCCGTTGACCTGCACGACGATCGGCGCCGTGTCGCGCTCGAGGTAGCGCGGCTCGGCCACCGGCCACGGCTGCTCCCACACGCGGTCGCCCGTGAGCAGGTGGTACGCGTCGGACCCCGCGTGCGGGGCGAAGGGGAAGATCAGCGAGGCGGCGGTGGCGGCCGCGAAGTGCAACGCGTCCCGCGCCACGTCCTGGCGGCGCTTGTAGCACTCGTTGACGAGCTCCATGACCGCCGAGATCGCGGTGTTGAACGCGAAGCGCTGGCCCATGTCCGAGGTGACCTTGTCGATCGCCCAGTGCGCCTTGCGCACGAGCTCGAGATCCTCGCCGGCAACCTCCCCCGGCACCGACGGAGCGTGCGTGCCGGCGCTCGCGAGATCGGCCCCGAGCCGCCACAGCCGGCTGAGGAAGCGATGGACCCCCTCGATGTCGTCGTCGCGCCAGTCCGCATCCTGGTCGGGCGGGCCGATGAACAGCACGTAGCAGCGCGCCGTGTCCGCCCCGTAGCGCTCGACGTAGGTCCGGGGCGCGACCACGTTGCCCTTGGACTTGGACATCTTCGCGCCGTCGCGGGTGATCATTCCCTGCGTGAACAGCTTCGTGAACGGCTCCTGAATGTCGACCAGGCCGAGGTCGGCGAGCGCCTTGGTGAAGAAGCGCGCGTACATCAGATGCAGGATCGCGTGCTCCACGCCGCCGATGTACTGGTCGACGGGCGCCCACCGGCGCAGGACCTCAGGGTCCCACGCCGCCTCGTCGTTGGTCGCGTCGCAGTAGCGCAGGAAGTACCAGGACGAGTCGACGAAGGTGTCCATCGTGTCCGTCTCGCGGCGGGCGGGGCCGCCGCAGCGCGGACAGGTCGTCGTCACCCAGTCCGTGGCCGCCGCAAGGGGCGAGCGCCCCTGTGGCGCGTAGTCGTCGACGTCGGGCAGCTCGACCGGCAGCTGGTCGGCGGGCACCGGGACCATGCCATCGGTCTCGCAGTAGACGATCGGGATCGGGCAGCCCCAGTAGCGCTGGCGGGAGAGCAGCCAGTCGCGCAGCTTGTAGTTGATCGACCGGTGCCCTTTGCCCTGGTCGTCGAGCCAGTCGACGATCGCCTCCAGCGCCTCCCGGTTGTGCGTGCCGTCGAACCGCGGGTCGCTGTCGACGAGCGGGCCGTCGCCCGCGTACGGCAGGTTCTCGCCGCCTTCGACCACCCGCCGGATCGGAAGGTCGTACGTGGTGGCGAAGTCGAAGTCGCGCCGGTCGTGGCCGGGCACGGCCATGATCGCACCGGTCCCGTACTCCATCAGCACGTAGTCGGCCACGTACATCGGGATGTGCTCGCCGTTGACCGGGTTGACGACGAAGCGCCCGAGCGCCACGCCGGTCTTCTCGCGCTCCGCATCGCCGCGCTCCTCGGCGCTCTCGCGCGCCGCACGATTGACGTACTCGTGCACCGCCGTCTCGTGCTCCGTGCCCTCGGCGAGCCGGAAGACGTCGGGGTGCTCGGGCGCCATGACGAAGAACGTCGCGCCGAACAGCGTGTCCGGGCGGGTCGTGAAGACGGGATAGTCGATTTCCAGGTCGGGGCAGGTGAACACGACCTCGGCGCCGTAGGAGCGGCCGATCCAGTTGCGCTGCATCGTCTTGACGTGCTCGGGCCACTCGATCGCGTCGAGATCGTCGAGCAGCCGGTCGGCGTAGTCGGTGATGCGGAAGAACCACTGCTCGAGCTGCCTGATCTCGACGCGGGTGCCGCAGCGCTCGCAGGCGCCGTCGATCACCTGCTCGTTGGCGAGCACGGTTGCGTCCTGCGGGCACCAGTTGACCGCCGCCTCGTGGCGGTAGGCGAGCCCGCGCTCGAAGAGCTGGAGGAAGATCCACTGCGTCCAGCGGTAGTAGCGCGGCTCGTGCGTGGCGAACTCGCGCGTCCAGTCGATCGAGATCCCCCACTCGCGCATCTGCGTCTGGAACTGCGCGATCGACTCCGCGGTGGCCTCCCGCGGATGCACGCCGGTCCTGATCGCGTGGTTCTCGGCGTTGAGGCCGAAGGCGTCGTAGCCCATGGGGTGCAGCACCCGGCTGCCTGTCCGCCGCCGGAAGTGCGCGACGGCGTCGCCGATCGCGTAGTTCTTCAGGTGGCCCATGTGCGGCTCGCCCGACGGGTAGGGCAGCATCTCGAGGACGTAGGCCGTGTCGACGCCGGGCTCGATCTCGTTGCTGACCGTCCACGTCTGCTCGGCCTCCCAGACCGCCTGCCAGCGCGGCTCGATGGACCTCGGGTCGTAGCGGCGCTCCTCGCTCATGCGGCGGGTGACGATAGCCGCGGGGAGGGTTCGCGGCCGTGGGCACGAACACAGCCCTCATGTCCGACGAGCCAAGTCGCGCTCGTCCTCACATCGAGGCGAGCCGGCGTGTCGCGCAGATCATGCGCGCCGCCGAAGACGCTGCCACTGAGCTGCGCGACGAGGCCGAGCGCCGCGCCGACGCCCGCATCGCCGAGGCCTCGCGCGCCGCCGAGATCCGCGTCACCGCGGCCGAGGAGGAGGCCGCCGAGCTCCTCGCCGCCGCCCAGCAGCAGGCGGCCGTCCTGCACGAGACCGCCGAGGCCGACTCCGGCCGGCTGCGCGAGGAGGCCCGCAGCGAGTCCACCCGCATCGTCGCGGAGGCGCGCCAGGAGGCCGAGGAGGTCCAGCGCATCGCCGAGGTCTTCGC
>JAABUS010009297.1_pt1 | contig 10416 bp, 10 predicted proteins | sample 5560161 | NCBI WGS metagenome assembly JAABUS01 (sample SAMN10711885, study PRJNA513376) | rock metagenome | isolation source: Antarctica rocks | place: Antarctica: Victoria Land, Trio Nunatak nord | collected 2016-01-04
GAGGGATCGGGTTTGTCTTGATTTTTTGGTTCTTTTTCATCAAGGAAAAAGAACGTTAAATACAAGCAGAAGTAACTTTGCTTTAAATTATATATTTAACGGGTCTTCGCCCTGTTTTTACGTTCTTTTGTCTTGATACAAAAGAACCAAAAGATCAAGAATGCCGGATCGCCTCCGGGCGGCATTCAACCCCACGCTCCTGGGCGGAGACCTTGCAAGTCGATAGCAAGCGCGGGTGATCGAAGCGGCAGGTTTACGCCCAGGTGCGGAAAGGCCGACAAAACGCCCGGAGGGATCGGGTTTGTCTTGACTTTTTGGTTCTTTTTGGTCAAGCAAAAAGAACGTTAAATACAAGTAAACGAAAGGTTTGCTTAAACCATCAACAGATGGTTGATTGGGCTTCCGCCCTTTGCTTTTTACGTTCTTTTGTCTTGATACAAAAGAACCAAAAAATCAAGCATTTCGGATCGTCTCCGGGCGGCATTCAACCCAACGCCCCCGGGTGGAGACCTTGCAAGTTTGTCGCGCCGCTGGTATTTTTTATTTTTTAGTTGTTGATTTTGTGATTAGGTGATGCTTCTTTTAACAGATAAAATTTGGAGTTATATACTATTTTCTAATTCATAAATTAAACTAACTTAATAACTCCTCCAAAACAAAAGTTTCATTATAACGAAACCTTGCTTATCTTTGCTTTCTGCAATACTCTTTAGATGAATAAACTTTTTGAGATCATATTCTTAAATGAAGCGTTTGAGTTTTTAAGCGGATTGGAAAGGAAGCATTACGAGAAAATACTTTATAATATCAGGAAAGCACAAGTTGAAACAGACCCTGAACTTTTTAAAAAACTTACCGATGTTATCTGGGAATTTAGGACGCTTTATCAAGGATTACAATATCGTCTCCTTGCTTTTTGGGACAAAACGGATACTTTAGTAATATCGACACATGGATTTATCAAAAAAAGAAGCAAAGTCCCGGACAGTGAAATCCAAAAAGCGAAACAAATCAGAACAAAATATTTTGCAGATAAAGACAAATTAAAAAAGAAATGAAATCATATACATTAGACCAAGTTCAGGACAAATTGATTGGCACAAAAAGTACACCCGAACGGAACAAGTTTGAATACGAGTTACAAATGGATTTAATTGGGAAAGCCATACGGCAGACACGACAGGAACGCCATTTAACACAAGAAGAATTGGGCAAGTTAATTGGCGTGCAAAAGGCTCAAATTTCCCGATTGGAAAGTAATGCCAGTAATGTAACGATTGACACTTTGATGAAAGTTTTTTCGGCACTAAAAGCCAAAGTTAAATTGCAAGTGGAGTTGCCAAATTTGAGTGTTGAGGTTGGAGGATGATATAGGTTAGAGACTTTTTTGAAGATAGACTTATGTAATCATGTGTATTAAAAGTCATGTAAATACTATAATTTGAACTTATAAATAATTAGAAAGTTGGAATCTTCAACACAAAAAGGATCAAAATTAGAAAATCAAGTTTTTGAATTGATTTCTAAATTATTGAAAAAAAATAATTTTATTGTTCCTAAAAAGACAAGTAAAGTTTATAAGAAAAAAGGGTACTATAGTAAAAAGAGAGATAAAGAAATAATTTTTGATGTTACAATTGAAACTACCCTACCTAATGCAGAAAAATACTCGCTATTAACAGTAATAGAATGCAAAAACTTAAATAAAAAAGTAACTGTAGATGACGTTGAAGAATTTGGATCAAAAATAAATCAAGTTGGAGAACACAATACTAAAGGCATAATAATTACCACAAATACGTTTCAAGAGTCTGCCTTAAATATTGCAAAATCGGAAGGAATAGGACTAATAAGATTAAATTCAAGTAACGAAATTCAATGGATCAATTATAGAAAAGATTCCGGTTCAAAACCTATTTTTGAAAATGATATAGAACTTACAGATGAAACATATTTAAAGGAATCTTTTATTTGTATATTTAATAATAAAAAAATCACAAATTTTGCAGATTTATTACTTGAACTTTCAATAATTGATTATTTTAATGATAGTGAAGAATTTATAGAAGTTCCGTTTGTAACTCATGATCGATTTAACTTTATCGTAAAAAAGTTATACGACAATGATCTTTACGACAACACGATTTTAAACTTTGACAAACTAACAAAATTTTTAGAACCGAAATATAACGTAAAGTTTGAATTTGATGTAGTTGAAGCAGAAGATTATTTGGGTAAAATTGAATTTAATCCTTTATTTATTAAAATTTCAAATAAAGCACGAGTTGATCATAATAGATGGAGATTTACATTAGCTCATGAAATTGGACACTTAATTCTACATAGCAAAATATTAAAAGAAAGGTTTCAACAAAAGAACGACACAGAAAATACGTTGATATTAAAATATAGCAACTCACATAAAAATTCTGAAAGATTAGAAATTCAAGCCAATCTATTTGCAAGCTATCTACTAGTACCAGAAAATATCTTAATCAGAATTATTAGTAAAATTTTTATTGAATACAGAATTCATAAAAAATATCTTTTTCTTGATAGCCAACCTGTAAATCAAAAAGAAGTTTATGAGATACTTTTTAAATTAAGTAATCTTTTTGAAGTGTCGGTAGAATCGATTAAAATTAGATTAATGAAATTGAATTTATTAATTGACAAAACAGATTATAGAATGGGAACATTAATACGTGAATATTTGAAGTAGTATTAACAAAATATTAATCAAGATCATCTTTTACAATTAAAATTTCAATTAATGTTTGCTACATTATCTTCCTACCGCACCTGCCCATCACCCCGCACCATCCATTTCTCCGTAACCAATTTCTCCAAAGCAAACGGCCCGCGGGCATGCAATTTTTGCGTGGAAATGCCAATTTCCGCGCCTAAACCAAACTCGCCGCCATCGGTAAAACGGGTGGAAGCATTGGCGTAAACGGCGGCGGCATCTACTTCATTCAAAAAGTTTTCGCACAAGTTTGGATCCTGGGAAATGATGGCTTCCGAATGTTTGGATGAATATTTTTCAATATGTTCCAGCGCTTCTTTATAGCCGGAAACTACTTTTACCGAGCATTTAAAATCTAAAAACTCACGACCAAAATCTTCCGGTTTGGCTTGTTGCAAATATGGATAATTGCTGTTTTTAAGGATGGAAAATGCGCGCTCATCTGCAAAAATTTCAACCTGAAACTCCTGAAATTGTGATACTGTTTTTAGCAGTAGTTTTTCGGCAACGGCTTCATCCACCAAAATCGTATCTAAAGCATTGCAAACCGACGGACGGGAAACTTTTGCATTCACCACAATGGCTGCGGCTTTTTCCAAGTCTGCCGTTTTTTCTACGTAAGTATGGCAAACGCCTGCGCCGGTTTCTATGACAGGAACTTTGGCATTGTTCCGCACATATTCAATCAATTGTTGTGAACCTCTGGGAATGATCACATCTATATACTTTACTGCCGAAAGCATCTCTAAAATAAACTTTCGGTCTGTTGGTAACATCTGTACAATGTTTTTATCCAAATCAAAATCTTCCAAAACATCGCGGATCAGTTTTGCTAAAAAAACATTGGTAAAAGAAGCATCCGTACCGCCGCGCAATACGCAAACATTGCCCGAACGGATGCAAAGTGCAGCAACATCAATCGTAACATTCGGCCGCGATTCGTAAATGATACCGACAACGCCAAGCGGAACGGTTTTCTTTTGGATAAATAATCCGTTGGGCAAAGTTTTTTCGGATAGAAGCTGATTGGTGGGATCGGTGAGCGAAGAAACTGCAAGAACGCTTTGAGCGAGATTATGAATGCGGTTTTCGTTCAACAACAGCCGGTCTTTTTTCGGGTCGGCATCGTCCATCCGGTCTAAATCTTTTTGATTTTCGCGGATGATTTCCGGTGCGGCAATTTGGATTTGATGGGCTAATTTTTCGAGCAAAAGTTTTTTATCCTGATCAGTTGTTTTGCTGATGGAACGCTTTGCTTTTGCGGCGTTTTCTAATAAAGGTTGGATGGTTTGCATAACCGATTGAATGTTTTTATATTTAATAATAAGCAAACCTGCGGTTGCTTGGCTGTACGTTCTTTTGTCTTGATACAAAAGAACCAAAAAATCAAGAATGCCGGATCGCCTCCGGGCGGCATTCCTCCCCACGCTCCTGGGCGCATACCTTTCTATCGATTACCTTTCTCATGCCAATCTTTATAACTCATCTTGCCGACAAGCAACTTTAGTTTCTTTTAAATACTTTAGGCAGAACCACTTGCAAGGTATGCACCCAGGCGGAAAGGCCCGACAAAATGCCCGGAGGGATCGGGTTTGTCTTGAATTTTTGGTTCTTTTTGTTCAAGCAAAAAGAACGTTAATACAAGCAACCGAAGGTTGTTAATTACGACTTGACCTTTAAACAGATACTGTTTTTATCTACCTAAAATTACAACAACACAATTTCATCAGCATGTGCAACCGTAACTTTTTCAGTTTTATAATGAAGCAAAATATCATCGGAACCCACACGCGCACGGGCAACGGCGATGGCCTGGTTTTGCTCATCTAAAACTTCAAATACTTCCCCGTTTTCAAATTTTTCTATGATGTTTTTAATCCCAACGGCCAGTAAACTTTTCCCGTTTTGCAAAGCTTGCTGCGCACCGGCATCAACTTGTAAACGACCAGTAACCAAACTGCCGCTGGCCAGCCACTTTTTACGGGCCGGAATGGTACATGCCTGAGGTAAACAAAGCGTTCCGGTTTTTCCTTCGATGGCGTTTAAAATCCCGTCTTCCGTTCGGATACCAAAAATCACAACCTTAATCCCCATTTGTGTAGCTAACCGCGCAAAAGTTAACTTGGAAACCATTCCGCCTAAACCCAAAGCTGATTTTTCTTTGTTGGCCAAGGAAAGCGCGTTTTTATCAATCACATCTATTTGCGGGATTACCTTTCCATTCGCATTTAAAACGCCGGGAACAGAAGTGCTGAAAAGCAGAAGCGAAGCGCCAAAACCAACGGCAATTAAAGTAGCCAGCTCGTCGTTATCCGAAAATTTGAGTTCGAGGTCGCTCACCACATCGTTTTCATTGGCAACCGGAATGATGTTGTTCGCCCACAATTCTTCATAAGTTTTCTTCAATTGCAAAAACTGTTTCCGGTTGGAGAAATGCGTCCGCTCGCACAAACTTTGGGCAATGTTGATTTTATAGGGATAAAAGAAGTATGCGTACCTGCCCAACAACAAGGGGTTTCCAATTGCTGCAGCCGCTTTGCGTTCGCTGATGGTGCCGCTGTAATTTTTGATGAAATGTTTGCCTGCGCCAACCGCCCCGGAGGAAACCAGCACCACATTATATTGCCCGTGCAGTTGCGCCACCTGCCGGGCAATTGCTGCAATCACGTTTTCGTCCGGCTCACCGTTTTTTTGGGTGATGGAGGCTGTTCCAAATTTTAAAACGAGAATAGGTTTTGTCAAAACAGGCTTTATTTTGCGCTTCTGTACTTTTCCCTTACCGCTTTAAATTCTGATCCGGCTTTCCATTTCGGGAAAACAGCTTCATTGGCCAGCGTGGTCCCTACATCAAACAGCAAACGCACATCTTCCACCATCCCGGAGAAAACCCAGGTTTTAGGGTCGTATTCATCAAAGGGCGAATGGTAACGGTTTTTGGTATAGTCCGCAGCTTTTGCTTTTCCCCAGGCTTCGCCATGGCCGATGGCATCAACACCTTCTTCCGGATATAAAGAAGGAACACCAGCTTTGGCAAAATTAAAATGATCGGAACGGTAATACCAGCCGCCGGAAGGATCAGGCTCCGGACGGATTACCCGGCCTTGTTTTGCTGCGGCACGTTTGGCATAGTCATCCATTTCTGATTGTCCGTAACCTACCACCACCATATCTTTGGTACGACTGTAAGTATTTAAAACATCCATATTAATATCGGCAACGGTTTGTTTTAAAGGAACAATGGGATGCGTAGTATAATATTCGGAACCCAGCAAACCTTGTTCTTCGGAAGTTACTGAAAGGAACAGGATGGAACGTTCCGGCTTTGTTTTCAACTTAGAAAAAGCTTCGGCCAGCGTAAGCAAACCGGCAGTTCCGGTAGCATTATCAACAGCACCGTTATAAATAGAATCACCTCTTACGGCTTCTCCAACACCAAAATGATCCCAATGAGCAGAGTAAATCAGGTATTCATCCGCACGCTTTGTTCCCGGCAAAATGGCCACAACATTATGTGAAGTTGATTTTTTTGTAGTGATATTTAATGTTAGAGAAGCATCCAAACCTAAACTAACCACTTTAAAGCCGCGTTTTTTTGCTGATTCCATCACTTCTTCGGAAATACCGGCCAGTTTAAACAGTTTTTTGGTGGATTCTTGCGTAAGCCAGCCTTCCAACAAAGCACGCGACTTACCATTATCAGCAGTTTGCAGATACAATTTGGATTTAGAACCGCTGTTGCGCACAACTGTCCAGGGATAACTTGCAGGAGCCGTATCATGGATGATCAATAAAGCTGCTGCGCCTTGCCGGGCTGCTTCTTCGTATTTGTAGGTCCAGCGGCCGTAGTAAGTCATGTTTTTCCCCTTAAAAAGCTTGCTGTCGTAAAATCCGGGATCGTTCACCAGCACCACCACCGTTTTTCCTTTTACGTTTAAACCGGCGTAATCATTCCAGTTGTATTCGGGCGCAACGATACCGAAACCGGCAAAAACCATTTCCGAATTATTTACCTGCACCTGGCTTTGCACATGGCGCGTGGTTGCCGTAAAATCTTCCAGCGGTATTAGACTGAGCGTCCCGTTTTTACCTTTGATGATGAGCGGGCCGGCAGGTTTTGAGGCAATATCCACCATCGGTACATCTTGAAAATAACTGCTGCCATTGCCGGGCTTCAGGCTCATTTGCTGAAACTGTTCTTTCAGGTAATTAATCGTTTTGGTTTCCCCTGCGGTGAAAGGTTTTCTTCCCATAAAATCATCGGAAGCCAAAACCTGGATGCGTTTAGCCAGACTGGCAGCGTTGATGGTTTTGATGGCAGCAGAATCTGCCACGACAGGTTTGGAAATTTGGCTGTACGAATTTTTTGCCGGTAAAAACAGTATGCCGGCGGCCAGCAAAGAATTAAAAGCTTTCATAGCAGCAATTATAGGACATAAAAGCAATTTTTCTGCATCAAAATCCGGTTTATACTGTTTTTATCTGCCTAAAACAATGGGACTAAATCTTTAAAGCTGATTTTTTTGTTACGTGCTTTTAATATTCCGGTAATTGTATAAATTGCTTCATCAAAAATCAAGAAATGACCAAGCCGAAAAACATTGTATTTGCTTTATTGATTACTGCTGTTGCTGCAATGGGTGCTTCGGCAGGCTTGCAGGAAACCGCTGCACAGCCCAAACGAAACTTAAAAGTGCTGCCAAAAAACATCAGCAAGGATGATTTGGGTAAAGTGATGGACGAATGGAAAGGTGCGTTAGGCGTGAAATGTAATTTTTGCCATGCCGCATCCACAGACAATCCCCGAAAAATGAACTGGGCCAGCGATGCCAAACCTGAAAAGGAAATGGCACGCCAGATGTTTACCATGACCGGCAAGATCAACAAAAAGTTTTTTCATGCTAAAAAAGGCACGGACGGAATGATGGCTATGGAAGCGGTCAATTGCAATACCTGCCATCACGGCGAAGCGCATCCGGAAGTTAAGGACGATAAGTAAGCAGATAACGGATGCTCCTTTTATCGCCTGATTTTTCATTCCACCGTGCTGGTTGCTGCAACAACTGTTTTTTTTCTTCGGGAATATAGTAAACCGCCGACCACCAGCAAACTTCCTACAACTCCGTAAACCGTTATTTTTTCGCGGAGGATAACAACCGCCATAAAATAGCCGAAAGCAGGTGTCAGAAAAAGCCATAAACCTGCTTTTACAGTATCTTTTTGCAGCAGGATAAGCCACATGGCATAAGCGATAATTGAAACCGGAAAAATCAGCCAGGCAATACTCAGGAAGAAATTTTGATCAGGAATGATAAAATTATTGGAGCCGTTCAGCAGCACAACTGGTATAAAAAGCACGCCGCCCAGCGTGATCTGCCAAGTGTTTACTTCCATTTTTTTTAAGGTGAGGCCGGAATTCGCATAATAAATACTGCCGGAAGATAAAGCACAAATGCCGGCCACCAGTGCCAGCATACCTTGCAAAGTAGCATGGCTGTGATACAAATTCGGGATTGCCGCCAACACCAGGCCGGATACGGCAATTACTACTCCGGCTATTTCGTAGGAAGTTAATTTCCGCTTGTAAAATAAAGCCGAAAACAGGATCAGCAGCAGTGGATTGACAGCCGTAATCAAACTGATCAGCCCGGCAGAAACATGTTTGATGGCAATTAAATAACCCGACATGTAAACCGTTACATTCAAAATACCCAGAAGGAAAAGCTTTTTAAATTCTGCTTTGGAAGGAAAACGGCTGCTTTTATTTTTGATGATATAAGTATAGCCCAGCAAAAGCACACTTACTGTTAAAAACCGGATCAACGTCAGCAAAAACAAATCGCAGGAACGAAAGGCAAATTTGGTAGCAACCGTAGCAGAAGCCCACAAAAGCGCAAATAATAATCCTTCGGCAATGTCCATGCTTTTAGTATTGAAATAGATCGGGGAGCGCAAAGATATACTTTCGTACAATTACCGGGCTTGCAAGATTTTATGCCGGTAAAAGAAGCATTGCTTTACTTGGATAGCTGTTTCAAAACCAAGGTTAAAAGGAAATTCAAGGATGCTGATTTTAGCTATTAATTTGTTTGAAAAATTGGATGATGTCGCCAGCCAATAACTCAGGCTGTTCCAGGGCCGCAAAATGCCCACCTTTATTATGTTCGTTCCAATATTTAACATTGTATCCTCTTTCTACATAAATGCGCGGCGGAAATGAAATTTCTTTTGGGAACCTGGAAATACCAACCGGACATTTTACAAAATCTTCTGGCTCAAAAACTAATGGAATTTTGCTGTTTTCAAAATACATGTGAACCGATGAATGAATGGTTTCTGTAAGCCAGTACAAGCTAATGTTTCCCAGCAATTCTTCTTTAGTAAAAATGCTGTCCGGGTTACCATTACAATCGCTCCAGCTATAAAACTTTTCGAGCATCCATGCGCATAATCCCACTGGTGAATCATTTAGTCCGTAAGCAAGCGTAAGTGGTTTCGTACTGTGCAAATGGGAATATGCGCCTTCTTTGGCGACCCAGTCCGTTAAGTTCTTTTTATAATCCAGCTCTTCTGTTGTCAAAACCTCCTCCTCTTTCAGGTAAGGTGCAAAAGAACCGGGGATATAATTTAACATCAAACCAAGAGTAGCTTCAGGATATTGTAGAGCGAAGGCGGTGCTTACGCCAGCGCCGATGTCCCCGCCCTGCAAAGCTACCTGCTCATAACCCAGTTGCTGCATCAGTTGAAACCATAAAGAAGCAACGTACCTGCTGTTGCATCCGGCAGAGGTAACCTTTTCAGAAAACCCGAACCCAGGTAAAGAAGGAATAATTACATCGAAAGAAAAGTCTTCATGATCAGTTAACAACGGAATGATTTTTAGCATTTCCAAAAATGACCCCGGCCAGCCATGGGTCAATATCAACGGGACGCTTTTTCTGCCTTTACCTTTGACATGGATAAAATGGATTTGCTTTCCGTCTATTTCTGTTAAAAAGTTGGGGTAACAATTGATTTTATCTTCTACCTTTTGCCAGTCAAACTCGTCCGTCCAATAGGCTGCCAACTCTTTCATATAAGAAAAATTGGAACCAGTATTCCATCCATCGAGCCCGATTTGATAAGTCCATCTGGTATTGATCAATCTTGTTTTCAAATCCGCCAAAGCAGCTTTTTCTATGGAACACTTAAAAGGTTTTATCATGGTCAGGTATCAATTTCCGTAATTAATAAAGTTAAATGTATTTATAAAAATGTGTTGTGGGATTAAAATGAAGAAATAAAAGACATAACATCAATTTTTTATCGGTAAAAGAAGCATCCGGTTACTTGGACAAAGCTTTCAAAATCTTTTTTCCTTTGGATTGCAGGGCGGCGCTTCCATCCAACATTAAAAATTCTATTTCCCGGGCCAGTTCATCTGTTAGCCAATCGTAGCGGTTTCTAAGATTGAAAAGAACTTCACAACAAAAAACTTTTACTGCTACGGCAACTTTAGGATTGATCATCCAATCAAAACAAGTTTCAACTATTGGTTCCAAGTTGGCAGCTTGCATCCTTGTTTTAATCTCTTTGTTGATTTTTGAGGAAGTTAAACACATTAAAATCTTAACATAATGCCGCTGGCAACTTGGATTGGAAACTTGCGGAAAACGGAGCAATAACTCATCCAG
>JAABUS010009298.1_pt1 | contig 10415 bp, 9 predicted proteins | sample 5560161 | NCBI WGS metagenome assembly JAABUS01 (sample SAMN10711885, study PRJNA513376) | rock metagenome | isolation source: Antarctica rocks | place: Antarctica: Victoria Land, Trio Nunatak nord | collected 2016-01-04
CGACCTGATCCCCAACATGCCCAAGCATAGGCTTGCGCCACTGATTGAGAGCTTCGCCGAGGCAGTCTCAAACGCCCGCTTGTTCACGCCAAAAAACGCTCAGCCGAAATGAGGGGATGAGTGAGGTGCCAGACGGCACGTATCTTGAACGCGGTATTAGCAGGCTAACTGAACTTGATGTAAGAGACGTTACCCCACGACGTCGGCCCGACGTCTGAGTTCCTGCGGACCGTGCCAGGTCGAACAAGTTGTTCAAACAAGCATGCAGGAGCTGATCTCAGGCAGTTCGTTGCGCCACTTCGATGACTGACTGGTGCTGGTCGATGTCTCCACCTGGCGCGATCCCGTCGATCACTACACTCCATTGAACGAATGGCAGCTTATGAGAGCTTCGCGGGATCAAGGGAATGGCGGACATGGGCGCAAACCGGTCGGGATCGCGGCCGCGACGCAAGCTCAGTTCCTCACCAACTGCGGTCGTTGGTGAGTTTCGGACCAGCCAAGGCTAGGAAGTATGAGATTTCTCCTCCTGGATGCCCTTTCACCGCTTGACCCGCAACACAGTATCTCCGATGGCGAGCGTGTCGCGAGATCGCTCGCTCTGGTGAACTCGTCCACGACGCAGCCGAGCAGCATGGGCGACCTTAAGCTCCCTTCCATTGCAAGATGTAGAGGCCGGCGTTGTAGTCCGTGATGTACATCAGCCCGTCCGCCTGGACGTTGACGTCGCAGGTGTGGACGACACGGTGGCGATCGGGCCGGGTGTCGAGCCACTGCTCGGGCTCGCTGGGCACGAAGTAGCCGATCTCCTGGGGCTGGAACTGATTGCGGATATCGAACACGCGCACCCCTGCGTTCTGATAGGTCGCGAAGACGATATCGGAACTCTGGAACGTGCCGGGCCGGTTCTCATGCAGGTTATGCGGTCCGAAGTGCCCGCCCTTGGCCACGTAGTCCTGATCGGAGGGCGTCGGGAACGTCGCGATCGTGACCGGATTTTGCGGCGCCCTGATGTCGACCACCCAGGTGTATTTAATCGGCTCCTGGTCGATGTCGAGCACGGCCTCGTCCGCCACGATGCAGAGACCGCGATCGACGAGCGGCAGGGCGCTGTGCGTGCCGCCGGCGAACGGGGGCGACCAGTTGGCATGCGAGATCAGCTTCGGCGCGGTCTTGTCCGTGATGTCGAGGAGCGTCAGGCCACCGTCCCGCCAGGAAGCATAAGCCGTATCGCCCGCGATCACGGCATGGTGCAGAGCGACGCGACCCGGCATGGCCAGCGTCTCGCCTCCAGCCGCCCACATGCCCGGGAGCGCCCAGCGGCCGACTTCGCGCGGCCGCGTGGGGTCCTGCATGTCGATCACGATGAAAACGTGGTCGGTGTAGCCGTCGAGCAGGGCGGACGCGTAAGCATAGCGATCGCCGACCCACCAAATGCGGTGCAGCCCGAGACCTTCGACCTCCATGAAGCCGATCGCGTGGGGGTGGGCGGGATCGGAGATGTCGTAGACCCGCATGCCGGCGCTGTAATCCTCGCCGCGGGTGCCGAACTTGCTCGAATGCACCCCCTCGATCGAGTGGCCGTAATACTCGGTTTCCTTCACATAAACGGAGTAGAAGTTGAACTCCTCCACCACAAGCAGGATGTCGTTCGCGGTCTGGATATGCACCGACCACGATCGCTTGTGGGTCGCCAGGAAATTGACTGGCGTCGGATTACGGGGATCACGCACGTCGATGACGCTGACCCCGCCGCTGAAGACATGGCTGACGAAGGCGTGGCCCTTATGGATCATGCACTGGATGCCGTCGGCACGGCCGGCCTGGTTGGTGCGGCCGACGAACTCGATGTTCCTGGCGGCGTCGAAGAGCTTGCTCATGGATCCTCCCGCGCTTGCGCGCATTGCTTTTTGAGGCGTGGAAACGGCTTCAGGCGCGCTGGGCGAAAACCCCGCCCTGCGTCAGAAGCTCGTCGTAGGTGTCGAGATACCGGTTCTTGGCCAACGGCAGGTGTTCCCGCACCAAGGTGACGAGCCGTGCGCGGTCGCATTGCCGGCAGGCTTCGATCATCGCCCAATGGTCGTTGCAAACCCGTTCGAGGAAGGATCGGTCCATGTAGGGGTGGAAGCGAACCGTCAGGGCGCGGGTGGCGCATTGCTCGATCATCTCGACCAGCACCGGGTTGCCGGATTGGGTGTAGAGGTGCCGGTGGAACCGATTGTTGTGATCGAAGATGCGGCGCAGGTCGTTGAGGGCGACGGCCGCCTGGTGATCCCGCTGGATGGCGACAAGCATCTCCAGGGCATCGGCATCGATCGGCAGCGGCATGCTGCCAACGGCCGCGGTCTCCAGCAGCATGCGCACGGCATAGAGCTGCTCGACGCGCTCGGGCTGCAGGTCGCAGACCGAGGCGCCCTTGTTGCGCTGCCGGTCCACCAGCCCCGCCTGCTCGAGGGCCACGAGCGCCTCCCGCACGGCGGCCCGATGCGAGCGGAACCGCATCACGAGATCGGCCTCCACCAGACGCTCGCGTGGATTGAGCCGGCCGAACACGATGTCGTCGCGCAGGGCGTCGAAGATCTCCTGGCCGGAGCTCGAAAGGGAAGAGTCCGGCCCGGGTCTCATTCCCCGAACTCGGCCAGCAGGGTCTTGGAGGCGGCGGTCATGATGCGCAGATCGGAGCCGGTGACGAACAGGCGATAGCCGACGCCGTGCATCCGCTTGGCATAGGCCGAGGTTTCGCAGGCCAGGCCCGCCATGATGCTGGCCGCGACGGCGCTCTTGGCGATGCGGCCCAGGGCCTCGACCACGACCGGATCGTCCGTGTCCATGCGCGGCGTCCTACCCAGGCTGGAAGCGATGTCGCTCGGCCCGGCAAAGAGGCCGTCGAGGCCCGGCACCCTCGCGATGGCATCGAGCTCGTCCAGTCCGCCGGGGGTCTCGATCATGGCGATGGCCAGGACGCCGCGATTGGCTTTGCCGACATAATCGTCACCGAACACGAGCCGAGCGCGGATCGGACCGATGCTCCGGTTCCCGAGCGGCGGATAGCGGCAGGCCGAAACGAGCAACTGCGCCTCGGCCACCGAACTCACCATCGGGCAGATGATCCCGATGGCGCCGGCATCGAGCAGCCGCCCGATCAGCGCGGGATCGAGCGCCGGCGGGCGCACCAGCACCGCGGCCCCGAGGTTGGTCGTGACCTGGAGCAGCCTGACCATCTCGTCGAAGCCGGTCATGCTGTGCTGCATGTCGGCCACGAGGCAGTCCCACCCGACACGCGCGATCATCTCGCCAGACAAGGGGGACGCACTGTGCAGCCACGTCGTGCGAACTCCGCGGTGTTCCGGACCACTCAGCTCTTTGAGCCTGTCGGTTTGCATCGGCATCTCCCTGTCCAGAACCGTAAGATCGGCCCCCATATAATGTCAAACATGATTGTTTGACAATCACGGGCGGCAGGCCTCTACTGTTTCCAAATGGCCCGCGGCAGACGGGCAGCGGAGCGTGCTGGGGGAGTGAGGATGCCGGTGACCGCCGAACAGGACCGCGACGCTGTGCCTTTGGAAGACACACCCGGCACGATCGCCTGCCGTCTGGTCGGCGTCGGCAAGCGGTTTGGCGGCATCTGGGCGTGCCGCAACGTCGACCTCGAGATCAGGGCCGGCGAGGTCCATGCCGTCATGGGCGAGAACGGCGCCGGCAAGAGCACGCTGATGAAGATGCTGCACGGTGTCCACCTGCCCGATGAGGGCCACGTGGAGGTCGCTGGCCAGGTCGTCTCGCTGACCTCGCCGCGCGTCGCCGAAACGGCCGGGATTGCCATGGTGCCGCAGGAGCTCGACCTCTTTCCCGACCTTTCCGTCGTGGAGAACCTGTTCGTCGGCCGGGCCCGTCCACGCACCCGGCTGGGCACCTTCGATTGGGCCAGCATGCGCCGGCAGGCGGCCGAAGCCTTTGAGCGGCTCAACGCGAGTTTCGATATCGGTGCCGCCGTGCGCTCGCTGTCGGGCGCCAATGCCCAGATGGTGGAGATCGCGCGCGCCCTGATGCACGACGCCCAGGTCGTCGTCCTGGACGAGCCCACCGCCGCCCTGACCGAGCGGGAAGCCCAGCGGCTGTTCGGCATCGTCGGCGAGCTGACCCGGCGCGGCGTCGCCATCGTCTACATCTCGCACCGGCTGGAGGAGGTCTTCCAGATCGCCGACCGGGTCACGGTGATGCGGGACGGCGAACGCATCCACACCGGCGGCACCGCTGACCTCGACATGGCGCGGCTGATCCAGATGATGGTCGGCCGCCCGCTTAGCAAGCTGTTCCATCGTACCTCCCATCCGCCCGGCGAGGCGTTGCTGGAGCTGCGCGGCTTGGGGCGGGCCGGCACGTTCCGGGACATCTCCTTCACGCTGCGACGCGGCGAGATCGTCGGCATGTCCGGCCTGATCGGAGCCGGCCGGTCCGAGGTCGCCCAGGCGATCTTCGGCATCGCGCCCGCCACGGACGGCAGCATCCTCATCGCAGGGCGGCCCACTGCCGTTCCGAATTCGAGCACCGCCATCAACCGCGGCATCATCTACGTCCCGGAGGAGCGGCGCTCGCAAGGCCTGGTCCTGGATTATGCGATCGACTGGAACATCGCTTTCAGCGGCCTCGACCGCATCTCCCGCCTGGGGTTCGTCTCGCGCCGGCGGGAGCGGGAGATCGCCGAGCGGTTCCGCGCGCTGTTCGCCATCCGGAGCAGCAGTCTGAAGGCGCCGGTACTGTCCCTGTCGGGCGGCAACCAGCAAAAGGTCCTGCTCGCCAAGGCCCTGGTCGTGGAACCCGAGATCATCCTGCTCGACGAGCCCACCCGCGGCGTCGACGTCGGCGCGAAGGCCGAAATCTACCGCATCATCGACGATCTCGCGGCAGCCGGCAAAGCCGTGCTGGTGGTGTCCTCGGAGATGAACGAGCTCCTGTCAATATCGGACCGAATCCTCGTGATGCACCAGGGCCGGCTGACCGGTTCCTTCGAGGGGCCTGACTTCTCGCCGGACGCGATCGGCGCGGCGGCGGCGGGCGTCGTGGCGGAAACGACCGAGGACCCGGCCCTCCGTCCGGGGTCGGTGCATTGAACGCATCCTGGTTCGATCGCGCTGTCAAGCGACCCGAAGCCGCCCCGATGTCCTTCCTGGTGATCATCTCGGTCCTGCTGAGCCTGACCACGCCGGGGTTCTGGTCGAGCGCCAACCTCCTTAATATTGTCAGCCAAGTCGCCGTCGTCGGCATCGTCTCGCTGGCGCTCAACCAAGTCATCCTGTCCGGCGAGATCGACGTTTCGATCGGCTCGCTGCTGGCGGCCTGCGCCTTCACCTTTGCGAATGTGGGGCATGTCACCGCGAGTCCGCTGCTGCCGCTGCTCGCTGCGCTCGGGGTGGGCTTGGCGGTCGGCGCACTCAACGGGGTGATCGTCACCGTCGGCCGCGTGCCTTCGATCATTGCCACGCTCGGCATGCTGCTCGGCCTGCGCGGTGTGGTGCTGCTGATTGGCGCCAACGGCGTCCTGCTCGTGCCCGATGGGGCCCGCGCCTTTGGGCTCGGCAGCATCGCCGGCGTGCGTGTGCCGATCCTCGGCCTCATCCTGGTCTTCGCGATGTTCGACCTCGTCAACCGGAACACCGAATGGGGCCGTGACATCCTGGCCGTCGGCAGCAACCGCCGGGCCGCCGACGCTGTGGGGCTGCGCGCGGGCTTCGTGAAGTTCCGTTGCTTCCTCGCGACGGGCCTCGGCTGCGGCCTCGCGAGCGCGATCTTTGCGGGCCAGATCGGCCAGATCCAGGCCACCGCCGCGACCGGCTTCGAACTCCAGTGCATCGCGGCCGTCGTGCTAGGCGGCACCAGCATCACCGGCGGGCGGGGTTCCACGCTGGCTCCTGTCCTCGGCGCGGTGCTGGTCGGCGTGATCCTGAACGCCCTGACGCTCAACAGCGTCCCAGGCACCTTTGAGCAGCTGGTGCTCGGCATGTTGATCCTTCTCGCCATCTCGGTCGATGCGCTCCGCTTTCGCGCATCCAGGAGGCTTTCGTGAGCCAGCCCTCCGAGCGCCTCACGGTGCCGATCGAAACGCCGCGGCGGCGCTTCACCCTCACCCGCACCCACGGCCTGATCCTCCTGCTGCTGGTCGAGCTCGGCGGCCTCGGCCTGGTGGTGCCCGGCTATCTCGATCCGAGCGGCCTGCTGGATACCTCGCGAACATTCATCGAGACCGGCATTCTGGCGCTCGGCATGACCTTCGTGATCGTGTCCGGCGGAATCGATCTGTCGGTCGCCTCGCTGCTCGCCCTGGTTTCGGTGGTGATGGGCCTGTCCTACCAGGCCGGACTACCGCTTCCCCCCGCCATGCTGCTGGGGGTCGCGACAGGGATCGCGGGCGGCCTCGTCAACGGTGCAGCGGTCGCCTATCTCGGCCTGCACCCCTTCGTCGTGACGCTCGCCACGATGGCCATCTACCGGGGCGGCGCCTATGCCATTTCCAACGCGGCCGCCGTGTCGGATTTCCCGCCCTGGTTCACCAGCATCGGCCAGTCGTATTTTGCGGGCGGCCTCGTGCCGGCGCAACTGCCGGTCCTGGTGGTCGCCGCGATCGCATGCTGGCTGCTGCTCGACCGCACGACTTTCGGTCGCCGCGTCTACGGCATCGGCGCGAACGAGCTCGCTGCCCGATTTTCCGGCGTCTCGGTCGAACGCGTGAAGCTTGCTATCTATGGCCTGATGGGAGGCCTCGTCGCGATCGCCGCGATCATCCAGACTGCCCGGGTCTCGACGGCGCGCGCCAACGCCTCAATGGGGTTGGAGCTGCCGGTCATCGCCATGGTGGTGTTGGGCGGCACCAAGATCACGGGCGGGGCCGGGACCATCCCGGGGACGGTGCTCGGCGTGCTGGTGCTCGCCTACCTGCAGGACGGGCTGGTCTCGGCCGGCGTCCGCAACGACTGGGGGCTCGTCATCGTGGGCGGCTTCCTGATCCTGGGCGTGCTGGCCAACGAGTTTTTCCGCCGCTCGCCCCGCTGAGGCGAAGCGCGGATTTGAGATCCCGCCGTCGAGGCGGGCCGCTGCTCCGGCGTTTCGACCGGATAACAAAGACTTGGGAGGACATACGCAATGCCCCACGACCAACGACGCCCGTCCGGGCTTCTCCATCTCACCCGCCGGCAGGCCATGACGGGCCTGGGCGGCGGCCTGCTGGCCGGCACGTCAGGCCTGCTGAGCGGTCGCGCTTCTGCAGCCACCCAGACGGTCGCCTTCGTGCCGAAGTTCACGAGCGACCCGTATTTCGTATCGGCGAACCAGGGCGCCCAGGAAGCGGGCAAGGAACTCGGCCTGAGCGTGCAGTATAACGGCCCCGTCGACGCCAACGTGGCCGGTCAGGTCGACATCGTCGACCGTCTCGTTCGCAGCCGCGTCGACGCGATCTCGATTTGCGCGCTCGATCCCACCGCCCTCGCGCCCTCGCTGATGCGGGCGCAGCAGAAAGGCATCAAGGTCAACACCTGGGATGCCGACGTGAAGTCCGACGCCCGCCAGGTCTTCCTCAACCAGGCCTCCTACGACGCCATCGGCGAGACCATCGCCGACATCATGGCCAAGGGCGCCGGCCCGTCCGGCGACTTCCTGATGGTCACGGGCTCGCTGACGGCCTCCAACATGCTGGCCTGGATGAAGGCCATCAAGGACACGGTTGCCAAGAAGTATCCCGACATGCACATCAAGGCGACGCTGCTCGGCGAACAGGACATCGAGAAAGGCAAGAACGTCACCCTGAACTACCTGCGCGCCAACCCCGACACCAAGGGCGTGTTCACGGTGGACGGCATCGCCGACGTCAGCGTGGCCGAGGCGGTAAAGCAGCTCGGGCTTTCCGGCAAGATCACCATCGCCGGCATCGGCGTGCCGAACTCGATCCGCCCCTATGTCAAGGACGGCATCATCAAGGACGCGGTACTGTGGAGCCCGGTCGATATCGGCTACGCCGCCATCTGCATCACCAGGGCGCAGCTGGACGGCACGCTCGACCCGGCCAAGGGAATGGTCAAAGCCGGGCGCCTCGGTGACCTCAAGTTCACCGCCAAGGACGAGATCCTGCTCGGGCCGCCGCTGGTCTTCAGCAAGGACAACATCGACAAGTACAATTTCTGACGGCGAGGCGTAGCATTCCCGCGCCTCCTGCGAGGCCGCCCGTGAACGGGCGGCTTTTCGCACCCTCAGTCACGGCCCCTGTTCCAGCCCCGGCCGGCATCGCCGAAGGCGGTCCAACCCGTCTCCGTCACGGCGACGGTGTCCTCCAGCTTGATGAAGCCGCGGCGCGCATGCAGAAGCGTGGTCTCGATCGACAGGACCATGCCCGCCTCGAGCGGCCGGTCGGCATGGTAGGCTTCGTAGGGCACGGCGGAACGCGCCGTTAGCCACGGCGCCTCGTGGCTGACGATGCCCATGCCGTGCGCCACGAAGTCGAGCATGTCCCGATGGGGCGAGCGCGCCAGCAGCGCCTCGGGTCCGGCGAAGACGTCCGCGCCCCTCGCCCCGGCCCGGACGGGTTTGCGGGCCGCCATCTGGATGGCATCGATCTCGGCGAGCAGGTCTTCGAGCTCCGCGTCGGGCTCGCCCAGGATGGCCATGCGGCAGAGATCGCCGATATAGCCGCCGATGTTGCCCCCGGAGTCGAGCGACAGCACGTCCCCGTCCCGCCAGGCCTGTCCCGACGGCGCGCGATTGAACGACCGCCCCATGGTGATCAGGCAGTAGTCGAAGGTGACGCCTCGGGCCGTCTCCTCCACGCGCAGGTCGTCAGCGATGTCGGCCTTTGTGGCGCCTGCCCCATGATGGCCGATGGCTGCGAGCATAGCCTCGACGACCTTCGTCGAGGCGTCCTCGATCGTCTTCAGCTCCCCCGGCGTCTTGACGGCCCGGAGCAACTCGAGCGGCAGCGTCGCCGACGCGAAGGACGCCCCTGGCAGGCCATCCCGCAGAACCTCATAGGCGTCCAGCGGCAGGAAGCTCGTCTCGATGCCGAAGCGCCGGACGTGCGGCGCGCAACGCCGCAGGGTCGCCACCGCGGTCGCTGCCGTTTGGCGCGAGGTCATGTTGCCGAAATGCGTGCTGTCCATCCAGAACTTGCCGAGTTCGCGCTCGTAGTCCTCCATGGGACTGGCGATATACGTCGTATCCTGCGGCCGTCCCTTGATGTAGACGAGGCAAGGCAGGTAGCGGCTCAGCCCGTGGGCGTCCATGTTGGCATAGAAGAAGTATCGGTAGCCGCCTAGCATGTATTGAATGTTGTGCTTGGAAGTCACCAGCACGGCATCGAGTCCGGCCTTGTCCAGCAGCTCGTCGAGCCGGGCGGTGTCGAACGGCATGGTCGGGAGCGGCACTGCCGCAATCGCCTTTTTCTCAGACGGCGTGGTCGTTGCCATGGCCCTTTCCCCTCGTTGCCGTCTTCCCGGCTCAATCCGGATCAGAGCACCCAGCCCCGATCCTGAAAACTCTCGATCACCTGTTCGACCTTTAGCGCAGCCGATCGCAACTCTGCGAGAAGCGGGCCGGCAAGATCACCCGGCGTGCGCCGCATCCGGTGCGAGGCAAGGCTCATCGCGGCGATCACCCGTCCGGTCCGGTCGCGCAGCGGAACGGCAACAGACAACGTGCCGTCCTCCATCTCGTCGATCGCCAACCCGTAGCCGCGCGTGCGCGTCACTGCGAGTTCGCTGCGCAAACGCGCGTGATCGGTGATCGAGGCCGGTGTGCGGGCGACCAGGGGTCGGATCGCCAGAACGTGTTGGAGCTGATCGTCTGGAAGGCAAGCCAGCAGCATTTTGCCGCTAGCCGAGCAGTGGGTTGGCAGCCGGTCGCCGACGCCGAGCCGGGTCGTGAAGATGCGCCGGGTCGCGTCGCGGCAGACGAACAGCGTGTCCGGCCCGTCGAGCACGGAGACTGAACATGGTTCATTTAAGCGGTCGGCCAGATCGATCACATGCGGGGCGACGCTGTTCCACAAGCCGCCGGCGCGGATCAGGCCCGCTCCGAGTTGGAGAACCCGCGCCGTCAGCCAGAATTTGGTGCCGTCGGATCGGACATAGCCGAGTTCACGCAAGGTCAGCAGCAGGCGACGCGCAGCAGCGCGACTAATGCCGACCCGCTCGGCGCCCTGGCTGACCGAGAGAGGCTCGGCCGAGTCCGAGAGGGTGCCGAGCAGGTCGAGGCCCCGCATCAGCGTCTGCGAGAAATCTGACTTGGCGACAGGAACATCCGGCATGGGGACTGTCGCAAGATTGGGGGTCAGGCGGCGATTGCCATTGGCGGGTGAGAGTCGTTGGCTGGCTGGAACTTCTGTCCGAAGCCGGAACCGAGCGTGCCATTGTAGACGGCGCACCGAACCTGCA
>JAABUS010009299.1_pt1 | contig 10414 bp, 9 predicted proteins | sample 5560161 | NCBI WGS metagenome assembly JAABUS01 (sample SAMN10711885, study PRJNA513376) | rock metagenome | isolation source: Antarctica rocks | place: Antarctica: Victoria Land, Trio Nunatak nord | collected 2016-01-04
TAACCGGCCAACGCCCCGACCCGAACAGGAGCAGAATGTGAAAACGAACCGCCTTGCGAGAACGGCGACGACGGCAGGGTTCAAGCTGCTGTGCGCATGCGGGTTCCTCGCCGTCGCCGTGCCCCTCTCCGAACTGCTCGTCCGCGATCCGGCGATCGCCACGACGAAGGCGGCGATGCCCGTTCGGGTCGCCAAGGTCACGGCCGCCGAGCCCGCCATGTCTGGCAAACCCGCCGACACGATCGCCCCGGCCAAGCCCGTCGACGACCGTTTCGTGGTCAAGCGCATCCTGCCGATCGACGGTCCGTTCCGCCACGGCGATTATGTGTGGGACGACAAGGGCGTTCCCGCCGGTCCGCTCGTCGTCACGGTCGATCTCGCCGCGCAGACGCTGTCCGTGTTCCGCGGCGGCTACGAGATCGGCGCGGCGGTCATCCTGTACGGCGCCAACGAAGTGCCGACGCCGCTCGGCGTGTTCCCGATCACGCAAAAGGATGCCGACCACGTGTCCAACCTTTATGACGCGCCCATGCCCTACATGCTGCGCCTGACCAACGACGGCATTTCGATCCACGGCAGCGAGGTCGACATCGATTCGGCGACGCACGGCTGCATTGGCGTGCCCAAGAAGTTCGCCAAGCTGCTGTTCGCGCAGGCCAAGATCGGCGACAAGGTCATCGTCACGAACGGCAAGGCGCTCGACATGGGCGAGAGCATCACCGCGTCCTGAGACCTACGCCGCGCTCGCGGATGACGCCCGGCGTGATCGGGCCAGCCGTTCGGTAACGAGCGGGCGGACGATCAGCGCGACGATGTCCATCAACGCGTGCAGCATCATCGGCCGCAGGATCGATCCGCTCCGCAGGTAGACGAGAGTCAGAACCGCCCCGACCACCGTCGTTGCGATCACGCCTTTCCAGCCTTGACAGGCGTGGATTAGGGGGTTGAGTAGCAACGGAACAGGAAACCTGCATAAGCCATCTCCGGGCCGCTGTAAACGCAAGCAAGTAGTCCAGGGATGGCCGACGCTGGTGAGAGCGGAACGGCAGCTTTCGGAGAGCTTGGTCGCGAAAGCCGCCACTAGAAGTATGGGTCCGCACTCATTCTCTGGGACACCCACCAAATATTACCAGATGGATCGCGGACGCCACCCTGCCGGTCGCCGTAAGGCATATTGTCAGCGTCCATGATCTTTTTAGCTCCTGCCTTCTCGGCAATCGCCATCGCAGCATCGACATCGGCGACATACAAGTAGAACGCAGCCGTACTGGCGGGAAACTGTTCGGACGCCTCGCTCACCATTATAGTCGCTGTGCCGAACCTCATCTGACAGTTAGCGATGCGGCCGTTTGGAGCGGTGCTCCTTCCGATCTCTTCAGCGCCAAACGCGGCTTCAAGGAACCGCACATACTCATCGGCCTCATCGGCGAAGATATACGGCGTCACCACGGCAAAGCCTTCGGGCACATGCATCGCGTCTCTCCTGCATCGGATCGGCAGCGTGCGCTTAGCGGCCTGTGGCATCAAGTCCGATCGAATGATCGACCTGTTGTAGTTTTCCGGTTCGGCTGCTTCTAGAATTCAGATGAGCTAAGCTGACAAGGCAATTCACCGACGGAGCTTGCCGTGGCCGTAAACCGTGTCGTTCCGAACGTCGCTACAGAGCAAATGGACATCGCTAAGGGCTTTTACGGAGAAGTGCTCGGCATGACGGTGGCGATGGATCACGGCTGGATCATCACCTTCGCCGGGACCGGACAGGCGATGCCTCAGATCAGCTTCGCGACCGAGGGTGGTTCGGGCACGCCAGTGCCCGACTTTTCAATCGAGGTCGATGACCTAGCCGAAGTTCACAGGCGTGTTGTCGAGGCTGGGTATGTCATAGAGTATGGACCCGTGACCGAGCCGTGGGGTGTACGAAGGTTTTTCGTGCTCGATCCCTTCGGGCGGATGCTCAACATCCTTGCCCACGTGTAGCGGACATAGTGGCGGCTTTCCGGGAGGTGAGGCTGGCCGCTTTATGTCTGAAGCTGGGTCGGCGTCAGACGTCATCAATACCGATTGCGCTGGGATCGCGCTTGGCGCGCCGACATCGCCGATAAGCTGTAATGGCGCGTTTCGACTTCGACCCGGTCATCCACACGCCCGGGCGCCTTCAGATTTGCGCCATTCTGTCGGCGACGGACGAGGCCGAGTTCGGCCTCGTGCGCGAGGAAAACGGGGGTCAGCGACTCGGTGTTGTCCAAGCACGTCAAACAGCTCGAGGACGCCGGCTATGTTCGCGTCCGCAAGGCGACTTTGGCCTCCCGGCAGCGCACCTGGCTGTCGATGACGCGGGCGGGCGCACGCGCCTTCGCCGCCCACGTCCAGGCGCTCGTTGCGCTGGCGAAGGCCTAGCGCGTCTAGACTAGCCTGGCCGGTTCTTGTTCAGGTACCAGCTCAACCGGTTCTGCCCGCTCTGCGCGCGCGTCGGGTGGATGAGGTCGTACACGACCGCGTTCTCCAGCACGCGTTGCACATAGTTGCGCGTTTCGTAGATCGGGATGTCCTCGATCCAGCGTACGATGTCCGCGCCGGGCAGACGCGGGTCGCCGTTGGCTCGTATCCAGCTACGCACATTGCCCGGCCCGGCATTGTAGCTCGCCACCGCGAGCGGGTAGTTGCCGCTCCAGACGTTCAGCATCTGCTGGAAATAGCTCGACCCCAGCATGATGTTGTAGTCGGTATCGCGCGTCAGCCGCGACACATCGTAGCCCAGGCCGAGCTTGCCCGCCACTTCGCGCGCGGTGCCCGGCATCAACTGCATCATTCCGCGCGCGCCCGCATGGCTGACGGCTTCGCGATCGAACTGACTTTCCTGGCGCGCGATCGCGTGCACCATCGTCCACTGCCCCTGCGAGGTCGCGGGGACGCGGACCTGTGGGAAGCCGGCACGGCTGTAGCCGGTCGAGCCGTCGCTTTTCGCCTGACGCCCGACCATGACGCCGAGGTCGGGTCGCGCGATTTGCGCCGCGAGCTGGCTTGCCAACACGCGGTCGGAATCGCGATCCACGTCCGCGGCAAGCGCGCGCAGGAACAGCGACTGGTCGCGCCATTGCCCTTGCCGCCCGAGCAAACGAATCGCGCCGACCATTTCGCGATCCTCGAACGCGCGCCGGTCGGCATCGGTGATCAGAACGATCTCGCCGCTCCCGGGCGGGGTCAACGGTCGGCCGAGCCGTTCGAGCGCAAGCTGGCCGTAATATTGATCGGGGAACGCGGCAGCCTGGGCCAGCATGCCCGAGCCGCCCAACGCGTCGCCCGCCTCCTGCCTCGCGCGCCCGGCCCAGTACAATCCCTTGCTGCGCGTCTGCGCCGACTTGGCGGCGCTGGCGTAGCGCTCGAACATCGTCGCCGCGTCGGCCGGCCTGGCCAGATGATGCAACGCCGACGTCCCGGCCAGCCATGCGAGCGAGGTATATTCGTCGCGCTCGCCGATCGATCGACCACTGACATTGGCGCCCGCGGGGAACGCGTCGTCGATCTGGCTGGCGATGCGGTAAACGGTCTGCCAGTTGCGGTCCGCCGCGGCGCCGCGTGCGAACACGAGCAGCGTTTCGTACCATTTTTCCGCATCGTACGGTCGCGTGTTGAGCAGCCGGAACTGGGCGAGCAGGTTGCGTGCCTCGACGCTGCGGCCGTTGTCGCGCAGCCAAATTGCCCGGTCCATCAACAGGCCCGCATCCGAGTTCGTCGTCGGCCCCAAAGCGAGCACGCGGCTCTCCGCGTCGGCCTGCTTCAGCTGCATCGCGACGCGTGCGCCGTAGATGGCCCGGCGTGCGGGAGTGCCCCACGTCATCATGCGCACCGCAGCGGTCGGTTGCCGGTCGGCGAGCAGCCGCTCGATTCGCGTATCGTTATCCGCGGGTGTCAGCGTTCCGGCGAAGCGCGCCTGAAGCCGCGCCTCGTCGACCACCGAAAGTCCCGACGCACCCCACGCGGCGCGCGCCGCGGTCGCCGCTTCGTCGCGTCGCCCGGTCGATGAAAGCGCCTCGGCATAGCGCGCCCATCCGGTCGCGGTCAGCGGCTTGGCCGTCGCGAAGAACGAGGCGACATCTGCCGGATAGCCGTCCAGCGGGATCTTGCGCTCCGCGACTCTGCGCATCGCATCCTCGCCGGGAAAGCCGGGGTGGCGCGACAGGAAGCGCGCATAGTCGCCGAACGCATATGCGTCGCTCTGCCGCAGCCGGTTCCACTCCGCGACGGTGCCGGACAGCGCCGACTGCGCGGTAAACGCGCCAGGCGGCACGACGGCCGACACGACGGGCTGCGAAAAGCCGCCATATGTTTGCGCGGCCGCCGCGACGGATAGAGCGAGCGTCGAGACGGCGATGAGTTTCTTGACCATGCTGGACATCTTGCGCGCAGCGTCCTTATCGTTTTGTGAACAGTCCGGCGACCTGCGTCGGCGCGTTTACCATAATCGACACGGATGACGGTGTCGCAACATAGCTTGGGCGGTTTGAAAAAATGTTCAGCGGTTCGATACCGGCGCTCGTGACGCCGTTTCGCGAAGGCCAGGTCGACGAAACGGCGTTCCGTGCTCTCGTCTCCTGGCAGATCGAGCAAGGCAGCCACGCGCTGGTCCCCTGCGGCACGACGGGCGAGGTCCCGACGCTGACCCGCGACGAACAGCACCGGCTGATCGCGGTCTGCATCGAAGAAACCGCGGGCCGCGTTCCGGTGATCGCCGGGTGCGGATCGAACGACACCGCGACCGCCGTCGCGCACGTCAGGTTTTCCGCCGCACAGGGGGCCGCCGCCGCGCTGGTCGTCGTGCCTTATTACAACCGCCCGGGCCAGGACGGCTTGTACGCGCACTTCGCCGCCATTGCCGCTGCATCCGACTTGCCTCTGATCCTTTACAACGTTCCCGGCCGCACGGTCGCCGACATGAGCACCGCGACCATGGCGCGACTGGCCGCGATCCCAAGCATCGTCGGGGTCAAGGACGCCACCGGCAACCTCGCGCGCGTGACCGAACAACGCCTCGCCTGCGGCACCGACTTCTGCCAGCTGTCGGGCAACGACGACATGGCGTTGGGCTTCATGGCGATGGGCGGGCGGGGCTGCATCTCCGTCACCGCCAACGTCGCGCCGGCTTTGTGCGCGGAGTTTCAGAACGCGTGCCTCGCGGGCGAGTGGGGCAGGGCGCTCGAACTGCAGGACAGGCTCTACCCGCTTCACGCGGCGATGTTCTCCGACGCGTCGCCCGGGCCGGCGAAGTATGCGCTCAGCCTGGTACGTCCGGACTTTTCGCCCGAGTTGCGCCTGCCGCTCACGCAGCCGTCGGAAGCGAGCCGCGCTCGCATCGAATCCGCGCTTCGACACGCGGGCAGGACCTGATGGCCCGCCCGCATCACCCCGAGTTCGACAAGAAGAAGGTCGTCGCCGAAAACCGGCGCGCGCGCTACGATTACGCGATCGAGACCGTGTACGAGGCAGGCATCATGTTGTCCGGGACCGAGGTCAAGGCGCTGCGATTCGGCGAAGGATCGATCGCCGAATCCTACGCCGAGGTGAAGGGCGAGGAAGTATGGCTGATCAACAGCAACATTCCCGAATACAGCCACGGCAACCGCGAGAATCACGAGCCCAAGCGCCCGCGCAAGCTGCTGCTGCACGATCGCGAGATCGGCAAGATGTTCGGTGCGGTCGCACGGCAGGGGCTGACGCTCGTCCCGTTGTCCATCTACTTCAACGGACGCGGGCGGGCCAAGGTCGAGCTTGCCATTGCGCGCGGACGCAAGGCGCACGACAAGCGCGAGCATGAAAAGGAAAAGGACTGGAAACGCGAACAGGGCCGCCTCATGCGCGACCTTGGCTGACCGGCGATGATCGTCCGCGCCGCTGCCTGGTGCCAGCGCAACCTGCCGACGCGCGAAAGCTTCGAGCGCATCGGCTGGCTCCGCCCCGTCGCGCACCGCGTGCTGATGCCCCAACTGTGGCGCTTTCACCGGCGTTCGGTGCCGCGCGGCGTCGCGCTGGGCGTGCTCGTCGGTGTACTCGTTCCGGTCGGGCAGATCGTCGTCGCCTCGCTGCTCGCGCTTCCCGCGCGTGCCAACGTTCCTGTGGCCGCGCTCACCACCTTCATCACCAACCCGTTCACGACCCCGCCCATCTGGGTTGCGGCGTATTGGCTTGGCGAGTGGATGCTGCGCGTCGATGCCTTGACGACGACGCGCCCGCTCGACGCGCATGTCAGATCGCAAGCCGGCACCTGGCTACAATGGTTTCTGTCGGTCGGTTCCTCGACCGCGATTGGCCTGCTCGTCATTGCCGTGGTGGGCGCGGCGATCGGCTATCTCCTGGCGTCGTTCGGTTGGCGCTGGTGGACCGCGCGCAAGTGGCGCACGCGTCACGGCCGATCGCTTCACGACGCGTGAAATCTTGATGCTGCACCAACCGATTTCGGTTCCCGCCACGCATTCGCTCGACTGGCGCGTCGGCGTCGTCGCGACTGCCGCGATCGTCACGACGGGCATCATGTTCTGGCTGGCGGGAGACGTGCGGTTCGCGCTCGGGTTTCTTGCGACGCTTGCCGCTCTGGCTTCGCTCATCTTGCTGCTCCCGCGCCAACGCGAAGAGCCCGACACGGCACCTCCGGCAACCGATGCCGCGCTGCTATCCGCCGCCATCGAGAACAGCGCGGACGCGGTTGGCGTGACCGATCGTTCGGGGCGTCTGATCGCGGTCAACAGCAGTTACGAACGCTGGTTCGAAGGCTGCCCCGCGCCGCAACTCATCGACGCAGGCGGCAGCGGAGCAGCGCTGGACGACGCCGCGCGTACCGCATGGCGCGACGGCGTATCGACCGCCGAGATCTCCGCGATCGCCGACGGGAAGGCGGCGCGCCTGACGGTCGCCGTCGCGCGTGCAGGTGCGCGCGCGGATCATCTGGTCTGGCACCTTGCTCGTCCCAGGCCGTCCGCGCAGTTCGATGCGTCGCACGACCTCGTTTCCGGCGCGGTTGGAGCAAGTTTGGGGCAAGCGGGGATCGGGGCCGCGCTCGTCGACGAGGAGGGTACGCTCCTTGCGTCCAACGCGCCGCTGATCCGGCGCACGCCGCGGGACGTGCGCGACTTCGGCACGCTGTTGTCGCGCGCCGAGGACGGCCGCATCCGCTACGCCGCCGACGGTGCGGAAGGCGCGCCGCTGCACGTCGTCCAGCTCCCGGCCGACAGCGCCGATCCGGCGCGTGCGTCCTTGTTTTTCCTGGTCGAGGAACCGCGCGGTGCGGGCGGCACGGGATCTGCGGTCAACCTCCAGGCATTGCTCCAGATCCTGCCGCTCGGGCTCGCCTTGGCCGACAGCCACGGGCGTTTCCTGTTCTTCAACGATGCGTTCGGGGCCGCCGCGGGGCTCGGCAAGACCAAGCCCGTCTACCCGGGCGACCTCGTCGTCGACGAGGACAAGGCCGCTGTCGCCGACGCGGTGCGCCGCTTCGCGCGCGGTACGTCGCACAAGCCGCAGATGTCGGGCGACATCGCGGTCCGCCTGCGCCATCAGCCGGGCGAGCCCGTCGCGCTCACGATCGCGGGCACGCGCGGCCTGGGCGATGCCGCCGTGCTGCTGCTGCTCAAGGACAATAGCGAGGAGGTGCGGCTAAAGGCGCAGGTCGCGCAGGCTACCAAGATGCAGGCGGTGGGTCAGCTCGCCGGCGGCGTGGCGCACGACTTCAACAATATCCTGACCGCGATCATCGGGCACTGCGACCTGATGATGATGCGCCACACGCCCGGCGACAGCGACTATGACGACATCCAGCAGATCAAGAACAACGGCAACCGCGCCGCAGCGTTGACGCGTCAGCTGCTCGCATTCTCGCGCCAGCAGACGCTGCGCCCGCAAGTGCTGCAGCTGCCCGACGTCATTTCCGAAGTCTCGCATCTGTTGAAGCGCCTGCTCGGTCAGGAAGTGACGCTGGTGGTAAAACACGGCCGCAGCCTCGGCGCGGTGCGCGCCGACCCGGGCCAGCTCGAACAGGTCATCATCAACCTGGCGGTCAACGCGCGCGACGCGATGGCGTCGGTAGAGGCCGAGAGCGGCGGCCAGACGGGCACGCTCACCATCCAGACCTATCCCGTGTCCGCCGATCAGGTCCGCGACCTGGGCAGTGAAATCCTGCCCGTCGCCGATTACACCGCGCTCAGCGTCGCCGACACGGGCACGGGCATTCCGCCCGCCGTGCTGGGCAAGATCTTCGAACCGTTCTTCACGACCAAGGAGGTCGGCAAGGGCACCGGGCTCGGCCTGTCCACCGTCTACGGGATCGTCAAACAGTCGGGCGGCTTCATCTTCGCCGAAAGCGTCGTGGGGCCAGACGTGAAGGAGACCGGGACGACCTTCACGATCTATCTGCCCGTCCACCACGCGCCCGACGTGCCCGAGCGCGTCAAGGCACCGGCCGCCAAGCCCGACGAACTGTGGGGCCGCGGCGTCGTGCTGCTCGTCGAGGACGAAGCGATGGTGCGTGCGGTCGCCGAACGCGCGCTGACGCGGCAGGGTTACACCGTGCTCACTGCCGCCAACGGCGAGGAAGCGCTCGAAATCCTGAGCCAGGGCAATCCGATCGACCTGCTGATATCCGACGTCATGATGCCGCTGATGGATGGACCGACGATGGTCCGCGAAGCGCGGCGGAGCCTTCCCGATCTCCCCGTCTTGTTCATGAGCGGCTATGCCGAAGAGCAGCTGCGCCGCTCGATCAGCATCGAAAACGTGTCGTTCCTGCCCAAACCCTTTTCGGTTCAACAGCTTGCACAAGCCGCGCGCGACACGCTCATCTCTCGTTAACGCGCATGATCTAGGTTGTTTTCAGTACCGTAACGACCTCATATGGGCGCACCTATGGCCTTGTCGCATAACGTTTTGATCGTCGAGGATGAGCCGCTCATCTCCATGATGCTCGAAGACGTTCTGCTTGCGCTCGGCCACACGGTCGTCGGCATTTGCGACACGGTGGCCGACGCGCTTGTCCGGGTCGAGGAAGGCGGGTTCGACCTCGCGATCCTCGACGTCAACCTCAAAGGCGCCCACGTGTGGCCTGTCGCCGACCGTATCCGCGAACTTGGCATCCGGCTCGTGATCGCGACGGGCGGCCACGTTGAAGCTCCCCCCGCTGCGCACGCCAACGCGCCGCAGTTGAGCAAACCTTATGCCCTGGACGCCGTGCCGCGCGTCATCGAAGAGGCGATGGCTGCGACGGTCTGACGCGCCCGACGAACTTACTTGTTCCCCTCTTGTTCTATTGGCGCTCCACTGCTATTCCGCTACCGATAGGCTATGCGCAGCACCGGCGCGCGGCGAGCAGGAACAAAGACATGGCGCTAGCCTCCAGAACGGCCAAGGAACCCAAGGAGCGTGTCGGCAGCGATGGCGGCGGGACGGACAAGCAGAAGGCGCTGGAGGCGGCGCTTGCCCAGATCGACCGCGCGTTCGGCAAAGGCTCGGCGATGAAGCTGGGCTCGCGCGAGGCGATGCAGGTCGAGACGATCTCGACCGGTTCGCTGTCTCTCGACATCGCGCTCGGCGTCGGCGGCCTGCCACGCGGTCGCGTGATCGAGATCTACGGCCCGGAAAGCTCAGGGAAAACGACGCTGGCGCTCCACACGATCGCCGAAGCGCAGAAGACGGGCGGCACCGCGGCGTTCGTCGACGCCGAACACGCGCTCGACCCGGTCTACGCCAAGAAGCTCGGCGTCAACATCGACGAGCTGATCGTAAGCCAGCCCGACACGGGCGAGCAGGCGCTCGAAATCGTCGATACGCTGGTCCGCTCGAACGCGGTCGATATCCTCGTCGTCGACTCGGTCGCCGCGCTCGTTCCCCGTGCCGAGATCGAAGGCGAAATGGGTGACAGCCATGTCGGGCTCCAGGCCCGTCTCATGTCGCAGTCGCTGCGCAAGCTGACCGGCTCGATCTCGCGCTCGCGCTGCATGGTCATCTTCATCAACCAGCTGCGCATGAAGATCGGCGTCATGTACGGCAATCCCGAGACGACGACGGGCGGCAACGCGCTCAAATTCTACGCCTCCGTCCGTCTCGACATCCGCCGCACGGGCCAGATCAAGGACCGCGAGGACATCGTCGGCAACACCACTCGTGTGAAAGTCGTCAAGAACAAGGTCGCGCCGCCGTTCAAACAGGTCGAATTCGACATCATGTACGGTCAGGGCATTTCGAAGGTCGGCGAAATCCTCGACCTCGGCGTCAAGGCGGGCATCGTCGAGAAGTCGGGCGCCTGGTTCAGCTACGACTCGATCCGCATCGGCCAGGGCCGTGAGAACTCGAAGACGTATCTGATGGAAAATCCCGAGCTGATGGACAAGCTCGAAGCGGCGATCCGCGGCAAGAAGGACGATGTTTCGGAAGC
>JAABUS010009301.1_pt1 | contig 10412 bp, 10 predicted proteins | sample 5560161 | NCBI WGS metagenome assembly JAABUS01 (sample SAMN10711885, study PRJNA513376) | rock metagenome | isolation source: Antarctica rocks | place: Antarctica: Victoria Land, Trio Nunatak nord | collected 2016-01-04
CCCGATGCCGAACCCGGGACCCGACATCACCTTCTGACCGATCTTCCGACCCGTACGGGCAACCGAACCCGTCCGGCCCTTCGTCCTGAGCCCGACTAGGGAGGGTGCTCAGGTGGCGGAGCCGGACGGGTTCGACGCGGTCGTGGTGGCGCGCTCGCCCGCATTGCTGCGGTCCGGCTGGTTGCTGGCCGCGATGAACGAGCTGGACGAGCTGCGCCGTCGGCTGGTGGACGCGACCCCGGACTTCCCGGCGGTGTCCCGGGCGGGATCCGGGACCGGCCCAGGACGGCCCGCGCCGGCCCGCGCCGACCCACGCCGACCCACGCCAACCCACGCCGACCAGGACTGGCCGGGCTACACGGGAGAGCTGCGGTTCCGGCTGCGGGACGGGACGACGGTGGTGCGGCAGTGGGACCTGGCCCGCAGGCTGATCGTCGGCGACATCCGGCTGCCCGCGTCCGTCGTCGCTGTTGAACTCAGCTCGCTGAGGCTCAATGCCGGGCGATCCGGTCGCTGTCCGGCGCTCCGGAGGCGATCTCCTCGTCGCTGTCCGCCAGCCGCTTGCGCGACTCGATGATCTCGGCCTCCGCCTCCGTACGGTTGGCCCAGGTCGCGCCCTCGACCGACTTGCCCGGCTCGAGCTCCTTGTAGACGTTGAAGAAGTGCTGGATCTCCAGCCGCTCGAACTCGGGCAGGTGATGGATGTCGCGCAGATGCTCCATCCGCGGATCGGCGGCCGGCACGCACAGCACCTTGTCGTCGCCGCCGGCCTCGTCGCGCATCCGATACATGCCGATGGCCCGGCAGCGGATCAGGCAGCCCGGGAACGTCGGCACCTGCAGAAGCACCATCGCGTCCAGCGGGTCACCGTCGTCGCCGAGCGTGCCCTCGATGAACCCGTAGTCGGCCGGATACTGGGTGGCCGTGAACAGAGTCCGGTCCAGCCGAATCCGCCCGATCGTGTGGTCGAACTCGTACTTGTTCCGCTCCCCCTTGGGGATCTCGACAAAGACGTCGAACTCCACTGGACGCTCCTCCCGAACTGGTCCCCGAAGTCTAGGGCGTACTACCCGCCGATCCGCGTGACTGGCTGGTCGGAGGGGACGCACCGGGGCGTGTTCCGGGTGCGACCGGCGGCCTAGGCTGCCGGGGTGCGGTGGACGGGGGGCCGGGTGGCGGCCGCGGGCGGCTGTGCGCTGCTGGTCGGCGCCGCGGCGGTCGGGGGCGGATTGTTCCTGGCCGGGCGCGACCAGGCCGCCGGTGCGGACGCCGTGCCGACGGTCAGCGCCGGCCCGACGCCGAGCCCGCTGGTGACGCCGACCCCGGTGCTGGCCGCGCCGGCCGCCGGGCTGCCGCAGACCGCCGCCGGGACCGCGACCGCCCTGGCCGGGCCGCTGTCCGACGGCCGGCTGGGCCAGCGCGTGTCGGCGATCGTGCTGGACGCCGACACCGGCCAGGTCCTCCTCGACCGCGGCAGCGGCAACTTCGTCACCCCGGCCTCGACGGCCAAGCTGGCCACCTCGGTGGCGCTGCTGTCGGTGACCGATCCCGACCAGCGGCTGACCACGACGGTGGTCGCCGGGGCCAAGCCGGGCCAGATCGTGCTGGTCGGCGGTGGTGACGCGACCCTGTCCGCGGCGCCGGCCAGGGAGTCGACCGCGTACGCGGGGGCGGCGCGGATCACGACGCTGGCCGCGGCCGCGCGCAAGGCCGGGGTCCGGACGGTGACCCGGGTGGTCGTCGACTCCTCCCTGTTCCCGGGGCCGGCGATGGCGCCGAGCTGGGACCCGCGCGACGTCGACGGCGGCTACATCACCCCGATCAGCGCGGCGATGGTGGACGCCGGCCGGCAGGAAGGGTTGCGGGCCCGCTCCACCAGCCCCGACCTGCAGGCGGGCAGGGCGCTGGCGGCCGCGCTGGGCTCGCCCAAGGCGGCGGTGGTGCGCGGGAAGGCGCCGGCCGGCGCGGCCACGCTGGCCACGGTCCGCTCCCAGCCGATCCCGCGGCTGGTCGAGCAGATGCTGCTGGCGTCGGACAACGTGCTGGCCGAGGCGCTGTTCCGGCAGATCGCGATGGCCGAGGGGCAGCCGGCCAGCTTCACCGGCGCGGCCGCCGCCACCCGTACGGTGCTGGACCGGCTCGGGCTGCCGGTCACCGGCGACCGGCTGCTCGATGGCAGCGGGCTGTCCCTGCAGGACCGGGTGACGCCGGCGCTGCTGGCCGGGCTGCTGCGGGTCGCGGCCGGGCCGGGGGACCATCGGCTGCACGCGCTGGTGCCGGGGCTGCCGGTGTCGGGTTACCTCGGCACGCTGGACGACCGTTACCGGATCGGGCCGGCCGCGCTGGCCGCGGGGGAGGTCCGGGCCAAGACCGGCACGCTGGACGGGGTGAGCTCGCTGGCCGGGCTGGTGCGCGGGGCCGGCGGCCGGCTGCTGGCGTTCGCGGTGGTGGCGGACCGGGTGCCGGCCGGTGGCACGCTGCCGGCCGAGGCCGCGCTCGACGACGTCGCGGCCACCCTGGCCCGGTGCGGTTGCCGCTGACCCGGGGTGCCGCCCGCCGCTGACCGGGCGCTGCGCCGACGCGCCGCTGTCGCCGCAGGTCGGCCGGGGCGGCCGCCGCGCCGCTGCCGCTGACACGGCCCGTGTCCGACCTCGGGCGTACCGTGGCCGCATGAGCAGCCAGCCGGGAATGGTCGACTGGGATCTCGCCGTCTCCACCGCGAGCCGCCTTATCTCGCCCGGGCCGGAGGTGAGCCGCAGCGAGGCGGACGCCGCCGTCCGGTCCTTGCGCGACCAGGTCGAGATCGCCGCCGCGCACGTGGAGCGGATCACCGGGCTGCACGCCGACGGTCCGGTCCCGGTGACCCGGGTGGTCGACCGGCCGGGCTGGGTCAAGGTCAACGCCGAGGGCATGTCCCGGCTGCTGAATCCGCTGGTCTCGACGCTGGAGGAGCGCCGGCCGAAGCCGGCCGGCCGGTTCGAGCAGACCGTCGGGCCCAAGGCGACCGGGCTGCAGGCCGGCGGCGTGCTGGCGTTCCTGTCGAGCAAGGTGCTGGGGCAGTTCGAGTTCTTCGCCGACCCGGCCGGGCAGCTGCTGCTGGTCGCGCCCAACGTGGTCGAGGCCGAGCGGACGCTCGGGGTCAACCCGGCCGACTTCCGGCTCTGGGTCGCGTTGCACGAGGTGACCCACCGGCTGCAGTTCACCGCGGTGCCGTGGCTGCGCGGACACCTCACCGGCGAGATCGACGCGCTGGTCGAGGCGACCGACCTCGACCCGGACGCGCTGCGGGAGCGGCTGTCCACGGTGGCGTCCCAGCTGGGCTCGGCGCTGCGCGGCGGGGAGGACTCGCAGGGCCTGCTGGGGCTGGTGCAGAGCCCGGCCCAGAAGGAGATCATCGACCGGCTGACGGCGTTTATGTCGCTGGTCGAGGGGCACGCGGAGTATGTGATGAACGCGGTCGGCCCCGAGGTCGTCCCCTCCATCGGGGTCATCCGCGACCGGTTCGGGCAGCGCCGGAAGGGTGCCGGCCCGCTGGACAAGATCCTGCGCCGGCTGCTCGGTCTGGACGTCAAGATGCGGCAGTACGCGGACGGCAGCCGGTTCGTCGGCGCGGTCGTCGACGTGGTCGGCATCGAGGGCTTCAACCAGGTCTGGACCTCCGAGGAGACTCTCCCCCTGAAGTCCGAGCTGGCCGCTCCGCTGGACTGGGTCCAGCGCGTGCACGGCTTCCGCCCCGCCGCCTCCGCCTGACCCTACGGGCCCCCCGCCCCGCCCGCAGACACCGCCGACCAGCGACCGGCCGACGTGGCCCCGACGTGGCCGGACAGCGGGCCGCCCGCTGGCTGACCGTGCGGGTCGAGGCTGACCGTGCGGCCTGGCGTGGGCCGGCGGGCTGCGGGTGGTGTGCTCTGCCTGGGCTTACTACTCGGAGGGGTGAATACCACTGGGAGTGGTAGCGGTTCGGGAGAGAGGCCGATCCCGGCTAGCGTTCCGGGCGTGCGAGAGGGTCCGGCGCCGGCGGTGGCGGCCGTGCGGGTGGCCGTGCGGCGGGTGCTGGCCGAGCTGCGACCGGCGGGCGTGCTGGTCGCGTGCAGCGGCGGTGCCGACTCGGTGGCGCTGGCGGCGGCGACCGCGTTCGAGGCGCCGCGGCTCGGCCTGCCGGCCGGGCTGGTCACCGTCGACCACGGCCTGCAGGACGGTTCCGCGCGCTGGGCGGCCGAGACCGCCGAGCTCGGGCGCGCCCTGGGCTTCGACCCGGTCCTGATCCGCCCGGTCACGGTCGGCACGGACGGCGGCCCCGAGGCCGCCGCCCGCACCGCCCGCTACCGGGCCCTGGCCGACGCCGCCCGGACCGCGCCGACCGAGGCCGGCACGCCCGACCCCGACCGGATGGCGCCGCCCGACGCCGCCTGGTCCGCGCCGGCCGACGCGGGCCCGCCCGATGCCGACCGGATGGCGCCGCCCGACGCTGCCTGGACTGCGCCGGCCGGCGCGGGCCCGCCCGACGCGCTCCGGGCCGCCCGCAAGCTGGACGCCGCCGCCGCGGGCTGGGTGGTCCTGCTGGCGCACACCCTGGACGACCAGGCCGAGACGGTGCTGCTGGGCCTGGGTCGGGGGTCCGGGCCCCGGTCGATCGCCGGCATGCGGGCGGTCGACGGCCGCTGGGTCCGCCCCCTGCTCGGCATCCGCCGGGAGACGACCCGGGCCGCCTGCGCGGCCGAGCAGCTGCCGTACCGGGACGATCCGCAGAACGCGGACCCCCGGTTCACCCGGGTCCGACTGCGGACCGAGGTGCTGCCGCTGCTGGAGGACGTGCTGCAGGGCGGCGCGGCCGAGGCCCTGGCCCGCACCGCCGGCCTGCTCCGCGACGACCTGGACGCGCTCGACGCCCTGGCCGCCGCGCTGACCCCGGACGGCCCGGTCCTGGACGTCGCCGCCCTCCGCGAGCACCCGCGGGCCGTCCGTACCCGGGTCCTGCGGTCCTGGGCCGGGATCCCGCTCAGCGCGGTCCAGCTGCGCGCGCTCGACGCACTGCTGACCGACTGGCACGGGCAGGGCCCGGTCTCCCTCCCCTCCGGCCGGGTGGTCCACCGGTCGTCTGGCATGCTGCATCTCGCCCGGTCCAGCTAGCCAGAACGGGGAACGGTGCACACCTACGACGCGGACATCGACGAGGTCCTGCTCACCGAGCAGCAGATCGCGACCCGCATCCAGGAGCTCGCCGACGAGGTGTCGTCCGACTACGCCGACCGCGAGCCGGTGCTGGTCGGCGTGCTCAAGGGCGCGGCGATCCTGATGGCGGACTTCGCCCGGTGCCTGAGCCGCCCGGTGACCATGGAATACATGGCGATCTCCTCGTACGGGTCGTCGACCAGCTCGTCCGGGATCGTCCGCATCCTCAAGGACCTGGACCGGGACATCTCCGGCCGGCACGTGCTGGTGGTCGAGGACATCGTCGACTCCGGGCTGACGCTGTCCTGGCTGCTGCGCAACCTGGAGTCCCGGCAGCCGGCCTCCCTGGAGGTGATGGCGCTGCTGCGCAAGCCCGACGCGGTGAAGATCGAGGTGCCGGTCCGCTACCTGGGTTTCGACATCCCGAACGAGTTCGTGGTCGGGTTCGGGCTGGACTACGCCGAGCGGTATCGCGACCTGCCCTACATCGCCCGGCTCAAGCCCGAGGTCTACACCCGCTAGGAACGCGGCGGCCGTCCCGTCCGTTGCGGGATCGGGACCACCGACCGACGGTGCCTGCGTCGTCAGAGTGCCCGGTGTACCTTTCTGTCAGGGACTGATCGCCGTGCGCGCCCCGGGCGCCCACCAGCTGGAGCGGGAGGGACGGAGTCCGCCGGCAGCGGCGTCTCCGCTGAGCGTATGGATCGTCGTCGCATACTCAAGTCGCCGTGGTTCTGGATCGTCCTCGGCCTCCTCGTCGTCCTTGCCGTGCCCGCGTTCTTCCGCGGCAACGGCGGCTTCGAGAAGGTCCCGACCTCGGTCGCGCTCGCGCAGATCGAGAGCGGCAACTACGAGAACGTGGTGATCAACGATCGCGAGCAGACCCTCGACCTCACGCTGAAGAACGAGGTCGAGGGGCACGACAAGATCACCACTGCGTACCCGACCGGGCTCGACCAGCGCATCGGCACGCTGCTGGACCAGAAGGGCCAGAAGTTCGAGACGAAGATCAGCTCGCAGAACATCCTCGTCAGCCTGCTGATCAGCCTGGTCCCGATCCTGCTGGTCGTCTTCCTGCTGTTCTTCATCATGAACTCGGTGCAGGGCGGCGGCTCCCGGGTCATGAACTTCGGCAAGTCCAAGGCCAAGCTGGTCAGCAAGGACACCCCGAAGACGACGTTCGCCGACGTGGCCGGCGCGGACGAGGCCATCGAGGAGCTCCAGGAGATCAAGGAGTTCCTGGAGAATCCGGCCAAGTTCCAGGCCATCGGGGCCAAGATCCCCAAGGGCGTCCTGCTGTACGGGCCGCCCGGCACCGGCAAGACGCTGCTGGCCCGCGCGGTCGCCGGCGAGGCCGGGGTGCCGTTCTACTCGATCTCCGGCTCGGACTTCGTCGAGATGTTCGTCGGTGTCGGCGCCTCCCGGGTGCGCGACCTGTTCGAGCAGGCCAAGGCCAACGCGCCGGCGATCATCTTCGTGGACGAGATCGACGCGGTCGGCCGGCACCGCGGCGCCGGCATGGGCGGCGGCCACGACGAGCGCGAGCAGACCCTCAACCAGCTGCTGGTCGAGATGGACGGGTTCGACGTCAGGGGCGGCGTCATCCTCATCGCGGCCACCAACCGGCCCGACATCCTCGACCCGGCGCTGCTGCGGCCGGGCCGGTTCGACCGCCAGATCGCGGTCGACCGGCCGGACCTCGAGGGCCGCCGTGCCGTGCTGACCGTGCACGCCAAGGGCAAGCCGCTCGGCCCCGACATCGACCTGCTCACCATCGCCCGACGCACCCCCGGCTTCACCGGCGCCGACCTGGCCAACGTGATCAACGAGGCCGCGCTGCTGACCGCCCGCCACAACGGCAACGTCATCCAGATGGCGTCGCTGGAGGAGGCGATCGACCGTGTCGTCGCCGGGCCGGAGCGCAAGACCCGGGCGATGAGCGAGAAGGAGAAGAAGCTCACCGCTTATCACGAGGGTGGTCACGCGCTGGCGGCCTGGGCGCTGCCCAACCTGGACCCGGTGCACAAGGTGACGATCCTGCCCCGCGGCCGGTCGCTCGGGCACACCCTGGTGCTGCCGACCGAGGACCGCTACACCCAGATCCGGTCCGAGATGATCGACCAGCTGGTCTACGCGCTGGGCGGTCGCGCGGCCGAGGAGCTCGTCTTCCACGAGCCCACCACCGGGGCGTCGGACGACATCCAGAAGGCCAGCGCGCTGGCCCGCTCGATGATCACCGAATACGGCATGAGCTCCAAGCTCGGCGCGGTGAAATACGGCCAGAAGGAGTCGGAGCCGTTCCTCGGCCGCGACTACGGCCACCAGCGGGACTACTCCGAGACCGTCGCCACCGACATCGACTCCGAGGTCCGGCAGATCATCGAGATGGCGCACGACGAGGCCTGGGAGATCCTGAACGAATACCGGGACGTGCTCGACGACCTGGTGCTCGAGCTGATGGAGAAGGAGACCCTGAGCAAGGACGACCTCGCTCGGATCCTCGCTCCGGTGGCCAAGCGCCCGCCGCACAACACGTACGCGGGCTTCGGCCGGCGGTCGCCCTCCGACAAGCCGCCGGTGATGACGCCGTCCGAGCTGCAGGCGGTCGGCGCGGGTCGCGGGCCGGCCAACGGGTCGGTGCCGGGGATGCCGTCGCCGGGTCCGCGCCCGGCTCCGGTGGCGTACGGGACGAACGGGAACGGCAACGGGTCCGGTCACCACACCACGCCTGAAGGTCACCCGGCCCAGCCGTACGGCCAGCCCAACGGCGGCAACGGGCAGGGCGCCCAGCCCGGCTACGGCCAGCCGGGCCAGCCCGGCTATGGCCAGCCCGGCTATGGCCAGCCCGGCTATGGCCAGCCCGGCTATGGCCAGCCCGGCTATGGCCAGCCCGGCTTCGGCCAGCCCGGAGAGGGCCAGCCCGGACAGGGTCAGCCTGACTACGGGCAGCCGGGGTACGGCGGCCAGCCCGGTTACGGGCCGGGGAACCCGCCCTGGACCGGCGATCAGGGCGAGACCGGCCGGCGCCCGGGGGACGGCGAGTCGGGACCGCGCGGTTGACCCCCACGTACGACCAGAAGCGGGTCGAGGCGGCGGTGCTCGAGCTGCTGATCGCGCTCGGTGAGGACCCCGACCGGGACGGGCTCAAGCGCACCCCGGAACGGGTCGCCCGGGCGTACGGGGAGCAGTTCGCCGGTCTCTACGTGGATCCGTCCGACGTCCTGAAGACGACCTTCGACGCCCACCACGAGGAAATGGTCCTGGTCAAGGACATCGAGATGTACTCGACCTGCGAGCACCACCTGATCCCGTTCCACGGCGTCGCGCACGTCGGCTACATCCCGAACTCCGACGGCCGGATCACCGGGCTGAGCAAGCTGGCCCGGCTGGTCGACCTCTACGCCAAGCGCCCGCAGGTGCAGGAGCGGCTGACCTCGCAGATCGCCGACGCGCTCATGGCCCGGCTGGAGCCGCGCGGCGCGATCGTGGTGATCGAGGCCGAGCACCTGTGCATGTCGATGCGCGGCATCCGCAAGCCGGGCGCGCGCACCGTCACCTCGGCCGTGCGGGGGATGTTCCAGAACCAGCCCTCCACCCGCAGCGAGGCGATGAGCCTCATCCTGGGCAGATGAGCGGATTGCCCCGGCCGGACCGGTGCGTGGTGATGGGCGTCCTCAACGTGACGCCTGATTCGTTCAGCGACGGCGGCCTGTTCTGCGACCTCGACGCCGCGGTCGCGCACGGCCTGGCCCTGACCGCGGCCGGCGCCGACATCGTCGACGTGGGCGGCGAGTCGACCCGGCCCGGGGCCGAGCGGGTGGACGCCGAGGAGGAGATCCGCCGGGTGGTGCCGCCGATCCGCGCGCTCACCGCCGCCGGGGTCGCGGTCAGCGTGGACACCACCCGGGCCGCGGTGGCCGAGGCGGCCGTGGACGCCGGCGCCCGGATCGTCAACGACGTCAGCGGCGGGCTGGCCGACCCGGGCATGGCCAAGGTCGTCGCTGCCGCCGGGGTGCCGTGGGTGCTCATGCACTGGCGCGGGCACAGCCGCGACATGCAGGCGCTGGCCCGGTACGGGGACGTGGTCGCCGACGTCCGCCGCGAGCTCGGCCGCCAGGTCGACATCGCGCTGACCGCCGGGGTGGACGCGGAGAACATCGTGCTGGACCCGGGCCTGGGGTTCGCCAAGACCGCCGAGCACAATTGGACGCTGCTGGCCCGGCTGGACGAGCTGGCCGCGATCGGCTTCCCGGTGCTGGTGGGGGCGTCCCGCAAGGCGTTCCTGGGCCGGCTGCTGGCCGCCCCGGACGGCACGCCGGCGCCGGTCGAGGCCCGGGAGAACGCGACGGTCGCGACCAGCGTGCTGGCCGCGGTGATGGGGGCCTGGGGCGTCCGGGTGCACGAGGTGACGCCGACGCTGGACGCGATGAAGGTGGTCGGGGCCTGGTCGCGAGCGGCCGAGCAGCCGGCCGCCGACGAGGAGCCGGCCGGACCTCCCGTGCCCCGACCCCGCGGCGCGTCGCGTGGCTGACCGGATCACGCTCACCGGGTTGCGGGTGCGCGGCACGCACGGGGTGTTCGCGCACGAGCGGCGGGACGGGCAGGACTTCGTCGTGGACGCGACGCTGTGGCTGGACAGCAAGCCGGCCGCGGCCAGCGACGACCTCGCCGACACCGTCGACTACGGCGGGCTGGCCGAGCGGCTGGCCACCGTGGTCGAAGGCGAGCCGGTGAACCTGATCGAGACGCTCGCCGGCCGGCTGGTCGAACTCTGCATGGCCGACGAACGGGTGATCGCCGCCGAGGTCACCGTGCACAAGCCGCAGGCGCCGATCGAACGCGAGTTCGCCGACGTGGCGGTGACAGCCCGGCGGTCGCGCCGGTGAGCCGACGAGGGAGTGAGCGTCGTAGGGCCCCCGGGCGGTGGAGCGCGGCACGGTCGCCCGAGGAGCGCAGCGACCGACGAGGCGAACGAAGGGCAGCACAGTGACGCGGGCGGTGCTCAGCATCGGGTCCAATCTGGGGGACCGGCTCGCGCACCTGCGGTCCGTGGTCGACGCACTGCACCCGATCCGGATCAGCCCGGTGTACGAGACCGCGCCCTGGGGCGGTGTCGACCAGGACGACTTCCTCAACGCGATCATCGTCGTCGACGACCCGGCCACCGACGCGTACGGCTGGCTGGCCCGGGCCCACGCCGGCGAACAGGCCGCCGGCCGTACCCGGGACGTGCGCTGGGG
>JAABUS010009302.1_pt1 | contig 10412 bp, 12 predicted proteins | sample 5560161 | NCBI WGS metagenome assembly JAABUS01 (sample SAMN10711885, study PRJNA513376) | rock metagenome | isolation source: Antarctica rocks | place: Antarctica: Victoria Land, Trio Nunatak nord | collected 2016-01-04
GCATCGTCTTCAGCGCGTTGGACTTGTGCCAGTTGGGGGAGCCGGGGCCGCCCGCCTCGACATATTCGGCGTCCCAGCCGTTTTGCAGGAAGATCACTTGGATACCGGCGCTGCGGGCCGCCTCCACCGCGGCCACGACCCGCTCGGTCGCGGCGGCAGCACCCGCGATGTCGAACCCGGCGATGTCGAGGTAGCCGCCGGGCGAGGCGTAGGCGTTCTGCATGTCGACGACCACCAGTGCGGTCTTGCCCGGCTCGATGCGGATCGGCTCAGGCCGCGCCGGCAGCACGACCGCGGGGCCGGTCGGCTCCAGGCCGGATACTTGGGTTCCGCTCGCCTCCATCCCGCTCCCTCCGCCCGTCGCGCGCAACTTACACACAACTCACGCACGAACCATGCCATCCCACGCCAGGCACTACGCCCCGAACATCGCCTTCTTGATGATCGCGTGCACGCCCCAGTTCGCGTCCACCACCTGCGTCACCCCGAAATCCACCCCCACCGAGATCAGCGAGATCGCCTCGTCCTCCGTCAGTCCCTTAGTGTTCATCAAGAATTGCCGCGCCTTGCGGAAAGCGTCGCGCATCGCGAGGTCGAGCGAGGACTTGGTCGCGATGTCGTCCTGCGCGGAGGGACCAAGCTGCTGCAGGTAGTCGGGGTAGCTGAACCCGCACATCAGCCACTCGCTGGCGGTTTCGATCATCGGGAAGTCGAGGCCCTCCAGCGGCGTGCCGGCCAGGTCCACCCGGCGGTGCAGGATGAACTGGAAGGTGCCGGTCATCGAGCACTCGATGGCGGTGCCGCACAGCTCGGAATCGCCCTGGCTCGCGTGCGGGTCGCCCACGGAGAACAGCGCGCCCTCGACGGCGACGGGGTAGTACATCGTGGCGCCCTTGCCGATGCGCCAATTGTCGATGTTGCCGCCGAAATAGGCAGGCGGAATGCTGTTCACCAGGCCGGCCTCCCGCGGCGCCACCGTCATGGTGCCGAAATGCGGGCGCACCGGCACCCGGATGTTCTTCAGCACGCCGTGGTTCTCCCGCACCGTCGCGTGGTCGATGGGAACGCCGGGGTAGTCGTAGATCGCGTGCCGCACGCCGGACGGGTCGGTCTGCGGGGTGTAGGTGAAGTTGTACACCGCCTGCGCCCAGTCCCGCCCGCCGGCCCCGTCAAGCTCGTAGATCGTCACCACCTCCCGCGGCTTCGGCTCGGTCAGCAGGTCCTTGTACTGGAAGCCCCACCAGGCCGCGAGGTTGGTGCCGAAGGCGCGGCCCTTGTAGGTCGGGTTGGCGCAGGGGCGCAGCTTGGTGTCGAGGATGCGGACCTCCAGCACGTCGCCGGGCATGGCGCCGCGGATGGCGACCGGGCCGGTGCAGATGTGCACCCCGGCACCCCCGCCCGCGCCAACGGCCGCGTCCATCGCCCCGGCGCCGCGCCGGTTCACCGCCTTGTTGTCGCGCGTCCAGGCATAGACGCTCTCGGCGCCCAGGTCGCCGCGGACCATGCGCTCCATGTCGTCGCTCGCCTGATGGGTCAGCGTCTCGATGGTGACGAAGTCGCCGGACGCGATGTTCAGCCGCGGCTTGAGGTCCCGGCTGAAATATCCCCAATGCACGTTGTCCGCGTTGACCGGTAGGTAATGGTAGGACGGCTCGCCCGGCTGGCGCGCGGCGGTGCTTTGCGCCAAGGCGGGCGTGACCAAGGACGCACCGCCGGCCAGGGCCGCCGCGGCGCCGCCGGTCGCGACGAAACTGCTGCGCAGGAAAGCGCGGCGCTCGGCGCTCAGGTCGTCGCGCAGGGCGGCGCGGTGCGCCTCGAAATCGGGACAGTTCGCGTCGTCGCCTTGGCACATCGGTCAACCCCGTCCTTATGTCGGCCCCGCTCGAGACGGGTCGAACGGACGCAGCAAGCACCGTGCCACGCCTTGCCTGGCGACACGGGAGGCCGCTAGGCTGGCCCGGCGGGCTGGGAGCAACCCGGCCAACGCTATGAGGGGGACGGGACGATGCAGCACCATCTTGTGGCGATCGCGAGTCTATGCGGCGTACTGCTGCTGCTGCCGGCGGCCAGCACGCGGTCCGCCGAGGGCAAGCGTTTCCCGCAGCTCTCGGTCGAACAGCTCAACCCCGAGCAGCGCCGCGTCGCGGACGAGGTGCTGAAAGTGTCCAGCCTCGGCATCCAGGGACCCTACAACGTTTTGCTGCGCAGCCCGGTGATGGCGCAGCGGATGGTCGCATTGCTGGATTACCTGCGCTTCAACACCTCCGTGCCGCGCCGGCTGAACGAGTTCGCGATCCTCATCCAATCGCGCCTTTGGACATCGCAGGTGGAGTGGAAGGCGCATTACCCGCTGGCCATCAAGGCGGGCCTGTCGGAAGCGGTCGCGGCGGACCTGCAAGCCGGGCGCCGCCCGGCCGCCATGCAGCCGGACGAGGCGGCGGTGTACGACCTGTGCATGGACCTCTCGACCCGGCACGCGCTGTCGGACCAGGCGTTGGCGGAGGCGCGGAAACACCTCAACGACCAGCAGATCGTCGATCTCGTCACGGTGTCCGGCACCTACGTGACCGTCGCCATGCTGCTGGCGACCGGGGACGAGCCGACCCCGGACGGCTCCAAGCCGCTGCAGCCGGCGGCGGTGCAGTGATGGAGCCGAACAGCCGCCGCGACCTGCTTCTGGCCCCGCTCCTTGCCGCGCTGCCGCTGGCGCTGACGCGGTTCGCCGAGGCCAGCCCGCTTAACCCGGCGCAGACGATCATCCAGCCGCCCGCCGGGCACGCCTGGATATCCAGCAAAGACTACCCCGAGCGTAGCGTCGAAATGTGTCCGCTGGCCGGGGACACCACCAAGCCCGGCCTGTATTACACGCTGGTGCGCTGGTGGCCCGGCTACATGAGCGCGCCGCATACCTACGTCACCGACCGGCTTTGCGTCGTCGTGTCGGGCACTTGGTGGTGCAACAGCGGCGCGGACTTCGACCCCGCCGCCTGCGTGCCGGTGGGGCCAGGCAGCTTCGTGCGCCGGGTGGCGGGCACCCCGCATTACGACGGCGTGATCCGCGGGCACAGCGAGCCGGCGGTCATCGCCATCTGCGGCATGGGTCCGGTCGGCTACGCCCTGTCCGATCCGTCCCAGCCCGGCTGGCGGGCGGTATGAGCGAAAGGTCCGCCCTGGTGTTTGCTGGGGAGTTCACCGGCAAGCGCGTCGTCGTCATGGGCGGAAGCCGCGGCATCGGGCGGTCCGTCGCCCTTGGCTTTGCCGCCGCCGGCGCCGCGGTGTCGGTCTGCGCCCGCACGGAGGGGCCGCTCGACGCGACACGGAAGGAGATTGAAGCCCTGGGCGTCACCGCCCACAGCGCCCCGGTCGACCTGGCCGACGCCGAGGCGGTGGCGCGCTACGTGCCCGCGGCGGCGGCGGCGCTGGGCGGCCTGGACGTGCTGGTGAACAACGCCTCCGGCTTTGGGATGACCGACGACGAGGAGGGCTGGGAAGCGTCGCTGTCGGTGGACGTGATGGCGGTGGTGCGCGGCAGCCGTGCCGCGGTCCCGCTGCTTGGGCCCGGGTCGAGCATCGTCAACATCGCCTCGATCTCGGCGCTGCGCGCGTCCTCACGCTCGGCCCCGTACGGCGCGGCCAAGGCGGCGGTGATGCACTACACCGCGAGCCAGGCCAAGATGCTGGGCCGCCGCGGCATCCGGGTGAACTGCGTCGCCCCCGGCTCCATCGAGTTCCCCGGCGGCACCTGGGAGCGGTGGCGCACCGACGACCCGGCGCTCTACAACAGCATCCTGGCGCAGATCCCGTTCGGCCGCCTGGGGCGCCCGGAGGAGGTCGCCAGCGTCGTGCTGTTCCTCGCCTCCCCGGGTGCCGCCTGGATCACCGGGCAGAGCATCGTGGTTGACGGCGGGCAGCTCATCGGGCCGTAGCCCAGGCCGTCAGGCGTTCTCCTTGCACCAACGCGCGATGTCCGCATGGGTCGCGAACCAGCAGCCGCCGCGCGCCTTGGCGTGGGCGATCAGCTTCTCCAGCACCGGCAGGCGCGAGCGGTGGCCGGAGATGTGCGGGTGGAGCGTCAGCAGGAACAGCCCCCGCTCCTCCCAAGCGGCGTCGAACTCGGCGGTGAAGATTTCCAGCACGGAAGACGGCGGCGTGTAGGGGCGGAGCGCGCTGAACCGCACGAAGTTGTAGTACACGGCGTCGTCCCTGATCCATTCGGGCGGCAGCTCCACCACCCCGGTCGGCTCGCCGTCCGCCATCAGCTCGTACGGGTCGTCGTCGGCCATCAGCGAGCTGTCGTACAGCAGGCCCAGCTCGCGGATGATGGCCATGGTGTCGACCGAGAAGTCCCAGCTCGCGGTCCTCATGCCGACCGGGCGCTGGCCTGCGATCCGTTCCAGCGTGTCGGCGGCGCGGAAGGTCAGGTCCCGCTCGACGCCCGGCGGCAGGGTCGTGTTGGCCTCGTGGATCCAGGAATGGATGCCGATCTCATGCCCCTCCGCCGCCACGCCACGCACCTCGTCCGGGTACAGCAGGGCGGAGACGGCAGGGTAGAAGAAGCTGGCCGGGATTGCCTCGCGGGTCAGCAGGCGGAGGATGCGCGGCATCGCCTGGCGGTTGCCGTACTGGCCCTGGCTGATCCGCATCGGGCTTTCGTCGCCGTCGCGCAGCGGGATGGTGTCATGGTCCGCGTCGAAGGAGATGGCGACGGCGCAGCGCGCGCCGCCGGGCCAGGACTTGGGCGCGAGGCTGCGCCCGGCGCGGGCGCGTCCGGTGATGCGGCGCCAGGTGTCCTCCGGCCATTGCCAGGGTTCGCCGTCGGGGTGCTTGGTTCCGCTCATATATCCAACCTCGTGCTGCGTGCCGCCGAGCTTGCGCCGTCCTGCCGCGGGCAGGGTAGGGCTTGTGCGGCGTCGGGCGCCGTTTTTTAGTGTCACGAAACGGCGATGGGGGCCAGTTTGGGCGAAGCGGCAATCGGCGCCGAGGGTCATGCCACAACATCGCCGCGCCGGGCCATCGCCGCGGCGGGGATCGGCAACGTGCTGGAGTATTACGACTTCGGCGTGTACGGCTTCCTGGCCGGGGTGATCGCCCGCAAGTTCTTTCCCGGCGCGGACGAGGTCGCATCGCTCCTTGCCACCTTTGCCGCCTTCGGCGTGGGGTTCCTGGCGCGGCCCTTGGGCGGCATCGTGCTGGGACGGCTGGGCGACGTGCGCGGGCGCAAGTCGGCGCTGGTGCTCACGATCCTGCTGATGGCGGTCGGCACGGTGGGGATCGGCCTGATCCCTGATTACGGCCGCATCGGCGTGCTGGCGCCGGTCCTGCTGGTGCTGTGCCGGGTGCTGCAGGGCTTGTCGGCCGGGGGCGAGTGGGGCAACGCGACCTCCTTCATCGTCGAGTGGGCGCCAGAGGGACGGCGCGGCTATTACGGCAGCTACAGCCAGGCCTCCGTCGTCGGCGGCGTGCTGATGAGTTCGGCCGTGGCCGCGGTGCTCAACAGCGTGTTCTCGGCCGACGCCATCGACGCCTGGGCCTGGCGGCTGCCGTTTCTGCTGGGCGCGGTGCTGCTGCCGGTCGGGTTGTGGCTGCGGCGCGGCATCGGCGAGACGCCGCGCTTCCGGGCGGAGCAGGCCGGGGAGCGGACGGGGCTGGCGGACCTCGGCACGCCGTTCGGCCTGATGCTCAAGGCGTTCGGCTTCACCGTGCTGTGGACGGTCTGCTACTACGTCATGCTGACCTACTTCCCGACGTTCACGCAGAAATACGCGGGACTTTCGGCCACGCAGTCGCTGTGGTCCAACACCGTGGGCCTGCTCGCGCTGATGGCGGCGATCCCGCTGATGGGCGCGGCTTCGGACCGGATCGGGCGCAAGCCGATGCTGGTGTTCTGCTGCGCCGCCTTCGCCGTGCTGGCTTATCCCGGATTCCGGCTGATCCTGTCGGGGCTATCCGTCTGGGGCGTGGCGCTGGTGCAGGTCGGCTTCAACCTGGTGATCGCGACCTTCTCCGGCGCCGGCCCGGCGGCGTTGGCCGAGCTGTTCCCCACGCGGGCGCGCACCACGCTCATGTCGTTCAGCTACGCCCTGGCCGTGGCGATCTTCGGCGGCTTCGCACCGTTCATCGCCACCTGGCTGATCCAGCAAACCGGGACGCCGATTGCGCCCACCTTCTACCTGATCGCCGCCGCCCTGGTGTCCGGGGCGACAATCCTGACCTTCCGGGAAACGGCGTTCGAACGGCTGCGCTGACCGCTACTTGCCGCCGTCCACCTGCAGGATCTGCCCGTTGACGAAGTCGGCCAAGGGGCTCGCGAAGAACAGCACGGCGTTGGCGATGTCCTGCGGCGTGCCGAGCCGGCGCAACGCGATGGCGCCCAGCATCGCTTCCTGCCGGGCGGGGCCGTAGCTTTCCCACTGCGCGGCGCTCGCGGGGTTGCTGGGGATCAGGCCAGGGGCCACGCTGTTCACGGTGATGCCGTGCGGCCCCAATTCGTGCGCCAACTGCCGGGTCAGGCCGACGACGGCGTGCTTGGCGCTGGCATAGGCCTGGATGCCGGTCAGCGACGCCTGCAGCCCGGCGCCCGAGGAGATGTTGACGATCCGCCCCCGCCCCGCCCGCCTCATGCCCGGTGCCGCGGCCCGGCTGAGCGCGAAGGCAGCGCCCAGGTTCACCGCCAGGATCTCGTCCCAGGCGGCGTCCGAGATGGCCTCGATGGGTTGGAACACCTGGCCCGCGACGCCGCCGGCGTTGTTGACCAGCACGCTGACTGGGGTGCCGGCCGCCTGCTCGACCGCGGCGATCCAGGCGGCGCCTGCAGCGCGATCCGCGAGGTCCACCGCGGCCATCTCCGCCCCTGCGACCTGCGCCGCCGTGAGCGCGCAGCCGAACACCCGCGCGCCGAGGTTGGCAAAACTCTCCGCGATGGTCCGGCCCAGCCCGTGCCCGGCGCCGCTGACCGCGACCACCTGGCCGTCAAACCCGATGTTCATGGCAGCAACTCCAACAGGTTGTCGTCCGACAGCGCCCGGCGTCCCTGCTCGACTTCGTGGATCAGCACGACTAGGCGGCTGATCGCCGGGCAAGGCAGGCCGTGGCGGCCGCCGATTTCCACGATGGGCGCAATCTGCACATCGACCTCGGTGCGCCGCTTGCGGATCGCGAGGTCGCACCAGACGCCGGAATGGGTCTTGGCGCTAGGCCGGTTGAACGCCACCATGGCGGCGACGCTGGCCTGCGCCGCCACCTCGGACGCGCCGGGGCGGAAAGCGTCCGGGTCGAAGCCGTTGAAGCCGCGGGGCTGCACGCCCTCCGCTAACGCGACCGCCACCACCTCGCCGCCCAGCGCGCGCCAGGCCGGCAGCAGTTCCGGCCGGGCCAGGCAATCGGCGATCCCCAGGTTGCCCAGCGCCTGGGCGAACAGCATCGCGCCGTAGCCGAGCTTGCCCCAAAGGTATGACCAGATGTCCGACGTCGTGATCGCATCCGGCTCGAACGCCTGCATCAGCGCGTGCAGCGCCGCGAGCCGGGGCGTGGCGGCGCCGTCGATCTCGCCCAGCACCACCGCGCCGCGGTTGCCGAACAGGATATCGCCCGGCCCCATCCAGTCCGCGCCGAAGTTGACGAAAGCGCCCATCGTGCGCCCGGCCCCGACGATGCCCCCGATCAGCGTCTCGCACAGGCCGTTCTGCAAGGAGAGCACGTAGCCGTCGGGCGCGAGGTGCGGCAGCAGGGCGCGGCAGGCGTCCTCCGTGTGGTGCGCCTTGACGCAGAGGAAAATGCGCGGCCAGGCGCCCGTGACCTCGCCGGGCAACAGGGCGGGCGCCTGGACGGCGAAGTCCTCGACCGGCCCGCGGATGCGCAGGCCGGGGCTGCGTATCGCCGCGACATGCTCCGGCACCACATCGACGAACGTGACCGCGTGCCCGGCGCGCGTGAGGTAAGCGCCAACCGTGCCGCCAATGGCGCCGGCGCCCCAGACCAGGATACGGCCGTCCGTCATGGCATACCTCGATATTCAGCGCGGAGCATCGAGTAGTGGGCGGCGTCCCACCGCTCCTCCCCCACCCGGGCCAGCGAACGCCGGATGCCCTCGCGCACGAAGCCCAGGGCGTCGTAGAGCCGGAGGGCAGCGGCGTTGAAGGTGTAGACGTTGAGTTCCAGCCGCTCGATGCCCGGGTCTTGGAACACGGCTTTCAGCACTTGGCCGATGAAGGGTGCGGCCAGGCCCTGGCCGCGTGCATCCGGGGCGATGCCGACCATGGTGAGCAGGGCCGTGCCCTGGCCCCCATCCAGCACGCTGGCGATGGCGGCCAGGGTGCCGTGCCGGTCTCCGGCCCAGATCCGGCGTGCCGGGTGCGGGCTGGTCGTTTCGGCCAGGAGCGCCAGCATCTGCGCCTCGTCCAAGGGGAATTTGCGGCCGGGTCCGCCCCATTGGACCAGATCGGCCGGGGTTTGGAACCAGGTGAGCAGAGGCGGGATGTCGGCGTGGGAGAATGGGCGAAGCTCCACGGTTGGCGGCCTTTTTTCGCGAACGGGCCAGGACGCCCCGGGGCACCAAGACAACCACGCCTGGGCAGGCGATGGAAGCCTTGCCCGTGGCTGCTGCGCCGTTGGCGACGTGATTTTCACCAATCCCGCAGGTTTGCGAATGGCCGCACGCCATCTCAGCCAAGCCGTTGCCGTCTTCTCAGCAGGAGCAAGGCGGCAGACCAGGACACCCAGGCCAGCAGCGCGACGGCGAAGGCGGCCGCGGCTCCCCAAGGCCGGATAGCGAGATGCAGGGCGAGCAGCATCATGCCGAATCCCAGCATCGGCCGGAGGGCATTGGCCGCAAGCTGCGACGCGGCCGGGCCGCCGATCCGTGGCCGCACGATGGCAAACAGGCTGATGAGGCTGACGGGAAACACGGCCGCGATCCCAGTGATGCCGGGACCGAGCGCCGTGCTGACCGCGACGACGAGCGAAACGAAGGCGGCAACCGTTACGGCGCGGGCAGGCAGGTCAAACCATCGCCGCCGTGCGAGGAGCGCCGGTCCGGACCGCGTGCTTCGGGCCACGCTGAGCACGATGAATCCGACGCCGTAGATGGCGAGGTTCAGCAGGGACGCCGTCAGCGGGGTCCAGATGACCTGCTGCGTCGCCAGGCTCGCGGCCAGCCAAACGAGTATGGCGGCACCGAGGCTCCGCCATGGGGACGCGCTCCGAGCCAAGGTTCCGTAGGCGATCAGGAACAATCCGTTCGCCGCGTTTGCCGCAAAGCTGCTGAGCGCGCTGGCCGCGACGAAATCCGCTCCGTGCTGCATGGCCAGGAACACGTATGCGGGTCCGGTCGATACCGGAAGGCTGGCGATCAGAGCGCCCCAGAACGGGCCAAGGGTTTCGGCGACGGCGGAGGCGGATACGACAAGCAGGGCCGTCGTCACGGCTCTGACGAGGGGCGGCAACCATACTGCAGCAGTCATCGGGTACGACCTTCCGCCTGCCGGGCGGATCATCCAGACCGCCCTTCGACAGGACTCGGTGGCCGGACGCCAGGTCGAGGCGCATTCGGCACGCCTTCCCTCCAGCCGTGATGCGGGAGCGGTCACGCCCTGTCAAGGCGGCGCCGGACGTCCAAGGACCGCTTCGGGCCGCCTATGACGCTGTGAACGACCCGGTTCGGCTGGGTATGGGCACCCTTGCCCGCCATGCAAGCGGGCCTTGAAGAGGCATCCATGCTGGGATATGTCATAGGCATATGCCACAGAGGCTGAAGCCATGCCCCAATCCAATCCAGCACCACGCCAAGTACGGCTGTTCCGCAACAACCGCAACCAGGCCATCCGTATCCCGGTGGAATTCGAGTTGCCCGGCAGCGAGGCCATCATCAGCCGTGACGGCGACCGCCTCATCATCGAGCCGGTGCACAAGCATGGGCTGGCAGCGCTCCTCGACAGCTGGGAGCCATTGGACGAGGAGATCCCGGAGATTGACGACCCGCCGCCGGCGCCAAAGGACATCTTCTGACCGTGCAATACATGCTGGACACAAACATCGTCAGCGAGCTGATCCGCAATCCTGCCGGGCCGGCTGCGCAACGTGCCAGGACAGCGGGAAGCGCGGTTTGCGTCAGCGTCATCGTGGCGGCGGAACTGCGTTATGGCTGCGCCAAGAAAGGCTCGTCTCGGCTTCTACGTAAAGTAGAGGAATTTCTCTCGCAAGTGCCGGTGCTGCCGTTCGATGTGCCGACCGATGGCGAGTACGGAAGCCTACGGGCCGAATTGGAGACCATGGGCCGCCCCATCGGCTCGAACGACCTCCTGATTGCGGCTCATGCCTGTGCGCTTGGCGCGACATTGGTGACGGCGAATGTCAGTGAGTTCCGGCGCGTCCGCGGCCTGACCGTGGAAAGCTGGCTGGCGTAAGCCGGCGCAGAT
>JAABUS010009303.1_pt1 | contig 10411 bp, 10 predicted proteins | sample 5560161 | NCBI WGS metagenome assembly JAABUS01 (sample SAMN10711885, study PRJNA513376) | rock metagenome | isolation source: Antarctica rocks | place: Antarctica: Victoria Land, Trio Nunatak nord | collected 2016-01-04
GAACGAGTCGCGGAAAGAGCGGAAGGCGTGAAGAGCGTCGAACGTTTCCATGATGCAACCATCATGCACCCGCCCGCAGCGTCCCGCACCTTTCGACCGCCAGCAGGGTTAAAACGCAAGCTCTAGGCAATAGGGTGAATAGACCGTAGGTGAACGTCTAAGGCCAAAAGCGACAGTACAATAGGCACTAGTCAGTGGGCAACTTAGTTACATTAATCTTCGCTATCGCTGGTCTTATTCTTGCTGCGCTCGGATTTGCGCTGGGTGACCCTTGGCCTGAATGTGTGAAGCAACTCTTGGGCTGGTCAGGGATCGGTTGGGCGGGCATCGGCATTTCTGTAGTGGCTTCGATTCGGCAGTATCGCGAAACACGTCCCTTTACATATGACTTCACCCAATCAGATTGGACGCCCACAGGTGATGGTGATTCTGTCTTGGAAATTCCGAAATCGGAACATGGGAAGGGCAGAACCCCTGTCATAACCGTCGAGTCGCCTGGTGAATCTGGGAATTATCAGATACTTCAATGTGGGCAAGACGTCACGCCATCTGGAACTGTCCGCATTTTTATAGCTGTCAAACCCTTTTCTGGGCGGGTAGTCATCAAATGAGCAGGCAGAGAATACCCGAAGGCAGCCGATTTTAGCCAGGGGTGCTCATGGGTGTTGGGCCGCGACTATGCGAGCAGCGGACTTCTGAGAACTCCGTTCGCCGGAAAGCCAGTTGCCGAAAAGTAGGCATTCTCGGTCGTCAATGACGCTCGGGCGTCGCGCGCTACTCCTTGCGGTAAGGCTTGCCGATTGCCGCCGGTGCTATGGCCCTGCCCCCGAAGCCGGCGAGTACGATTATGGTAAGCAGCGCGGGGAGCATCTCGATGAACTCGATGGGGACTACATCCTGGTTCACCTGGAAGGTTATGGCCTGTCCGAAGCCGAAGAGGAGGGCAGCCCCGGCAGCGCCAATGGGGTTCCAGCGGCCGAAGATCAGGGCAGCCAGCGCTATGAAGCCGCGTCCGTTTGTCATGTTCTCGGTGAAGGCTGAGAGCAAACCCATCGAGAGGTAAGCGCCGCCGCACGCGGCGAGCATCCCTGAGATCGCGACGCCGTAGTAGCGCATCAACTGGACGTTCACGCCAGCAGTATCCACGGCCTCGGGAACCTCGCCCGTGGCCCGCAGCCGCAGCCCGAAAGGCGTTCGGAACACCACGAAGTAGACGACTGGCACGAGTATGTACATCAGGTAGACGAGCAGGCTCTGGTCGAAGAGTGCGGCCCCGATCACCGGTATGTCAGAAAGCCCGGGGATGGCGACGGACGCGAAACCGTTCACCCTCGGAGACGTGCCCCCGGAACCGAAGATCACGACCATCAGGAAGCCAGTGCCGCTCAGGGCCAGCAGGTTGATGGCGGTCCCTGAGATGATCTGGTCCGCCTCGAAGGTGATGCACATGAGCGCGTGGATGAGCGCGAAGATAAGCCCGGCCCCGATGGCGGTCAGCAGCCCGACGAGCGCGCTCCCGCTGAAACTGGCCCCGACTACGCCCGCGAAGGCGCTGATGAGCATTAGCCCTTCGAGCCCGATGTTCACCACCCCGCTGCGTTCGCTAAACAGCCCGCCGAGGGCCGCGAACACCAGCGGCGTTGCGTTGCGGATGGTGGACTGGAGGATGGGACCGAGGGAACCGAAGATATCTTCCACTACCCGCCGAGCCCTTTCTCAAGCCTGGCGCCCGCCAGGGCGCGGGCGCGCTTGCCTATCAGGAGCTCCACCAGCTTGGTCGCCGTCACGAGAAGCAGGATCACGGCAAGCAATACGCTTGCGAGTTGCAGTGGAACGTCGGTGACGAACTGCATCTCCTGCGCCCCCGAAGTGAGCGACCCGAACAGCAACGCCCCAAGCACGACGCCAACGGGATGGTTGCGCCCGAGCAGGGCCACCCCGATGCCGTTGAATCCGAGGTTGGTGACGAACGGCACGTCCATGTTGCCGTAGACGCCCATAATCTCCACCCCGCCGCCGAGCGCCGCCAGCGACCCGCCGATGGCGAGCGCGAGCACCGTGTTCACCCCGATGCTCATGCCAGCGTATCCGGCGGCGCCTGGCGAGAGGCCAACGGCCCTGATGCGGAACCCAAGTCCCGTGCGCCACAGGATCAGGTAAACCACAAAGGCAGCCAGGATCGCGATGGCCAACCCGTAGTTGGTTCTTCCGAGTCCCAGCCCGATCAGCGGTATGCGGACCTCGTATGGGATGGACTCCGTGCCTGGGAGCGGTCCCTGCTGGCGCAGCGGATGCTGGGCCAGGTAATAGGCAAGGTTGATGGCCACGAAGTTAAGCATGATCGTGGTAATAACCTCGTGCGCCCCGAAGTACACCTTCAGGAAACCAGGGATAGAGCCCCACATGAAACCGGTGATGACGCACGCGGCCAGGGCAATCGGGATCGCCAGGAAGCCGAGCCCCCCGAGCGACACCCCGAGCCAGGCAGCGGTTACCGCCCCTATAAAGAGCTGGCCCTCACCCCCGATGTTGAACAGCCCTGCCCGGAACGCCACGGCCACGGCGAGGCCGGTGAAGATCAGGGGCGTAGTGTACAGCAGCGTCCTCCCGAGGCCAGTCGCCGATCCGAAAGCGCCCCCGATGAGCGCGGAGTACGCACTCAGAGGGTTGTTTCCAGTGACGAGCACGATCACGGCCCCGATGATGAAGGAGAGCGCGATGGCTATAAGGGGGAAAACCAGCGCCCCGCCGAGACCCGCGATCGCGTGCAGCAACCTGGACTGGGGTGATGCCTCCTGCTCCCGCCGCTCCTCGCTCACGCGCTCCGCCCCGCATTCGGCTCCGCGTCTTCGCCCCTGCCTGCCATGAGGAGGCCGAGCGCTTCGTCCGTGGCATCCGGGCCGACCTCGCCGACTATGCGGCCAGCGTACATGACCATGATGCGATCTGAGAGCGAGCGCACCTCTTCGAGTTCCAGTGAGATCACGAGTATCGCTTTGCCCTCAGAGCGCTGCTCGAGCAGCCTGCGGTGTATGAACTCTATGGCCCCAACGTCAACGCCGCGCGTCGGCTGGGCCGCGATAATAACGCCAGGGTCGCCGGATAGCTCGCGCGCCAGTATGGCCTTCTGCTGGTTGCCGCCGGATAGTGAACCGGCCCTGGCGTCGGGGTCCGCTGGGCGCACATCGTAGGCATTTAGGTTTTCGGCGGCGCGGCGGCGCATGACGGAAGGGAAGATCCAACCGAACTTCGAGAAAGGCCGCTCGTCATAAGTTTTGAGCGCGTTGTTCTCGTAAAGCGAGAATTCCTGCACCAGCCCCTTGGTCCCCCGATCTTCAGGCACGTAGGCGACGCCCCGCTCCTGCAACGCGCCAGCGCCCAGCGAGGTCACGTCCTCACCGTCGAGGCGCACCTTGCCGCCCTGAACCTGACGCACCCCGGCCAGCGCATCGGCAAGCTCCGTCTGGCCGTTGCCGTCCACCCCGGCGATGCCGAGTATCTCCCCACCGCGCACCTCAAGGTCAACGCCGTCAACAGCCTTCGTGCCGGTGCTTGAGTTGACGACCAGCCCCTCGGCCACGAGGCGAGGCTCTCCGACCTGTGTCTCTGTCTTCTCCACCCGCAGCAGCACGTCGCGCCCAACCATCAGGCGGGCGAGGGCGCCCTCGTCCGTGTTCGAGGCGTCCACAGTATCGACCACTTTACCGTCGCGGATGATGGTGATGCGGTCGCCCACCCCGATCAACTCCCCCAGCTTGTGGGTGATGAGGATGATGGAGAGGCCGTCGCCTACCAGCTCCTTGAGCGTGTCGAAAAGATCATCGGTCTCCTGCGGCGTCAGCACCGCCGTCGGCTCGTCGAGGACCAGGATGCGCGCCTCGCGGTAAAGGGTCTTCAGGATCTCCACGCGCTGCCGCACCCCGACCGAGAGATCAGCCACCCGCGACCTCGGGTCCACCCTCAGCCCATACTTTTCGGAGATCTCTTCGGTGGCCCCGATCGCCTTATCGAGATCGAGTGAGAGGCCCTTGCGGGGTTCGGCGCCGAGCACTATATTCTCTGCAACTGTGAGGCGCGGTATGAGGGTGAAATGCTGGTGGACCATCCCGATGCCGCGGGAGACGGCGTCCTTGGGGTCCCGGATCTCCGCCCGCTCGCCGTCGACGAAGACCTCGCCTTCGTCTGGTGAGTAGAGGCCGTACAGGATCTTCATCAGGGTGGATTTGCCAGCGCCGTTCTCGCCGAGGAGGCCGTGGATCTCCCCGCGCCGCAACTCGATGGAGATGTCGTCGTTGGCTGTGACATCACCGAAGCGTTTGGTCACGCCCCGCATTTCGAGGACGACCGGGGCTGTGGCCCCGGCCACGCTCGTTCCGGCTTCGCTCTCTGCCAAAAGGAGTTCCTTACTTCGGTGAGTCTGGGACTTTGATGTCGCCAGCGATGATCCCCTTTTTGGCCTTGTCCACCGCGTCCTTGACCTCCTTGGGAACGTCCTTGTCGAAGCGTCCGTAAGGGGTGAGGGAGATGCCTTTCTCCTTCAGGCCGCGGTCCACCGTGGTGCCCTTCGGCTTCTGTCCCTTGGAGACGTCGCCGATGGTCTGGTAGACGGCGTTATCGACCCGCTTGACCACGGAGGTCAGGATCGGGGCTTCGGGGAACAATTTGGCCTGATCGAGGTCAACCCCGATGGCGAAGATCTTCTCCTGCGACGCCGCGTCGAAGAGCCCCGAGCCCGTGTTGCCAGAGGCATGGTAGATGACGTCAGCGCCCTGGTCGATCTGCTGCAGGGAGATCTCCTTGCCCGCCTGAGGGTCGTTGAAGGCGTCAGGCGTGGAGCCCGCGTACTGCACGATCACCTTGCAGTCAGGACAGACTGACTTGACCCCTGCCTCGTATCCGGCCTGGAACTTCTCGATCAGCGGTCCCGTCTGGCCGCCCAGGAAGCCCACTACCTTGTCGTCGGATGAGGTGTACTCTGTGTCCTCCTGGGTCATCAGGCCGGCCACCACGCCGGCCAGGTAACTGCCCTCCTGCTCCCTGAACACGAGATCTATGGTGTTCGGGGTATCAACCACGGAGTCCACGATGGCGAACTGGGTGTCGGGGAACTGCTGGGAGACCTGGGTGAGGTCCTCGGTCATCAGGAAGCCCACGGCGATCACCGGGTCGAACCCAGACTCGGCGAGCTGGGTAAGGTTGTCCGTGTAGTCCGTCGGGGCGCTAGACTCAAGGTACTCGCCCTTGACCCCGAAGTCTTTCTCGGCCCGCTTGAGCCCCGCATAGGCCGAATCGTTGAAGCCGTCGTCTCCTAGGCCGCCGACGTCGAGGTTCAGCGCCGGACGGGCTTTGCTGCTCCCGCCTCCACTGCTACCCTGGCTCCCGCCTCCACAGCCGGCCAGGCCGAAAGCCATCGCAACGACGGCCAGTATGCATGGGATCAAAGCCAACCTGAGACGCATGGAACCCTCTTTCTACGGCCGCGCGAACCCTCACCGGGCGGCCAACTATCCGCTGACATTTTCCGGCATCATATAGAGTAACGACCGTCAGCGCAAAGGAGACCACATGCCCCCACCCGGCGAGCCAGGCGAGGCCGTGAAACGCAACCTGGCATGGCTCAGAGAGTTCACCCCGGCCACGAAGTCCGCCGCATCCGAGATGCCATCCCTCACGCAAGAGCGCCTGCTCGTGGTCTGCCACCTCGACCTGAAGATGATCCCCTACTTCGAAGCCCTCATCGCGGCTGGCGCGGAAGTCTGGGCCTGCGCCGCCAACCCGGCCACCACCCGCGATGCAGTCGCCAGGCATCTGGAAGATCTGGGCGTCCGCGTCCCAGCCCGCAAAGGCGACCCACCGGAGCGCAACGCCGCCTACTTGCAGGCCGCGATAGAAGCGAAACCGACCCTTCTCTCCGAGATGGGAGCTGACGCGACCGCCGCTACGGACGGAAAACTGGAGGGCGTGCGTGGCGGCATCGAGGCCACGGGGACAGGCATAAACCGAATCTCCAGCCTGGATCCCGCGTACCCGATCTTCGACTGGAACGGCCTCCAGATCAAAGAGGGACTCCACAACCGTCACCTCGTCGGCCTGATGGCCATGAACACCTTCCTGAACACCGCCTTCCTATCCCTGTACGGTCGAACGGTTCTCGTCGTCGGCTACGGCCCTGTCGGGCGTGGGGCCGCGGACGCCGCCCGCGCTTTCGGGGCAATCGTCGAGGTGTGCGACCTCGACCCGGCTGCCCGGCTCGCAGCGGCCCATCTCGGCTTCCCCACCCCGAACCTGGAAGATGGTCTCTCCCGCGCCAGCGTGGTCTTCACGGCCACGGGCCGCGACGGTGCAGTGCCTTTCGACGTTCTTCGGGCTGGCGTCAGGGACGGCGCGTTCCTGGCGAACATGGGCCACACCAGCGGTGAGCTACCCGTCACCGAGTTGCGGGAGCGCGTGACCGGCGCTCCCCAACCATTCATCGAACGGTGCGAGGTAGACGGGAAGACGGTCTATCTGCTGGCGGGTGGTGCTATGTTCAACCTGGCTGCCGGGCCGGGAGATCCCTACGACACCTTCGACCTTGTCACAGCCCTGATGCTCGAAGCGACCGGCTTCCTGGCTACGGAGGGAGTCGAATATCCGCCTGGTGTTCATCCATTGCCGAAGACGGTTCAGGATCGGGCGGCCCGCCGCTATCTCGGGGAGGATTCCGAAGCCTACTGAAGCAGCTTTTTCAGCCCTTCCTCCAGGTATTCGGGGGTGACGGCGCCTTCCGGGGAGTAGGCTACCGCCTCTTTGCAGAGGTGGTAGAGGGCGAGGGTTCGGGTCGGGGAGAGACGGCGGGTTCCGGCTTGATCCAGGACCATCCGCATCAGCTCCAGCGCAACCTCTGCGTCGGTTTTGGGCTGATTCAACTGGCACCTTCCTTTCCCGTCTCGAACACAGGATATTGTACCGGCGCGCTCCGGCGCTATGGTAAACTCGATCTCGTCTTGGTGCCCGAGAGAGCCAGATCCCAGCCCCGTCATCCCGATGGAAAGCGCATCCGTGGCGGAGGTTGAGCGGGCGTACACTGGGTGCCCCGTCTGCCGCCACGTATTCAGGGCTAACTACGTGGGACCTTACGTCACAGTGGGCCGTGAGTCTGATCTCTGCCCCAAATTCCGCGGCAGACAGTCTGATGGATCACGCCTCCTCCAAAGCGGCATAACCATGTGCCCGGCCTGCTCCTTCGCCGCCGGGGAGGGATTCGATGACCTCGACCTCACCTTCGACGAACGCCAGGACATCGAAGAAAGACTGCGGGATGACGGCCTCCTCCGGGTCTTCAGGGAGAACCCGCCGCCCTGGCTCGGCTTCCACGCCGCCGAAGTTTGCGGCAAGGAGCGCGGCCACGGGGCGCGCGGGCTCGGAGACCTTTGCCTGCGCGCCTCGTGGGTGTGCCGCAAAGAGGGCGAACAGCCTTTCGAGAGCACCTTCCAGCTAAGGGCCGTCAGGCACTTCATCCGCGCCCTCGAAAGGGAGGGCCTGCATGGACGAGAACTCTCCGTCACGGCCTACCTCGTAGGTGAACTCAACAGGCGCCTCGGCAACCATCGCGAGGCCCTCAACTGGTACGTCAACGCCGAGCGAACCCTGGATGGGGATTCCGGCCTTGCGTGGCTGGAACGTCTGATCTCCACGCAGAAAGAGATGGCGAGGGAACAGGCGGCATAGGGTCCTGGTTCGACGCTTGCCCTGGGATACAACCGGGTTCAAGATTCTTCATACGCTCGCAGCCCTGACGAATAGGTGAGTATGTCGTCTAGCCTCATAAGTTTTCCGTTCTGGATTCCCCGGAGTTTCAGCGTGGTGGACGGCGTCGCCAGGGTGTGCGAGACGGAACTCGTGGTCGAGTTCGAGATCTCAGAGGGCATGTTCAGGATCGTCACGAAGGAAGTCTCCATACCCTTCGATGAGATGGAATCCGTAGTCTTGAAGAAGAGACTACTCAAGAACACGCTGGTCTTCACCACCAGGCGGCTGCATCCAGCCAGCAGCATCCCCCAGAGCAGGGCCGGACAATTCGCGCTCCACGTCTCGCGGGACCACACCAACAAGGCCAGAGAAGCCGAGTCCCTGCTTGCCTATGAGTTGGCGCGCAGGGATCTGCGCGGCATGGCGGGCTCGCTGCCCCCGAGAAACCGGGATCTCCAGTCTCCAGATAGCCTCGCGTAAACTCCTCACCATGACAGAAGATTCAATCCTATCTCCAGGCACGCCAGAAGATGCTGCATACGAATCGGAGACGCGCAGGCTGCTCGAAAGACCTTATCTCCAGGCGACCGACCCACGCGGTCAGTCGGGGTTTCGGGGCGATAGCTTGCGCTGGAAACGGGCACGGGGTCCCATCATTAGGGCCGTGGACCGTGACGGGACGTTCCTCGACGTTGGCTGCGCCAATGGCCTGTTGATGGAGAGCATCGCCAGGTGGGCCGGGGAAGAGGGATTCCGGATAGAACCATACGGCCTCGAGCTCATCGACTCACTGGCTGTACTGGCACGCCGCCGGCTGCCGCGCCTGTCGCACCGCATATTCACGGGCAATTCGATGCTCTGGCGACCACCGTTTCGATTCGACTTCGTGCGCACGGAACTCGAATATGCGCCCCACCACAGGCGCAGGGAGATGGTCGGGAAAATGTTGAGCCAGTACCTCCCACCGACAGGCTCCGAAAACGGAACCCGTCGCGGAGATCCTGCGTTCCTGGGGCTACGAAGTTTTGGGGCAGGCCGAGGGCGTAGACAAAAACGGTGTGGTCATTACCCGCATCGCCTGGATCGACGCTAACCGATAGATCCCAACCCCAGCACACCAGCGACCGCCGCCTTCGCCACCGCTCCATCACCATCGAACGCAGGATCGTAGGATGCTATTCCCGCAGCCACCACGGTGAAGTGGTCACCAATCATGGAGATAGCCGTCTCGAACTCCGCCCGTGTCAGCCCACCAGGAACGGCGAACTCATTGGCCGGTCCCACCGATTCGGGGTCGAGGACGTCGAGATCCAGGTGAACGTAGACTTTTTCCACACGATTCCGCATCGAACCCAGGGCGTCGTCCAGAATCTCAGCCAGTACGTCACGATTTATGGCGGCGGCATCAACGATGGTGATCCCCGATCCTTCCAAACGCGCCTGCTCCGCAGATGACATCTCACGGACACCCACTAGCAACATGCGCGCCTCGGGAACTGGCCGGAAGCCTGGGATGCTCGCGGCCATCGCGTTCCAGCAATGTCCGGCCATTATCGCCAGCCCCATGCAGTCCGTGAACCCGGTGGTAGTCGTCTCAGGGGTCTCGAAGTCAGGGTGGGCGTCGAGCCAGATCACGCCGATGTCATCGCTGCCTGCGCCAGCGATGGTCCCGACTGCTGTGTTGCAGTTGCCTGATAGCACCAGCGGAAACTCCCCAGCATCCAAAGCCGCCTTTACTTCTTCGGCTACGAGCCGGTCAAGCTCGAAGGCGGCGGATACCTCGAACGGCGGGACGTTGTCCGGGTTCACGGTCACGGTGCTGATACCAGGGCCGGTAGCGCGAAGTGCCTCTTCGAGGTCGTTCGAGATCAGGGTTTCAGGACCACGTCCCATGCGGAAACCGCGTTGTCCCGCATCGTAGGGGGGCCAGGATCACACGCACACCAGAATGGGAATGGCCGAACGTACGAACTACCGCGACAGCGGGCTAATCAATGGTCTCGTCTATTACCTGCTCCCCGGCTTTCTCGTCGGGGACCCAGTAGGAGATGCCACCTATGTACTGCGGGGTTCCTGGGTACATCTCCACAGGGTCTCCCCTTCCCCAGACCATGTATTGCGCCCCGAACCGGGCCGCCTGAAGCGGGTTCATGTTGGTCTCGATGTTGCTCCAGGCCGCGTTTATGGTGGCCGGGAGGCGGGGCCAGTTCAAAGGCGAGATTGCCTCCTTTGCCAGCGCCGAGATGAACCGCTGCTGGCGGCCGATGCGCCCGATGTCTGCCTGCGGGCCGCCCCGGTAGCGGACGTACGCCAGGGCCTGCCCGCCGTTCAACTCCTGTTTGCCTGGTTGGATGGTGAATTTGCGGCCTTCGATGCCTAGTTTTATCTCCTGTCTCACGTCTATCGTGACGCCGCCGAGTGCGTTGACCACGTCCTCGACACCCGTGAATTTTATGACCGCGTAGTCGTCTATCGGGACACCCGTGAGATTATCCAGCGTCTCCACTGTGAGGTCGGGGCCACCGTAGGCGTAGGCGGCGTTCAGCTTGTCCTCCCCGACGCCTGGTATCTTCACCAGCGTGTCCCTCGGTACGGAGAGCATCCCGCCCGTGGAACGTGCGATCAGGATGGTATCCGAACGCGACACCTCGTCAGACCGCGCGTCGCTCCCGAGCAACAC
>JAABUS010009306.1_pt1 | contig 10409 bp, 9 predicted proteins | sample 5560161 | NCBI WGS metagenome assembly JAABUS01 (sample SAMN10711885, study PRJNA513376) | rock metagenome | isolation source: Antarctica rocks | place: Antarctica: Victoria Land, Trio Nunatak nord | collected 2016-01-04
TCGTCAGTCTGCTGCATCGGGCGGGATGGCGCACGATTGCCGCGCGCTTACGCTACTACAGCGGCCATCCGAAGGAAGTCCTTGCCTTCCTCGGCATCCCGCTGACCGAGAATGCATAAGCCCTGTCTGACATCCGGACAAAACGCAGACCTTCATTGGTAGCGCGGGCTTTCCAGCCTGCGCGCTGTGCGATCGCGTGCCCGGCGCTATGCCTCTATGCTTTCCACGTTTTCCGTAGCACGCGCACCCAGTTCTCGTGCGCGAGTTTGCGGAGCGATGCGTCGTCGTACCCGTGGTCCTTGAGCGCGCGCACGAGGTTGCCCAACTTTGACACGTCGCTCACGCCCTGTGGCATCGTCGCGCCATCGTAGTCCGAGCCGAACCCGACGCGATCGATGCCGAGGTGTTCGACGAGGTAATCGAAGTGCCGCACCATCGTTTCGAGCGGCAAGCCCGGCTCGTTGTTGCCGTCCGCTGTGAGGAAGCCGACGTTGAAGTTCACGCCGACCATCCCATCGGACTCCTTGATCGCGGCGAGTTGCTTGTCCGTCAAATTCCGCGTGCTCGCGGAGAGCGCGTGCGCGTTCGAGTGCGTCGCCACAAGGGGCGCGTCGGTGATCGCCGCGATGTCCCAGAAACCCTTCTCGTTCAGATGTGACAGGTCGAGCAGCACGCCGAGGCGGTTGCATTCTCGCACCAGCGCCATCCCCGCGTTCGTCAGACCGGGGCCGGTATCCGGCGAGACGCCGAACTGGAACGGCACGCCCTCCGCGAAGGCATTCGGGCGGCTCCAGACCGGGCCAATCGACCGCAGCCCCGCCTTGTAGAAGACTTCCAGGGCGTTCAACTCCTCGTCGATCGCCTCAGCCCCCTCGAAGTGGAGGATGGCGCAGAAGATGCCGTGCGCGAGGCAGTGCGCCAGTTCGTCCGCCGTCCGCACGATCTTCACCTGCCCCCGCGACTGCTCCTCGATGCGGAAAAGCCGCGCGGTCATCCGCATCGCGACGGGCACGGCCTCGTCGTAGGTCGGCGTGGCGGGGCGTGTCGCGGGGTCGGAGAACGCCGCTGCGAACCCCTGCACACCGTCCGCATTCGCACGACGCTTGCCCGGCACGAAGACCGCGAAGAACCCGCCTCCGAGGCCGCCCGCCTTCGCACGTGGCAGGTCGATGTGCCCGCGCTCGCTCCGCACGAAGAAATCCCGCTCCGTCCCCGGTTCCCGGCCCGGCAGGTCGAGCAGCGTGTCGTTGTGCCCATCAAAAACCAGTGGCAATGCCATGTCAGCCATCCGAATGCCGCCCTTTCCGCGCAGTTGCGCGCTATCCAGGTATCACCGCTATTTGTCCCCCTTTGTCATCTCGTGAACCCGGCTGTGCGGGCCACAGTCTATCACCGGCGCGGGCGGCGCGGCATCGGCGCGCGTTCTAGAGATTGGCCGCGATGCCGGACGGGGCGCGATCTTCCACTTGGGGCCGCTCCTGCCGCGCGTCTCGCGCCTGTGCGAAGCGGTCAACGAGCCACGCGGTATGTCGCTGCGACGCGCTGATGTGCGCCCGCACCGCGTCTACGAGGGCGTCGCCGTTCCCCTGCACGAACGCGCGCACAATCGCCGTGTGCTCCTCGTGCGCGCCGAGCGACCGCCGGAAAATCTCGTCCTCACCGGGGAAGTAAATCCGCCCGACACGCATCCGCGCCATGACGACCCGGTGCATGTCCAGCACGACTGCGTTCCTCGTCAGGCTGACGACGCGCTCGTGCAGCGCGAGGTCGAGCAGATGGAACGCGGGGTGGTCGAAATGATCCGGGGTCGCGCCCGCGATGATCGCCGTGCTCCGGTCGAGAAGGGTTTGCATCGCCGCCGCCGCGCCGGTCATCGCCGCCGGTGCGAGTTGCTGCGCGGACCAAGCCTCGATCATCATGCGGCTGCCGAAGAGGTCGCGCAGGGTGGTCGGCGTCAGGGTCGCGACGTACGTGCCGCGCCGACTGCGCAGCACGACCAATCCTTCCGCCGTCAGCCGGTTGATCGCGTCCTTCACCGGCGTCCGGCTGACGCCGAGGTCGTCCGCCAGTTGCTGCACATCGAGTTTGTCGCCGGGCAGGAAGGCGTGGTGCAGGATGCGGTCCTTCAACCACTGGTAGACCTTGGTGGTCAGATCGCTGTGCTCAATCACCACGTCCCCCTCTCTTGGTAGTAACGAGGAACAAGATGCCGAAGCCGATCCCCTTTGTTACTTGCTACTTTCAACGTGTTACTCGCCGAAGGTGGCGATGGCGTCGAGCAGGCCTTGCATGTAGCCGATGGCGTGCGCCCGCCCCCGGTGCGCCCAGGGTGTGTCTTCCACCATGTGCGGCACGTGGTCGTCCAGCAGGAACCCCGTGAATCCGCTCTGCTTCAGGAGCAGCATCACCGCTGCGGCGTTGTAGTTCCCTTCACCGATGAAGCACTCCGCGAACTGCGGTACGGTGCCCTGCACGTCGCGGAAGTGGACGTAGGCGATGCGCCCCTTCGGGCCGAAGTGTTCGATCATCGCGCGTACGTTGGCCGCGCCGCCGGGCATCTCCGAGCAGCAGCCGAGGCAGAGGTCCAATGCCCACGCGGGGGAGCCGTGTGAGAGGTCGTGCCCATGCTTGAAGTCGTCCACGCTCTTGAAGATGCGGGCGACGCCGCCGAGCGACTCCATCGGCGGATCGTCGGGATGGAGGGCGAGGGTGACGCCTACCTCCTCCGCGACGGGAAGGACGGCCTTCAGGAAGTAGGCGTAGTTCTCCCACATCTGCGCGGCGGTCACTGCGTGCTCTTGATAGGTGGCGAACATCTCGTCGAGCACCGCGCCCTTCACCCCGACGAAGTTCCGCCGCTCGGTGGGGGCGGCCTGATCGACCAGCGCCTGATCGAACGCGGTGACGTGCGCACCGCCCCGGCCCGGCGTGGTGCGGGAGGTGCGCCAGACCGAGTTCGGCATGAAGTGGTAGCCGAGAACCGGGATGCCCGCACGGCCCATGTTGCGAATTGTGGCGCAATAATGCTCCAACTGCTCGTCCCGCCCCGGCGCGCCGAGCATCACCTTATCGTAGAAGTGGAGCGGCACATTCTCAATTGCCTCGAACGTCAGGCCGTGCTCCTCAGTCTTCAGGCGCAGCGCGAGCAGGTCCTCGTACTCCCAGCGGTGCTCACCCGGCAGCGACGAGTGGCCGAGCAGGTTCATCTGCATACTACCGACGCCGAGTTGTTTGGCGTAGATTAATTTCTCTTCCGTGAGTTCGTTAAACTGCCCCAATGCGATGCGCATCTGTACCGCCATGCCGCGCCCCTCCTGCTTCACGCCCCCACATCATGCATTCCCACCCAGATTGACACGTAACATTTCACATGTTACGTTGCCGCTGTCAAGAGGGAAGATGTGCGCGCACGGAGGGATTTCGCGGAGGCATTGCCCGCCTCGGAAAACCTGCCGCATAATCCCGTGGTTGGCGATACACGCAATCTCATGATGGCTATCGAAGGGTGAAGCTGAGCGTACTCGGCGGATCGTTGGTTTGAACGGGAGGGAATGCACAATGACTGATACGTCCTGGCTCTCACGACGACGATTCCTGGGCACACTGGCGGGCGGTGCCGCCGCTGCGATCCTCGCCGCGTGCGGTGGTGGGAGCAGCGCGACGGACACGCCGAAGGCCGCGTCTGGTGGCGGGACGCCCGCTACGGGTGCGACACCCGCCGCGACGACTGGCGCCGCGAATCCGTTTGGTTCCCCCGCCGTGGCCACCGCGACGAGGCCCGCCACGACGGCTGCGACGAGCGCGACGACCGCCCCCGGCGGTTCCGCGACGACGGGCAGCACCGGCACGACCGCGCCGGGCGTCGTGTCGAGCACCGGCAAGATGACCTACTGGGGCGGCCTCATCTTCTCGGACGACGCGAACGCGCTCCAAGTGGCGAGCATCAAGGATTGGGGCAAGCAGAACAAGATCGACATCGATGTCGTGATGATTAACCAGAACGAGACGAACACGAAGGTCGCGGCGGCAGTCGAATCGAACACGATGCCGGATGCGCTCGATATGGGCCTCGATTTGCTCCTGCTCCTCTCCAACCAGCAGAAACTCGTCGTGCTGGACGATCTGTACGCCAAGATCGGCAAGGCGCACGGCGGCTGGCTCAAGTCCGTCGATACCGCCATTGACCCGAAACTCTTCGGCGGCACGCGCAACGGCATCCCGTACGGCACGGGCGGCAATGTCCTCTTCCGGCGCGCCGATCTGCTGACGAAAGCGGGGATCACCAATGCGCCGAAGACGTGGACCGATGTGAGCGACGCGGCGGAGAAGACGACGAAATCGCCCGTCTACGGCATGGGCTTCGCGCTCTCGAATGTCGGCGACGGCAACACGCAGGTGCAGGTGATGCAGTCATGGGGCGGGCGTGTCGCGGATGACGCAGGCAAGGTCTGCACGCTCAAGTCACCCGAGACGAAGGCGTACCTCCAGTGGGTCTCGGACGCCTACAAGAAGGGCCTCTTCCCACCGGGCGCGACGACCTGGGACGGCGCGGGCGACAATAATGCGTACCAGTCCGGGCAGGCGGTTTTCATCGCGAACACCGGCAGCGTCTCTGTCTGGATGCGCGCGAACGACAAGGATCTGCTCGCGAACACGCAATACTCCGCGCTGCCGACCGGCCCGAAGATGCGCGTCTCGCCCGGCACGCCGGTGATCCGGGGCATCCCGAAGAGCAGCAAGAACATCGAGGCATCCAAGGCGCTGCTCGAATATCTCGCTAATAAAGAGTTCACATCGAAATACTACCCACTCGCTATCTACGGTCCGGTGCTACAGGAGGAGACGACGCTCGACCTCTTCAAGAGCGACCCCGTCCATCAGGGGCTCGCGGACCTCGGTGTCAACGGCACCGCGCCCGCCTTCCCGGACCTGAACAACACGGCGTACGCGGACTTCAACAACAACTACATCGTGCCGAAGATGATCCAGCGCGTCGTGATCGACAAGTACGATCTTGACAAGGCGATCGACGAGGCTCAGAAGGCGGGTGACGCGGTCTACGCCAAATACAAGTAGCGAGTAACAAGTAACAAGGGGTCGGGGACAATGCCCCTTCGCGTTACGCATTACCCGTTACTCGATACTCGTCATCTGATCGAGGAGGGGCTTATGGCCGTTCATGCGGCGCCGACACCGGGGCGGAGATTATTCTGGTCGTTTTCGCGACGTGGGGCGCTGACCGGCTATCTCCTTGTGCTGCCCGTCTGCATCGTCCTGCTCTTGCTCGTCGCGTACCCGTTCGTCTACGCGATCTTCATCTCGTTCACAAGCCGCGTGGTCGGGAATGCGGGTGAGTGGGTCGGCTTCCGCAACTTCCGCTACCTCTGGAACTTCGTCAGCTTCAAGCGCGCGCTGATGAACACCTTCACGCTCGTCCTCGTGACGGACGGGTTGAAGTTGGTCATTGGCACCGCCCTCGCCTTGCTCCTCAATGAGAAGATGCGTGGACGCAACATCTTCCGCTCGTTCATCATGCTGCCGTGGGCGATGCCCGCGTTCGTTGCCTTCCTGACGTGGCGGCTCCTCTTCCTGCCCATCGGCGGCGGCGTGAACCTCCTGCTGACGACGCTCCACCTCCACGCCGGCATCATCGACTGGCTCGGGCAGCGCTCGACCGCGATGCCCGCCGTCATCATCGCGACCGTCTGGCGCGGCTTCCCATTCTGGACGGTCTCGATCCTCGCGTCGCTCCAGAATGTGCCGCAGGAGCAGTACGAGGCGGCGAAGACAGACGGCGCGAATGCGTGGCAGCGCTTCTGGTTCATCACCGTGCCGAGCATTCGGCACGTCATCCTCGTCGTCGCGCTGCTCTCCTCGATCTGGACGGCGAACAGCTTCGAGAATATCTGGCTGATGACGCAGGGCGGGCCGTCCGACGCGACGATGGTCCTGCCCGTGCTCGCGTTCTTCGGCCTGCAGAGCCAGCGACTCGGCGAGGCGGCGGCGGTCTCCGTCGCCCTCATCCCGGCGCTCGCGATCCTCGTCTTCATCGTCGCCGCACTCCTACAGAAGGACTGAGGACGGAGAGAAGTGCTGAGGGCTGAGGGCTGAGTGCTGAATGCGAGCACAGGCATCGATACCACGTGCAGCGTACGTCCCCTTCCCTCTCCATCGCCCAAAGATCATGGGATGCATCAGTTTCGTTCAGCGATGGAGAGGGAAGGGGGGTGAGAAAGGAAGAGCGCATGGCATCAATCACACAACCGCAGGCGCGCGTCCAGCGTGCGGAACGCGCGAAGGCCGAACGGAGTGGGGCGCTCCGCACCGTCCTGATCTACGCCGTGCTCGCGGTCGTCTGCCTCATCATCATCTTCCCGCTTTACTGGATGGTGACGATCTCGCTCAAGACCCCGCGCGACATCTACCGCGTGCCGTCCCTGCTGCCCGACGTGCACCGGCTGACGCTCGACAACTTCCGCACGCTGCTCGTCAAGAAGCATTTCCTGGTGAACATCCGCAACAGCCTGATCGTCGCGACGAGTGCGACGGTCGTCTCGGTCTTCATCTCCGCGCTCGCGGCGTACAGCCTCGTCCGGCTCAAGTACCGCTTTCAGAGCGCGATCGGGCGGCTGATCCTGCTCGCCTACCTGACGCCCGCCTCGCTCCTCTTCATTCCGCTCTCGGTGATTGTGGCGCGGCTCCACCTCGGCAACTCGCTGCACGGCCTCATCATCGTCTACCTGACATTCTCGACGCCGTTCAGCACATGGCTGCTGATGGGCTATTTCCGGGGCATCCCGGCGGACCTCGAGGAGCAGGCGATGGTCGATGGCGCGACGCGCATCGGCGCGCTCACGCGCATTCTGCTGCCCCTCTCGCTACCCGGCCTCGTCGCGGTGAGTATCTTCACCTTCACGGGGGCATGGAATGAGTTGCTGCTTGCGCTCATCTTCATCACATCGGAGGACAAGCGGACGGTGCCGCTCGGCCTGCAGTACCTCATCACTGGCGACACCTTCCTCTGGGGGCCGATCATGGCGGGCGCGCTCTTTTCCGCGCTGCCAGTGATGATCCTCTACTTCCTCGCGCAACGGTTCATGGTGCAGGGCCTCGCGGCGGGAGCGGTGAAGGGCTGACGCGGACAAACGAACGGAACCGCAGAGGCACGGACGAGACGCAAAGACGCAGAGGACGGGAGAAGCATCGATCTTCTCCGTCCCTCTGCGTTCAGGCCCTTCCGTGCTCGCGAAACGCGTTACCGAGCGCCAGGCTCCGCGTGCGTCGCCGCCAGCACCGCGTCCGTTGTGATGTCGAACTGGCTGGCGGACCAGGTCGCCGCGCCGTTGCGGAGCACGATCACCTGCGGCGACTCGTGACGGATGCCGGTTCGCTGCGTCACCGCGCTCGCCACATCCTGGTCGTGCTCCACATCGATGATCGCAATTTCGTTGGGGAGGAGAGTCATCTCCCGAAATGCCGTCGCGCTGATCGGGCACGACGGATCGTGCTTGAAGACGACGATGGGATGATCGGCGGAGGACGTAAAAAGTTCCTCAACTGCGGCGGTGTCCGTGACCGGGGTGAAATGCTGATCCATTCGTCATTCGCTCACTTTCCTATGCTACCGTGCCGCACACCCATTTCGGTGTGCAAGAGTGCTGCCACGCCGAAAAGACCAATAGCGCCAGGGAAACCCTCATGCCCTTCCATTATGCATCACGAGCGCAACCGATTTCCTTTCTCACACGGGGATATTTGGCTCTCCCACCGCACCCAGGGCGCGTTCGCGAATGCGGTTCGCATCGCGTTCTCATCCATGAACCGCTCGGTGAGCACACATCCCTCGCCCGTGAGGTGCAGCGCATCGACCGCCAGGGGCCACGAATCGAGCGTCCAATGATCGGGGCGGGCGGTCATACACGAGTGCGAGGCTGGTCATGCCGCCTGCTGTCGGCACGCGATCCCACTGGTATCGCACCGGTGCGTCCCACCCCGGTCGCGGGACGCCGTAGCACGTATGAACGGCGATGCGACCCCAGATCGTGAAGGTGGCGTGGGAGCGGGCGGGCGCGGGTGGAGTCACCGCCGCCGCGTACGCCGGTTCGGCGGTGAGACTGGCGCGAACGCGCCGTTGGAAGGTGCGCTCGCGCCGGAGATAGGCTGTGACGGCACGGCGCTCCGCAGGGACGATTGGCGGCTGCTCGTACGACGAGAAGATCCATGTGCCGTGCCGTGAGACGAGCAGCACGGCGTACCGGCTCTGCGTCATCATCAGCGGCACCGCGTCGTGCCAGAGGCGGAGATGATCGGCGCGCGTCAGTTCGCGATAGGCGTGCGGCAGGCCCGTTGCGCGGTTAAGCGTCGGCGCGATCTCTGCCGGGAGCATCCCGATCTCGTGCTGCTCGGCAGCGAGCAGCATCTCCGCCATGTGGGGCGGGTTGGCGAACGGCGCGCGGCCCCACGCCGGCTCGATCGCACCCACGAGGCGCGCGTGCGCGGGCTGGCCGATGGCAACGATCCCGTCCAGGTGCGCGTGGTGCAGCATGGGGCGTTCCGTTCGCTCCATGCCATTCTATACGTGGCGGAACGACCCCGTGCGGCGGCTGAAATGGCTCTGGTATACTTTAGCCCGTGCCGATCACCGTTGCGGTGCACATCGGCGCGGGGAGGCCGGTGCCCATTGATGCCACCGCCGACCGGATAACGGACATTCCTGATCGTTTCTGGAGAGGATGGGGCAGCGTGGTGACGGAGCGGGCGGTCGAGCAGCGGGATGAATCGACGCGGGAGCGGGACACCGCCGACACGGGCGGCGTGCGCGCCTTCAACTACAACCGCCGCCGCGCCTTCACCCGCCACCTGCGCGGCGACGGCGTCGAGATCGGCGCCCTCCACAACCCCCTCGACCTCTCCGCCGCCCCCATCGACCGCGTCCGCTACCTCGACCGCTACGACGTCGACGGCCTGCGCGCCCACTACCCCGAGTTGCGCGCCTTCGACCTCGTGCCGGTGCACATCGTCGATGACGGGCAGACGCTTTCGACGATCCCGGACGGCTCCCTCGACTTCATCGTCGCCAACAACATGATCGAGCACTGCGACGACCCGCTCGGCACGCTCGCCCACTGGCTGGCGAAGCTGCGCGAGGGCGGCACGATCTACCTGACGGCGCCGGACAAACGGGTCGGGGGGGACGAGCGGCGGCCGCTGACGACGTGGGAGCACCTGGTGGGGGACTACCGGGCGGGCAGGGAAGAGATGGCCGCGCGCAACGCCCCCCACTTCGCCGAGTTCATCACCTTGCTGACGCTCCAGGACGAGGCGGAGCAGGCGACGTACGACGCGCAAGGCTCGCTGGAGGAGCGGATCGCACACGCGATCGCGACGGACTACTCGATCCACTTCCATGTCTTCACCTTCGAGTCGTTTCGGGGGATGCTGGCGCGGGCGCGTGAGGAACTGGGCTTCCCGCTGGTGGTGGCGGACGCAGCGCCGCCGATCCCGGAGTCGTGGGAGTTCATCTACGTGCTGCGCAAGGCGACGGGGGGCGGGGCGGCAGTAGGGGCGGTGCCGGAAGCGGTGGCGGCGATGGGGGTGACGGGAGACGCGGAGACGCTGATGATCGCCCTCGCCAAGGCGAGCATCAGGATCGGTTCCCTGGAGACGAAACGGTGGGAGGCGGAGGCCGCGCGCACGCAGGCCGACACCGCGCTCGCGACGGCGAATGGCCGCATCTGGGAACTGGAGACGGCGGTGTGGCGGGCGGAGACGCGCGCGTGGGAGGCCGAGACAAAACTCTGGCACCTCGCACAGCAGCAGGCGGGGAAGTCTGACGGGGCATAACTGCGGAAACGCACTGGGCATTCTCAAATAGGTAGTCTGATTCCACGTTCCTTCCTCCCTTTCCTCTCCGGGGAAGGCAGGCGCAGGCGCGCGTGCCCGCTGGGCGGCATGGGGTTGCACTTCCCCGCCACTCGGCGCACCTCTGCTATACTTTGCCGCGTTACCGACGAATCGGATGTTCGCCGCAGTGAAGAGCGAGGAGCGCGCCGTGCTCGCGAAGGTAACCAGTTGCGCCCTGATCGGGTTGGACGGCGTGCCGATCACCGTCGAGGTGGACGTCGGCGTGGGGATGCCCGCCTTCAATATCGTTGGATTGCCGGACGCCGCCGTGCAGGAGGCGAAGGAGCGCGTGCGCGCCGCGATCCGCAACAGTGGCGGGCGGTTCCCCACCGGGCGCGTCACGGTGAACCTTGCCCCGGCGGACATCCGCAAGGAGGGGCCGCCATATTACTCCAATTATCTATCAGAATCACCCTCACGCGGGGCGGATCGTCTCCCATTCGATGTATTTGCTCGTCTCGACCAGTGGGCGATCCTCAACATCATAGGCGTAGATGAATTCGTTG
>JAABUS010009307.1_pt1 | contig 10409 bp, 11 predicted proteins | sample 5560161 | NCBI WGS metagenome assembly JAABUS01 (sample SAMN10711885, study PRJNA513376) | rock metagenome | isolation source: Antarctica rocks | place: Antarctica: Victoria Land, Trio Nunatak nord | collected 2016-01-04
GCCGATCACCAGGGGGGCGCCCCGGGGCAGCCCCGGGGCGCGCGCGGCGGCCGCCGACACGCGCCCCGCCGCTTCGCCCGTCGCCGCTGCCGGGGGCAGAAGGCGCTCGACGCCCAGCGCGGTGGCGAGCGCAGCATCCCACCGGCGCTCGTGCCGGTTCCAGGTCATCCACGCGCCCGCGTCGGCCTCGGTGATCGTGGCGTCGCCGCCCAGCTGCGCCTGGATCCACGCTGCTGCCGTCAGGGCACGGTCGGCACGGCCGGTCACGTCGCTCGCTTCGCGCAGGAGCCAGCGCAGCTTCGGCTCGGGCGCGTCACCGGTGTCGTTGCCGTGCGCGCGGTCGAGGTCCGCACGCAGCTCGCGGTCGAGCGCCGCCGCGTCGGCGCCGGCGCGCGTGTCCTGCCAGCCGATCGCGGACGACGCGTCCTCGCCCGCGGGCCCGCACAGCGTCACCGTCGAGCCCTGGCCGCTCACCGACACCCCGGCGGCGGCGCGCACGCCGTCGCCGAGGCCGGCGAGCGCGGAGCAGGTGGCGGCCCACCACGCCTGCGGCGACTGCTCCGCCCGGCCCGGGCCGGCCTCGACGTCGGGTGATCGGCGCTCGCGCGCGCGAGAACCTGCGGCGGCGGCCCCGGCGCCACGAGCGCCGCCTTGACGTTCGTGGTGCCGACGTCGATGCCCACCGTCAGTCCGCGGCTCACCGGACCCTGACGTCGGTGAAGCGCCGCGCGGCGACCATCAGCAGCAGCGTGGCCACGAGCATCAGCGTCGATATCGCGTTCACCGTCGGGCTGACGCCCCGGCGCATCTGTCCCCAGATGACCGTGGGCAGCGTGTTGTCGGCGCCGATGGTGAAGAAGGTGACGATGAACTCGTCGAGAGACAGCGCGGCCACGAGCAACCCGCTTCCGATGACGGACGCGCGGATCAGCGGGAACGTGACGTGGCGGAAGGTCTGCAGCGGCGTCGCCCCCAGGTTCCGGGCGGCCTCCTCGACGGCCGGGTCGAAGCCGGCGAGCCGCGCGTTCATCGTGAGCACCACGAACGGCAGCGTGACGAGGACGTGGCCGATCGTCACCGTGAGCATCGACAGCGGCAGGTTGATCCAGTCGAAGAACGAGAGCAGCGCAATGCCGACGAGCAGCCCCGGCAGCATCAGCGGGAGCGCCAGGAGGACGGTGACGCCGCCCGAGAGCTTGAGGCGGTAGCGCGTCAGCGCGAAGGCAGCCGCCGTGCCCAGCACCACCGTCACGACGGCGCAGGCCGCGGCGACCATCGCGCTATTGACCGCAGCGGACCTGATCGCATCGTCGTCGCCGAGCTCGCGGTACCAGTCGAGCTTCAGGCCCTCGATCGGGAACGTCCCGACCCCGGCGCGGTCGAACGAGAACAGCACGATGGTCAGCACCGGCGGGAACAGGAACACGATGAGCGCGACCGTGTAGACGGTGAGGAAGCTCGGGCGGTGGCTCATGGCCGATCCTTCAGGCCGAGCATGCGCGAGAGCCAGAGCAGCACGAGCAGCACCAGCGCGAGGGTGAGCACGAGCGTGAACGCGAGCGCCGAGCCGAGCGGCCAGTCGAAGGCGACGCCGAACTGCGAGGCGATCGAGTTCCCGAGCATCTGCGCGCGCGCACCGCCGACGAGCTGTGGTGTCGACCTAAGGGTCGTCGCTGTGCACGCCGAACTGGCGCCTCGATGCGTCCGGGTCGGCCCAAGCGCGTCGAGCGGCTGACGCGTCTGGCCGATCTGTCCGGGCAGATCCGCCGCCGACGCGCAAGACGCCGGGGACGGATTGGGCTGCGGACGTGGGTCGCCGAGCGGCTCGGCGCGCTCGGAACGAGCCTCAGAAGGGCGCGATTCCCCCGTCGATGGACAGCGCGTGGCCGGTCATCGCGTCAGTTGGTCCCAGGGCGAGGAAACGCACCAAGTCGGCGATCTCGGCGGCCTGCACGAAGCGGCCCAGGCGCGACGGCGCCAGCCATTCGGCCAGCAGCGCGTCAGGATCGCGGCCATCGCGCTCGGCGGTCCAGTTCAGGCACTGCCTGAAGAGCTCGGTGTCGACGGCTCCCGGGCAGATCGTGAACACTCGGATGCCGTGCTCCGCGAGTTCGAGAGCCATGACGCGGCCGAGCATCATCACAGCCGCTTTGGCGGCGCAGTAGTGGGCCTGGTTGGCGAGTGGCGTCTTCGCCGCGATGGAGGCGACGTTGACGATCCTGCCGGCAGCCCGCTGGGACATCTCGCGCGCGAAGACCTGTCCGACGAGGAACGTCCCGTAGGCGTTGATGTCGAGGACGCGTCGCCATTCGTCGTCCGGGAGATCGAGAAAGCGGTTCATCGTGAGACTTCCGGCCGCGTTCACGACGAGACGAACCTCTCCATGGTCCCGCGCCACGGCGGCCGCTGCGGCTTCGATGGAGCGGCGGTCGGTGACGTCGGCTTGGATCACCGGGACGGATCCCGCGTCCGCGCGCAGGTCGAGCCCGATGACCTCGAACTCCGGCTGCAGCGCCTCGGCTATCGCTGCGCCGATACCACCGGTCGCGCCGGTGACCACAGCTACGAGCTTGGCGCTCATGGCTGGGGGATCCGCGCGAGCGCGTCGCTGTCGCAGGAGAGCCGGACGCCGAGCCACGCGTCGCCGTACCAAGAAGACTCGTGCCCGATGACCCCGTCGCGGACCGTGAAGACGTCCACCCCTCTTAGGTCCACCATCTGGTCCCGGGCGGGGAAGCCGAACAACGGGCGGTGAAGCCGCGTGCGGCTGCTCCACAGCACGGCGCCCGTGTCGCCCTCGACCATGACCCGCTCGGGCGCGTAGGTGAGATCGGCGAACGCCGCGAAGAACTCCTCGAGGTATGCCGTCACCTCCGGCTTTCCTCGCATCGTCCGCCCGAGCGTGACGTCCTCGAGGACGCCGTCGGGGTGCCAGAGATCGAGCACGCGCCCAAGGTCCTGCTCGCCGGCGCGGCGGAACAGTTCATCGAGCAGGGTTCGGGTTCCATTCACGTGCGATACCTCCGAGCGTCTCCGAGTTGATCGCCGACGTAGCTGAACGCGACGACTGAGAGCACGATCGCCGCGCCCGGTGCGACGACGAGCCAGGGGGCGCTCTGGAAGTACGCCTGCCCCTCGCGCATCATGTTTCCCCACGTCGCGTCGGGCGGCTGGATGCCGAGGCCCAGGTAGCTCAGCGTCGCCTCGAGCAGGATCGTGTACCCGACGCCGCTGGTGAACAGCACGATCGCGGGGACGGCGAGATTTGGCAGCAGGTGGCGGGCGAGCATGCGCGCGCGTCCGACGCCGAGGACCTGCAGCGCCGCGACGTAGTCCTTCGTCGACTCCGCGAGAGCGAGGCTGTGCATGACCCGTGCGGCATTGACCCACGTGACGGCGGCGATGACGATCAAGACGTTGCCGACGCCCGCGCCGATGATGGCCTGCAGCGCCACGGCCAGCAGTAGGTAGGGAAAGGCCATCATCACGTCCGTGAATCGCATCAGAACCGTGCCGAGCCAGCCGCGGAAGTAGCCGGCGGCCAAGCCGATCGCAACGCCGATCGTCGTCGCGCACAAGCTTCCGAGAACTCCCACGAGCAGCGACACGCGGGCGCCCGCGATGACCCGGCTGAGCTCGTCGCGTCCCAGGGTGTCCGTGCCGGCGGGGTGCGCGCCCGTCGGGCCGAGTGGCAGGCCGATCTCGTTCAGCCCGTCGAGCAGCTGTTCGTTCGGGTCATACGGTGTCGGCGCGACCGCGATCACGGCAAGCGCGAAGGCCGCCACGATCCCGAGGAGGATCGCGCCGCGTCGCGGCGACCGACCCGGTACCCGCTCAAGCGTGAGCTGGACGTCGGCGACGCTCAAGACCGGGCTATCCGAGGGTCGAGGACGGGGTAGAGCAGGTCGATCAGCAGGTTCGCCAGCACGATGGCGACCGCGGAGACAAGCACGGTCCCGACGATCATCGGCGTATCGAACGCGCCGATCGCCTGAAGCGTCAGGCTGCCGATACCGGGCCATGCGAACACGGCCTCGACGGCGACCACTCCTGAGAGGAAGTAGCCGAGGTCCATGCCGAACCAGGTGACGACGGGAAGGATCGAGTTGCGCAGGATGTGACGGACGAAGATCTTGCGCTCGCTGAGCCCGCGGGCGCGGCTGGCGCGCACGAAGTCTTCGTCCATCACCTCGACCAGGCGCGCGCGCAGCAGTCGTGCGTAGTACGCGCCGCCGGTGAGGCCGATGGTGAACGCCGGCAGCACCAGCTTCTGCAAGCTCCCGGAGCCGCTGACGGGGAAGATCGGGATCAGGTACGCGAAGAGGTAGATCAGGAGCAGCCCCATGAAGAACGGCGGCGTGGCGAGTCCAACGACGAGGCTGCCGATCGCGAGCCTGTCGCGCCATGTGCCGCGGTTCACCGCGGCGAAGACGCCGACGCTCACGCCGATCGCGAGTTCCAGCCCGATGCCCGCGAGGGCGAGTTGCAGCGTCGCGCCGAGGCGGCCCGAGATGGCGTGCCACACCTCCTGCTGGGTCGCGAAGCTGAACCCGAGGTTCCCGCGCAGCAGTTCGCCCCAGAACTTCGCGTACTGCTCCCACACGGGCAGGTCGAACCCGTACTCGCGCTGCACGGCGTCGATCGTGCTCTGCGACGCGCGGCCGCCGATGACCGCCGACACCGGATCGCCCGGCACGAGGTAGATCAGGGCGAACGTGATCGAGATGACGGCCCACAGGGCGAAGGCGGCCCAGCCGAGCCGCGTCGCCAGGTACCGACGGAACTGGGCGTTCAGGAGGCCGCCTTCACCCAGTAGTCGGCAAACCGCCAGAGGTGAACCGGATGCAGGTTGTAGAAGACGTCTGGCTGGTGGATGTTCTGGGTCACTCCGTGGTAGAGGAAGATCCACGGCGCCCGGTCGAATACGAGCGCGTCGGTCTCCTTCATCGTCTTGACCCGCATCGCCTGATCGGTCGAGTGGGCGAGGGCTGCGGTGTTGGCGTCGACCTTGGGGTCGTAGAAGTACGCCGAGTTCGTCGGACCCCACGCCGCCTTCGTCAGGAGGTTGGAGAAGAAGTCGTACGCGTCCGGGTAATCCTGCAGCCAGAACGTGAAGAACATCGGCGCCTTGTCCTTCTCACCGACGCCGGCGTAGAAGGTGCTGCTATTCATGGACCGGACGCGTGCCTTGACACCGACCGCGGCGAGGTCGTTGGCCACTGATTGCACGATTCGCACGCTCTGCTCGTCGTTGATGGTCCAGATCTCCGTCGAGAAGCCGTTTGCGTAACCAGCCTCCCTCAGCAGCGACTTCGCCTTGGCCTGATCAAACCCGTACGGCTTGCGATCCGGGTCGTAGCCCTCGAGCGGCGGGGGGATCACGCCGTGAGAGACGACGCCTCGGCCGTTCAGCAACTGGACGAGGCGCTGCTTGTTGACGGCCAGGTTCAGCGCCTGCCGCACCCGCTCGTCCGTGAACGGCTTCGTCAGGTTCTTCATGCCGATGAAGTACGTCGACGGATCGCGGCTGGTGGAGATGTACGGCTTGAGCTTTGGATCGCTGGTGATCTGCTGGTACGCCGCCGATGGAATGTCCGAGATGCTGAGGTCGCCGCGCCGGAACTCGAGGACACGCGTCTGGTCGTTCACGTTTACCTTGACGACGACCTCGTCGAGATACGGCCGCTCGGTGTCGTAGTAGTGCGGGTTGCGCTCCAGGACGACGCGCTGGCCCGCATCCCATCTGGTGAGCATGAACGGGCCGGAACCGACCGGGTGCTGGGAGACCGACCTGCCGAACTCCTTGACGACCGCGGGCTTCATGATGCGGCCGTAGGGCATCGCAAGGATGTTCAGGAAATACGGGGTTGGCGCCGTGAGCCGCACGATCACGGTCGCCGGATCCGGGGTCTCGATACCCGCGATGCTCGTGGCCTTGCCGCCGGCGAACTCCGCCGCTCCGACGATGTCCCCGAAGAGGTACGCGCCCGGAGAGCCAGTCTCCGGCTCGACGATCCGCTCGATCGAGAACTTCACGTCTCCGCTGCTGACCGGCGACCCGTCGGAGAACTTCAGCTCGGGTCGCAGATGGAACGTGTAGGTCTTGTCGTCCTTGGAAACCTCCCAGGACTCCGCCGCGTCGCCGCGCAGCTTCAGCCCTTCGTCGTAGTCGACGAGGCCTGAGAACTGCGCCACGGTCATCGACCACGAGGCGAAGTCGAAGCCTGCCTGCGCCGGATCCATCGTCGGCACGTCGCTCGCCAGCGCCATCGTGAACGTCCCACCTCGGACTGGCCCGCCCGCGAGCTGCCGGCTGTCTGTGGCTGCGGGCGCCGCGCCTGGACTCGGGCTCTTCGACGTGCCCGAGCCACCGCATCCCGCCGCGGTGGTGAGGACCAGGAGCGCGAGGAGTGTGCTGCGTGCCTTCATGGCGTATCTCCGAGGGAGTCCGGCGTGGGGTGTGTGGGGATCTCGCGACGCACATACACCGTGAACACATCGCTGCGCAGGTAGTCGATCGAGTGCAGCACCGCGCGCTCGTCGGCCAGCCTGTGGGTCTGATGGAGAGCGAGCACGAGGCCGTCGCCCGCCAACTCGAGCCGCTCGGCCACCTCGCCGGTCGCCGTCAGCGGCTCGATTCGGGCCAGGGCAGCGGCGACGGGTTCCCCGCAGCACCGGGCGAGGACGGCGTACAGCGAGCCGCGGTACCCCTCGGCCTCGTGTGGAAGGCCCGGGATCCACAGCGGCAGATGGTCCACCGAGTACACCACGGGTCGACCATTGGCAGTGCGCACCCGCCGCACCGACAAGATCGCCTCCGATGCCTCGAGGCCAAGCTCCCGGGCCGCGTCCGCCGGCGGGACCTCGAAGGCGACTCCGACCCCCGTGGTCCCCGGGCGCAGGCCCATCGTCTCGATCATCTCCGTGATCGAGATGTTCGCCTGCAGGAGCGCGGCGATCGAGACCCGGGCATTCTCGGCGACGTATGTACCGAGGCCGCGCCGCCGGACGAGGAGGCCCGTCGCCTCCAGCCGGGCGACGGCCTCCCGGACGGTCGTCCGACTCACGCCGAACTCGGCGCACAGCTCGGGCTCGGTCGGCAGTTGTTCGCCAGAGGAGTAACGCCGATTCGCCACCCGGCTCTCCAGCTCGTCGGCGACCTGCTGGATGAGCGTGGGTTGGAGGGCGCTCTTTAGCATCGGACACCTGACATCATATGATTCCCCCCATGGTCCGCGTCAAGTCCGATCGGCGCGGAGCTGCCGGGCTCGAGGTCCGGGAGCTCAGCGTCGAGGTCCGCCGCCCGGAGGGCTGGCGGCACGCCGTCCGCGACGTCAGCTTCGCGATCGCCGACGGCGAGCGCGTCGCGCTTGTGGGGGAGAGCGGCAGCGGCAAGTCCCTGACCGCGATGAGCCTCGGAGCGCTCCTCCCGACGGGTGCGCGCGTCGCCTCCGGGCACCTTCGATTCGACGGGCATGACCTGCGGTCCGCGGACGTCGCCGCGCTACGCGGCCGCGACATCGCCTTCGTCTTCCAGAATCCGATGGCCTCGCTGGATCCGCTGATCCGAGTCGGCGCCCAGATCGAAGAGACCCTGGAGGCGCACGCGATTGGCGATCGCCGCTCGCGGCGGCGACGCTCCGTGGAACTACTGGAGCGGGTCGGTATTCGCGACGCGGAGCGACGCGCACGCGACTTCCCGCACCAATTCAGCGGCGGGATGCGTCAGCGGGTGATGATCGCGGCGGCCCTGGCCGGAGGGCCGCGCCTGCTCGTCGCGGACGAACCGACGACGGCGCTCGACGTGACGGTCCAGGCGCAGATCCTCACGCTGCTGCGCTCACTCTCGGACGAACTGGGCCTCTCGCTCTTGCTGATCACGCATGACCTCGCGGTCGCCCGATCCGTCACGGAGCGAGCGATCGTCATGTACGCCGGGAGAGTGCTCGAGACCGCCCCGATGGCCACCTTGCTCGAGCGCCCGCACCACCCGTACACCGACGCGCTGCTGCGGCTGGCACCCGACCTCGAGGGGCCTCCGGAGCTTCCCGATCCGATTCCGGGGCGGCCTATTCCCGCCTGGGAGGCAGGAGACGGCTGTCCGTTCGCAGGGCGTTGCCCCTACGAGCAGCCGCGGTCGCGGGACCTGCCCTGGGGGCTGCGACCAGTCGGCGCTACCCATCAGTCCGCGTGCGTGGTTCCGCCCGCGGATCGGATCGCGTCGGGAGCGCCGGTCGCGTGACCGCGCTGCTCGACTTCGACGATGTGAGCGTGGCGTTCGCGCGGGGCGCATCGACGGTCGACGCCGTCAAGGCAGTGACCTTGGGCGTGGAGGACGGGGAAACGCTCGCGCTGGTTGGCGAGAGCGGAAGTGGCAAGTCCACGCTCGCCCGCACCGCCGTCGGCCTGGTCCGGCCCGACCGCGGCACCGTCCGCTACGCCGGCCACGAAGTTGCGCGCGGGGTCAATCGCGGCGTCGGGATGGTCTTCCAGGATCCGCTCGGCAGCCTCGACCCGAGGATGAGTGTGGGAGATGCGATCGTCGAGGTCCTTGCGCTGCACCGGCTACGGCCGCGCCCGGAGCGTCGGGCCCGCGTCCGCGAGCTGCTCGACTCGGTGGGCCTGCCTTCGGAGAGCGCCGACGCGCGCCCACGGGAGCTCAGCGGCGGTCAGCAGCAGCGGGCGGCGATCGCCCGAGCGCTCGCTGCCGAGCCCGCCGTGCTGATCCTCGACGAGCCGGTGAGCGCCCTGGATGTGAGCGTGCGCGCGCAGGTCCTGCGATTGCTCGCCGACCTGCAGTCCGAGCTCGGCATCGCCTATCTCTTCATCGCCCACGACCTGGCCGTCGTGCGACAGCTGGCTGGGCGCGTCGCCGTCATGCGGCGGGGCGAACTGGTGGAGGTCGCCGGCGCGGCGGCTTTCTTCGCGGGTCCGCAGCATGCCTACTCGCGTGCCTTACTCGCCGCGGTGCCGTCCATCCGACGCCCGCTCGGGGAGACGGCATGACACGCAGTGTGCTCGTCACCGGCGGGTCGCGTGGCATCGGCCGCGCGATCGTTCGCCGCTTCGCCGCGGTGGATGACGCGGTCACGTTCGCTTACGCCACCGATCACGCCGGGGCGGACGAGACGCGCCGCGATCTGGCCAGTGTGCACGGCCACGCGGGGGATCTCCGCGATCCGGACGCACCCGGCGAGCTGGTGGATTCTGTCGTCGAGCGCTCGGGCCGGCTCGACGTCCTCGTCAACTGTGCGGGTATCTTCCCGCACAGCGCCTTCCTCGACACGCCACCGGGATCTGCGGAGGACGTGTTCCGGGTCAACTTCTTGGCGCCGTTCGCGCTTATGCAGCGCGCCGTTGCAGCCATGCCTCCCGGTGCAGGTGCCATCGTCAACGTCACGTCGATCAACGCATTCAGACCCGACGCCGGGCTCGCCGCCTACGACGCGTCCAAGGCGGCGCTCGCGCAGCTCACCCGCACCGCCGCGCTCGAGCTCGGGTCGCGCGGGATCCGCGTGAACGCCGTAGCGCCCGGGCTGGTCGACTCCGCGACCCTCGAGGCCGCGGCTCCCGCCCGGCGCGAGGCGTTCCTGCGCCACGCGGCGCTGGGTCGGCTCGTGGCGCCCGAGGACGTCGCCGAGGCCGTATTCTTCCTCGCGTCCGATGGCGCCCGCGCGATCACCGGCCAGACGCTCGTTGTGGATTCGGGCGTGACGCTCGCGGGCTACACCGCTGGTCCGTAGGCGCGGGCGTCGTAGTCCAGGATCGCGACACGGTGAGCAACGGGCGAGGGCGTGTGCGGCGGTGACGGCGAGGTTGTTCATGACGCACAACCCCATCGCGAAGCCGTGCCCCGGCGTGATGTGAGCCGGGTCGCGACAATTGCGCCAGCCTACGCGGCGCACAGTTCGTCGCTCCGCATCGGCGCGGCGCCGCCGGTGAGGCCGTGGCGGCCCAGGAAGAATCAGCTCACCCCTGCGTGACTTCGATCAGGCCGAGATGCTCGAGTGGCGCTTCCTCCGTGTGCTCGCGTGAACGCCGCCGCGGCGTCCAATTTGGGGTCCAAACTGAGCGCAAGCCAGCGCAACTGGGAGTTGGCTAAGTGGCTTGAGGAGGCCCCAATCTCGCTCCAGAGAACCGGATCGCTCCGGCTGGGGGCCGGGCGGTCGCAGGTTCGAATCCTGTCTCCGCAAGTCGAGGTCGCGGGAACGGGGCTCAGGTCGGTCGTGGTGTGGGGAACGCGATCACCCATTCGCAGGCTGGAGATAGGCCGCTTGTGCCGTAGCAGGGCGAGGTCCAGGAGATGTGGATGTGCGCAGGGCAGCCGCCGGCGCAGGTGCGCGGCGAGCCGTGGCTGGGGTAGCCGTCGTAGCCGATGAACTGGATGGCCGGGACCAAGCGGCAGACGG
>JAABUS010009308.1_pt1 | contig 10407 bp, 7 predicted proteins | sample 5560161 | NCBI WGS metagenome assembly JAABUS01 (sample SAMN10711885, study PRJNA513376) | rock metagenome | isolation source: Antarctica rocks | place: Antarctica: Victoria Land, Trio Nunatak nord | collected 2016-01-04
GGCCGACGATTGCTTGACCGGGGCGGCCGAGGTTCGAGACGTGCCCCCCGAGGCGGACCCCACCACAAGGGGGGCCAGGGACTCGCGATAGCTTTGCGCCTCCAAGAACGCCAGGGCGCAGCGCCGCCAGCCTCCGGGCTCGGTCTCGAAGCGGACCAGCAAGGCGCGACGCTCGTCGGGATCGAGCTCGCCATCGACCAGGCGGTCGATCCGGAGCCGGTCCTCGGTCCTCGGGTCATCGGGCATGTTCATTCGCGTACCTCGATCGCGGGGGAGACGGCCAATGCGTCCCTGAGGCGGCGCCGGGCCCGGTGCAGCCGGGCCTCCACGGCGGCCGTGCCGAGGCCCAGGTGTGCGGCCAGCTCGCGGCAGCTCCAGTCCTCGGTGTACTTCAGCAGGAGAATCTCGGCGTCCCGAATCGGGAGCCTGGCCAGGGCCTCGCGCACCAGTCGCCTGCGTTCGTCGAGCAGCAGCCAGCCGAGCGGGTCGGGGGCCTGGGAGCCCACCGGCTCGTCCCCGTTGCGCAGGGCGTAACGATGGATGACCCCGTGGCGTCGCCCCTGCCGGCGGCGATAGAGCAGCGTCTGTCGGACCGCGAGGCGATAGAGCCAGGCGGCGAGCTTGTTCGTGTCGGCCAGCGGCGCCCGTTGCGCGACGGCCGCCAGCGCGACCTCCTGCAAGACCTCGTCGACCGCCTGGGGCTCTCCCAGCCGTGCGAGCACCGTGGTCCGGAGCCACCGATCATGGATGGCCAGGGCGGCCCCCCAATCGATGGACCCGTCCGCCTCTGCTCCGAGAGTGGGCGCGGGTTCCGTTCTCGTCATGGCTGACAGATATTGTTGCCGCGACGAGGTAGACCTTGCGGAAATCGGCGCACGAGATTGAATTCCCGGGGTCGCATCCAGGTCCGCCGGGGGCGGGGTGGTGGGGGCGCGATATGCCGAAAAGGGGAGTTAAACATCTCATCGACCGAAGCTTGCCGATCGATCCGGGGGGGTGTTATGGTGAGATGCGGGAATTCGGCTTCTTCGTGGACGCAGGCAGGGCCGTTTCGACGCCGAGTTTCCTGGGGGGCACCATGGTCGATCCGCAGGCGACTAAGTTTTGGAGGGTGGCCCTCCAGAGTGGGCTGGTCGACGCCGAAGGGCTGAAGGCGTGCTGGGAGGCGCTGCCCGCCGGGAAGCAGATCGCCGACCAGCTGGATCGGCGGCTGGCGCGGCAGGCGATCCAGGCGGGCCTGGTGACCCTCTGGCAGGCGCAGCAACTGCTCGCGGGACGCTTCTCGGGCTATCACATCGATCGCTATGTCCTGCTCGACCTGATCGGGCAGGGGGGGATGGGGCGCGTCTATCGGGCCAAGGACAAGCGCCTCAATCGCCAGGTGGCGCTGAAGCTCCTCTCGCCGGAGCGGGTCAATATCCCCAGGGCGATCCTGCGGTTCCAGCGCGAGGCGAGGGTCGGGGCCCAGCTCCAGCACGAGAACCTGGTCCGGATTTACGACGAGGGGGCGTCCAACGGCAAGTGCTACCTGGTGATGGAGTACATCGAGGGGAAGAACGTCGGCCAGCTGATCGCGGAGAGCGGCACGATGCCCCCGATCCTCGCCGCGAGGCTGGCGCGGCAAGTCGCCCTGGGGCTGCAGCACGCGCAGCAGAAGGGGCTGATCCACCGCGACGTCAACCCGTGCAACATCCTCGTGACCCGCGACGGGACGGCCAAGCTGACCGACCTCGGGCTGGCGATCGACCTGGCCGACCAGGCCCAGGTGACCCGCGACGGGGCCACCGTCGGCACGTTCGACTACATCTCGCCGGAGCAGGCGCGGCACTCCCACTCGGTCGACACGCGGAGCGATATCTACTCGTTGGGATGCACCCTCTATCACATGATCGCCGGCCGGGTCCCTTTCCCCGCGCCGAGCTTGATGGAAAAGCTCCTCGCGCACCAGACGGGCGTCCCCGATCCGCTGGAAGAATTGGCGCCTGGAATCCCCGAAGGCCTGTCCGACGTGGTGCGCCGGATGATGCAGAAGCTGCCCGACGATCGCTATACGACCCCCTTGGCCGTCGCGCAAGCCCTCGAGACATTCGCCTATGACCTGGCACCGACGATCGACGGCGAAGTCGACGCGGTGCTCGGCCGAGGGGCCGGCGGACGTCGTGTGGTGACGAGCCGGACCAAGATCACCCCGCCCCCCGGTGTCCCGGAGCCGACCGCGGCGGTGACGGAGGTCCCCACGCCGCAGATGGGCCGCGCCCCCGACAACGGTGTGCCGCCGATGGAGACCGTCGAGGACACGCGTGCCGACACGTCGGACGACGAACTGTTGCGCGCGGTCCTGCCGCTGGATTTCCGCCCCCGACCTCCCTCGCAGGAGGTCGCGAAGGCCAAGGCCGCCCGGACTCCCGGCAACTCCTGGAGTCCGGATCTCGCCCTGGCCATCGGGCTGGCCGGAGTCCTGCTCACCGCCACGCTGGGATACCTGGGCTTCGTGAAGTGGGGAAGCCCGTGGCGTACGACCACGGGCGCCCCTCCGCCCGAATCCAACATCCCGGGGCGGCCCGAACCCGAGCCCATGAGGGGAAGCTTGACGCGTACGACCACGGGCGCCCCTCCGCCCGGAGCCAACATCCCGGGACGACCCAAACCCAAGCCCAGGAGGATTACCGTCCTGGCCGCCGATGGGACGACGACCCCCGAGCCCGACCTCTTCGCCGCCGTGCGACGAGCGATCGGCAGCAGGGGGGAGGTCGTGATCCACGGCGACGACCACTTGCCGTTGTCGATCTCCACGACCGAGCTCCTCTCCGGCGGCCGGATCGTCATCCGCGCGGCCGAGGGCTCCCGTCCGGTCCTGGATGTCGAGATCAGGGGCCCGAACTCACTCCTCGCGACCGGCCGGGACGCGTCGCTGACCCTCATCGGGCTGACCATCCTCGCCCACTACACCGAGAAAGGGAACGGGGAGCTCCCCGCGCTGATCCAGGCGGGGAGGAGCGTGACCCTCGAACGGTGTGCCTTCATGGTCGCGGGAGACGCCCAGGGCACTCGGGCCCTCTCGAACGAGGGGAGCGAGCTGACGGCCACCGGCTGCTGGTTCGAGGGGTTCGGCAGGGCGCTGGACGTGGAGGCCTACCCCGGCTCGGTCGCCAGGATCCGCCAGTGCATCTTCACCCGGACCGGTCCCGAAGCCGCGCCAGGGGGCTGGGCGATCCGGGTCCGTTACGCCGAAAGCGTCCCCAACAAGGTCGCGCGACAGCTTCGCATGGACCGCTGCACGGTCTTCGGCCATGGCCTCATGGAGCTCGTCGACTTCTCGGCCGGATCGAGATACACGGTTCATATCGCGGACACCGCCGTACGCGCCCAAGTGCTGCTGTCCTGGACGCCCGCGCCCCCGAGCCTCCCCTTACCGCGCGAGGTCCTGAATTGGTCGGGCCGGGGCAACCAGTACGACGTGCGTGGCAAGCCTTGGGCCGTGCTCTCCGCGTCGGAGACCCCGGCGTGGCCGAAAGGGCCGACCGACCTGACGTCGTGGCTGAAGATCATGCCCGAGGAAGATCCCCTCCGCGGGCAGATCGGGTTCCGGATCGATCCCTCGGCGGGATCCCTCTCCGCACGCCCCCCGGACTTCACCATCACCAACGGGGGCCCCAAGCCGACCGGGGCCGAGCCGGGAAGTGTGGGGCCCTGGTAACGCCGCGCAGGAGGCGTGCGTCGCCGGGCCCATGCGACGACCGGGCTTGACCTGCGCCCGTCCCCGGCCTGCCGGCCGCCGCGGAGGGTCCCTTCCACGTCATGTCCTGCCGCCTCGGCGTGGTTCTTCTTCGCCGCCGAGGAGGTGCCGGCTCGATTGGATGATCCGATTGTGGCGGGTTTGGATCGCGGCGGGGACCTGGGCGCCCTTGGACTTGAGATCGGCCACATTGGCCTGGCAGTAAGGGCAGGCGATCACATCGAGGTGGAATTTCAGGTAGGAGGCCAGGTCGGGATCGAGGGCGTCGAGCAGGTAGCTGCCCAGTTGCTGGCGGGTCGGACAGCTCAGGCGGCCTCGTCGCCAGATGGCGCCCAGGCTGTGCAGGCCGAGGTCGCCCCGGTTTTCCCGGACCTCCTCCAACTGGGCACGCAACTCGGCCGAGTCTCGCAGCGCCTTCTCGACCCGTGCCAGCTCCTCGGGGGGGAGGGCGTCGCCGAGGTATGCCCGGAGGATTTCGACATCGATCGTCGGACCTTCCATCTTGCCTTCTCCCGCTTCGCGCCTCATCCGGAGCCCAATCCGTCGAGGTTCAGCCCGGCCCGGCGGGCCATCTCCTTGAGCCGGGCGACGGTCTGGAACTTGTAGCTGGCGACGGCCTGCTCCGTCAGGCCGAGATAGGCGGCCACGTCCTTGTTCGCCCACCCCTTGACGATCAGCAACTCCAGGCAGCGCAGTCGGTCGAGCTCGCCGCGTCCGGACCACTCGCGGACGAGGCCGCCCAAGGCTTCGGTCAAGAGTCGTTCCTCGGCCTTGCGGCGCTCGCCGCTGCGGGCGATGCTCGAGGCCGGCCGGTCGCCCCCGGGCACCTCTTCGAGCGGCCTGCCGTGGTCGTCGGAGCCGAACTGGTCGATCGGCCGCCGTCCCTGCTTGCGCAGGTGGTCGGTCATCTTGTGCGCGGCGATCGAGAACAGGTACGCCTCCAGGTCCCGCTTCTCGTCGTAATGCGGCAGGCTCGTCAGGAATCCGACGAACGTCTCCTGCACCACGTCCTCGCTGGCGGCGCGGTCGCGGAGCCTGCTGTCGACGAAGGCGAGCAGGCGTCCCTCGTACCGCTCGATCAGGAGCCGCCAGGCTGGGGCGTCGCCGGAGCGCACCTGCTGGATCAAGAGCGTCTCGGCGTCGCTGGTGGCCATCGGTTCGGTCGCCACGGGAAGGGACTCGGTCCCGGCGAGCACCGAGACATGCCCCCATTCTAAACACGTCGACGACCCTTGCCTATCCTCCTCCGTGCAAGCCGGCGGTCAGGCAATCACGTCAAGACCTGATAGATGGCCACGCCCGCGGCACCAACCCCGGCCGCGGCGGCCAGGCGGAGCCGGTTCGTGTAATAGCCCTTGGTGGCCTCATCGGCCTGGATGTAGCCGGCCAGGGCCCCGAGGCAGACCAGGACGAACCCGAGGACGCCGCCCAGCAGCGCCAGGCGCCGTGCGACCAGCTCGCGTTCGTAGACCCGGACGATCTTCTCGCGCCGCCCGGGCGAGAAATCGGTCCGCAGGGCCGCCTCGTAGAGTGTCCCGTACTCCTTCACGACCGGCTGGATTTGCGTGTCGAGGACCATCGCGTCGATGAGCTTGGATGGGCCCTTCCACGAGCGGGGGACGTCGGGCCCGAGCCAGTCGGCGGCCGCGCGCTCGAGCTGGACGCGAGCGTCGGCGAGTGCACGGGGCTCTGTGGCCGAGAGCCGCCCGACGATCGTCCGGGCCTCGGCCGGTCCGGTCGTCGTATGCTCGAATGGCCGGAGCTTCCTCGCGGCCCTGTAAGTGCGCGGGGCCTCGACCTTGGCCTCGGTGACGCGAGTCTCGGGGACGATGGGGACGGGGACTCCCTCGACCCATACGCGGTGGCGAACAGGACCGGAGAAATCGGGACCATCGCGCGTGGTCCCGTAAATCCGACCCCCGGCGTCGACGGGGTCCGGGTCGCGACCGTCGCGTGCGCACGACTGGCCCTTGTATAGGTTCACCGCGACGATTCCCACGACGATCCAGAAGGCGAGTCGTTTCATCGGAGTCCGATCCTTGCCGAAGTCCCCAGGGAGGTCAGGACATCAGGACATTCGCGAGGGCGGCCGGGTTATTGGCCCGGTGTCGAGCCATTCGATCGCGGCTTCCCCCGCGGCCCGGGGTCAGGCCAATTTGCGTTTCTTGTTCGCGCGGGCGTAGGCGGCGGCGACCTCGCTCCAGGGGCTCACGAGCTGGACGACCACGGCGATCAGGATGATCACGCCGAGGCCCCAGGGCTGGGGGAACGGCCAGAGCAGGCCCAGGAGCAGGCCGATCAGCCCCGTCTTGACGACCTGGACGATGCGGAACCGCGCCTTGCGATCGCGCGCCGCGAGCTTCCACCAGTCGATGGCGAAGAAGGCCAGGCCGAAATAGACTGCAGAGGCGAGCGGATTCGGGTGGCCGGGATTCCCGACCCACGGCGACATGCCGAAGGCATCGTCGACCAAGTTGACGTGCCAGGTCGGCTCGAGTTCGAGTCGGGTCCACCCCGCGAGGGCCGCGCCGACGCCCCCGAGGGTCAGGCCGATGATGAGGAAGACGACTCGTCGGCTCGTGCAATCGGACGATCGCCCTTCCACGTGCTTGCAGAAGAGGAGCGTGCCCCAGGTCCCCAGCAGCGTCAGGCCGAAGAGGTAGGCCAGCTGTTGCGGGCGTCCGAAGTCGACGCCGAGCAGGCCGCTGGCCGGCACCGAGAAGAGCGCGGCCAGGATGGCCGCACGGAGCATCGAGATGGCCAGCTCGGCCACCCGGACCCGGCCACCGGGCAAGGGGGGCGGCTCGGCCGGCGCGGCGGGACCCGCCGGCATGGGCGTCGGCCTGCGTGCCGCGCCGACGCGGCGCGGACGGGCCGCGGCCAGGGTCTGGCGGACGCGCTGGGGCAACGTCCGGCGCGACTGCGGGGGGCGCGTCTCGGGGCCGATGTAGAAGACCGGCTCCTCGGCACCGATCCGGAAGACCTCCTCCCGCGGGGGCCTGGCCTGGGGCTTCGGGTCCACGGGAAGGGGGGGTGAGGCCTTCCCCTCGCCGATGAAGCGGACGGTCGGGGCCTGGGGGGCGTCTTCCGGGGAGAGGAGGTGGTAGACGTGCGCCGGGCGCGTCTTCGGGTCCTTGGCGAGCGCCCGGGCCACGATGGACTGATAGGGGGCGGGCAGCCCCGAGACGTCGGCCCGAGACGTCAGGTGCTTCATGAGGATCTCGCCGACCGACTCCCCCTCGAACGGCACGCGCCCGGTGATCATCTCGAACAGGATGATGCCCATCGAGTAGATGTCGATCGGCTTGTCGTATTTGCCCGACGCGACCTCGGGGGCCATGTAGTGGCACGTGCCGATGCTCTCGGAGTGCTCGGTGACCTGGCCGGGGGTGATGAGCTTGGCCAGGCCGTAGTCGCCGATCTTGACGATCCCCTCTTCCATGAAGATGTTGGCGGGCTTGAGGTCGCGGTGGACAATCCCGTGGTCGTGCAGGTACGCGACCCCCTCGACGATCCCCCTGAGCCAGGCGCGGACCTCGGCCAGCGGGAGGCCGCGCGGGTGCTTGGCCAGGACGTTCGCCAGGCTCGGCCCGGCGACGTATTCCATGACGACGAAGCACTCGCCCGCGTCGTTGGATTTCAGGTCGTGGATGGCGAGCAGGTTCTGGCACTTCAGGTTCATGCACTGCACGACACCGCGCCGTTCCACTTCCAGGTTGCGGAGGATGAGCTTCAGCGCCACCTCCTTGCCCGAGTCGGACGTGGCGTAGTAGACCTCGCCGAACCCGCCGCGGCCGATGGCACGCTTGATGGTGTAGCCGTCCAGGGGGCGTGCGCCCGAGCCGTAGGTGTAGCGGTGTCCCTGGGGCGAGGGGATATGCGTGGGCATCTCGGAGGACCCCATGGGCCGATCAGGGCCCGACTGTGGGTTGGGCTCGTGAGCGATCGTCTCGTCCAGGTTCGTGCCGGGGATGTCTCGGGCCGTCGCGCTCATCACCAATGCAACTCCTGGTCAGGGTAGTCCGCGGCTCTTGTCGGCGGCCCCGTGAGGGCGAGGGCCGGGCGGACGTCCGGGTTCGTGACTGGGCGTGCCTCGATGCCGGTCAAACCTGCGACGACGGGGGCCCGAGCGCCTCGAGACTGAAGGAGAATCCCTCGCCCATGACGCTCGACTGCAAGGTTATTGAGCCCCGGGCCACGTGGGGGCGTCCATCCACATCGAAGCCGCCGGAGGCCCGGCACCATAGCGCCGGCCCCTGGCGATAGAGGACGACGGGGTCGCCCAGCCCCGGGGCGGTCACATGCGCCTGCGACGACGGGCCGATGATGCAGGTCTCGGCCATCAGGAGCGCCCCGTCGACGGCCAGGGGGAGCCGATGCCGGCTGACGATCGCCAGCCTCGCGGTCGAGCTGACCGGGCTCGGCTGGCGGAATTCGAGCTCGACGGTGTCTCCCAGCCGGATCACGTCGCCGTCGCGAAGCGGGGCGGTCCGCACGGGCTTGCCGTTGACGAACGTGGGGTGGTGGGCGTGGACGACGTAGCCTTCGCCGTCGCGACGGAGGGCCGCGTGTTCCCGCGCCAGGTCTCCCAAGATCGCGATGTCGGCCTGGCTATCGGGCCCGGCCCGGCCCAGGGTGACTCGATCGTCCAGGCAGACGAGATACCCCCCGACCGTATCGACCCAGAGGAGGAAGCGACCCGAAGGCCCGGGCTCGACGGGGGGGGCCGCGAGGCGCACCGGGGGAATCGGCCTCGTCCTTCGAGGCGCATTGGCCCAGGGGGGGGCCTGGGCCAACGCCGGGGCCACGGCCTCGGTCGCGTCGAGGAAGCGGATGGGTTCGGGTTCGCTCGGGGCGTTCGCCTGCGGCATCCGGGCACCGCGGTCGGGCCAGGAGGCCGAGGGGGCGATCGCCGCGATCTGCTGCCAGGCTCGTGCCCGTGCCTGGCGGGCGGCGGGGTGCTCCGGGACCGTCTCCAGGACGGCCTCGGCGGCGCGGAGGGTCTCGGGCCATTGGCCCGCGGCCAGGGCGGCGTAGAGGGCCTCGACCCGGGGCGAGGCGGCCTTCTGGCGCGCCTCCAGATCGCGTCGGCAGGAGGCCAGCGCGGCCTGCGCGGTCGCCCCGGCCAGCCGCTCGGCGCGATCGAGGTGAGCCCCGGCGCGGCCGAACTCGCCGCGACGGGCCTCCTCGTGCATCGCCTGCCACGACTCGGCCACCTCACGCGCCCGTCGCAACGCCGGCCCGCCGATCTTGTGCCGCGCCAGGTGCTCGACCCGTTCGACCACCCGCGCCGGCTCTCCGGCGTCGAGATCGGAGAGGACCTCGACGGCGACCCGATCGGCCAGCCCCAGCCGCGCCTCGGCCAGGATGTCGGGGGCCGCCCCGAGCCGTTCGGCCAGGTCCAGGTCGGCGATCGCGCCGGCCGTGTCGTCGGCCCCACCGCGTCGCGAGGCCCGCGCGATCAGGTCGAGCACGAACCGGCCGCGGAGCTTCACCGCGTGGTGATGGTCGGCCACGTCGGGGCGGCTCACCAACGCCAACGCCTCGTCGAAGCGCCCCGCCCGCGCCGCCTCCTCCGCCTGACGTAAGACCATTCGCCAATGTCCCAGCATGGTTATCTTGCCACCCGGATGGACCATGGGGAGAGCACCACCGTCGCACGGAAGTTTGAGACGTTTTCAGATCGCGCCTGGGACGACCCGCGGAGTCGTCGATCGCGACCCCTCCCGCCCGATCCCGGGATGATTCCGTTCACGGCCCGCGTCTTCAAGCGTCGAGGCCCAGTCCCGGGTCTGACTCCTACGCGGGGGGACCGGGATATTTCGTAATTCCCGCGACGGCCGACGCCCCGAGGCCGGTCTCCTCGGGGCGGGGTCGGTCGAAGGCGGGGGTGAACCGGGCGACGGCCAGCTCGCCAGGAGGCGGGCCGGCACGCCGCGGGCTCGAATCCCATCAGAGGCTCTTGTCTGTGGTCTTCGGGGCCGACTCCTTTGACGGGGCCCCGAACTCGGCGTCGATCTCCTTGATCACGTCGCGACCCGGCTCCACGATGACCGTCGAACCCGATTCGGAGAAGCGTCCTTCCAGCTCGGAGAAGCGGGCCATCTCGTCGAGTCGCTTGTCGAGCTCGGCGACAGTCCGCTTGGCGCGGGCCAGGGCGCTGTCGTCGAAGTTGAAGTCATTCGTCGCCTGGGTGGCCTCGATCATCTTGAGCCGGGCCTCGATCCCGTCGAGCTTCGCCAGCAGCGACTTCTTCTGCGCCGCCATGTTCTTGAGCTGCTGATGGGCGGCGACCACGGCCTTCTGCTTGATCCTGAGCGTCGCCTCTTTCTCTTCGAGGGTCCGGGTGACGTTGCGGTAGTGGTCGAGCCGGCGGGCCAGGTCTCCCTTGATCTCGTCGGCCGTGTACGAGACGTTCCCGGCCAGGCGGAAGTCGCCGGTCTCCAGGCTCTCGCGCATCGCCACGATCGCCTTCTTCTCGACGGCGAGGTTGGTCCGGACCGCGGCGATCTCGCGGTCGAGGTATTCGACGTCCACCTCGGAACGGGCCAGCAACTCGATGTTGTCGCGGATCGCCGGCTCGAGGCTGGCGATCTCGTCACGCGCCCGGTCGATGTCGAACTGGGGCGGGACGTTGCTCTTGACGGCGTGACGACCCTTGTGGAAGGCCG
>JAABUS010009309.1_pt1 | contig 10407 bp, 6 predicted proteins | sample 5560161 | NCBI WGS metagenome assembly JAABUS01 (sample SAMN10711885, study PRJNA513376) | rock metagenome | isolation source: Antarctica rocks | place: Antarctica: Victoria Land, Trio Nunatak nord | collected 2016-01-04
CCGGTCACATCCAGCGCCAGCCCGGCCCCGAGCGTCAGGCGCGCCCCGTCCGCGGCGGACAGCGTCGCGTCCGCGAGGCGCACGGAGGCACTGTCCAGGCGCTCGGTGTCCGAGGCTTGCAGCGACAAGCGGCTCAGCGTCAGCGCCCCTGGCCCGGCGCCGGATGCGCCAAGCCTGGATGCGCCAAGCAGGGACAGGCCGCCGCGGAAGAAGGCCTGGGGCGGCGGGGAATCGATGGAGAGGCTCGGCATGCCGGCCAGCGTCACCGGGCCGCGCAGGGCCACGCCGTCCAGGACCGTGGCCGGGCCGAGCGTCAGCGTGCCGGACGTCACCGTGCCGCCGCGCAGCACGCCCGAGAGCGTCAGCCGGCCCGCCACCGAGGCGCCCGGCGACAAGGCGGCGCCCGTATTGTCGAGGGTGCCGTTGAAGCTGACCCCGCCTGCCCCCGTGACGCCGCCGAGCGCCGCCGCATAGGCCGTGCTGCTCAGCGGCCCCGAGAGCGCCAGGGTCCCGTCGATGGCCGCACCCGCCAGCCCGTCCAGCGGGGCCGTGCCCGTCCAACTGAGCGAGAGCGTGCCGCCGGCGGCGACGGACAGGCTCCCGCCGGCGCGGGCCAGCGTAGTGCCGGGCGCGACGGCCAGAGTGCCGCCGGACCGTACCGCCACCGCGCCGGCATTGCGGAACGTGCCGCCGCCGCCCAGGGTCAAGAGGCTTCCCACGTTCAGGGACGCGTCGGGGCCGAGCGCCAGCACCGTGCCCGGCGCGGTGGTCAGCAATTGGCCGGCCAGCCGGTTGGCCGGCGCGATGAAGCGGAGATCCACGTGGTCCAGCGTTTCCGCGTCGAGCGCGCGCACCTCGGACGCGGCGCCCGTCACCGTGACCGACCCGCGGCCCGTGCCGGGCGGCCCGGCAAATGTCACACCGCCGCGCAGCCCGAGCACCGCGCCGTAGCCCGGGAACGGGTCGGCCGCGCCGCCCACCGCAAGCCCGCCCTGCACGCCCACGCCGTCCAGGGTGCCGACCAGGCCATACGCGCCGTCCGCGTTGAAGCGCAGCGCACCGCTGGAGAGCCGCAGCGTCCCGCCCCGCACGGTGCCGCCGTTCAGGTTGACCTGGCCGAGCGTGGTGCCGGCCTTCACCTCCAGCACCGAGCCGGCTGCGGTGTTGTCCACCGTGCCGCGGAGCGTCACCGGGGCGCCGGGCACAGCGCCGGCCAGGCTGGCAAGCAGCGCCGCCGTGGTGGTGTCGCCGTAAGCGGGGGGCGCGGCTGCGGCCAGCGCAACTGGTTGCATGGACAGGACGCCCCGTGCCGGATTTCGCGAGAATAAACAAGTATTTGGCACGGAATGAGAACAAAGTCAATATGTTTCCGATTTGATTGGCCGGGTTCGGGAGGCGCCCGGCTGCTTTGGGGGTATGTTCGGGCGGCGAGGCGGGGTATGGCGCTGCGCCAGGCGGCGGCGAAGGGACAAATCATGGCGACGCGCAGTGTGGCGACGGTGTTCGGCGGCAGCGGCTTCATCGGGCGCTACGTGGTGAAGCGGCTGGCGGCTCAAGGGCACATCGTGCGGGTGGCCGGGCGGCGGACGGAAGCGGCGCGCGGGTCGATGATGGCGGGTGCGGTCGGGCAGGTGGTGCCGCTGTATGTCAGCCTGGGCAATGAGGCGGCGGTGCAGCGGGCGACGGAGGGCGCTGACATCGTGGTGAACCTGGTCGGCATCCTGAGCGAGAAACGGCCGGGCGACTTCGAGCGCATCCAGGCGGAGGGCGCCGGCCGCGTCGCGCGGTCGGCGGCGTCGCAGGGGGTGGGGCGGCTGGTGCAGATCTCGGCCATCGGCGCCGACGCCGCCAGCCCCAGCCTGTATGCGCGGACCAAGGCGGCCGGCGAGCAGGCGGTGCTGGCCGCCATGCCCGGCGCGACCATCCTGCGCCCGTCGCTGGTGTTCGGGGCGGAGGACAAGTTCTTCAACCGGTTCGGCTCCATGGCGATGATGCTGCCGGTGATGCCGGTGATCTCCGGGAACACGAAGTTCCAGCCGGTGTTCGTGGGCGACGTGGCGGACGCGGTGCTGGCGGCGCTGGATAGGGCCGAAGCGCGCGGGCGGACCTATGAGCTGGGCGGGCCGCGGGTGTGGACGTTCCGGGAGATCCTGGCGTGGATCTTGAAGGAGACGCATCGGCGCCGGCCGTTGGTGGAGGTGCCGATGGGGGTGGCGCGGGTGCAGGCGCGGCTGGGCGAGCTGGTGCCGGGCAAGCCGTTCACGCGGGACCAGTTGGTGCTGCTCGGGCGGGACAACGTGGTGTCGGTGGGCATGCCGGGCTTGGCGGAATTGGGCATCGTGCCGACGCCGGTGGAGCTGGTGGTGCCGGAGTACCTGGACCGCTACCGGGCGGGCGGGGGGAAGCGGGAGGAAATCCCGACGTAAGGGAGAGGGTTGATGGGCGATCTGTATCACGACGACATTTTGGAGTGGTCGGAGCGGCAGGCGCGGCTGCTGCGCGATGTGGCGGCGGGATGGCAGGGCAATCCGCGCAAATCGCAAGGCGATTTCGCTGAGGCGCCGGACTGGGCCAACGTCATCGAGGAGATTGAGAGCGTGGGCCGCAGCCAGCTTTCTGCCCTGAAGTCGCTGCTGGTGCAGGCGCTGTTGCACGACCTGAAAGGTGCGGCGTGGCCGTTGTCGCGGGACGTGCCGCATTGGCAGGCGGAGGCGCGGGGGTTCCGCGACGAGGCAGCCGAAGCCTACGCGCCTTCCATGCGCCAGCACATCGACGTGGCCGAGCTTTACCGCAAGGCGCTGCGGCGCATGCCCGAAAGTGTTGACGGCCAGCCGCCGCTGCCGGTGCCGGATGTTTGCCCGGTCACGCTGGACGAGCTATTGGGGACGAGGCCGTAGCGTTGACCGCATTCGCCCATCGTTTTCCCTGCCGCCGGCTCCGATGCAGCCGTTGGGAACCACGTTTCAGCGCCGAGACAAACACATCCAGAAACGAACCCCAGGCGCGCACGCCCGTTGGCGGACCATGAGCCTCGGCGACAAGCACCTGACGGACGGGACGGAAAGTCCGAAAGACCACGCCCCGCCGGTCAGCCTGCTGCTGTGCGGCCGCCGGCTTCCGCGCAACGGGGCTGACAGGGAGTAAGCGCCCCGTCGCGCGGGCCGAAGCAGCCTGGGCCAGGCCGTTCAGGCCGGGATGACGCCCATGGCGCCCATGCTGTCGGCCGGCCTGTCGAGGATGGCAGAGATCTGGGCGTCCCGGCTCCCCGCCAGGTCAAACGCGGCGTAGTCCCAGCCGCCGCGCGGGCCCTGCGCCGTCGCCGAGGAGAGCGCCTGGTCCAGCAGCTGCTCGTCCGTCACCCCGAGCAGCACCAGCGACCCCCTGCCGACCGGATCGGGGTCGGTGGGGCCGGGGTCCGTGTTGTACTCGGCGAACAGGTCCGGCCCGTCCGCGCCCACGGTGAAGGTGTTGCCGCCCGCGAAGGTGCCGTGGAACACCGCGTATTTCCCGCTGTCCACCAAGGGGCGGAAGCTGTCGCCGGTGTGCGGGAGCGGGTCGGGCGCCAGCGTCACGCTGTCCACCCGGGCCACCGGCACGTCGGTGGCGGTCGGGCCGCCCGTGGCGATGTCGTACCGGCGCAGGCCGATGTGCTCGCCGCGGTGATAGTCGGTGATCACGTCCATGGGTCCCTTGAAGGTGTCCCCGTCCGACACGACGCCGTCGCCCGCGGCGTCGTTGGTCACCACCAGGTTGCCGCTGCCGGATTCCAAGGTGAACGTGTCGCGGCCCAGGCCGCCGGTCAGGGTGTTGCCCGGCCCCATGCCGCTGCCGCCGCCCAGGCTGATCAGCGTGTCGTCGCCGTTGCCGCCGATCAGCGTGTTGCCGAGGCCGCCCAAGGAGGTCAGCGTGTCGTCGCCGTTGCCGCCGGACGCGATGCTGTTGCCCGCGCTGAGCCGGATGGTGTCGTCGCCGTTACCGCCATCGACGAACAGGCGGCTGGTGTAAGTCGGGGTGAGGGCGCTGGCGAGGATGGTGTCGTTGCCGTTGCCGCCGAACACCGCGGAATCGTTGGTCCAGTCCGGCTGATAGGCCGAGTTGAAATAATCGTTGCCGTTTCCGAGCTGATAGACGGGCATGGTCTGCGTCCTTTCAGTCGCGCAGCAGCAAAGGGGCTGATCCCCGCGCCTGCAGCACGGCCAAGACTTAGGGCAGGCGCCGCCGGCCTTGCTGTGACCCGGGTCACAACCCGGGTCACACGGGCCGGCATTGGGCTGGCCTGTCCAAATCTTGACAAGGGCGCCGCGTTGCGGCGTGCTGCATAACTGGGTCGCGACAAGGGTTTGCGGGCTGATAGGTCCGTTCCGGTCCATTCTGCTGGGATTTCACGGCGCGATAGTCGGCGAAACCGTGCAGATAACCGGGAATGTGTCAGTATTGTTGTCTTAAACTTCGAATTTACCATCGCCAAACCAAGTTCAGCTTCTTATGAACCGGGCGGCAAGGCCGCACGGCGGCCTTTGGGAGGAAAGCGACCATGGCTGACCGCATGCTGCAATTCGTGAGCCTCGCGCAGAGCCAGCCGGAGAAGCGCGCGTCGTCGATGCGGCGGGAGGACTTCGCCGAAATCTACGCCGAATTCGACCCGGCGCAGGCCAGCGCGCAGTCCAGCCGGTGCAGCCAGTGCGGCGTGCCGTTCTGCCAGGTGCACTGCCCGCTCGCCAACAACATCCCGGACTGGCTGAAGCTCACGGCGGAGAACCGGCTGCAGGAAGCCTACGAGGTCAGCGCCGCCACCAACACCTTCCCGGAGATCTGCGGGCGCATCTGCCCGCAGGACCGGCTGTGCGAGGGCAACTGCGTCATCGAGAAGGGGTTCGAGGCCGTCACCATCGGCGCAGTGGAGCGGTTCATCACCGACCATGCCTGGGAGCAGGGCTGGGTGACGGGGCCGAAGCCGCGGCAGGAGCGCCCGCAGTCAGTGGGGATCATCGGCGCCGGGCCAGGGGGCCTCGCGGCGGCGGAGCGGCTGCGGACGCTGGGCTACCAGGTGCATGTCTATGACCGGTACGACCGGGTGGGCGGGCTGATGATCTACGGCATTCCCGGGTTCAAGCTGGAAAAGGACATCGTGCTGCGCCGCTGGAAGCTGCTGGAGGAGGGCGGCATCACGTTCCATTTGGGCGTCGAGATGGGGCGGGACCTGTCCTTCGCGGAGCTGCGGGCGCGGCATGACAGCGTGCTGATCGCCACCGGCGTATACAAGGCGCGCGACATCGGCGGGCCCGGCGCCGGGCTGCCGGGGATCGAGACGGCGATGGCCTTCCTGACCGCGAGCAACCGGCAGGGCCTGGGCGACGACGTGCCGGACTTCCAGAGCGGGCGGCTCAACGCGGCGGGCAAGCGCGTCGTAGTGGTCGGCGGCGGCGACACGGCGATGGACTGCGTGCGGACGGCGGTGCGGCAGGGCGCGGCGAGCGTCGCGTGCCTGTATCGGCGGGACCGCGCCAACATGCCCGGCTCCATGCGCGAGGTGAAGAACGCGGAGGAGGAAGGGGTGCAGTTCGTCTGGCTCTCGGCGCCGGAGGCGTTCCTGGGGGACGACCACGTGACGGGCGTGCGGGTGCAGCGGATGCGGCTCGGCCTCACCGACAGCTCCGGGCGCCAGGCGGTGGAGGCGACGGACAGCCGGATGACGCTGGAGGCGGACCTGGTGGTGAAGGCGCTGGGCTTCGACCCGGAGGAGCTGCCGCAGCTGTGGGACGAGCCGGGGCTGGAGGTGAGCCGCTGGGGCACGCTCAAGGTGGAGCACCGGACGCAGATGACGATGCTGCCGGGCGTGTTCGCGGCGGGCGACATCGTGCGCGGCGCGAGCCTGGTGGTGTGGGCGATCCGCGACGGGCGGGACGCGGCGGCGCGGATGCATAAGCACATGCAGGCGGGCGCGATGCAGGCGGCTGCGGAGTAGGGCGCGTGCGGCGGCTTGCGGACGCTCGTGCCCGGCTTGGCAATCCGGAATCGGAGCGACGGCCATGACGGCCTACCTCGTCATGCAGATCAGCGTCACTGATAAAGAGAGGTGGCGTCAGTATCGAGAAGCGGTCGTGCCGCTCATTGTAGAATTCAAAGGAAAGCACCTAACCAAAGGCGGCGGCATCGAAACCCTCGAAGGCCAGGACGAGGGCTGGACTATCGCCATGTTCGAGTTCCCATCAATGGAGTTCATCCATGCATTTTGGCAATCGCCCGAATACATACCGGTGAAGGAGCTTCGGCGCGGCGCCGCCACGTTGAACATTTGGGCTGTTCCGGGTGTCTGACCCGAGCGGCTCAGGAAGTGCCGCCTTCCATAAGAATGCCGAAGAACTGCGCCGGCGCGGCGTAACGTTGTGATGGAGCGACCCATGTCCGAGACCGCCGCCGACTTCCCCGCCGCCTGGGCCGCCAACGCCGCCCGCCTCGAACACACTTACGACCCGTCCCAGGAACACGACGCCTGCGGCGTCGGCGTCGTCGCCGCCCTCGACGGCAAGGCCCGGCGCGACGTGGTGCAGGCCGGCATCGACGCGCTGCGCGCCGTGTGGCACCGCGGCGCCGTGGACGCGGACGGCAAGACCGGGGACGGCGCCGGCATCCACATCGAGATCCCGCAGGACTTCTTCGCCGAGGCCGTACGGCGCAGCGGGCACGCGGAGCCGCCGGGGCGCATGGCGGTGGGCATGGTGTTCCTGCCCAAGACCGACCTCAGCGCGCAGGAACGGTGCCGGCAGATCGTCGAGACCGAGATCCTGGCGCTCGGCTACGGCATCCATGGCTGGCGGCAGGTGCCGATCCACTCCGAGTGCATCGGCGAGAAGGCCAACGCGACCCGGCCGGAGATCGAGCAGATCATGATCCGCGGGCGCCCCGGCCTCGACGAGGCCTCCAACGACGCGGAGTTCGAGCGCGACCTGTATGTCATCCGGCGCCGGATCGAGAAGCAGGCGATCCTGTCGCAGATCTCGGAGCTGTACATCTGCAGCCTGTCCTGCCGCAGTATCATCTACAAGGGGATGTTCCTGGCGGAGAGCCTGGCCGACTTCTACCCGGACCTCGCCGACCCGCGCTTCGTCAGCCGGTTCGCGATCTACCACCAGCGGTATTCGACCAACACCTTCCCGACCTGGCGCCTGGCGCAGCCGTTCCGCATGCTGGCGCATAACGGGGAGATCAACACCGTCCACGGCAACACCAACTGGATGAAGTCGCACGAGACGCGGCTGGCGGCGGGGCCGCTGGAGGGCTTCATCGAGGATGTGAAGCCGGTGATCCAGGCGAGCGGGTCGGACACGGCGACGCTCGACAACGTGTTCGAGCTGCTGGTGCGCGCCGGACGGGACGCGCCGATGGCGAAGGCGCTGCTGATCCCGGCGAGCACCGGGCAGGACGCGACCATGCCGGACGCGCACCGGGAGATGTTCCTGTACTGCAACGCTGTCATGGAGCCGTGGGACGGCCCGGCGGCGATCACCGCGACCGACGGGCGCTGGGTGATCGCGGGCCTCGACCGCAACGGGCTGCGCCCGCTCCGCTACACCATCACCGACAGCAACCTGCTGGTGGTCGGCAGCGAGACGGGGATGGTGAAGTTCCAGGAGGCGGAGATCGTCGCCAAGGGCCGGGTCGGGCCCGGCCAGACGGTGGGCGTCGACCTGGAGGCGGCGCGGTTCTACCGGGACGACGAGATGAAGGACATGCTCGCGGGGCGCCAGCCGTTCGGGGAGTGGACACGGGGGATCACCCGGCTCGACGGCATCATCAAGACGGACGCGCCGGAGACCGTGCAGTACTCGGGCGAGGAGCTGCGGCGGCGGCAGCTCGCGGTGGGCACGACGCTGGAAGAGCTGGAGATGATCCTGCACCCCATGGTGGAGGACAGCGCCGAGGCCATCGGCAGCATGGGGGACGACACGCCCATCGCGGTGCTGAGCGAGCGCTACCGCGGCCTGCACCACTACTTCCGCCAGGGGTTCAGCCAGGTCACCAACCCGCCCATCGACAGCCTGCGCGAGACGCGGGTGATGACGCTCAAGACCCGGCTCGGCAACCTCGGCAACGTGCTCGACGAGGACAGCAGCCAGTGCGACCTCTTGCAGCTCGAAAGCCCGGTGCTGAGCAACGCCGAGTTCGCGGCGATGACGGCGCGGATGGGGGAGGAGGCGTGCCGGATGGACTGCACCTTCGCGGCGGCGGAGGGGGAGGCCGGGCTGCGCGCCGGGCTGGAGCGCGTCCGGCGGGAAGCGGAGGAGGCGGTGCGCGCCGGCTGCGCCCACGTGATCCTGACGGACGAGGCGCAGGGGGAGGGCCGCGCGCCGATGCCGATGATCCTGGCGACGGGGGCGGTGCACACGCATCTGGTGCGGCAGTCGCTCCGGACGTTCACCAGCCTCAACGTGCGGAGCGCCGAGTGCATCGACACGCATTACTTCGCCGTGCTGATCGGGGTGGGGGCGACGACGGTCAACGCCTACCTCGCCCAGGAGGGGATCGCCGACCGGCACCGGCGCGGGCTGTTCGGGCCGATGACGCTCAAGGAGGCGGTGCAACGTTACAAGAAGGCTGTGGACAAGGGCCTGCTCAAGATCATGTCCAAGATGGGCATCTCGGTCGTCAGCTCCTATCGCGGCGGCTACAACTTCGAGGCCATCGGGCTGTCCCGCGCCTTGGTCGGCGAGTTCTTCCCCGGCATGCAGTCGCGCATCTCCGGCATCGGCTTGTCGGGCCTCGCGCGGAAGATCCTGGGGCTGCATGAGGCCGCCTGGGACGGCGAGGCGGCGACGCTGCCGGTTGGGGGCGTGTACAAGCTGCGGCGCCGGGGCGAGGTGCACGCGTTCGACGGCGGGCTGATCCACACCTTGCAGACAGCGGTGGCGACGGACAGCTTCGAGACGTACCGGCGCTACGCCGACGGGGTGCGGCGGCAGAAGCCGGTGGCGTTGCGGGACCTGCTCGATTTCCGCACCGACAAGGTCACACCGATCTCGGTCGATGACGTGGAAAGCATTACGGAGATCAGGAAGCGGCTGGTGGCGCCGGGCATCTCCCTGGGCGCGCTCAGCCCGGAGGCGCATGAGACGCTGAGCATCGCGATGAACCGCATCGGCGCGCGGAGCGACAGCGGCGAGGGCGGCGAGGACCCGGCGCGCGCCACGCCGCGCCCGAACGGCGACAACGCGTCGTCGGCGATCAAGCAGGTGGGGTCCGGGCGGTTCGGGGTCACGGCCGAGTACCTGAACGCCTGCCGCGAGATCGAGATCAAGATGGCCCAAGGCGCCAAGCCCGGCGAGGGCGGGCAGTTGCCGGGGTTCAAGGTGTCGCCGCTGATCGCCAAGCTGCGGCACTCGACGCCGGGGGTCACGCTGATCAGCCCGCCGCCGCACCACGACATCTACTCCATCGAGGACCTGGCGCAGCTCATCTACGACTTGAAGCAGATCAACCCGGACGCCGGGGTGTGCGTGAAGCTGGTGTCGCGCTCCGGCATTGGCACCATCGCGGCGGGGGTGGCCAAGGCCAAGGCGGACACCATCCTGATCAGCGGGCACAGCGGCGGCACCGGGGCCAGCCCGCAGACTTCGGTGAAGTACGCGGGCCTGCCGTGGGAGATGGGGCTGTCGGAGGCGCACCAGGTGCTGACGCTGAACCGGCTGCGCCACCGGGTGCGGCTGCGGACCGACGGGGGGATCAAGACCGGGCGGGACGTGGTGATCGCGGCGATGCTGGGGGCGGAGGAGTTCGGCATCGGCACCACCAGCCTCGTCGCCATGGGCTGCATCATGGTGCGCCAGTGCCATAGCAACACCTGCCCGGTCGGCGTGTGCACCCAGGACGACACGCTGCGGCAGAAGTTCGACGGCAGCCCGGAGAAGGTGATCAACCTGTTCTCCTTCATCGCGGAGGACGTGCGCGGCATCCTGGCCTCGCTCGGCGTGCGGCACCTGACGGACGTGATCGGGCGGACCGACCTGCTGCAGCAGGTGAGCCGGGGATCGGACTTGCTCGACGACCTCGACCTGAACCCGCTGCTGGCGCAGGCCGACCCGGGGCCGCATGCGCGCTATTGCACGCAGGTCGGGCGGACGGAGGTGCCGGAGACGCTGGACGCGCAGATGATCGGCGACGCGGCGGCGCTGTTCGACCGGGGCGAGAAGATGCAGCTCCAGTACAACATCCGCAACACCCATCGCGCCATCGGCACCAAGCTGTCGTCGCGCATCACCCGGCAATACGGGATGACCGGCCTGCAGCCCGGCCATGTCACGGTGCGGCTGCGCGGCACGGCCGGGCAGTCGCTGGGGGCGTTCGGGGTGCAGGGGCTGAAGCTGGAGGTCCTGGGCGACGCGAACGACTACGTGGGCAAGGGCCTGTCGG
>JAABUS010009311.1_pt1 | contig 10404 bp, 10 predicted proteins | sample 5560161 | NCBI WGS metagenome assembly JAABUS01 (sample SAMN10711885, study PRJNA513376) | rock metagenome | isolation source: Antarctica rocks | place: Antarctica: Victoria Land, Trio Nunatak nord | collected 2016-01-04
GTTGCAAGAAGCAACAGCCTTGAAGCATTGGCAATGCACGCAGGCATCAAAAGCAGCAGCAGCTTTCACAGCATCGTACATGATGATGGGCATGAATGGTGTGAATGCAAGCATGCACAATAGCCAAGACCTTCTGCTGCACAAGTTGATAAGACCTTCTGGACAGTTTCAGCTCCAACTTTGTTCTCACCTTTGGAAAGAAGGATGCGTAAGATGATCTCATTAGCCACAGCAGACTGAGATGCGCTAACCGTTGGCAGCTGATATTGAGCAGAATCGTCATCACATTGCTGGACGTTGACACTGTCAAGAGAGTCATTAGTTGCATCTGTGACTTCAGGGACAGCACGAGCAGCAACTGCTAGGGTCGCCACCCATATTCTGGCTTCTGTATTGCTTGGACCATCTTCACCCAGGTCATGAGCATGGAAAGCCCTTGTGACAGCATCTTTGTCGTTGTGGCTCAAAAGATCTGCCAATGTGCTAGACATGTCCAACTCCTGCATTGCATAAGTCTTGCTTGCATTCACTTGCTCACAATTGTATAGTGTGACAGCTGATGTGCTTGGTGGAACAGCTGAAGACAAGTATATATGGCTACAGTAACATGACTTGGGAGAGAGATTTAGATCCTGAAGTCTGAAAACATGCAGGGTGGCCAACGGCATTGTGTGCACATGTATTGTCCACATGGCTGTCTGCAAAGACAGTTTATATGCAGGAGGGCATACCTCTCTGCGACCTAGTTCCTCCGGGCTGCGTTCGTTGCATTGCAAGCAAAGTTGCAGCAATTTTGGCTTCTGCTCAGGATCTAGCGTGATGCCTGCACCATCAAGCTCTTGCTTGATGTCATGCCACAGGTCTGACACCGTGCAGCGGCCACTGTTGCTGCTGGACAATTGTACCTGCACCATGCTGCTGAAATTTAGAAGACTGAGCAGAGTGGAGAGCATACCTTGATGCATCAGTATCAGTACCTTGGTTGCTAGACTCACAATCTTTGGCTTACCTTGATGTCCTGCTCATCACGCATGAACAGAGAGACCACCATGTCGTGCACACGGTGTGTGTCACCGCAAAGCACAGTGACAATGAGGGACAAGACTGGCTCCACAGCAGGCTCTGTTGCCTTCAAAAGCTTGCTGATGCTTGATACATGCTCAGGCTGTGAGAGGAGAGCGCCGATGCAAGCAATACGGCCCTCCTTCCACATTCTGCTCTTCTGCTGCAGATTTGCTTTGAGAACAGCTGGTTTGGACACCTTTAGCTGCAGAAAGAAGTCGTCTGCGCAGGCTGCATCCTCCACCACGGCAAAGATGCATGGTCTGCCGTGCGCGCAGCTTTTCCACATGTTCTGAAAGGATGTTACAGTCTTCTCAGGGAACTGCAATGGGCCAGAAGCTGTGCCTCCATCTACAAGATCTGCAGGCTTTGGTGGCCTCCCATGCAGGAACACGATGTTGTGTTCTTCAGCAAGTTTATCAAAGTTCAGGTTGTTAGGGGTTGTCAGATTCAACAGCTGCCTTTCCTCATGACCAGGGAACTGGTAGTTGACGTGTGTGGCTATAAGTTGCATCTCTAGTCGTGCCTGCTTTGACAGCTCCTCATGAGCTGCAGTCCATTCCTCCAGGTCCAGTAAGCTGGTGTTTGGCTGCCTGTCATGCAAAGTGTTGCCACCCTTAGTGTTGAATTGTGTGACAATCATGTATTGAATGACTGTGTATAAGTCTATCTGATATGTATTGATGTCATTAGGCAAATGTGATGCATCTGTTTGCCAAAGCTGCTTGTAGTTTGTTGGCAAGTATGCGCTTGCCAGCCACAGATTCAGACGTAAAGCAGACATGTAGGGGCCAGATAGCAACTGATGAACATTTTTTTATGCATTGACTCAGTTGTTGATAGCACGTATGCACAGCCAGCTGTGTAGCTCAAACAGCCAGCACTCAAGCATAACTGTGTGGAAGCAATGGTACCCAATCCCCTGGAGCATTTCAAGGACCTTCCCTGCCCGCACGCGTGGACCACGACTCTGCAAAGCATACTGCGCCTGCAAACTGCTTAAAGGCTGACTGTCTGCAAAGGCAACAGACACAATTCAGCAATATACCGACTTCGCAATTACTCACGCAATCATGCAGGAGTGAACTGCAGCAAGAAGTGGTGTGACCTATGTCATTTTTGCGAGGAATACTGATACCTGCGCGCAATAGACGGTTGCCGTCCAAGATCTTCACCTGTTTCACTTGACCTTGATTGAGTACCTACAAGACAAGGGGCCTAACCTCGAAACAGTTTGCAATTTTTGCACAACATGTGTCAACGAAGAGGGTTGCCTGCGAAAACAAAGGGAAAAGAAGTTCCGCGGCCGACCATCCTTCTATGTTGGACACCTCGAAACTCAGAATTTGCGGAGTCATCAGCGCAAGTGTCAAACCCTGCTTTGATGCAGCAACTCAAGCTAGCTGATCATGCACAGGATGCGATCCCATAATTGAGTTACTATGGGAAGTCAAGTTAACTTTCGCGTCGTTCTGAGTTTTTAACGCCAGCTGTGGTCGTTCTGAGTTTTTAACGCCAGCTATGGGAAGTACGGCATACGTATCGTCTTCTCAGTTGACGGCGTACTTTCATCTACCTCTCTAAGCACTCAAGGTCAGGGCCAGATGACATTGTGACCGCGACCTGTTATCGCAAGCACAGTTCTCTACGCTTGAGTCGCAACAGCTGAGTCATTTGCGATTCGAGCCTACTTTGTCATTTTGCGCCGACTCACCGAGATCTGACATCGCCCTAAGCACAGGTACAGTCGCTGCTGTCAAGCCAGGAAGAGCACGCCATGGCGGACTATGCCGAAGGCGATGAGCAGCTACAAGATGCCTTCGAGGATGGAAACGGCGACGCAGCACACGACGAGGTCAGTCACAGTGCAGCCACAGGTGCAGTTTGCATCTTCCCTGCTTCGACAACGCCTGACCCTGCAATGTTCGCAGGAACTAGTATCTATGCGCGCCAGACTGGCACAACTGGAGGATGAGAAAAAGAAAATGGAGGAACACACAGTATGTCAACCTTGCAGTGGCTTTGTTGCAGTGTGTCAAGACTGCAAGTTGCACTGACAAGACCCTTGATGTGTCTCAGGCAAAAGCAGAAAAAGAGTTTCAGGGCGAGCCTGAACAGCCAATAGATGCAGAGGAAGCAGAGCGAGTCAGCAAAGAAGCTGACTCAAGATCAGTATATGTTGGAAATGTTGACTATGACTGCACACCTGAGGAGCTGCAGCGGCACTTTCAGGTCAGATGACCACTTGGCTGTATCTGATGCCAGAGCATCAATTTTCCAGCACTCATCTGTCTGATGCCAGTGTGTCTGACCTGACAATTGTCCTGTGCAGGAATGTGGTGTGGTAAACCGAGTGACAATTCTCACAGACAAATTTGGGGGTGCCAAGGGCTATGCATACATAGAATTTGAAAAAGCAGACGCAGCTTTGTCAGCTGTTTTGCTTGACAACACCAGCTTGCGAGGCCGTGAGATCAAGGTAAGTTGACCATGCAATAAAACATGTGTGATGCGTGTTGCTGCAATGCAATCCATAGTTTGCACATCTGTAACCATCATGAGCGTTTCTGTGACTGGGTGCTGCATGTACATCCTATATGCGGCATCTGCTGCCAGCATGCAAGCCTTGGGCAATACATGTCTGGTTGTGCTGCCATCTCGTTGGCAGTTCTCCAACGGGTGTGCCAAACACACCTACCATGACATGCACAACTGTCATTTGCAAATTGTGCATATGGCAAAGGTTGTTATTGCAGGTCAACCCCAAACGGCATAATGTCCCAGGGATGAAAGAAAGGGGCAGGGGCAGAGGGCGGGGCCCACCAAGAGGGAGGGGTTTCTTTTCCAGGGGCAGAGGGCGAGGTGCCTTTTATGGAGGATTTGACCCCAGCTTTGGGTATGGGGGCTATGGAGGAGGCTATGGGTATGACCTTATGTCCACTGGCATGCACGCATAAACGTGTGTTGTCAAATTGCCATTTTGTAGCTGGCATGTGCTGTCATGCTCAGCCATGCACTGTCTATATTCATCATGCATCCAGCTTGCTTTCTGACAGAGCATCACCAACACAGCTCTGTACAGTGTCATTTAGCATGCTGTATCAGCAATGACTAGCATGTGTTCAAGTGGCACGTTTGCCTCAAATGTACCGTGTAAAATTGCTTGTTCATTGCATTTTTTGAGTCATTGTCAGGCATAGCAATGTCATCTGCCCAGCGTTTCCTGTTCATTTGGCAATGTTACTGCAGGTACGCACCTAGAGGACGTGGTCGAGGACGCAACTACTATGCTCCATATTGATGTTCAGTAAACACACTGACCTGCAAGACGTGTGTTCAGCTACAGTACTTCCCTTCTTGAAATTGCAAGTGCAGTCATCCTTCTCGCTGCCAGCCCAACATTTGTCATTTGAACCCTACAGGCAGACTTTTTTGGCAGTGTGACAACTTGCTTGAGTTGTGCTTCAGCTGAATATCCAAGCAAGTCAATGGTCATGTGAATGTGTTGTATGTGTATGTGTTTCAAGTTGATGGGACCTCGCATTCCCACCTCACATAAGCTTCCCCTTGCCAAGGCTTGATAGATTGGATATCAGATACACTTTTCTAAGGGTGTACTGATTTCCAGAGCGTAGAGTAACGCCTGGATCATACCAGTGTTGCGCTGAACATCGTATGCATGGATTATTTTGCCATACCAGTCTGGGCCCCTTGACCCTCATGCAATCAGGCAAGGATGCCTTGGGCTGCACAATATGTCAAAAAAGCGTTATCCATGCTTCAGTGAGCATGAACGCCTGCCATTATAAGGTCTTCTTCCCATGTTGTCTTCAATGACAAGTGATATCAACTTGCATCTAGCAGGTGACTCTAGCTAGCAGGCGCAAGCCAAACCAGACAGTCAGCCAGCATGCAGGCAACAGACCTACACATGATTGAAAACTGCTATTGCATCTTTGCTGCATCATGGAACCTTCTTGTCAAGCTGATGGTATTACAGTAGTGCTGTGACAAGCAACCTGAACATGTGTATTGGTATGCAGCTTGTCATGCCTCCAGTACGCAATGCATCACATTCGATCTATACATTTGCAATCTTGGTGGCTCGAAAGCTATGTGCCCATGCAGGCGTGCAGAAGGCATAGGTAGCATTTTAGCAAGTATGTCTTACAGTGTTTAATGGCTGAAAGGGTCAGCTCACATGCTGCATCCATCAACACTGTGTGTGGTGCTACACAACTGCCAGACAGTACATGCTGTACATAAACAACAAGAACATGACAATGTTTGTATCACTGGAGTTAGCAGCAGTCCCCTACATCTCATTGTCAAGGTCTTCCAAGAGGCCACGCACTATTCGTAGGCAACCCAAACCCTTGGTTAAATCCTGTTGAGTGAAGCCTGCCTTGCACAGTGTACACCCTGCAGCAACATAAAGCAGAAGTGTCAGTTTTTGTGGTGTATGTACCATATGCCAATGATCTGTGAAGTATGGTGTTGGCAGCATCAGCATCGTATGTGTCAGCTAGCCAGCAGACGCAAATTACCCATGTGATGAAAAGCATCCCCTGCTGCTTGTTACAAGGCAAATGCAACATGAATCAAATGATCTAGCTAGAAACCACATGGCTGCTGCTGAATGAACTCAGAATGAGTAGGAGGTAATTGATATATCTTCCATGTAATGAGTCAGACAGAACACTCATCATTGTTCACAGCTGGCCAATATGATTACATGTGAAAATGAAAGACCTCAGAATTAAAAAGCTCGTTGGTTTGTTCAACATCTGAAATTCAGCGTTGGATTTCCAAAGATTTCATCACAGGTCTTTTGTCGTTTGCAAAGCTTGCAATAAGTCACAGGATGCTCAGCCATCAGAACCACAGCCAATAGAGTATTCTCTACATGTATAAGTTTTCAGGATGAAGATAGCTCAAGGTCTCATCACATGGCTTTGGCGTACATGCAGTCCATGTCGTGTGAACCAGCGTTGCATTACCTTAAAGCGACCTGGTGGCCCTCAGGGTGTCGCACCTTCTGCCGGCGATGTGGTCTCGAAGCCCTGCAACACATCTCACAGCATTAGACATATACGGCACACTAGTAGTAGCACATGCTGTCAGTCTGTACAAGTCCTTGCTCTTGTTACTCCAGCTGCGCTTGCAATGTGCACAGTATCCGGCGTGCATCGGGCGGCGACTTGCCTGTCGAAACCCTGGCGATGCCCTATCTCCAAAGGCAATGGCGATTCCGATTCCCAGAAGGTCCTGGCACATGCACATGCGCGAGACAACAATAGACCACAGCGTGGTTGCAACGCTCGTTGCTTCTGACCATTCCTGCCTTTTTTGCAAGCAGACCAGCTTTGCATGGTAAAACGCAAGCTTGCAAGGGCCCAAGGACAGTTGTATGTGCGGTAGTGTGGACTGTCAAGTTTATCTTGCGTGACGCAACCTAGCCTACGTACTGACGTGCCGCTTGCAATGACCGCGAGTACAATCTAGACCTGCATCACTTGAATCCGCTCATAGACGCCGTGCCTCACTACAAAGCCCCATGCCTGCTTGATCAGATCAGCTTGCAGGACCCCGTGTCGAGCGTCGCGGCTGCTCACAAAGCCGACACTTGCCCCCTTGCATTGTCCAATCGCTTCCGCCGCCCATGGACTGGAGCAACGTCACCTACGACGAGCTACTGACCTCTCTGCGAGAGGTGCGAACGAGTTTCATGCTGCACAAGATTCCGACCATAAACACCTGTCCACACACGAGATGCTTACGAATGTCAAATTTCTGTATTCCTACTCCATCATCTGCAGGTTGACTGGAGCCAGCCACCTCGGCCTGTGAGCGAATTCTTCAGCAGATTTTCCATACCCAAGACGCAACAGAAGCTGCAACAACGTCATTCGCAAGCTGCATCCTCCTCTGGCACAACGAATACGAGCCACCTCTGGAGGGCACAATGGATATGGGTAAGGGCTTTCTCAGCCATAGCTGCCTTCAACTGTGACTTCAACGGTGAAGCAGTGCAGCAGTATTGTGCTGACAGTCTTGTTCTTGCAAAGCTGAGGGTGGCTGGCAGCAAACTGTATGTGACACATATTGGGAACATCTGCATGGCATCTTCGTGCAATACCCAGGTTCTACAGTATTGAACAAACCACAAGGCTTGGTCATCACTGTGGCCTGGGTACCACATGTGTGCATCTGGCAGAGACCTGCAGGGTGTTGTACTGCCCGGACCAAAGCTCCTGTCAAGAGCTGCTGCTTGACATGTGTGTACTGCCTAGACCAAAACTCCTGTCAAGAGCTGCTGCTTGACACGTGTGGACTGTCTAGACCAAAGCTTCAGTCAAGAGCTGCTGCTTGGCATGTGTGTACTGCCCAGACTAAAGGTTCAATCAGGAGCTGCTGCTTGACACGTGTGTAGGGCACCTCCTGGAAAGCGTTCCGTGAAGATCTGTGGAGTGCAGCGAGTAGCAGTAGTGGCTGCTTTCCTCAGCATAGGTCTTCTTCTGCTGTACTACAGCGCAGCACACCTCACCATCCTTTGGGCAACACTCACAGGTGCGCCTGCTGGGAAGCTGCCTCATGACTCTGCTGCAACTCTCTGTGAAGGCCTAGGCAGCCCGGTATACTACTTGGCGTCTCATTAAATTGACGCCGAAAGGCATAGTCTTTTCTTTGCTTTTCTTGTCTTTTCTTGAAGGCCTTTTGCCAGGCCGGCACATGCCAGGACATAGGACTGCAGGGCATTCTTTGCTGCGGAACAAGTCAGAGCATGCCCATGTGTGTGCAAAGCATGTCTCGGTCGTGCTTAGTACTTGACACAGGTCCATAGCTGCTCCTGCTGCTTTCTGCTCACTCACTCCTTGCGCTTGCGAAAGCATGTCAGCTTCACACACACACAGGAAGACAGCTGCCTTGTTGGCTTCTGCTGGCTGTATATATGCTTAGATACCAAGGTTCCTACCCAAGCTGTGCCGCAACAAAGATTGTGAAAATAGAGCGACATTGGTTGTCGAGCTTGTCCAAAAGCCTGCAGCACTGCATGGTGTTGCAGGCAATGCAGTGGTTCTGGTCCATACAGTGCTGAAGACGCCCAACCTGAAAACCCGCTTGTCATCTGCACGGGAGGAATTTAGAGCAGTATGGTAAGCACCTTACAATCGTTTCCGCATAGCAGTACTGTTTCTGCACCAGCTGCAACTTGAAGTCCAACCAGCAAGTTGGCAACATGTTTCTCATGCTGATGGACACAATGTCACTGTGGGATGCAATTGAGAAGCATGTCCTTTTTCTGTAAAAATGTAACAAGACTGTTTCTTGGTGACTGCAGGCGAGGGTATCAGCAACCCAGTTATGATGCCCATGACTATAACCTCTGATGTCATGCATCCTGCTACTGGAACAGGCTTCTTATTCACCTGCTGGCTGGGGGCTGGAAAGTCCCACTGCACATACCGGTAGTGACTTTTTGGAGCAGCAGCATACCAGTGCTTTATGCACAGCAAGCTGACAATTAAGGATGCATGTGCTACATGCACATACCGTATTGTCATGCAACTGCACACGCTACGCCGCGGCTCATGTCACATGGTCAAGATTCGCCCTGAATCTGACAGATTTGCATGGCTCTATATTGGGGCGGACGACCAGCAGACTGCCTGTACAACATATGCTGTACAGCTGCGCATGACTCGTGGTCACCATTTGCCACAAATGCATAGCAGCAGACTTACATGCCTCATGATTCGAACAACTATCGAGGCAGAATTCCTCCTTGATCTTAGATCATGAAGCTATTGAACAACGCCTCAAAACAAGCACCAATGGCTGGAGCGCCTAGAACTGACTAGTTTTCTTTGCTTGTCAATACATAAAACATATATGGTATGGTCCAGACAGAGAATGTCAGTGCGTATGTACTCTAAAACTCGCATTTGACTGCACACTCTATATAACTCAGTCAATGACACAACATACTGGTGATTCAGACATGTTAACAGGCTGAGCAAACCAAAGCATCCTTGAGAACATGTGTCTGAGACACAGTCTATCAAGGAAACAGTGTGTCGATGCACCGAAACAGTGTGTCGATGCACCTGACCACAAACCAGAAATGTATACAAAGTGATGTACAGGCTTGTCTACAAGTTATTTGGGAGGTCAAGGTATGACTTCAATGTGTCATACAAGGTGAAACCTATGGCTGTGGATGGGATCACTTTCATGTAGTTGATGCTCAAACCAGCAAACAAGGCTTTTGTGCCTTGCTGCTGTGTTATCGTGACTAATCCATGCCAAGTTGACCGCAAAACTGTTTGATGCTTGGCTTGCAAAGCAGCTTGCTGTTGGGCAGGGGGTAGCTTCAGACCCTGGACCTGCATTCTTCGCCGCACCACATCTAGTGGGTATGTCAAGGTTTGAGCCACCAACCCAGCACCAGCGCCAAAGGTCAGCATGACTGTAACAGGCAGCTTTTGATGACTTGAGAGTTGCAGAGCATCATCTACTTGGTTTTGCCTCCAATAGTACTGCTTCAAAGATTGGTACACGTAGAATTTCAGACCCGCATACGGCAGAATTCCGGCAAGTGTGGGACCAATGCCCCGGTAGAGGCCTAGGAACCCCTCCTGCTTTAGGGTGGATGCAATCACCCCTCTGATTGTGCTAGTTGGCGACTGGGGTAGGATACGCTGGATCCTCTGAGAAGCGGATGATGTGCTTGCACTTGCATGAGTCTTGACTCTATCATTGACTGCGGCTTCGCTGCTGTGGCGCTTGCCGGATTCGCTTTGGTAAGCTAACCTTGTGCGTACCAAGTCCAGTGGGTATGTTATCATGACTGCTGATGCACCAGCTGAAGACCCAGCCAGCAGATCGATCACAGGAGACACAGGCTTGCTGGAGCTGGCCTGAGTCACCATATGTATAATACCATTCCTGTAGGACTCATAGGCTGTGAAGTGAATGGCAGCATAAGGCACTATTCGGAGAACACTAGCACCATTGCCCCTGCACTCACAATACATAGTGACCTCGCAAACAGTGCATCCATGAAACACCAAGTATACGTGGCTGCAGCAGTCGCCTACCTAAACAATGCCACAACCCCTTCTTGCTGGTGTATCTGCGACAGTGTAGCTCCCACACCAGCGCCTTGCAGTTGCCCTGTCTGCAGGCAAAAGCTGAAGAAGTTTGGAGCATGGATGTCCTGCTTGACAACCACAAACAGATGCAGGGCTTGAGGTTTTACCTGGAACAGGATCTTGATTCGCTCCAATGGTGCAACACTGGTCTTGGACAGTCCACCAGCCACACCACCAGCAAGTAGCT
>JAABUS010009312.1_pt1 | contig 10403 bp, 10 predicted proteins | sample 5560161 | NCBI WGS metagenome assembly JAABUS01 (sample SAMN10711885, study PRJNA513376) | rock metagenome | isolation source: Antarctica rocks | place: Antarctica: Victoria Land, Trio Nunatak nord | collected 2016-01-04
ATTATAGAGCAGAGCAGAGAAAGCTTAAGAAAAAAGCTCAGCTCAAAAACACAGACACTATATTGACACTGTTCATCATCAAGATTGAAAGAATTGCAACATTAAAGTATTTGAAAAATACTCAAATTGCGACGAGAAAATAACTATTAGAAATGAAAGAGTAAAACACGAAGAGTGCAAAGAAACAAAGAAAAATGAAAGTACAATGACGAGAATTGAGAAAGAGCGCTTGTATGTGCAAACTATCGATGTGATTGATCAACGAAAAGATATAAAGCAGCGACTTTAACCAGATTACATGTAACTTAGCATACATACAACGTCTAAACAGTGTCATAGTCATAGACTGCATGCACTTAATGAAGAAATAAAAAAAATCATTGAATCTTGCATTTTCATCATCTTCAACGTTCAGTTCTCATTTTTGAAATTGACAATGAGTTTTCTTTTGCAATACGATATTTCTTATGATTTTGACGAGAATTTCTTGATAATCAGATTTCATTCGTCTGCATTTGCATTTGCATTTGTGTTTGCATTTGCATCTGTGACTTGAGCTGCTTTTTGCGCATATGTGAGCTTCTGCGTTGATTTTTGCGAATTTTGCATGACTTACAACATTTGCAAAACCTGCATCTTGTGCAAGATTTGCAAATTCTCTGTTATTTGCTTTGCATTGATTTTCTTTTTGATGTCTTCAGCATTTTGTTGAATCAATTGTAGAATGATCTTCAGTTTGTTGTTTATTTGACTTTGAAGTTGATTTATTGGCTTCTGAATCGATTTTTCTATGCTTTCATTGCATGCTCTTTGAATGTAGATTAAGCTATGACTTATAGTCTTTTTCTGTTCTGATATTGCTTGTCTTAGCTGATTGACTGCAAATTCAATTCTTTCACGCAGTCTCTTTATCTGCATCTTTTTAGAGATGACATTGTAGCACTTGCTCATATTAACTTCGATGCTAGCTTCTTTTTGCGAACTTTTCATTGCTTTTCACTTTTTCATTTCTTTGAATTTCACAATCACTCATGTTTGCTCTTTTTGCTGCGAATTTGCATTTTGCAGATTGATTGTATTCTTGTCATTATGCGCGTTTGCATGTGAATTTAGCATCAATGCATTGAATGAACTAAACATGTATTGCGTTTTTCTATTTACTATTGTGAACGATTTTTGTTGACTGCAAAATAAATCAACAATGTTGTTCTGCAGTTATTTGCTTGTTGATGAACTCATGTTAAGTTCATCTTATAGATTTATTTCAATCTTTAACATTGACTTTTTGATTTCTATCATTGATGTTTTGAGTTTTGATGCTGAGCTATTGCTTCTACTGAGTTTTGCGTTACTATTCGCGAAACGAAGCGAGAAAGAATGCATAAAGCGACTCTTTATATTTCTTTTCATAGAGAGTTTTTTCGAGTTTCAAGCTTCAAACTTCTAGAAAATTCACTTGACATCACTTAAATATCTTTTTAATCTTTTATTCAGAGCGTTTCATGTAGACAATAACTTTAATGTAAAGATTTCTCAATTTCTATTTTGAAATCTGCAATAAATCGTCTTCTATTATCGATTTATATCAGACAAAAATAATATAAATCTAGTCTGCAAGAATCTAGATTACTCTTTTTGATAGAAAATGCTTGATGCAATTGCTTTATATTTCAAATATCAAAGTAGTTGCATTATCTTGCTTAGAATAGTAATGATTGATTTCAACTTATTGTCTTGCACATTAAGAAAAGATAAAACAGATAGTGATTTGATAAGAAACACTGTACTTCTCTAAAACAACATTGTTCTCTGTGCAATCTTCTGATGCAAAAGAGTTCGATTTCAATTTTTGCATCAGTACGCAGTCTTTTGTGCTGTTCTAAAGTTGATTGACGACTTGTTCTTTTCATGTAAGTTTGCTTTTCAATTTATCAATCAAATTACTGTCTGAACTGATGATTCTTTCTTCTGCGTTGATGAACTCTCGTTTCATCGTTGATTTTGATCTGCGTGAGCGCGAAAATTTTCGATTTTCGATTTTCGATTTTTGACTTGCAATGCAGTCATCTGTGAAGTTATTGAGTTGAATGAGAGCTTGTTTTAATCGTACAATTGTGCTCTATAACTTGTCATTTAATTTGATATATCATATGCTTCAATAGATTGCTTTCAACTTATGTCATTCACTGAGAACTTCTGCTTCTGAATTGAGTTTTCTATGCTTTTGTTACATGCTCTTTAAATGTAGATTAAGTTATGATTTATAGTCTCTTTCTGTTTTGATATTGCTTGTCTTAACTGATTGACTGCAAATTCAATTCTTTCGCGCAGTCTCTTTATCTGCATGTCTTTAGAGATGACATTGTAGCACTTGCTTGTACTAACTTCGATGTTAACTTCTTTTTGTAAACTTTTCATTACTTTTCGCTTTTTCATTTCTTTGAATTTCACAATCGCTTATGTTTGCTCTTTTTGCTGCGAGTTTGCATTTCACAGATTGATTGTATTCTTGTCATTATACACATTTGCATGTGAATTTAGCATCAATGCATCAAGTGAACTAAACATGTATTGCGTTTTTCTATTTACTGATGTGAGCAATTTTTGTTGACTGCGAAATAAATTAACAATGTCGTTTTGCAGTTGTTTACTTGTTGATGAACTCATGCTAAGTTCATCTTATAAATTTATTTCAATCTCTAACGTTGACTTTTTGATTTCTATCGTTGATGTTTTGAGTTCTGACGCTGAGCTATTGCTTCTACTAAGTTTCGCGTTACTATTCGCGAAACAAGACAAGAAAAAGTGCATAAAGCGACTCTTTATATTTCTTTTCATAGAGAGTTTTTTCGAGTTTCAAGCTTCAAACTTCTAGAAAATTCACTTGACATCACTTAAATATTTCTTTAATCTTTTATTCAGAGCATTTCATGTAAACAATAACTTTAGTGTAGAGATCTTTCAATTTCTATCTTGAAATCTGCAATAAATCATCTTTTATTATCAACTTATGTCAGACAAAAATGATATAAATCTAGTCTGCAAGAATCTAGATTACTCTTTTTGATAGAAAATGCTTGACACAATTGCTTTATATTTCAGATATCAAAGTAATCATGTTATTTTGCTCAGAATAGTAATGACTGATTTCAACTTATTGTCTTGCACATTAAGAAAAGATAAAACAGATAGTGATTTGATAAGAAACACTGTACTTCTCTGAAACAACGTTGTTCTCTGTGCAATCTTCTGATGCAAAAAAATTTGATTTCGATTTTTGCATCAGTACGCAGTTTTTTGTGCTGTTCTAAAGTCGATTGACGACTTGTTCTTTTCATGTAAGTTTGCTTTTCAATTTATCAATCAAATTACTGTTTGAATTGATGATTCTTTCTTCTGCGTTGATGAACTCTCGTTTCATCGTTGATTTTGATCTGCGTAAGCGCGAAAATTTTCGATTTTCGATTTTTGACTTGCAACACAGTCATCTGTGAAGTTATTGAGTTCAATGAGAGCTTGTTTTGATCATATAATTGTGCTCTATAACTTGTTGATCGATTTGATATATCATATACTTCGATAAATCGCTGTTGTCAGTTGACTATCTTTACAAGCGATTACAGATAACGCATCATTTTCGTGTAGCAATCGACTATCACAAGAATCAAGTCATACATGACTTCTTTTCATTTACTAGACGACAAATCTATTATGAAATTCATAGTGATTTCTTTTCATGAATCTGTGAGTTGAAGTAATGATCTCAACTCATCATATGATAGATGATATTTCATCTTTACTCTCTGACAAATGTCACAAGTATTTATATACTTTTTAACATTCTTGATCATACTTTTTCAGTAATATTTGCAATCTAATAGCTTGCTGATCTTGTCAGCATCAAAATGTCTTGCTAACAAGTTATCATGATGACGTTTCAACAGCTCTTCTCTGACAGAAAGATTTTCTGAAACATACAATAATTTGTTATACTTTATCATTTCTTGACTATTCAATGTTCAAGCTTCGATGTCACTCTTTCATATACTTGTTGTTTTGTCTGCTTTTAGTTTCACAGCAAATTCATCTTCTTGCTGTAAGATCTTGATTAGCTCAACTACAAATTTACTACTGAAGTTGTATATTGTTTCATGAATTGTCAGTACTCTGACAATTGCACGTGAAATGAGTTATTTGCAATCAACAGTTTCAGCAATAGAATTAAGCTGTTTCTCAGCTACGTTGTGATCTTTATGAATCAACGTTTCAACATCTGTGCTTCTTGAAGTTGTTGATTTGAGTTGAGAAATTCTATCTCTTGAGAAATGTACTTCATTTAGATGCATTTCTTGCACTGCTAAAATCATAATTCTCAGCAGCATACTTCTGACATGCATTGCTGAATACATACTCATGTTTTCATCGACACTGTGAATGAACATCTTCTCAACATCATTAATCACTCATGTTCATCAATGAATTTCATCTTGCAGTCTGCTCTCAACATGTTTTGCTGTATATCTGTTCATACTTATACTGTGAATGAACATCTTCTCAATATCGTTAATCACTTGTATACAGTATAGTTCTTTGATCGCTACAAATATAAAGCTATTTAAGCTTTCTATTCTAGTCAGCTTTCGCTGCAAAGTGAGCAGCAAACAATTTGCAAAAATGTTCTCACTCTTATAGTCAGATCATCTTGACAACGCATTAATCAAGTTTGTCTTTTCTGATTTATATGTTATTTCAAAGTTGTAGATCAACAATCTCATGATTTATCTGACTTATTTTTCATTTAGCTCTTGAACATTCATAAAACTCTTCAAATTATTATGATCAGTCAGAACTTTAACAATATGATAATTGTCTTTTACATAGTGTTGTCAGTGTTTAAACATTAATACTATGACTAAAAGCTTCTGATCATATGTTTTATAGTTTCTTTCAACGTTTATCATTATTCTGAATCAGAATGCAATCAAATGTCACTGATCTTCATCATCTGACTGAGACAAAATACTTGTGACTGCATAATTAAATGTGTCGATCTCGATGTGTATATGTTGCTCTAAGTCAAAGTGTCTTAGTATAAATGCTCTCATAAAGACGTCGCGAAGCTGATTAAAAGCTTGTTTCGCTTCGTTTAATCATATGAATGAGCTCATTTTTACATCTTTTACACTATCTCTCAACAATTCTGTTAAAGACTTTGCTATCTGAGAGTAGTGATGTATAAAACGTTGATAGAAATTGATGAATTTCAGAAAAACTTGTATTTCTTAATACATCTTCGATCTGAATCACGTTTTGATGATGTTTATTCTACTTAAGTTCATCAAAACACTTTCTGTGAATATGACAAATTTTAGAAAGTTCACTTTAGTGATGAAGAATTCACATTTCTTCAAGTTAGCATATAGCTTGAACTTTCTTAGTTTCTTCAGAATTTGCTTCACATGATCTACATGATCAGTCTTCTTTATGAAGAAGATTAGAATGTCATTCAGATAAACAACACAAAAGTCATTTAAAAGCTTTGTCAAGATTTTATTAATATAAGTTTGAAAGATGACAGATGCATTGATTAAATTAAACAACATGATCATATATTCAAAGTGATCATAATGAGTATGAAATGTCATCTTTCACTCATCTTCACGTTGAATTCTGAAACAATGATAAACGTTCTTCAGATTTAACTTAGTGAACTGCTTGATTTTATTAAGTCTGTCTAGAGTTTCACTGATTAAAGACAGTGAATGACGATTTTTGACAGTGATCTTATTCAGATCTTGATAGTTCATGCATAAATGAAGATTATCATTTTTTTGAAAATGAATAGAATAGATGCATCAGTTGAGCTGATGAAGTGCTTAATTCATTCTTTCGCTAAAACATCATTTAACTACTGTCTCAGAATCATTAACTCTGTGTTCAACAGATTATACAATGATTCATATGATGATTTTGCAATGATTTCAATTGCATGATCATGATCTTCATGCAAAGACAGTTTATCTGCACTGTTTATTGAAAATACATTTTTATATTTTTTCAATTCAACAAGTAAAGTCTGCACTTCAAACGCGTTTGTGATACAACTCATCATATTCATTACTTTCACTTGATGTTCAACAATTGATTCTTTGACAACATTGATCATGATAAGAGCATACACAGTAAACTCATCTTGTAGAGCTTTTGCAAATGCTTGTGTGAAAAACAATTCAAAGATGTGCTCATTCACGTCAAAACATCATGTTCTTGCAATTATGTTTATTCAAATACACTCAAATTGCATATTCAACATACTCAAGACTAGAAGAGATTCTTTCTTGTCAATAGCATAAAAGATACTTATATCTTTTTTCTCTATGCTTCAGCTGTTTCTCAGTCAATAACACATCTTATAAATGTCATAACAATAAACATTCTGATTATTCATCAAGATAGATCTTAAGAGATTGATGTTCAGCAATGACATACTTTGCTTGATGATGAAACATTGACTAATTACGTTCATCTCAACATTGATATTCATGTAAATCTTCATTTCTGTCTTCTGATCTCTCTGAATTACATGCTCTTTGTATATAAGAGTTTTTATGAATAAAACTTCTTGTTTTTTCTTGATGATTTGAAGTGTTTATCAAGAGCTTGTCTTTTTTCAAAATCTTGAAACAACTCATATGCAACATCAAATCAATGAATACTCAATTTACATCAAATTCTTTTGACTTGTTCTTGATCTTCTCATCTTTATAATTAGTAAAGTAATGATTCTTTCAATTGCATGTATAACACATTATATTGAACAAATTCTTGCTATAACATGACAAAGCATGCAAGCTTGTCTTTGATGAAGAGTTGAGTTTAATTGATCAATGAAATTTCTTTCACTTTGAATGAGTCTTTTTATTGATTCTATCTCAATCATGCAAGTTCTTGTCTTGAGATTGTTTTGATGACAAGACGTGTTCTTTTCGTAGATTTGTTTTCAATCAAGCAACAAGATTGATTAACACATTTCATGTGATAGAAATTAACTGCACATTAGTAATGATCACATGCAGCTCAGATCTCAACTTGATGAATAAATGAGTTCACTTATGCTCATTACTATACAACGAAAGTTAATGTTTCAGAATGCTCAAATGAACTGCAAATGTTCATATTGTTTGATTTGAACGTTGCGATGCATTTGCATACTGCTGAGTCATGTTTATGTTTTAATTCATCAAATTCTCAATTAAATTAAAAAGAAAGTTAATAAAATTGAATTATATTTGCTGAGCTGCAAACATAGTTTCTTCATGATTAAATCAAAGCTTCTTTGATTCATTCTTGAGATAAATCATGCAGTACAAAATCTTTTTCTCATCACTTTTAAAATGTCAAGAAGTATTTTAAAATGAGATTTTGACATCATGAATTCACTCTTTATGCTTTTTTATGATTTTGTCATGATACTTCTTCAAGAGCATTGAGAATCTTAACTTTTGCAAAATGACTTCGTGATGAGTTCATTTCATCGTTGTCAACACTATTGAGACAATGCGTAGATCATTCAAGTTCTTCATGAAAGTTCAAGTGAAAGCTTGAATGAAAGTTGAATGACTTTTTTTCGTTGTTTCAACGACTTGCAAAGTCACAATCTTTGATTGAATAGCTGCTAACTTCTGTTTCTTTTGCAGTTCATCATGTTGAAGCATTGTGCAAGTCAGCTGTTCATCAATATTAAGAGAGAATTCATCTTCTGCTTTTTCACTTTCTGATTTCATTATGCAACGTTCGTTTTCTGATATAGTGTCTTGCAAGATCAAAATGTCATCGTTGCAACTCTGTTGCAATCATGTTGCTGTTGTCATGCTTGAATATCACATTGTCATTTCTAAGAAGAGTTTGAAATAATTAGAACTGTAATGATTAAGTTTACTAAATGAATAGATCAGATCTATAAGAGTAATATGACAATGTGATATTCTAAACAGACACAGAATGAGTATATTTTTGATAAAGTTAATTATTAAGAAGTTCTTGATAACTTGAGAGAATCAATTGACTATAGAAAGTTTGTCAAGCATTGTCAAGTTGAGCACGACATAACTCATGACATATTAAGTCGAAGATATGACGTAGTCTAAATGATGTCTTGACAGAGTCATAAAGTTTCAGAGCTAACTCAGATCTGATCTTCAACTCAGTCTCTGATTTAATCTCTATGTGTCAATTCATCATGACAATTTTTCACTTTACTCATTTATTTACTCACTCATTTACTTTTTATTTTACTTATTTATTTACTCGCTCATTTACTCTTCATTTTACTCATTTATTTACTCGCTCATTTACTTTTCATTTTACTCATTTATTTACTCACTCATTTACTCTTCATCTCACTCATTTATGATCAATAATAAAACTCATCTGTACATAATATTGACTACAAATTTACTGTTTAACTACAGTAAAGTTTAAAAATTATCAAAAGTTTGAATGATATTAAAATGTTGCATGATGATGAAGTGCTATGCATTGATTGTATGCAAAGTTTTTGCAATCGCGCAAACTTTAATAATTTCAATGCACATATTACAAAAGCAATCTGTATGCAAATAAGAAAGTTAAATAAAATGCAAAACTATGAGAAAAATTGCTTATAAAAATCACTCAATTCAGTATTTTATCATTGTAATAATTATTTTTTTATTTTTTTAATTTTTTTATTTCTTCATTAAGTGCATGCAGTCTATGACTATGACACTGTCTAGACGCTGTATGTATGCTAAGTTACATGTAATCTGATCAAAGTTACTGCTTTATATCTTCTCATTGATCAATCACATTGATAGTTTGCGCATACAAGCGCTTTCTCTCAATTCTCGTCATCGTACTTTCGTTTTTCTTTATCTCTTCGCACTCTTGATGTTCTACTCTTTCGTTTCTAATAGTCATTTTCTTGTTGCAATTCAAGTATTTTTCAAATACTTTAATGTTGCAATTCTTTCAATCTTGATGATGAACAGTGTCAATATAGTGTCTGTGTTTTTGAGCTGAGCTTTTTTCTTAAGCTTTCTCTGCTCTGCTCTATAATATCTGCAGTTCAGCAGTAAATGCTTCGACGTTTGCCTTGCATTGCATATTTCATAGCATTTGTTCAAATTATTCTCTGATAATCGATGCAAATAGCTCTTGAAATATTCATGTTTCATTTTCAGCTGAATAAAGATTGAAAACGTTAGTCTATCGATTTTTCTCATCTCTATTAGTGATTTATGACTTAAATTCACATTCAATATATGCTTTTGATACTGATTTCTCTTCTTGATGCTGCTTTTTCAGACATTTAATCATTGTAATTTCGTCTCTTTGCAAATTTGCTTTTTGATGAAGCTTATGATGATTGCTTTCATGTTGTTGATAACTGATAATTCTTGAGCAGCGCTTTTGATCAATTGATCTGCTTTTTCATTCTCAATAATGCTCTTGCAACGCAATATTCATTGTATGCAAATTTGACACTGATTCTGACGTAAATTGATTAAGTTTTGTCGTATGTCATTGAATAACTTTGCATTGATGTTGCTCTTTGTGTTTAGTCTTTGCAAAGTCATTTGACTGTTCATGTACACTCAAATTTCGCTGTTTTTGAGTGCTTTTTCGCTGCATATTGCAATTGCATCGCTAATAGTCTGCAGTTTCGCTTTCGTTGTGATTATTTTGTCAGAAACGCTTGTCGCTTTGCTGTATCTGACAAATTCATGCGTGAATATCACTGTCATTTCAGTTTCTATTTCTATCTCTGCTATCTTTTTTCGAATTTGCGATGCATTGATATACATCACTATGTTTTTCGACTTTTTGATAATTCTTTCTAATTTTCTGTAGTGCAAATTGATCGGTTTGCAAGTTTCGCTTTTTGCAAATTCGATTTGAATTCTTGCTAAATGCTTGATTTCTTGATCTCACGATTTCTTGAAGTGAGAAATTTTGATTTCTTTTATTGAATTTAGTGTTTTTTGCACTTTGTTCAATATTTAATATATTTGCATGAGTCTGTCTTTGCACTTCTTGACTTTTCAAGATAAGTTCATCTTCATCTCGTTTCAGTTCAGATATTTTGATGCATTTAAATTTAGATTCAATTCAATAGAGTATTAAGATGAGTACAAAATAAATGTTCTTTTTCTGATAGAATGTTTTTTCAATAATTCAACTATTTGAATTGCATAGTTCTTGCACTTTTGATTTAATTGCATCTTCATTGACGAGATTTCAACTTCTATTTGCATAGCATCTATCGATGATGTTTGAAACACACTCAGAATTTTTCGTAATGCAGCGTTTTGCAGTTTGCAAAATTTGACTAAGTAGCTTTTTTGATTATTTCATCATATTTC
>JAABUS010009314.1_pt1 | contig 10400 bp, 12 predicted proteins | sample 5560161 | NCBI WGS metagenome assembly JAABUS01 (sample SAMN10711885, study PRJNA513376) | rock metagenome | isolation source: Antarctica rocks | place: Antarctica: Victoria Land, Trio Nunatak nord | collected 2016-01-04
CGGCCTCCGCCAACGCCCGCAGCTGATCCAACTCACCCACCACATCCGACAACTCACCACTAGGCGTCTGATACACCACACCCGACATGCCTTTCAGGGCAGCAACAGTCGCAGCCACCGACTCCCGTAGCTGCGCCATGCTCTGCGGCACGCAGTGCACCATCTCCTGCACCGGAACCCCGACCCCACTCATACCGACAATGCTACGAACCACCACCGACAGTGGCCCGGCCCAGAAGCCCTGCACGACACCACATCCGATCACAGGTTGATAACAATCTCCTGGTTGCTTCCAGCCAGCGGGTGGCTACGGGCGTCGCGGACAGTCGACGGGGACGGCCACCGGCGGAGCAGCATGCCACGACTCACACGAGGGCGACAGGCGTCGCCCTCTCGGCCGGCCGGACGAACAGTCGACGGCACTGCACATCATCACGAGTCAGACGGGAACTGAAGGCGTCGCCCAGTCAGGGAGCATCCGCCCAGTCGACGGAACAGGACACCGCCAAGCCATGGTCCCTGGAACGTGTTGCCCGGCCAGCCAGAAGATGGCAGGTCGACGGCTCACCACGATGGCCATGACTCGCAGGGTTGCGAGGGGACATCGCTCGATACACCGTTCGCAAGCCCCCCTCCTGAAAGTAGGGTCGAGCGTCCGGAACGGGTGCCGATCCTCCCCAGCCCAGATTTCATTGGTGCATGTGGTTCGGCGGCGCTTGCACGCCGCTCGACACCGTGCGCGGGCCTGATCTCGGCCGCCCGGGCAGCAGTCCCCGGCCGCTGGCCAGCAGTTGGCCGCCGCTGGCCAGCAGTTCCCGGCCGGCCGGGCAGCAGTTCCCGACCGGCCGGGCAGCAGTTTCCGACCGGCCGGGCAGCAGTTTCCGGCCCCCGAAACGAGTGACGATCACGCCGAGCGGCGAGCTCTCGACGATGTGCAGTTCATTCCAAGAGCCCGTCCGGAACCGGAGCACCGTTCACTCCCTACCCTCAACGGATGACAGGTCAGGAGTTCGCAGCCACTATCGCACCTGTCATCGACGGGGTGCACGGCCGACTGCACCAGCTGGCGGCCCCGTACGCCGAGGAATTGCTCGGGGAACCGGCCGAACGTCCGCCGCATATTTCTCCGTTGATCACCCTGCGGTTCGCGCTGCTACGCGGGCCGCTTCCGACCACGGGGTTTCTGCTGTCGGCTCGATACTCGCGGGTCGCTCGGGTCCACTCGTCCATCACCGAACTCGTCGATGCGGGTTGGCTGCTGGAGCACGATCGGATCGTCAGTATCACCGAGCGCACCGAGGTTCTGTTGAACCTGCTGTACGACGCCCATGCCAAGGCGATCGGTATCCACTGGGCAACCACCGAGGTGGACCTGCCCGCTATGGCCGCTCTTACGCAACGGTTGTTGAAGTCCGCCAGCCAGTCCGCCGCCCTGCGTTCTCGTTGCTGAGCCCGCCCTTCGAGCGCTCCGGAGATCCGGATGGGCTGTTGCTGTTCAACCGGTTGGCAGCGTTGCGCTATCACCGTGCCGACGCGCACGCCGCTGCCTGGGCAGCCGAGGGGCTGACCGCGGATCAGATGCTGACGCTCGAACCGAGCGGACTGCGGGATCGCATCGAGGCGGAGACAAACCGGCTCGCCGCGGCACCGTTCGAGGCGCTGTCGGAAGCCGAGCGCTCCACGATGCTGACGGGATTGCGCCTGCTCCCCGGCGCAACCTGATGGCCGCGAGAAACGCAATGCTCCCCGGCGCAACCTGATGGCCGCGAGAAACGCAATGCTGCCCGGCGCAACCTGATGGCCGCGAGAAACGCAAGGCTCCTCGGCGCAACCGATGGGCGCGGGATGCGCAAGGGCTCCCCGGCGCAACCGATGGGCGCGAATCTGCGGGCGGCGGCACGAAGACGACTGGGATGCGATGTCGGGATGCCGAGGAACCATGATCCGCCAGACCACGGGTAGTCTTGCGAGGCTTGGGGAATCGGGTGTTCCGTCGAATCATGGTCGATCAGCGGAGCCACGTCACCGGAACGCCGTGCGGCGGCGCCTCGCCGAGGATCTGTTCGGTACCGCCCGGCCAGCAGCGCACCGTGACCAGGAACGGACGTCGCTCCCCTGAACGGCGCGGTTCGAAGGCGATGTGTGCCAAAGGCTTCGTCGGGGTAGCGGCGGCACCCAGCGCCTGCAGGCGTTGCAACACCCGATGTTGCTCGTCATCCGGAAGGTACTGCCACATCACCGAGTGCCAGACCACCGTCAGCGCGTCCGCCTCGAGTTCCAGACCGTCCAGCAGATCGGCGGCGCCGCAACGGATAACCCGCGCCGGGTGCTGACGGGCGATCTCGATTGCGCCACGGAGTCGACGCAATCGGGCGATCTGATCTGGCCAGACGTAGGAGGTCAACCGCAGCGCACCTGCGGCGTCCGTCGGGTCGATGGGCGAAACGTCGCCACCGACGCGTTCGATGATCTGCAGCGTCCGCGGCGCGTCCGCAGGCGGGACGTCCCATGCCGGATCCAGTTCCACGGGCGACATCGGTCCCCACACCGGTCGGGCGGCAGCGATGTAGCGGAACTTGTCGGCCCGAAGGTTCAGACCCGCGGAGGTGCCGATCTCGCACAGTCTGACGGGCAGCGGATCCGGATCGGAGATGTGCAGCAGGGCTCCGAACAGGGCGGCAGCTCGGCCGACCTCGTTGGTCTGCGGGGCTGTCGTCAGTCCTGCGCGGAGCAGGTCCGGCTGCTCTGCAAACAGGGCCCGCAGCGCCGGCCAGGCCGCATCGGCATCGCCGTCGCCGTCACAACTCGGAAAATGCGCTGCGAGATCCGGCGCCTGACCGGAAAGAGCGAGGCGGTGGGCTGTTCCCATCAGCCGCAGCGCCAGAGCCGATGGACCCGGGTCGTTCTGGTGATCGGCCAGCAGCTGGGCGGCCGGTCCGTCGGCAAGTACGTCCTCCGCCACCCTGGTCAGCAGCCGCGCATAGAGCGGAGATCCTAACTGGCGGCAGGATTCGGCCTGCCGCCCGATGAACTCGACCATCCGCGAGTTGTCCATGTTCGGACAGTAGCCGCCGCGCAGAAGCGGGATGCGTCAGTGTGTTGCCAGCCCGCCGGGTAGGACACAGTGTTGCCAGCCCGCGGGTAGGACACAGTGTTGCCAGCCCGCCGGGTACGACAAAATGGTTGGGTGACCGCCTCCTCGACGCTGCCCGTGCGCCATGCCTGAAGGCCACACACTGCATCGGCTGGCGGCCGAGTACAACGCCCGGTTCCAGGGCCGGGTGACTCGCTCGTCGAGCCCGCAGGGCCGATTCGCCCGTGGGGCCACCAGGATCGACGGCCAGGTGCTGATGCACGCCGAGGCGTACGGAAAGCATCTGCTCGCCGGGTTCGGCGAACACATGGTGCATGTTCATCTCGGGCTGCTCGGAAGGGTCACCTTCACCCCGCCCGCGGCGGCGCCTGGGCGCGACCTGGTGACCAGCGGAGCGAATCGACCACCGCTGGCAGGCAGCGATCTGGTTCCGCCGGCGGTGGGTGCGCTGCGCTGGCGGCTGACCACCGCCGATGCCGGGCCCGGGGAGCAGGCGATCCGAGTGAGCACCGCCGACCTACGCGGGCCGACGGCCTGCGAACTCCTGACGCCGGGCGAGGCTGACGTGCTTCTGGGCAGGCTCGGACCGGACCCGCTGCGGTCCGATGCCGACCCCGAGATCGGCTGGCGGCGGGTCTCCAGGTCGCGGACGCCGATCGCCGTGCTGTTGATGGACCAGAGGGTGGCCGCCGGCGTCGGCAACATCTATCGCGCCGAGGTGCTGTACCGGCATCGCCTGGACCCGATGATGGAAGGGCGGCTGCTGAAATCCGCTGAGTGGCAAGCTCTGTGGGGCGACCTGGTGACGCTCATGCGGCTCGGGGTACTGACCGGGCGGATCGACACGGTCCGGCCCGAACACGAACCGGAGGCGATGGGCCGGCAGCCGCGGATGGACCGTCACGGTGGTGAGGTGTATGTCTATCGCCGGGCTGGGCAGCCGTGTCTGGTGTGCGGCACCAGGATCCGGATAGCGGAGCTGGCCGGCCGCAACCTGTTCTGGTGTCCCGGCTGTCAGCGGCGTAGCCGCCGGCGGCCGACCGCCCGCCGATGACCGCCCCGAACTTGGCTCTCGATGAACTCGTCGCCATGGCGCTTGATGCCCGGAATCAGCAGGGCGCCACCACGGTCGTCGCCATCGACGGTCCGTCGGGGGCAGGCAAGTCCACTCTTGCCGGACGTCTGGAGGCCGCGCTGGGCAGAGCCGGTGTGCCCACTGCTGTTGTGCGGATGGACGACCTGTACCCAGGTTGGGAAGGGCTCGACGACGGGGTCCCACATCTGCTGCGCTGGATACTGGAGCCATTGTCCCGCAAGCGGAGTCCGCGTTACCACCGATACGACTGGCCGACCGGGCGGTTCGCCGAATGGAAAACCGTGCCGACGACACAGGTCCTGATCGTTGAGGGTGTGGGCAGCGGCTCCACGGCCGCCGCGCCGTACCTGGGTATGCTGATCTGGATCGAAGCGCCGCGCACAGTGCGCTTCGAGCGCGGCCTCGAGCGGGATGGTGAAGCTTACCGACCGATGTGGGAGCGCTGGGCGCTCCAGGAGGACCGGATGTTTGCCCGCGAGCACACCCGAGACCGCGCCGACGTCATCCTGGACGGCACCTGCGCCATACCCTGAGATTCCCCGGGGGAGATGTCGATCCCGCACCCGCCCGGCACGGGTCCATCCCGCCCATCCCGTCCGACGTCGGAGGTCCGGCAATCCGGCAATCCGGCGATCCGGCGCAGCCGGCGCTGCTACCGGCTGATCGTTGACCTCCCGGCGGTCCCGGGCGCCGACTGGCCCATCGCGTCCCGCTGGGCGACCGATACCGCTGCCTGAGCGCTGCGTAAACCGCGCAACACCGTGAGCGCCACCAGGAAACCCACCACGGCACAACCCGAGAGCACCAGGTAGGCATATCGCGGCGGATAGTTGTCCGACAGGTAACCGGCGGCCGGCATCGAGACCGCCAGACCCAGCGCGATGCCTGAGCTGACCCAGCCCATCGACTCGGTGAGCCGCGCCGCCGGCACGATCCGCTCGGTGAGAGACATCCCGGAAATCAACGCCGGTGCAACCGCCATTCCGGCGACGAACAGTCCGATGGCCAGCTGCCACAGCGGTCCCAGGAACACCAACGGCATAGACACCAGCGCCAACGCAGTGATCGCGGCGACGAATTGGCGCAACAACGACGCCCGTACGTTCAGGGCGCCGAAGACCAGGCCGGACAGCAGTGATCCCAATGAGTAGAGCGCGAGCAACAGACCAGCCGAGCCTGCGTGCCCGGCAGCCTTGGTCGCGGCCAGTGTCGCCACCTCCAGCGAACCGAACACCCCGCCCAGCAGGACGAAGATCGCTACGATGCCGCCTACGCCTGGGAGGAAGATGGCCGGCCGGCCGCCCGAACCGCGCATTCTCCCGGAAGCCGGTGGTTCGGTCATCGTCTGCCGGATCAGGAATAGGGCACCAACGGTCAGGAAGGCGGTGGCCACGATCAACGCGGCAGCCGGGAACAGCTGCAGCGCAAGGAAGGTCGCCAGCACCGGCCCGAAGATGAAGACCACCTCGTCGATCAGCGATTCCCAGGCGAAGGCGGTCCGCAGTTGCGGTGTCCCGGACAACATCGCCGACCAGCGGGCCCTGACCAGCGGTCCGACGTTGGGCTGGGTGGCGCCGGCCACCACCGCCAGCGCCAGCATCGGCCAGTTCATCGGTGTGTACACAGCGATCAGGATCATCGCAGCCAGCGACGGCACGTGAACAGCCAACTGGATCGGAACGACCATGCGCTGTCCCCGCGCGTCGATGAACCGGGAGATCTGCGGGCTGATGACGGCGCCGGCAACGGCGTAGATGGCCGAAACCGCGCCGGCCAGCCCGTACGAATCGCGGACAGCCGAGATCAACAGCACCGCGCCGACACCGATCATCGACATCTGCATGCGGGCCAGCAGGCCGGCTGCCGAGAACCGTGCTGCGCCCGGAAGACGCAGCACCTTCAGATAGGGGCCGAACACGGCAGTGACTCCGTTCGAAGGTGACTGGTGGCCGGATGACCAGCCCTTCGCTCGAGAGGCGATCATGGGGCGGATGCCGTGCGGATCGTCCGACTGAACCGTCCGGCCGGTACAGTGTATGGCCATGTCCACCGACACCCGCGAGCGGATTCTGGTCGCGATGCGAGCCCTGCTGGCACGTGGCGGCACGTCGGCGGCCACCCTGGAGAACGTCGCCGCGGAGGCCGACATCTCCAAGGGGGGGCTGCTGTACCACTTCCCGACCAAACAGGCGCTGTACCGCGGGCTGCTCACCCGTACCAGGGACTCGGTCGCCGCCGAGTTGGCCGGACACGACACCAAGGACGGCGTGGTCCGGGCATACCTCGAGTACACGGCGCCCAGGGATGAGGAAGAGCGCGGCTTCGTCATCGCATTGATCAATGCGATCCGGTCCTCCGACCGGTCAGCTGACGCCGGCTCGGCAGCCGATCCGGCTGCCGGCGACGACGATGCGGAGCTCGGCACCCTGCTGGCCGAGATCTTCTCGGTCTGGGAACAGCCGGTGCGCGACGCCGTCGACGACCCGGTCACCGCAGAGCTGATCCTGCAGTTCGGTAACGGCCTCTACTTGGCGTCGGTATTCGGACTCCCTACTCCTGACCCGGCTGTCCTGCGGGAACTGACCGACCGTCTGGTCGCCGAAGCCGGACCCAGCCAGGATCAACACCCGTCACCAGGATGAGGCGTGCGCGTTCTGACCCACCAGTCACAAGACACCCGAAGTCGATCATCGCCGAAGCCGGCGCCGCCAGCCGCCAACCGCCGACGCCGACGCCGACGCTCAGTCGTTCACCGAGCGACGGCCGGAGAAGGCCCGGCCGAGGGTGACCTCGTCGGCGTACTCCAGGTCGCCGCCGACCGGCAGCCCGGACGCCAGCCGGGTGACCGACAGATCGGGAAAGGTGCGCAGCAGCCGGATCAGATAGGTGGCGGTAGCTTCGCCCTCGAGGTTGGGATCGGTCGCCAGGATCACCTCCGACACTCCGGGTTCGGCGATCCGCTTCAACAGTTCGGCGATCCGCAGCTGATCGGGGCCGATGCCGTCGATCGGTGAAATGGCGCCGCCCAGCACGTGGTAACGACCGCGGAACTCCCTGGTCCGTTCCACCGCTGCTACATCCTTGGACTCCTCGACAACACAGATCAACGACGCGTCACGACGCGGGTCCGCGCACACCCGGCACAGGTCGCCCTCGGCGACGTTCCCGCACAGCGTGCAGAACCGGACGTCCTCCTTGACCCGACGCAGAGCGGACTGCAGCCGGTCGATGTCGGCGCTGTCGACGGTCAGCAGGTAGAACGCGATGCGCTGGGCGGATTTCGGGCCGATACCCGGTAGCCGGCCTAGTTCGTCGATCAGATCCTGGACCGGGCCCTCGTACAACGCCTCAGTCTCCCGAACCGGAACCCGAACCCGAACCCGAGCCCGGCAGGGCGCCCGGGTCCGCCGGCGGCTGCGGCATGCCGGGGAAGCCACCGAGCCCGAGCGATTCCAGATCGAACCCCCCGGTGGCCTGCGCCATCAACTGCTCACTCATCTCGCCGGCTTTGCGGCTGGCATCCCGCGCGGCCGCCACCACCAGGTCGCCGAGCGTCTCCAGGTCGTCCAGGTCGACTGCTTCCGGCGAAATCGTTACCGACCTGAGCTCGCCGTCGCCGCTGACCATGACGGTCACCACGCCGCCACCGGCAGACCCGGAAACCTCGGAATCCGCCAGTGATGCCTTCGCCTGCTCGACGGCGTCCTGCATCTGCTGCGCCTTCAGCATGATCTGGCTCAGATCCGGCAAACCTGGCTGCATGACGCTCCCATCACGGACGGTGAAGATCTCATCCGAGCCTACTGGTGGACCAGTCCTCGACGTGTTGACGCGGCCGCGGCCCCTTCGCCTGGCACTGTGGACCCATGCGTGCCCGCCTGCGATTCCGCTCATCCACCACCGCCGTGCTGTGCGTCGCAGTGCTCGCGGTAGCCGCCTGCGGTACCGCCAACACCGCGGAGCCGAGCCCGCCGGCACCGGCCAGTACCGCACCGGCCAGCACCGCATCGGCGACCGCACACGTCGTGCCGACCGTCAGCCGGCCCACCGTCACGGTGCCGACCCTGGGGGGAGCGGCCGGTGACGCATCAGGGTCATCTGCGCCGTCGTCGTCGGGACCCTCGGTTCCCGCCGTCAGCACAGCCGGACCGTCGGCAACGGACAGCACCACCACGGTGACGGTGCCGCCCAAGAACCCGCGCGGATCGGTGAGGGTGCCGGCGAGCAGCGCACCCTCGTCGATCAGTGCACCGTCACCGACCCCGACCACCTTCCCCGCCACCACCGGCACCACCGGCACCACCGGCACCACCGAGCAGACGACCGCCACCACCGAGCAGACCACCCCGGCGACCACCCCGGCGACCAGCACCTCCGCACAGAGCACCAGCACCGTGCCCTCCCCGCCGTCAACACCCGACCAGCCGACCACGCCCACCACCGCTGCGGTGAACCAACCCCGAGGTGGCGGCACCATGACACACAAGGTGGTGGTGATCGACGCCGGTCACAACGGGCAGAACCACGTGCACCCGGAGATCATCAACCAGCAGGTGGACGCCGGTTTCGGCCAGCGGAAGGCGTGCAACACCACCGGAACCGAGACCAACGACGGTTACACCGAGGCCCTGTTCAACTGGAAGGTGGCCGAGCACCTCAAGGCGAACCTGGAGGCCAGGGGCATCACGGTGATCATGACCCGCAGCTCGAACGACGGCGTCGGTCCGTGCGTCAACCAGCGGGCGGCGATCGGCAATGACAGCCAGGCGGCAGCGGTGATCTCGATTCACGGTGACGGTGACGACCAGGGAGCGCACGGCTTTTACGCAATGACGGCGGAACGCGATCCGGCCGGCCCGGAGATGGCGGCCCAGTCCGCGCGGCTGGCCAGAGACGTGCGCAATGCCCTGGTGGACGGCGGTTTGCAGCCGAGCACCCATCTGGGCCAGGACGGGCTGTGGAAGCGTGGAGACCTCGCCGGCCTGAACCTGTCGGTGCGACCGACCGTGATGGTGGAGATGGGCAACATGAAGAACCCGGGCGACGCGGCCATGATGTCCTCGGCTACCGGGCAGGAACAGATCGCCAACGCTCTGGCCAGCGCTGCGATCAAGTACCTGATCGGCCAGTAGCCCCTCTGCCGACGGGTGGGCGGACCCTCAGCGCACCGAAACCGCGTCCAACCGGGCCGTGTCGAACGGCGCCGGCCGGAAGCCGTCCACGCCGCTGCCGACCAGCCAGGTCCCGCCCGTGGTGAACAGCGGCAGCACCGCGTTCTGGCTGAGGAGTTCGGTCAGCGCCGCGCTGGATGCCGCCTGCCTGGCTTCGTTCTCCGGCCTGCTCAGCGCCTGGGCGATCTGGTTGCCCAGAGCCCCCCTGGTGTTCTTCGGCAACACCCACCCGAAGACGGCGTTCGGTGCGTACACGCTCACGAAATCACCGCGATCGCCCATGTACGCCTGCACCTGCCCGATGGACAGGTCGATCTTGCCGGCCTGTATCTCGTCGTAGTAGCTGGAGACCGAGTTGTACATCTTCGTCTTCACGGTGACACCGACCTTGACCAGTTGAGCGCTGATCAGCCGGGCGATCGTTGGTTCGGCTCGGCTTGAGCCGAAACTGCGTACCCCCATCGTCAGCACAACGCTCTTGCCCTTCAGGACCGACGAAGCCGCGGCCGGATTCGGCGCCGGGAACGGTGGTCGGGGGCCGCCGAAGATCGCCGGCAGCACCGAGGACACCGGCTCGGACCGTACGGCCTGCGCAATGGCTGTGCGATCGACGGCCCCGACGACGGCCGCGCGCACCTTGTCGTCGGCCAATGGCCCATGTCCCCCGTACAGATTCAGCGACACTTGCAGGTCGCCCAGCGATGGTTCGACGGTGACGCCGGCGTCGGCGCCCTGCGGCACACCGCGCCGGTACGACAGCTGAATCCGGCCGTTGCGGACCGCGGGGGCCAGCGCAGCTGGATCCGCGATCTGCAGGAACTGAAGGGTGGCGGTTCTCCCGCTACCCGGACCGGAGGCACGCAGCACGACCGTCGTCGGAGAGGCCGAAACCCACTGGTACGGCCCGCTGCCGACCGATGCTCCTATGGATGTCAAGGTCGGCTGAAGCGCTGTTGAGCGGCTTGTCGGGTGGTGCCGAGCACGGCCGCGATGGAGCTCCAGGTGGCGTGGTGTTGCCGGGCGCGGGTTACGGCTGCTG
>JAABUS010009315.1_pt1 | contig 10400 bp, 9 predicted proteins | sample 5560161 | NCBI WGS metagenome assembly JAABUS01 (sample SAMN10711885, study PRJNA513376) | rock metagenome | isolation source: Antarctica rocks | place: Antarctica: Victoria Land, Trio Nunatak nord | collected 2016-01-04
TTGTTACTACTACTACTATTACTATTACTATTATTATCATTGTTATTATTATTATTATTATTATTAGGTGCACACTTGCAATGTGCAAATTGCTCCTCAGACAGCCTTGCTGGTCCCAGACTTGTTTGATTGTGCACTTGTGTGATGCTAGCGTCCCTGAAAGAGATGCTACAGGAGATGCTAGCTTACAAGGACAAAGCATGCAGAACAAATCTCTGATCTCTCTTAATCTTGCTTCTCTGCATCAGTATCCTACCAGTTCTTTCACACAAGTATGCCTACAGTAGTGAACGCGACACATCAGCCAAAGAGCCAACACCACCCTTTTCCTGACACAGAATCTTGTTAGCTTTTTGGTGACAATACCTTTTGACTCTTGGTGCAGGAGGACGAAATGCTGAAGCAGCTACAATTCTTCAGCGTAGCAAGTGATGGCAGGGTCACTCTTTGGACATTGGCCAAGAGCGAGCTCCTACATCAGGTACTCCCACACCAGCATTTTCCCTGCAAGTGCCTAACTTACATGTCTACATCATGTGAATTAGTCAGCGGCAAGACAGCGCCTTGTGTATATGCTGCAAACCAGAGGGTTTTCACTATATCAGAGTCGCAAGCCTTGCATAAGCATTGCTGCCTGGAGAGTGTCAACTCTTGCTTGTCCACAGACCACAGGATTGAGAGCTCCAGTTGCTCAACAGTGACAAGCAAAACTCTGTGAGGCCGCATATCTAACTCTGAGATAAATGTTGCATCGCCTGTCTGATTTGCGACTGACTGTTGGGTTGTAGGAGATGATGGAGCTGCGACTTGGCAGCTCTGGCAAGAAAGATGCAGAGGATGAGCCCACCAAGGGCAATCTAGCAGGAGGCTGCTGTTTTGACTTCAACAAGGTCAGAGCCTGCTCATACAGTGATGATGACTGTGTCAGTCCCAGGGCAAGGCATAGTGGATTAATCGCTGTCGTCTTGCTGTCGTCATGCAGTGGACGTATCGCTGTTGTCTTGCTGTCATCATGCATTGTACTGCACCAATCCCATGCATGCCAGCAGGCAATTTCAATATCAGCCATTTGCAACTCATTGCTGCTTGTGAACTTTGCCACTGTCTGGCTCATGCAAGGCCGGTGAAACAGTGAGTTGTCAAATTCTCAAGCTGTTGCAGATTCTGTCTGTTGCTTCATTTCTTGCTTGAATCCCTGGTCCTTTATCCATCTGCTTGTCCATCCATCCATCTATCTGTCCAGGCATTTGTTCATCCATTTATCCAGCACATGTCTTCCCCTGAGGCCAAATACGTACAAGCCTCTGAGTATTTCCCTATACAAGGTCCTGTTTCAGCAGTCAACAGGCTTTACATCAGCCTGAACGAGTTCTCGCTGACCTTTGCAACCACGACCAGGGCGTCGATCATAGGTTTGACAGGTTGTACGCAGTCAAGCATGCACTGCAATGCGCTTGCAGGCACAGGATCACTTGTTTGTGGTGGGTACCGAGGAGGGCCACATACACAAGTGCTCACAAGCCTACAACTCCGAATACCTGCAGACCTACCAAGGTGACCCCCTCTTGCCAGACCTGGCCTTACATGGCTAGATTGGCTGAGACCAAGCTCATTCCTCACATGTCTGTCCAGTCACAGGAGTAGAAACTTTGCAGTTTTGTTGCGCATTGCAGTCCTGTTGTTCTGAGGCCCTGCCTGTCAATCTACAGGGACAGTCTCATTTCGTGTGCATGTCACAAGTGTCCCTCGGTCAGGCTTACAACGTATTGATAGAGCTTACAGTGTATTGACAGAGCTTTCAGTGTATTGATAGAGCTTGGGCAGCATGCAGGGCATGACATGACAGTGTACGCGGTCAAGTGGAACAACATACACACACGCATCTTCCTGTCTGCATCTGCTGACTGGACACTGAAGCTGTGGGAGGGAGACAACCCAAGGCCGGTCATGTCGTTTGACTTGAACAACCCTGTGGGAGATGCTGCCTGGTCGCCGCACTCTGCCACTGTCTTTGCAGCTGTCACTGATGATGGCAAGGTATGCTGTGCTGAGCGCCTTGGCTCTGAGCTGTCACTGACACCGATCAGAGTGTCCTTCTGCATGTTTGCACTCTTCATGCACATGTTGCTTGTGACCAGGCAGCTCTGCATCAGCATCAAGCAGCAGCACATCCTGTAAGACTCTAACTGTACGCCAGATTGAGCCCGTTTGGCTGATTGAGCAACAGTTGCCATGCACTGTTGAAGCAGCACCTATTCATTACACAATTTGAGCTTCTTGGCCCTGCATGGGTTACTGAAAGCAGTCAAAAGAATGTTGCTGACACTCCATGCACAATGTTGTGCAGGTGCATGTGTACGACCTGGCAGAGAACAAGCATGACGCCTTGTGTCAGCAGAAGGTAGTCAAGAAGGCCAAGCTGACCAAGATCTCCTTCAATCCCAAGCATCCCATTCTGATTGTGGGGGATGACAGGTGCTCACCTCCTGCCTACATGAACCTGCATGCAGACCAACAACCACAGTCAAGCTTGCAAATAATTCCTGAAGAACTTGGCAGTCCACACTTTGGCTTGCAGCTGCTCTTATGCCTGAAAATCCAAAGCTGCAGTCTGTGAAGGCATGTCTGCGAACAAGCTCAGAAGTAGACATGGACCTTGGATAAAGCTTGCAATATGTTTCTAGTGTAGGTCAATGGTAGGTGGTGTGTCAATGTCGGTTGCGTCAATGTTGGTTGCGTCAATGTTGGTTGTGTCAATGTTGGTTGTGTCAAAGTTGGTTGTGTCAATGTTGGTTGCGTCAATGTTGGTTGTGTCAATGTTAGTATGTTGGTGATGCAGGGGCTGTGTAACTTGCCTGAAGCTGTCACCAAACCTACGCAAGGTCAGCAAACCAGCGGAGGACAAGCAGAAGGTTGAAGACCTGGAGGTATTCAGCTCAATTTCTTGGTTTGTATGCAATGCCTCATTCACCACATGGCAATGGGTTGCAATCGTGTCGACATTTTTGTCAATGCTGTCATATGTTTTGCACCTTTATAAGATCACAGCTTTCCATCTGTGAAAGACATGGTTGACACCTTGCGTTATCCATTGTACGAGGAGTCATTTCAGCCCTCAGCAGCAACGCAGTCTGCCATCAGCAAGCTGTCATTTGTTGCACTTGGCAATGTCCAGCATATACAGCGCATACCTTGCACTGAGTATGTTGTGCTATAAGCCTTGTACAGAAAAGCATGAGTCATAACAAAGACGCAAATTTGTGCCATGCAGATAGCCAAGCTGAATAAGGTGATTGAGATTGCAATGAAGGGTGAGATGGCAGACCCTGCACAGTAAGGGACTTGAAGGCATGTGAGAAATTTGTGTCAGTGATACGTTTCCAGCCTGCTGAATAGATCAGTACCTTGCAGCCGCAAATATGCTGTTGTGATCAACACTTGAGTAGACTTGTCATTCCTTGACGCCAGTACCAAAGTTGTATAAATGTGCTGTCTACATCATATTTGTCTTACAATGCATCAACAGATGTCATACGTTGATGTCTGATGACAAGCTTAAGCCTCTAACTGGAGCAAATTGGCGTGTTGTATCAGCCACTTCAAGATGATCATGAGTTGGACAATGCCAACAGCTAGACAGGGATATGCGTGTGAATCAAAAGCTTGATGACACATACACAGCACCAACAGACTTTCACCAAGCACAGTCTTACTCCTCAGACACCCACTTAGCTACAAAGGACTACTGAACACCTCAATACATTGTGTATAAGCTTCATTCCTTCACACTATCATGCACCAACTCTGCTGTGGCTGACTCCACAGGTGGTAAGGTCCATAACAGCTGCTTAGATTAGACCACAACACTGCACCATTGGAAACTTGGCCAGGCAAAAACAAAGTAATAAAATGTATAGGTGTATAGGAGCATATCATGACCTTCAGCTTTTGCCTTAGAGCAAACTGGCGCCACTGGTTGCTGTCCTGATAATTTGCAAAAGAGCTGCAGCAGCATGGTGGACAAGTTTCAGTAATCTGCACACAAGCAAAAGGTATACGAGGCAGGCAAGCAGCACAATGCTGTCATACCTGAACCCACAACCACAAACAGGAAGAAGCCAAGCATGATTGGTCCTACAGCAACTTTGCTGCTGCTTTTCTGCAACAACAGACGTATCAAGTTCAGTCCTGGCTTTGCCTTGCGACCAATCAAACGCAAACATGAGCAGTGCAATGTGGCAGGGATAGCTCACCGGGCTGACATCTTGCACCTTCCCACGCTTATGTATGTTGCCTTGGAACTTGTCACTCTTGGCGTTAAGGACGCGCTTGGAGCCAGCCTGCACCGTGAACATTACCGTTTGCTCAGTTAGGGTTGTCAAGGGCGTCCTGCGTTACGAGGTAGAGTTGGCTCACCATCGTGATTGGCAGACCAGCGTTCAACGGCGAAACAGTTAGCAGGCAAGTACTCAAGCTTGGCGGTCGACGAGGGATGTGTTTTGTTATGTGATTACCAATAAGGATTTGTTTGTCGAGAAAGATGCGTTTGCTCTCAGCAAGCCTCGGAAAGCACAAGGAGCCAATATGCCAGCTGGTGCCACGTGCAGGTGCAAGGGAGGGAACCTTCCCAATCAGGTCCATTACGTGACGACCCTAAACAGGGCGAAGCTAGCTTAGAAGTTGGCATGCAGGCAAAGCTCACGATACTTTGGAGGCCTTAGCTTTTGCCTTGCATTTCGTTTGGCCAAAACTGGAAGATTTTATTCAGTGCTTGTGCAATTGCAATGTAAAGCTGCCACACGTAGTGTACAAGCTACGAGCTTCTTTTACTCCGCTGCGGATTTGAAATGGGCCCATTTTAAATCCGCAGCGGAGTAAAGTTTGCTGGTGTGTGGTCTGAGGAAGCAATTATAACTAGCTAGCTGCTGTTGCCTGTTTAGTGTAAGCTTCACCTGAGAGGTGGTTCGAATCTGCGGCAGGGCTTGCCAGACTCATGACTGCAGCCGGTTCTTCAGCTAGTTCGCCTGCAGGACCAAATCCCCAGATGCTTGTCCATGCATGGTACACAAACATGCCTTCTTTGAAATTTGCAGAAATCTACAGGTGCGTACACCTCACTTGGATCTGCCGATCCTGAGCAACGCTGCTTTGATCAACGACCATGTTCCTGACAGTGCAAATGCACAGGCTTGTAAAACAGGCCGTAATCTGTATGATCCATCTGCGCTTGAAACTGCCTGTGCAGCTACTTGATTACCACCTTGCATTCCTGATCAGCTTCCAAGCCTTTGCTGTTTGTATGCTTTTGTCAGACTCTGAGTTTACGCCCCTGACTACATGACGTGACAGCCTGAAATGGCCTTTGACGTGCCTGCTTAAAGGCTGGTGCAAAGCAATATATTATACAACAGTCTCAGCCTCATGCATGGCTGTGCACATGTGAGTTCTTGTGTGCAACTGAGTTCACAATCAGCTTCGCATGTAGTTTTGGCATGACCTCTAGGCTTGATGCGTGTGACGCTGTAGGCAGTCATCAACAATTGCAGCTTCAATTAACGCATTTACTTTGCAGTATTCACTCATGCGTCATGACCACACCTTCAGTCTCACACCTGATCAGCTGAGCTGGCAACATAGCCTTGCTTTAGGATCGTCCCTTCCTGTTGGAAAGTCATGTGAACTGAACTGTGCCATTTTGACGCAACCACTCTCCCAAAACCCTCCACTGATTTACACTGCAGATTGGTTGACCCTGAACCTGGCTTGATGGAGGTCTCATCAGCAGGTTTTTTGGACACATACTGGTAGCCCTGATGCTGCTTTGTTGGGGAAGATAACTGCCTGTGCAGCTGTTTCTGTGCCTGTAGGATGTTAGGATCTATGCAAGGATCATATTGCATTTGCCGTCGCTGCCAGAGAGGCTGGTTGCGGTGTCACTTGCCCTTTGCACGTTACGCAGCCTAGGGGCTCCTAAACAGTCGGTCTTGCTTGGCCTGTGAGCAATGACGGCAGCAGTGGTGATGGCTGCAGATTTTAGACGTGATTGCTCCGAGACCACAGTTCTACAGTAGAATAGCGCGACTTTGCCTAAACCTTGTGCAGTGGCAATCCGGTACATCCTCATTCTGGATTCATTGTCAGTGCAGGTTTCGTCACGGCTCAGCTTCAAGCTGCAATTTGTGTTCTGATCCAGGCGACTAAGCTCGCAGAGTATGAGCAGAAACCGTCACTGTTATACGAACGAAAGCGATCAGTTTTGTGAGCGCACCTGCAGCCTTAAGCTTTCGATATCTATGGGCAAAATTCTGTGCACATGCTGTAAGCGACCAGTAGCGCGAGAGTGTGTCATGCCTGGCTTTTTGCAGCAGATCAGAGGGCAAAGAACAGATTTTCTTGGCCTGCAGAGTGCCTGAGACGCAGTCGGCTGCTAATTGGCAGTATGGACGCAAGTTTGGCCGCAGGCACACCTCAGCAGCCTGCTTGCCGAAGCTGTGGAACCACAAGTAAGTCATTTTAGCCAGCCTTACAGTATGTATGGATGCAACGCAAACATTTGATGTGTATGTTAAGCCAGCAGCAGAACCAACCTTGCAAACCATCCTTCCTTGATGCTTTTACAGAGCGTCAAACAAGATGGCGAGCTGGCGAAGCCACCAGCTGCTTTGGCGAGGGCTTGCTGTGCAACAAGTGCATTACAGTCAGTAAGCAGCCTATGCTGTTCAAAGGTCCATGCGACACCTGCTCCATCACAGGTATATCTCCTGCGCGCAAGGCAGCAACATCGCCAGCAGCTGCTGCTGACTGACATGTTACTATGAACAAACCAAGACAAAACACCCCGTTATCTCAATGTTAGGTAGAGATCTCTGCCAAGCAATCCCTGCAGAGTTTGGGCGAACATCCACAGACTTTGAGGAGCTGAAACATCTTCACATACTGGTCATATCCACAGCTTAAGCCAATACTTGATGCTGCAGGCGCACCAGGGTGGCACAAATCTAGCAACTTAAAGATCTGCAGGTGGTGCTATCCACGTTTGCCTGTCATTACACCTGGCATGACGCTGGTGAGCACTTCTGATGTCCTAATGGTCAAGAGGTCATCACTGTCACCTGCTTTGAACCCCATTTGGTCTGGCCGTGCTCGATATTGGTTCCAATAGGGGGAAGAACTAATGTTACCCTTGACCCAGGGAGACACACCTCATGCTTCCTGCAGAGCAATATCCATAGCAACATGCTTGGTCCATCTGTTCTGCCAGAGCATAGCCAAAGGAGGAAAGCATGGGAACAGGCACATGGTCTTGCAGCTCAGAGCTCAGCATGGCCTGCACCTCAGAGCTCAGCATGGCCTGCACCTCAGAGCTCAGCATGGCCTGCAGAGCACAGTGAAGAAGAAGCAGCACACTCGCAACCCAGTCCTCCTGCAGTGGGTAATGATACAGCAGAAGCTAGCACTGCGCCGTCAACAGCTGCAGCAGAAGCCGCAGCATGTGACCTAATTACAGTCAAGCACTCACCATCATTGACCAGCAGCAGCGGCTTGGACAATGCCACAGCTGAAGAGCCTGCTATTGGCCTCCTAAAGACGCCCAGCATAGTACAGAGCCGCTGCAAGCGCTATGAGAGAGCTGGCATGTCATCTGAGTCAGCAGATCAGGGCAACAGCAGAATGCTGGATTGGGAAACTGGCCATGTAACAGACAAAGGCAAGAAGTCAGCAGCGTCTGTGACAGACAAGCACAGCAGTGAGGCGCCATGCCCTAGCCCTAGTGATGAATCTAATCACCCAAAGCAGCCTGTGGACCAGCAGGAGAATGGTGATGATACTAGGGGAGTCAAGAAGCGAAAGGTGATTACTGTGTTTGGGTTGCACTGATAGCAGTCATTGTGCCTAAGGGGTTCAGCGTGGACAATCTGCTTGACGCACAAGCCATCACTTTGTTGAGGACCCTTTCTGCTCTGGTCAGCATGCTGCTGCTGCTCTGCCCTTTAAAGTTAACGACTGTCGCTGCAGTCTCTTGTGGGAGTATCACGGCAGCAGTGTATACAGCACGCCCTTTGTCTGTTACATTGCCAGGCAATGCAGTCTTTCCATGTTCCTCATGCAGAAACAAAAGGCATACGATCAATAAAGAGCAAATGAAAAGTACCATGTGTTTGCTCAGCAAAGTGATGTGTGTGTGTGCAGAGGAGCCGCAAGCCGTCTTCAGTGGATGTACATCGGAAGGGCAGTCAGCGGCAGCGATGTCAGTCTGCGAGTTGCAAGGTATGTCATGTGTGTCATTTCCAAACCGTTCATGAGGTCCTCATGCTCTGAAAAACGTGTGCCTGAGTCATGCTGCAATGAAGCAATGTCTGAGCCTGCTGCATGTGCGCAGTGCCTGTAGCGCAGACTTGTTGATAAGCAGAGCTAACGCTAGCAATTCAAGTGCGTGTTTGCCCTGCATCGCTGCACAGTGTCAGCATACATCTGCTAGATCTGTTTGGTCTTATGTCAACCAAGCTGACGATTCCTTGCAGGACCCTGAACAGAGCCCTTCCCAGATCCCAGGGCTTGCAGGCATCCCCAAGCCTCAGCGGTACAGGGACATCAACACACTCACCATGGAGCTCCGGCTAGCCGACAGCCTGCCTCGGAAACCTCAGGAACCAGATCGTGCAGTTGGAGGTCAGCCACAGGAAAGAGTATCAGCTGAAAAAGGGGCTACTACACTGCTCAGTGTAAGCACCCAAGGTAGGGAACATCAGCAGCAGCTGAGGCAGCAGCCACAGCAGCAGCCACAGCAGCAGTCAGACCAGCCAGAGCAAGGCAGTCGCAGTCAACAGGTAGAGCAGCCAGAGCAAGGCAGTCACAGTCAGCAGGTCGAGCAGCCAGAGCAAGGCGGTCACAGTCAACAGGCAGAGCAGCAGGCGGAAGCTGAGGGCGACCATGACGCACACCAGCTCAATCAACAGAAGCAGTTGTTCCAGGCCCAGCTGGATGCTCAGAATGCTCTGCTGAAGAAGAGTCAGCAAGATGCAGCAGATAAGGGGGCACGCCTGGCACAGGAGACAGCAGTACTGCAGGCGTTGAGGCTAGAGAGAGAAAGCTATCTAGATCTGGCTATTCATCAGCAGGAGCACATCTTTGCATTGGAGCAAGGGGCAGTAGATCAGCAGCAACAGGCTGCACAGCTGCAGGAACAGCAGCAGGAGGAGCATCAACAGCAGCAGGTTGCTGCAGCACTCAAATTCAAAGCGGAGCTGAGTGTGATGAAAAGGAAGCGCCAAGTGAGCATTGCCAAAGGCAAAAAGAGCCGGGAAAACTTACAGACTCTGTTGGCAGATGCAAGGGCGGGTGCAGTCAGGCAGCAGGACATGCTTGAACAGCTGGCTGCTGCTGAGGTAAAGCTTGCGAAAGGACAGTTGTCACATGTCAAGTCAAGAATGAATCGCCACCTCCGCAAACTTCAGTCCAAGCTGAGAAAGAACAGAATCACTCCCAAGCAAGCTTTGGAATGGGGTGTACGACATCTGGAGGCTGTGCTAGCTGATCCTAAGTGGCTTGAAGCGTAGCTGAGTGACCGCTGCAGCATCACATGCAATGTGACAGGAACCTTGTGACAGGCACAGAAGTGGTGGTGATAGTGTCAATGTGCAGTCTAAGGTGCTGTCTTTGTTGCATATTTGTGAGCATTCTGCTGCTTTGCAGTAGGTATTGTTGTTTAGCTAGCACTGACAGGCACCAAAGGTCAAATACTATGATTAAACATGGGCAATGCACCAATGTAGTGACCAGTCAACTTGGTGTTTTGTCCAGTTGACTCTTTTATTGTCTGCGGCAACTTGAGTGAAGACATAGACTACATGATGTCCTTGAGCATTCTCCGTGACCTGATAGAACCTAGCAGTTGCATCTCATTTGCTCCGGCGCACATGCGACTGGAAGTCGCATGGAGCTGCGGCACAGCCCTGCTCATGCTTAGCCAGTGATTTTGTATGAACCAAATTAATTCATATCCCGGATCATACCCTTGTTTAGACGCGGATTCCGTCTGAGAGGCCGTTCAGCATGTCATGCGCATGGTACGGAACCATGACTGCGTGATTTGTATCTTAATATATCATTTCAAATTGAAAAACAATATTGGCAATGAATTGGCAAGATACACAATGGGCAGGCTTGATGGGAGTCCGAAGCTGGCAAAGCCAGGAAGGAGGATGCTGGTGAAGTAAAACACTTCTGACACTCAGGCTGAAATGCTGTTGAGCTGTGATTAGCTCATTGCTGTCAAACGGCAAGCAGTTGCTGCTTGCATTGAGCCAATGCGCAATACCTTGTAGTGCACTCACATGACTGCTGCAATGATTGCTGACTGCACAATCATCAGCTCATTTGCTGACACCCCGCTGCTGTAC
>JAABUS010009316.1_pt1 | contig 10399 bp, 7 predicted proteins | sample 5560161 | NCBI WGS metagenome assembly JAABUS01 (sample SAMN10711885, study PRJNA513376) | rock metagenome | isolation source: Antarctica rocks | place: Antarctica: Victoria Land, Trio Nunatak nord | collected 2016-01-04
GACTTACCGGCGGCAGCAGCAGCAGCGGGGGCGGTGACCGTCCCGTCGTCGGCCACGCTGCAGCCGGTCGCCACTGCGTCATCGACCAGTCCCAGCGCGTGCTGCTGCGCAGAGGCGATGTCGGGTGCCCGGCGTTGAGCGCATCGATGATCCCCAATATCGCCGCCGATACGTGGTTGGCTGCGGCCTGTTCACCCATCGAGCGGGCTGCGGCCGCTGCGGCCCCTTCGCCTTTCCAGTGCTCCTGTGTGGCGTCGACCTGACGCACCATGGTCTGCATCTGGGTGTCGAAGGTCTGCGTCATGCCATCGAGCTGGGTGCCCGCGGCGGTGAGCACGTCGGGATGCCAGTCCCGCAGCACCGGGATCGTCGGCCGCATCAACGCGGCCCGATGGACTTCAGCGCGTCGGCGAACGCCATATCGGCGGCCTCGTAGGTGCTGGCCCCAGAGGACGCCGCCGTCGCCATGGTCCGCACCCGGGCACCCACCGCCTTCACCGCGGCCTCGACACGAGCACCGGCACCGGCAGCGACCCGCGCCGAGTCCGCGCCGGCCAACCCGGACGGCACACCAGCCAACCCGGATCTGCCGTCCAGCCCGGCGACCGCGTCCGCCACCGCGGTCAGGTCGCTGCCCAACGTGCGCAGCAGCGCAATGTCCACGTCAAGCATCCCCGCCACCGTTGCCCCTCTCCTGAGCTGTGGCCGACGGTATCGCACGGCCCGCGCACGGCGTGCCGGTTTCGTACCTATTCACCCACTGCCTCCTCGCCCAGGGTGAGCAGCTCCCTTAGCGCCTCGGTGCCCAGCTCCGTCACCCAGCCTTCACCGGTGCCCACGGCCAGGTCGGCGAGCTCCTGCTTGCCCGCGATGAGGGCGTCGATCTTCTCCTCCACGGTGCCCACGCACACCAGCTTGCGCACCTGCACGTCCCGGCGCTGCCCGATCCGGAAGGCACGGTCGGTGGCCTGATTCTCCACCGCCGGGTTCCACCAACGGTCCAGGTGCACCACATGATTGGCCTCGGTCAGGTTGAGCCCCGTGCCCCCGGCCTTCAGCGACAGCACCATCACCGGTGCGCCGCCCGCGCTCTGGAAGTCGGCCACCATGGCGTCGCGCCCGCGTTTGCTCACCCCGCCGTGCAGGAACGGGACCTCGACGCCGAAGCGCTCGGCGAACCACGGCGCGACCAAGTCACCGAAGCGCCGGAACTGGGTGAACAGCAAGGCTTTCTCGCCTTCGCCGAGCACCGAGTCCAGCACGTCCTCGACCAGCCCGAGCTTGCCCGAGCGGTGCTGCCCACGGCGCAGTACCGGTGAGCCGTCGGCCAGGAAGTGCGCCGGGTGGTTGCACACCTGCTTGAGTCGCGTCAGCGTCGTCAACACCAGTGCCTTGCGCTCTATGCCCTCGGCGGCTGCGATCTTGGCCAGCATCTCCTCCACCACCGCCTGGTACAGGCCGGCCTGTTCGGTGGTCAGGTTGGCGCGGACCGTCATCTCGAACTTTTCGGGCAGGTCGGAGATCACCAAGGGGTCGGTCTTCAAGCGGCGCAGCACAAACGGTCCCGTGGCGGCCCGCAGCCGGGACACTGCGGCAGCGTCGCGATCGCGCTCGATGGGCTGGGCGAATCGTCGACGGAAGCCCTGCGCCGAGCCGAGCATCCCGGGGTTGGCGAAGTCGAGCACCGAGCGCAATTCCTCCAGGCGATTCTCCACCGGGGTGCCGGTCAGCGCCACGCGATGGCGAGCGGGCAGGGCTCGCGCCGCACGAGACTGGGCGGTGGCGGAGTTCTTGATGTGCTGAGCCTCGTCGAGCGCGACCCGCTCCCACTCGACACCGCGCAGGTCGGTGTCACGCGCCACGACGGCGTAGGTGGTGAGCACGAGGTCGTGCGCGCTTGCGGCATTAACGAGCTCAGCGCCCTTCCGTCGTCCCGCGCCGTGGTGCACCAGGACCCGGAGCTGCGGGACGAACCTGGCCGCCTCACGCTCCCAGTTGCCCACCACGGACATTGGGCACACGAGAAGTGTTGGTCGCTCGGCCTTTTCGTGCAACAGCAGCGCAAGCAGCTGGATGGTCTTGCCGAGGCCCATGTCGTCGGCCAGCACCACGCCCAGGCCGACACTGCTCATGAACGCTAACCAGTCCAGGCCGCGCTGTTGGTATGGCCGCAGCTGCGCCTGCAGCCCCGGCGGTTGGCCCACCGTGGACAGCTGACGTTGCGTGCCGCCGAGTACCTGTTCCCACCACCCGCTGGCCTGCACGTCGGCGACGGGCACTTCGGGTGGATCGGCCCCGGTGAGCACGGTGAGCATCCCGGCGAGCGTCCCGTCGGTCTGGCTGTGCTTGGCGACATAGCGCGCGGCGCGGGCCAGGACAGCCCCGTCCACCTGCACCCACTCGCCGCGCAGCTGCACCAGTGGGGCGTTGGCGTGGGCGAGCTGCTGCATCTCCTGCTCGGTCAGCTGTACGTCGCCGAGTGAGAGCTGCCACTGGTAGTCGACCAGCGCGTCGAGGCCCAGCCGTCCCGGTGTGTCGCTGGGTTCGGGGGTGTCCACCTTGAGCCGCAGAGTGGCCTCGGCCTTGGTCCAGGCGCGGGGCAGCAGCAGCGCGATGCCCGCCTCGGCCAGCGCGGTCGCGCCGAGACCGACGAGCCCGACGGCGTCTTGGGCGGACAGCGCCAGGGTGAAGGGCGCGTCGGCGGCGGGCACGGTGCGCAAGGGCGGGTAGGCGGAGAGTGCCTGGCCGAGGCCCTCGATGGCGTCGCGGGTAGTGCCCGCCGAGCGCGGCAGCTCGGCCACCGGGACGGGCGCCTCACCCTCGGTACGCAGGCAGACCTGCAGGCACCAGACCGGCTCGTCCGCGTCCTCGGGCTCCAGCAGCCGCAACACCACGGCAGGTCTTGCGTGGGTGCCGCTGTCGGCCCACCGCTGCAGCCCCAGCTCCAGCGCGGTGTACTGGCGGGCAAGCAGGTCCAGCTCGTCGCCGGTCAGCAGTGCCGCGACGAACGCATGCTCGGGCACGGCGACGTCGGCGGTTCGCGCGCGGGCAATCGCGTCGGTCAGCTCTGCGGTGAGGTCGTCCATGAGCGCGGCACCCGAGAATGCTCCCGGTAGGGCGCGGAGCACTGGTGGTAGCCCGGCGATGCGTTGCGATCGCCATTGCTGCAGCGCGGGGTTGTCGGCCAGTGTCCACCGCGCCCAGTGGCTTCCGTCAATGCTCGTCACCATTGGAACCGCTCGGCCGGCGTGGACCCAGGCGGCGACATCGGCGGCCGTATTCGCGAGGTAGCGCAGATCCGCGGCGATGGTGAGGTCACCGACGGTGCCCGAGTGTTGGGCAACGGCCAGCAGCAGCGGTGCTGCCGCGCGGGGTGCCAGCGCCGTCGCCGGCAGCGTCCACGGCCGTAGCGCGCCGTCGAAGGGGAGCTGGATGTCGACCCGACGCCGCAGTCCACGCATCGCCTTGGGCGCCAACAGCTTCGCGAGCGGGCCGTGCCCTGGGTCGTAGCGCGGTGTGGTCACTACGTAGGGGTACTGCCCCTTTCCGCCGACAGCTTCTGCGGACTCCAGCCACAGCAACAGGCCCGTGCCTGCCGACCAGAGGCCATGGATGATCACCCGCCCGTTGTACCAGCATGTACTCAGGGCTCAGAATGCCGCGACAGCTGTTCAACGCGGCGACCGGGCAACTGTCAGGCGCTTTGACCGTTGGGTTGTCTGCTGAGCGAGGCGGGCCCATCGCCCGAACGCGTCCAGCCACCGCGGTCAACGCCGTGTGCACCGTCGCCGCCGCAGCCGCCGACACGGCTGCTGAGTCTGACGTAGCCAAACCCGTACTGACGCTGCCGAAAGCGCCGCCGGCATCCAGGTTCTCCAACGAGCCCGGCTGCCATCACTACCCCATCGATCGCACAAACCCACCCCGAACCGAGGCGAATGCCTAGCCCAAGCGTCGACACGCGGTGGCGCATTCGAGGAATATCGAGGCATGAGAGTCTGGAGGTCGACGACCCCGAGGAGTAACCATGACCGTAACAGTGACGTCGATCGGCCGTTTTCCGGTGAAGTCGATGCTCGGCGAGGACCTACAGCAGTGTGTCATCGAAGAGCACGGTCTGGTGGGGGACCGGGCCTACGCCTTGCTGGACGCCGACGACGGCGTGGTTGCCAGCGCTAAGAATCCACGCAAGTGGGCGTCGCTGCTCACCATGAGCGCGCGCTACGTCGCCGAGCCGCTGGCCGGGCAGGCGCCGCCACCGGTGGCGATCACCTTCACCGATGGCAGCGTGCTGCGCAGCGACGACGAGGGGATGGACGAAGCACTGTCCGCCGCGGTCGGCCGCCGCGTCCGCCTGGTCAGCGAGCACCCCGGTGACGCGCGCTTCGAGGAGGTATGGCCGGAGTTGGAAGGCCTTGCTCCGCAAGCGTTCATCGACGGCACCGCCTCTGGCAAGGAGGCGACCGGCGAGACGGTGAGCACCATCGATCTCGCGATGCTGGCGCCGGGCACCTTCCTCGACCTGGCCCCGCTGCACGTGCTGACCACCTCCACACTGGACAAGCTGAGCGAGCTGTCTCCGGGCAGCGACTTCGATGCCCGCCGCTACCGCCCGAACCTGCTGCTAGACACGGGGCCGCCCGGCTTCACCGAGGACGCGTGGGTGGGACAGACCGTGACAGTGGGCGACGGCATGCAAATGAACGTGATCATGCTGACCATGCGCTGCGTGATGACCACCCTCGTCCAGCGCGACCTCCCGTCGGATCCCAGCACGCTGCGCACCGTCGCCAAGCACAACCGTCGGGAGATTCCCGGCCTCGGCGTGTGGGCCTGTGCGGGTGTCTATGCCGGAGTGACGGCCGGGGGAAACGTGGGCGTCGGCGACGCGGTGCAGCTCTGATGGCTGAGCTCTCCCGCATCTCGGTCACCCCGGTCAAGGGGACCGCATTGCACCATCCGAGCGAAGTCATGTTGGGCTCCAACGGCTTCGAGCACAACCGACGATTTCACCTCATCGACGACCGCGGACTCCTGATCAACGGCAAGCAGTGTGGCGGCCTCGTCGCGCTGCGGTGCAGCTACGACGGCGAGACACTGGCAATCGAGTTCCCGGACCGGGCTGCGGTCAGCGAGCGGGTGGTGCTGACGAGCAAGCGAGTGGAAACCAACTTCTACTCGCGCCGGTTGGTGCCGGGCACAGTTGTGGGCGGAGGATTCGCTGAGGCCGTAAGCGAGTACGCCGGCCGTCCATTGCGACTGGTGGAGGTGGGCGAGACCGGCCTGGGGGTGGACGTGCACCCGGTGACGCTGATCTCGACGGCCACCCTAAACCATCTTCAGTCCACTGTGGATGCGCCAGCGACGTACTGGGCCGACCGTTTCCGGATGCTGTTGGAGCTCGATGGGTTGGAGCCGTATGAGGAGGAGACCTGGGCGGGGCTCGAAATCACGGTGGGGGACGCGGTCCTCACGGTGGACAATCGGGTGCCGCGTTGTGTCGTCACCAAGCAGAATCCCCGCAGTGGTGCGCGGGACTTCAACACCCTCGATGCGCTGCAAACTAACCGGGGCGGGCTGCTGCTGGGGATGTACGCCACGGTGACCCGCCCGGGCATTGTGCGCCGGGGCGACGCGATCTCGGCCTGATCATGGCCGACGTCCGTATCGGTATCTCCGGGTGGACCTATGCCCCGTGGCGCAAGACCTTCTACCCAGAGGGTCTGCCGCACCGCCGCGAGCTCGCCCACGCCGCGAGCCTGCTGCGCACCATCGAGATCAACGGATCGTTCTACGCACTGCAGAAGCCGAGCAGCTACCGCCGCTGGTTCACCGACACCCCCGACGACTTCGTGTTTTCGGTGAAGGCACCACGGTTCATCACCCACATGAAGAAGCTCAAAGACGTCGAGACGCCACTGGCGAATTTCTTCGCCTCCGGCGTGCTGGCGCTGGAGCACAAGTTCGGGCCGGTGTTGTGGCAGCTGCCGCCATCGCTGGGGTTCAACCAGGAGCGGCTGAGAACATTCTTCGACCTGCTGCCGCGGACCACGGCCGAGGCGGCTCGCTTGGCCGAGCGGCACGACGAGCGGATGGAGAACCGGGCGTGGACGAGCACTGAGGTCGATCGTGCGCTGCGGCACGTCCTCGAGGTACGACACGACAGCTTCCGCACGCCGGAGTTCGCAAAGCTGCTGCGCGAGCACGATATCGGCCTGGTTGTGGCCGACACGGCGGGGCGGTGGCCGCAGTTCGACGAGGTGACGGCCGACCTGGTGTACGTGCGGTTGCACGGCGACACCGAGCTCTATGTCAGTGGGTACAGCGGTGAGGCGATCGACGCGTGGGCCGCCAAAGTGCGGACCTGGGCGGCGCAGGACCATGATGTGTTCGTCTATTTCGACAACGACGCCAAGGTGCACGCGCCGTTCGACGCGATGACGCTGGCGGGCAAGGTCGTTGGCTAGCGCGCCTGTTCGGCCGAGCACCACCAGGTGGTTCGGCCACCGACCTTGCCGCGCTCCATCGGCGCCCCGCAGCGCGGGCACGTCGCGTCGGCTTTACGGGAGCCGACCACATCGCCGGTGTGTACACCACCCTTGCGGATGGCCGAACGGATGGACCGGCGTAGCACCCGGCGCAGCTCATCCAAGTCCGTTATGGACAACATCTTGGCTGGCCGTTGCGGCGACAGCTGCGCGTGCCAGAGCACCTCGTCGGCGAGCAGGTTGCCGATGCCGGCGAGCACCGCCTGGTCCAGCAGGCGGGCCTTGATCGGCGCCGTTCCGCGGCCGACGCGGTCACGGAAATCCTGGCGGCTGATGTGCTCGGCGTCCGGGCCCAATGCGGCGATGTTCGGCTCCAGCCGCACCCGGCCGAGCCTGCGCTTGTCGAACAACCGCAACTCGCCGCCGTCGTCGAAGCGCAGGCGAAACCGAGTCCACTCGGCCTTGTCCGCAGGCCCGCTAAGCAGGAAGGGGTCCCCCCCGGAGTGACCCTCGCCGGCACTCGTCGGCGGCGACACGTACATCCGCCCGCCCATGCCGAGGTGCATCCCCAGCCGCGGTCCCTCGTTTCCGGAGACGGTGACCGTGTCACACCACATCGTTTTGCCCTGACGATGCGCCGCAGTGAGCTGTCCGCCCGTCAGTGCGGCAGCGATCTCACCGGGCGCGTGCGGGCGGCAGACGAAGGCGTCACGGTCATCGATGTCCACGATCGTTCGGTGCAGCGCCTGCTCGACGACCTGGCGCGCGTTCTCGACCTCGGGCAGCTCCGGCATAGCAATCAGTCTGGCTCAGTACCGGCGAGCGGTGGAGTAGACCCAAGCGAACCCATGCTGGTGTAGTGCGCGAACTCGCCGACGTCGGGCGCGCAGCACCTGGTTGTTGACTGCATAGGACCCACATGGCTGTTCCCGTCGAAGAACATTAGATCGCCGGGTTGGAGCCGCAGCCTCTAGGTCCGGACGTGTCGTGCAGCCGATCACCTTGCTACCGATGACCGTCCGCCCCAGGGCGATGCTCTTGACGGAGCCACCGGATCGGGTCAAATTCAGCTGGGACATCGGCCAGCAGTGGCAAATCGAGACTGACTCCGACCACACCAGCGAGGTCGAGGTCAGGTTCATCGCCGAGACCCCGAGACGCACCCGCCTGGAGCTGGAGCACCGCCACATCCACCAGCACGGGCCGGGCTGGCAGGCCGTCAGCAAAGGTGTCGGCGAGGACGCCAGATGGCCGTTGTACCTGGCCCGGTACGCGCCCCTGTTCACCCAGGAGAGCTGATGGTGCCGACCACCCCTGCACCGACCTCAACCGTCCGGCCGGGACGTGTTCGCCGCCGCCGATCCGACTCGCTTGTGGGAATCCGGCCGAGCCCGAGAGCTGGGAATCGTGGATGTGAAGCAGCACGCCGCCGAGGAACGCAGTGACCTGTGGCCGCCTGACCTTCGTTGAACTACGGCAGGTCGAGGCCGCGCGAGGAGTCGGCTGCACCCGATCTCTTTCCGTTTGCCGTTACTTGGCCTAAGTTTCTCGTAATCGCCGACATGGGAGTGGGCGTTGCAGAGGGGTGTACACCGTGCGCAAAGTTCCGATCATGCTCGCTGCCCTGGTGGTGGCCGGGGGTTTCGCTGCTGGTGTACCCGCGGCCGCCGACCCGGCAGGCCCCGTGTCGCTGCCGGGCTCCGGTGCTGGGTATGCAAGCCCGCAGAATCGGGTTGCCGCCGTCCCCGCCGCTGCGGGCGTCGGCTTCCGCATGTACCTGAAGACCAGGGACGACGCGGGCGCCGCGGCAGTCGCACGAAACGTGTCCGATCCGCATTCAGCTCAGTACGGCCATTTCCTGTCCACCGACCAGGTCCGGGCGCAGTTCGCGCCGACACCGGCGACGGTCGATGCGGTCAGGTCGTGGCTGAGCACCGGTGGCTTCCAGGTGGGCTCCGTACCGGCGAACAACGCCTATGTGGAGGCCACGGGTTCGGTCGCGCAGATCGAGAAGGCGTTCGCCGTGACGGTCGGTGAGTACGCCGTGGCCGGGCGGCGCCTGCGCTCGGCGGACCGGGATCTCTCAGTGCCGGCAGGCATCGCCTCCGATGTGCTCGGCGTCGCGGGCATCAACGAATCCCCCACGCACGCCACCCCGTTGCACACCACCGGAGCGGGCTCGCAGACCGGGAACGCTGCGCCCGCGGCCAGCCAGCCCGGGGTGGTCCCGCCCCCGGCCGGCTTCCGCAACGCACCGTCGTGCGGCGCCTACTACGGCGAGAAGGTCGACACCGCAGACCCGGCGTATCAGGGGCAGCAGTTGCCCTACGCGCCGTGCGGGTACAAGCCCGGACAGATCCGCTCCGCCAACGGTCTCGCGGACCCGGTCGGCCGGGGTATCGATGGCACGGGAACGACGGTGGCGATCGTAGATGCCTTCGGCTCACCCACGCTGTTCGATGACGCCGCCGAGTACGCCCGACGCAACGACCCCGCGCATCCGCTGACCGCCGGCCAGTTCACCCAGGAGGTCGCACCGCCCACCCCGGGACAGGAGGCGCCCAACCAGTGCGACGCCGCTGGCTGGTACGGCGAGCAGACCCTGGACGTGGAGGCCGTGCACGCCACCGCACCCGGCGCGCACATCCTCTACGTCGGGGGCGCCGACTGTCAGGATTCCTCACTGGACACCGCGCTGAACTCGATCGTCGCCACCCACAGCGCCGACATCGTGTCCAACTCCTACGGCGACACCGGGGAGGACCTGCCTGCCACCCTCATCCGGGAGTTCAACCAGATAGCGGTGCAAGCGGCGATGGAAGGTATCGGCCTGTACTTCTCCTCCGGGGACAACGGTGACGAGGCCGCCCGGGTCGGCCGCCCGGAACCGGACTTCGCCGCCTCCGACCCGTGGGTGACCGCCGTCGGCGGCACCAGCCTGGGCATCGGCGCCACCGGGAATAAGGTCGTGGAAACGGGCTGGGAGACCGCCCGCAGCCAACTGAACGGCGGCACATATTCGCAGGCCGCCTATCAGAGCGGCAGCGGCGGCGGCACCAGCCGGTTGTTCGCCGAGCCCTGGTACCAGCAAGGCGTAGTGCCGGATGCCTTGGCCCGACAGAACCAGACCGGCTCCGCCACGGGACGGGTCGTGCCCGACGTCTCCAACGTGGCCGATCCGAACACCGGTTTTCTCATCGGCGAGACCCAGACGTTCCCCGAAGGGGAGCACTATGACCAGTACCGGATCGGGGGCACCAGCCTCGCCTCGCCGCTGATGGCCGGGACGATGGCGGTCGCCGATCAGCTCGACGGCTTCCACCACGGGTTCAGCAACCCCGCCTTCTACCAGCTCACCGCGCGCACGGGCGGGCTGATCGACGTCACCCCGGTCAGCGCGCTCGGCGTTGCCCGGGTGGACTACGTCAACCGGGTCGATGCCAGCGCGGGACTGGTCAAGTCGGTGCGCACGTTCGACGACCAGTCCTTGACCATCCACACCACCCCGGGATACGACAACGTCACCGGGTTGGGCACGCCGAACGGACTGCTGGCCGCGGCTCCCAGCCCGTTGGCCGACCTGAGTATCGCGGTCGGCGCACCCACCCAGTCCGGAAGCGGGACGTACACCAGCACGGTGACCGTCACCAACAACGGACCCACCACGGCGACCGGCGTGTTCACCGGTCTGTTCGCCGGCGGCGGACTCACGGTCACCGCCGCTCCCGGTGGTGGAGTCTTCTTCTTCGGCCACACCGCCGTCTACGCCATCCCCTCCGTCGGCGCAGGTCTGACCATCAGCCTCCCGGTGAGCTTCACCGCCGACCCCGGCGCCCACGGCATCCAATACCTCGCCGCGGCCACCGGCACCGTGCAGACACCCGACCCCAACTACTTCAACAACGTCACCG
>JAABUS010009317.1_pt1 | contig 10398 bp, 10 predicted proteins | sample 5560161 | NCBI WGS metagenome assembly JAABUS01 (sample SAMN10711885, study PRJNA513376) | rock metagenome | isolation source: Antarctica rocks | place: Antarctica: Victoria Land, Trio Nunatak nord | collected 2016-01-04
CGCTCCGCGCCGTTTTTGAGCCCGGCTCGCTTCGCTGCCATTCATGGCCGGGCATCGCCGCTCGCTACGCTGCAGGCGATGGCGGGCAGCCAACCTTGCTCCGGACAACCTTTCTACCCGTTGCCGTGATTCGGGAGCCGCCGGTCGACTGAGTACGGAACTAATCGAGACGACGACGATGGAAACGCCGAAGGGCCACGCCGATTGCTCGGCATGGCCCTCTGGTCAGGTGCCCCGGTCGGGGGAGCGACGATCCCGTCGAGACGGGGCGGCCGGTGCGGACTAGTAGTCCATGCCGCCCGGCATGGATGGCGCGGCCGAGGCCGGCTCCGGCTTGTCGGAGATCAGGGCCTCGGTCGTCAGGATCATGCCCGCGATCGAGGAGGCGTTGGCAACCGCGGAGCGGGTGACCTTCGCCGGGTCGGTGATACCGGCCTTGATCATGTCGACATAGGTCTCGCCCATGACGTCGTAGCCAATGTTCTTGTTGCCCTGCTCGTCCTGAGCGCGGCGGACCTTCTCGATCACGACGGCTCCGTCGAGGCCGGCGTTGGTCGAGATGGCGCGGAGGGGCTCCTCGAGAGCGCGGCGCAGGATGTTGACGCCGGTCTTGATGTCGCCCTCGGCCTGGATACCCGCGAGGACGGAGATCGCGTTGACGAGGGTGACCCCACCGCCCGGCACGATGCCCTCTTCGACCGCGGCCCGAGTGGCGCTGAGCGCGTCCTCGACCCGGTGCTTCTTCTCCTTGAGCTCGGTCTCGGTCGCGGCGCCGACCTTGATGACGGCGACGCCGCCGGCGAGCTTCGCGAGGCGCTCCTGGAGCTTCTCGCGGTCGAAGTCGCTGGTCGTGGTCTCGATCTGGGCACGGATCTGGTCGATCCGGCCGCTGATCGCGGCGGCCTCGCCGCCACCCTCGATGAAGGTGGTGTCGTCCTTGTTGGCGACGACGCGGCGGGCGCGGCCGAGGTCGGAGATGTCGACGCTGTCGAGCTTGCGCCCGATCTCTTCGCTGATGACTTGGCCACCGGTCAGGATGGCGATGTCGCGCAGCATCTCCTTGCGGCGATCGCCGAAGCCCGGCGCCTTGACGGCGAGGACGTTGATCGTGCCGCGGATCTTGTTGACGACGAGGGTGGCGAGGGCTTCCCCGTCGACGTCCTCGGCGATGATGACGAGCGGAGCGCGCTGGGAGGCGATCTTCTCGAGGGCCGGCAGGATGTCAGCGATGGCGCTGATCTTCTTGTCGGTGATCAGGACGAACGGGTCGTCCAGCTCGGCCTCCATGCGCTCGGTGTTGGTGGCGAAGTACGGGGAGATGTAGCCCCGGTCGATCTGCATGCCTTCGGTGAACTCGGTCTCGAACTCGAGGCCGCGGCTCTCCTCGACGGTGATGACGCCGTCCTTGCCGACCTTCTCCATCACATCGGCGATCAGACTGCCGATCAGCTTGTCCTGCGAGGAGATCGAGGCGACCTGGGCGATCTCCTCCCGGCCGTTGACCTCGGTGGCGAGCTCCTGGATGTAGGAGACGACAGCGGCGGAGGCGAGGTCGATGCCCTGCTTGAGCAGCATGGCGTTGGCGCCGGCGGCGATGTTGCGCATGCCTTCGGTCACGATCGCCTGGGCGAGCACGGTCGCGGTCGTCGTGCCGTCACCGGCGACGTCGTTGGTCTTGGTCGCGGCTTCCTTGAGAAGCTGGGCGCCCATGTTCGCGAAGTTGTTCTCGAGCTCGATCTCCTTCGCTACGGTCACACCGTCGTGGGTGACGGTCGGGGCGCCGAACTTCTTGTCGAGGGCAACGTTGCGGCCCTTGGGGCCGAGGGTGGTCTTGACTGCGTTCGCGAGCACGTCGACGCCTTCCTTGAGGGAATGACGCGCTGTCTCGTTGAACTCCAGAACCTTCGCCATGTGGATGCTCCTGTTGGCTGTCGGGCGGAATGTCGGGTCGGTGTCGAATGGGGGAGAGCAGGTCGGCGGCGCTGTCCGGCGTCACCTGGCCACAGTATGGCCCGGATGCGGACGGCGTCCGGGCGGTCTACTCGGTGATGACGGCGAGGATGTCCTTCTCGGAGAGGATGATCAGATCCTCGTCCTCGAGCTTGAACTCGGTGCCGGCGTACTTGGCGAACAGGACGTGGTCGCCGACCTTGACGTCAAGGGTGATCCGCTCGCCGTCGTCATCCTTGCGGCCTTCGCCGGCGGCGACGATCGTGCCGCGCTGCGGCTTCTCCTTCGCGGTGTCGGGAACGATGATGCCACCCCGTGTGGTCTCCTCACGGCCGGCCGGTCGAATGACCAGCTTGTCCGCGAGCGGGCGCAGCTTGCTCGAAACATCCACTGTTGTCTCAGACATCCTGAAACCTCCTGCATACGTTGCGAAGCACGTTGTCGGGGCGCGCTCATGCGACGCCCCCGGACGACCGGTGGTGCCTGGGTTCCCTTGAAGCGTGTCCGCGGAACGCCCATACCAAGAGGAGACTCTAGCACAGCGTTTGGCACTCTTCAAGTCAGAGTGCCAACGACCGGGGTACGAGATTCGCCTCGTGTTCATGCTTTGAACCGTGTCAAAACCCATCACGACCGTTCACGGAATTCGTACCTGCAACGTCGGCGGTTTCCCGATCGGGGTGCGCCGCCACCCACCAAAGTGCCCCGCAGCGGACGATCGTTCTCCGATCGCGGCTCCCGCCATGCAAGATCACGGGCCGAGCTCCAGCGGAGATCCAGGTCTCGCATCCTCTGAATGTCCGTCCCGGCATCACCAGCATGGCCGGCATCACTAGCATGGATGGAAGATGAATAGCGACATATTGAGTAAGGTTGAACGTTGGCACCTGCCCTGCGTTCCACCCAGATACCCGCGGAGGACGAGCCTCCGCTTGAATGGCACGCCCCGGAGGTTATTCCATGTCTACAGGTGGTTCCAGTCCCTCGACCAGCGATCAGATGAACAAGGCCGCCGATCAGGCGCAGGAGAAGCTCGGCCAGGCCAAGGACAAGGCCAGCGAGCTTCGCGGACAGGCCACCGACAAGGCCGACCAGGGAATCGACCAGGCGGCCGGTGGGCTCAGCAAGGCCGCCGATATGGTTCGCCAGCAGGCCGACGGTGACGGCCCGGTTCCGGCCCAGGCATCGTTGGTTGCCGATCGGCTCGACCAGGCGTCCAGCTACTTCGAAGGCAAGGACACCAACCAGATCATCAGCGACCTGGAGGCCTTCGTCCGAAGCAAGCCAATCGAGTCACTTGCCGGCGCAGTCGCCATCGGGTTCGTCCTGGCGAAGATCGTCCGGTAGCGTCGCCGTCCGGGCCAGGCGCCCGGACTCAGTATGCAGGAGCGACCTATGGAACGAATCAAAGAGGCAGCGGCCGGCGGATCACCATCGCCGGGGCCGTCGACCGGACATGAGAACGAGTCGGTCAGCGAACTGATCAGCGGAATGGTCGGCGACGTCCAGGGGTTGGTTCGCGGCGAGATCCAGCTCGCGAGGACGGAGTTGTCGGAGAGTGCAAGCGGAGCGGCCAAAGGTATCGGGATGCTGGTCGCGGGCGCCATCGTGGCGCTGATCGGCTTCGTCTTCCTGATGCTGGCGCTCGTGGAAGTGCTGGATGACGCGATGCCCCGCTGGGCGGCCGCGCTCATCGTCGGGGGCGGTCTCGTCATCATCGCCGCGATCCTCGCCCTCGTCGGGAAGTCCCAGTTGAGCGCTGACAAGCTCAAGCCTACCCAGACAATCGATTCACTGCAGGAGGACAAGGAATGGGCCCAACAGCAAGCCAGATCCGTCAAGAACTAGACGACCATCGCGATGACGCCGCCGGACGGCTGGCCGAACTCGAGAACCGGGTCACGGCCGTCACCGAGCAGGCCCGAACCGAAGTCGAGGAGACGACCGACCAAATTCGCTCGCAGGTTGAGGATGCCAAGGAGCAGGTCAAGCAGACCTTCGACCTGAAGTACCAACTCAAGGAGAACCCGCTCGTCGCGGTCGGCGGCGGTCTCCTCCTCGGGTTCCTGCTGGGTGGCGGGTTGTCTGGCGGCGGTGGCGGTAATGGTAGCGGTGGAAACCGCGGTTCCGCCCCCAAATCCAACGATCTCGGCGGCCATCTGCGCGCCTCGCTGATGCAGTCGGCGAAGTCGTCCGGATTGAGCGACACGGTTTCGGCCGGTGGCAGTGCGCTGGTCTCCGAGGTGACGAAGTCCGTCAAGGGTGCGATCGGCCAGCGGAAGTAGCGCTGATCTGGCGTCGAGGCTTCTCTGGCGCACCAGCCGACATTCCCGCGCAACGCGTCAGTAAGGAGATCAGGACATGGATTCAGGCCAGCGAGATCAGTCAGGTCCGGTCGGTCGTAACCCGCTCCCAGGCAGCGAGTTCCTCGCGACGCCGCTCGGTGGGACGATGGACGCCCCACCGATGCCCGTCGCCGATACCTTCGCCGAGGAGATGGCCGTCGGTTCGACGCCCGGTCCGGATGCCTCGACAAGCGGCGACCAGGGCTCGGCCTCCGACGTTACCAGCAAGGCCAGTGACGTCGCGTCTGGAGCGGCGGTCAAGGCGAAGAGCGTCGCATCCGATGCGTCGAGCAAGGTCCAGAGCGCCGCATCCGATGCGAGGGGCAAGGTCCAGGACGCGGTGTCGGACCCCGCTGGCGCCGCCCACGATCTCGCGGCGACGGCGAAGTCCGCCGCAGATTCCGTCACGTCCGCGGCTCCGGAAGCACTCTCTCGCGTCAAGGAGTGGATCACCGCTCACCCGATGGTCGCGGTCGGCGCCGGCCTCGTCGGTGGGATCGTCCTTGGTGGATCCGGTGGTGGCAGTCAGCACCACCACCACTACCATGGAGACAACGGGTCCAATCAGCACAGTGCCGGAAACGGCTCCCAGTCGTCGCACGCATCAGGAGACCATCAGGCGCCGGGCGGACTGCTTGGAATGGTCCAGCAGACCGGTCTGCTCGATATCCTGACTCAGAACGCGGACCGGCTGATGAAGTCGGCCAACGGCCATGCGTCCGAACTGATGCGGCAGCGCGTTCCCGGCTTCGACGAGCAGATGCGGCAGAAGACGGGCGCTCCCCCTCCGGGGGCCCCGGCTGGTGGGACGGCCCGTCCTGTTGGCGCGACTCCCGTCCGGACGACCGGCACGACTCCAATTCGGTAGCGGCTCGTGTTCTCCTGACGCTCATCTCTCGAACCGAACGAATCGAGGAGCCGGTGGTGTCTCGCTGAGATGTCATCGGCTCCACTGTTTGCCATGTCGGCTGAAAGGGCGTCTTCGCTCGTCCAGAACCGAGGACCCGCTGGGTGTCGGATCGTCCTACAATCCCCGCATCCCCGGCGCGAACCGGCGCGGACGGGACTGTCGTCGCCATGGAGTGTCCCCGTGCAGACCCAGCGTAGTTCCGCCAGCTTCCTTGCCGATCGCGTTCGGGAGCTGGCACCGTCGCCGACGCTCGCCGTCTCGGACCGGGCTCGCCAGCTCAGGTCCGAGGGGCTGGACGTGATCGACCTCGGCGGTGGCGACCCGGACTTCATCACGCCGATGCCCATCCGGCAGGCGGCGATCGACGCGATGAACGGCGGCGACACCCACTACGTCGCCTCGGCCGGGACACCGGCCTTCCGCAAGGCGATCGCCGCCAAACTCAAGACCGAGAACGGCCTCGACTACGACTGGCGGACCGAGATCATCGTCACGCCGGGCGCCAAGGCGGCGCTGTTCCAGGCGGCGCTGACGCTGATCGAGCCGGGGGTCGAGATGCTCGTCCTCGAGCCGGCCTGGGTGAGCTACGTCCCGATGGTCGAACTCGCTGGCGGCACACCGGTCCCGGTCTCGCTCGACGCTGACGACAACTTCGCGATCACCCGCGATAGGCTCGAGGCGGCGATCACCCCGAACACGCGGGCGATCCTGCTCAACTCCCCGAACAACCCGACCGGGCGGGTGACGACGCAGGCCGAGTACGACGTGATCGCGGCGGTCGCGATCGAGCACGACCTGCTCGTCTTCGCCGACGAGATGTACGAGAAGATCGTCTATGACGGTCACCGCCACATCAGCCTGGCGACGCTGCCGGGCATGTTCGAGCGGACGCTGACCTTCAACGGGCTGTCCAAGGCCTACGCCATGACAGGCTGGCGGCTCGGCTACGTCGCCGGACCGGCCGCATTCGTCGAGCAGATCGCCAAGGTCCACAGCCACTCGGTCACCTGCGCGACCTCGTTCGCCCAGGCTGGGGGCGTGGCGGCGCTGACCGGCGACCAGGCCTTCATCGGCGAGATGGTCATGGCCTGGGACCGCCGCCGCCAGATGGTCAGCGAGGGGCTCAGCGCGGTCAGGGGGCTGACCTGCCCGCTGCCGGAGGGAGCGTTCTACGCGATGGTCGACGCCCGCGAGACCGGGCTGTCGTCGCTTGAGCTGAGCGACCGGATACTGAGCGAGGTCTACGTCGCCGTCGTCCCCGGCGTCGCGTTCGGTCAGGCCGGCGAGGGGCATTTCCGGCTGTCGTTCGCGACCGACGACGCGTCGCTCCAGACGTCCGTCGAGCGGATCAGCCGGTTGCTCGGTAGCCGGTAGCGCTATGCTGCGCCGCGAGCCAGTCTGGACGGCAATCGCCCCGGCACGATCATGTGCCGGGGCGTTCGCTGTTCCGCTGGTCAGTTGCCGTGGATCCGGAGCTACCGTTCGCTCTCGGGGCGGCGCATATAGAAGAAGATCCCGAGGAGGAGGACGATCAGCCCGGCGATGGCGAGCGCGAGCCCCAGGTTGGCATCCAGCGAGCGTGGTTCCCGGTAGGAGATGCCCATGCCGTAGAACGTCACCCCGCTCCAGGTGGCGACCGCCCCGATGCCGATCAGGTAGATTCGCCAGTGCTTCGAGAGCTCGCTCATACCCGTTCTCCTCGTCCCGCCATCGTCTCACCGGGCGCTGCCGCCCCGGGGATGCCGGTCGCAGTCGCCCGCCCGTGTCGCGTTGCTGCCCGCAGGCTACCGGATATCGGGGTCGCCGTCGAGACGAAGACGGGCAGTGACGCAGAGATGCACGGATCGGGCCGCTTTCGTCGCGGGATCGTACCTGATCCTAGGGCTGCATGAGCTGGTCGACGGTCACGAAGGCATACCCCTGGGCCTCCGCCTGCTCGATGAACGGGGCCAGGGCTTCGAAGTCGCCCGGCGCCTGCACGCCGACGTGCATCAGCACGATCTGGCCGGGCTGAAGGGTGTCCATGCAGCGTTCAAGCACCTGATCGCCGGTCATGCCGTTCCAACCGAGGGTATCGACCGTCCACATCACCGTGATGCCGTAGCCGATCGAGGCCATGTCGCGCAGCGTCTGGGGTCCGTAGTCCCCGTAGGGTGGGCGCCAGTACGGTGCCATGTCGTAGCCACCGGTAATCTCTGAGACGACCTGCTCGGTCTCCTCGATCTCGTTGATCCGGAAATCCGTGCCTGGGTCGCCCGAGTCGGTCGAATACCCGGTGAAGGACTGATGCGTGTAGGTGTGGTTGAAGATCATGTGCCCCTCCCGCGCCATCCGCAGGACGAGGTCGGGGTTGGCCTCGGCCCAGAGGCCGGTCATGCCGAACGAGCCCTTGAGGCCGTACCTGTCGAGCGTATTCAGGATCTCCTCGGTGTTGCCCCGGTCAGCCCCACAATCGAAGGTGAGGGCGACTTCGTTCCGTGTCGTGTCAGCGGTCTCGACCAGGTAGCTGGACTCGGCGTCGGTCTGGGGTGGTGGCGGGAGACGGGGGTAGACGGCCGGCGTCGCCATCGCGATCTCGCTCGGCGCGGCTGCCTCCGTGGCGACAGCCCCCGGAGTCCCGAGGGCTGTTCCAGCGGTGTGGCCGCTGTGGCTCTCGCCCGTCGAGAGCCGCTTGCCTTCGACCGGGAACTCCGTGAAGAAGCCATTGATCGAGGAGAGGTAGGCGTTGACGATCGCGTCGATGCCGGTTGGATCCGACAGGACCGCCCAGTCATCGTCATTGGACAGGAACATCGCCTCGACGACGGCGCCCGGCATGGTGCTGCCGGTGAAGTCGCGCTCCGGTTTGTCCGGAGCCAGGACGACGTAACCGTCAAACGCGTTCGCCGGGATGTCCTTGGCCGGAATATCGGTTTCCAGGTCGCTCGCCGCCCCGCGTGACTCGACATCGAAGCCGGCGTCGGCGAACTGCTGGCTGAACTGATCGACGAGCTCGTTTGCGAACCATTCGTTCTTGGCGGAAAAATCACGGTCTGCCGCCCACCAGGCTTCGTAGCCTTTCAGGGCGGTATTGTCCGACCCGTTGATATGGATCGAAACCATCACGTCAGCGTTGGCCTCGTTGCAGACGTTGACGCGGGCCTGGAGTTCATCGAGATTGTTTGGCTCATCGACGCGCATCGTGTCGATCAACCCATCGCCATCGCCGTCGGTTGCCTTCTCGCCATCGCCGTTGACGTCGAGGCCGGTCGGGTTCACCATCGAGTCATCCGTCCGGGTGAGGACGACCTCGACTCCCTGCGTATCGAGGCGATCCAGGATCGCCCTGGCGATCTCGAGATTGATGTCGCTCTCCTTGGCGATCAGTTCACCAGTGTCTGGATCGGTCCGGGTGTAACCCCAGTCGATCCCGCCGTGCCCCACGTCGAGGCAGACGACGTACGGCTGGCCGAGCGCGCTGGCGCCCTCGTCGGAGACGATCGGCGCCGAACCTCCTGCTTCCGGCGTCGAGCCGGCCGCGGCCGTCCCGGTCGGTCCCACGACGGGCGGTCCCGCATCGGACCCCGTCGGCTGCTGTCCGGCGAGTCTGGTGCCCGGCGGGTCGTCAGAGCCAAAGCCCCGCAGGACCGAGACGAGCAGCGTCCCGGCGAAGGCCAGCGCCACCACGACGACGATGCCGGCGATGAGGAGCGGGAGCCGGTCAGCAGGCCGCGGTGTCAGTCGGCCGGGTGACATCCGTGGCCGTGAGGGCCGGGGTGGGACCGCCATGAACGCGGTTGCTCCTTCGCTGGGGATCGTCCATACCGGACAGGCCGGGCCAGTGGATCGGGCCATTGGCCGCACCCAGGTGGCGGGCAGCCAGCAGCAAGACATGCAATAACGGACATACCGCCCAAGCATACCGTGCCCGATACGGTGTTTCACGCGATGGATGCCGGGCGATGGTGGATGAACCGGTTACGGGTGGTCCTCGGCAACCGAATGCGACCCGTCTCGACACAAATGTGACATTGGCTCGGTACGATGGTTGGCGATTCGCCGCCGGGCCGGTCCGCCGCCGCAAGCTGGAACGACCGGCCGCGACCGTCCGTCGCATGGACGCCGTTCGTCAGGAGAAGTTCGATGTCTACCGCACTGTCCCCGTCGCCGGACCGACCCACGATGGGCGCATCCTCTGGCACCGGCGAGCCGCCGTTCATCCAGGTCCGCGACCTGGTCAAGACCTACGGCGACGTTCACGCCGTCGACGGCATCTCCTTCGACGTCATGCCGGGCGAGGTCTTCGGCTTCCTCGGCCACAACGGCGCCGGGAAGACGACCACGATCCGGATGCTGACCGGCCGGACCCGCCCGACCAGCGGCTCGGCGACGATCGCCGGACATGACATCGTCCGGGAGCGTGACGCGATCAAGCCGATCATCAACCTCGTCTTCGAGGACCCGAATCTCTACGAGCGCTTCACCGGCGCCCAGAACCTGGAGATCTTCGCCGACCTGTACGGCGTGCCCCGGAAGCGGGCGGGCGAGCTGCTGGGACTCGTCCGGCTGACGGAGGCGGCGAAGCGCAAGGTCAAGACGTACTCCTCCGGGATGAAGCAGCGCCTCCTGATCGCCCGGTCGCTGATCAACTCCCCGAAGATATTGTTTCTGGACGAGCCGACCCGCGGGCTGGACCCGACCTCTGCCCGCGAGCTGCGCGACCTGGTCCGTCAGCTGAGCGACCAGGGCACGACGGTCTTCCTGACGACCCATTACATGGAGGAGGCCGACGAGCTCTCCGACCGGGTCGCCTTCCTCAGCGCAGGGAAGATCGTCGCGCTGGACACCCCGCGTGAGCTCAAGCTGCGCTACGGCAGCCGGACGGCGGCGGTACTGCTCCGCTCCCGCGAGGAGCAGACGATCAGCCTGGATGACCCCGTTGACGCCGAGCGGCTCGCCGGCTGGATGCGGGACGACCAGGTCCTGACGATGCACTCGCAGGAAGGCACGCTCGAGGACGTCTTCATCGCGCTGGCCGGTCGATCGTTGTAGTCCCCGTCCCGCTCCGGTCTGTCCGATGGATGGACAGCCGGCTGGAGAACCCATGAGAATCCACCCGAGAATCATCCAGACGATCTTCCGGAAGGACCTGATCGACGCCATCCGCGACGGCCGGGTCGCGATCGCGCTGATCGTCCCGATCCTGATCGGCGT